>Ga0118677_10000277_pt1 | contig 112388 bp, 113 predicted proteins | sample AliMusrvi5mmetaG_FD_86154 | JGI IMG/M metagenome (GOLD analysis project Ga0118677, IMG submission 86154)
TCGAAGCCCGCTACCGCGCACTGGTCTCGCAGGTCGGAAGCTTTGAAGCGTTGAGCCAGGGAAGCGTCATGCCCCAGCCACCAAGAGCATGGAGATGGACAAGAAAAGTCGGCGGAAAAACTGTCAGCCTCGGATTAACGCCCGGCAAAGCCGAAAAAATGAAGCAGGCCATTGCCAACCACCGGGCACTGGATAAAGTCATCGATGAGATGCGCGAGATCACCCAGAAACTGATCCTGGAGACCCCGGAAACCGCCCAGATTTCCAAAAGCAGAAACCATCCCAAACCTCGCTTAACTTAGTGCCATTCCACACTGACCCCCAGTTTACACAGTTTAGAAACGGAGTTCTCCGCATTCTGCGACCAGCTTGTCCACATATGGAAAGCCCGGGCCGTCCGGACTATCGTTGCGGGAAAAACCGTGTGGGCGCTTTGATTGCGGCCGGATACAGGCCATGAGTTGGGGCACACAGGTTCTGAGGCTGATGGCACTGATTCTGGCCGGTTATGTCGCCGTCTGTCTTCTCCTGTTTCTGAGGCAACGCCAGATGCTTTACCATCCGGGGAGAGTGAGCGAAGGGGACATGCTTGCGTCCGCCCGCGCGGCCGGCCTGCTGCGCTGGCTCGACGCCAATGGCGCGCCGATCGGATGGATGACTGCCGACGGTTCCATCTCCCCTCCGATCTTGATTCTGCAAGGGAACGCGGGAAACGCTCTCAACCGTGCGGGGCTCGTTGCGCGCCTGCGCCGGTCGGGAATCAAAGCCAGGTTTTTTATTCTCGATTACCCCGGCTACGGCTCGCGCGCAGGCAGCCCGTCGCAGGCATCCCTCACCGAGGCGGCCGTCTCGGCGCTCGATGCGCTTCCCGCACCGGCCGTCTTGCTGGGCGAATCGCTTGGCACAGGCGTCGCCGCCCAGGCCGCTGCCCGCCGGCCTGATCGCGTCAGTGGGCTCATTCTCGTGACCCCCTTCGACTCAATGGCGCGGGCAGCAGCCCACCATTATCCCTGGCTCCCGGTCGGATGGCTTTTGCTCGACCGCTTCGACTCGGTGGACGCATTTAAAAACTTTTCAAAACCCATCGCCGTCATCGTCGCGGAACTCGACGAGACGGTTCCAGCGGCTCGCGGACGCCGTCTTGTCGAAAGCCTCCACGTCCCGAAAAAGTTGTGGGTCGTTCGCTATGCCGGCCACAACGACGCCACCGATATCCTGTCCGACCAAGCATGGCGTGACGTCTGGCATTTTGTTGTTTCCTCGAAGCAAGCCGGGTGATTTCGGAATGCTCTTCACATACCGATCTTCCGGCAACGACTTCGCAAGTCTGCCTCCGAGCAGGTAAAGCGCGTAATCGAACCCGTAAAATGACAGCCAGATCACCGTGTGCCCGAGGGTCAGCTCGCCGACGCGCGGAAGTTTCATACCGGGAGGGTGAGGCTCCGTCCGAGCCGTAATATATATGGGTTCGGACGGAGCCTCGCCTTCCCTCGGGTTATCGATGCGCCCGATCCTTGGGCGCGTGTCTTGTTGTGCTGGCGCAGGGGGGGGAAATGTGGGAGGTTTGAATCCATGTCCAACGAAGCCGGTTCTCTCCGGAAGTCGCTCCAGATTTACAAAGGCCTTGTCGAGGTCAGCGGTCTGATCAACGCGATCACCGATTATGGGGAGTTGCTGCGCGCGATCCTCGATGTCGCGCGGCGGGTCATCCAGACCGAGACCGCTTCGCTTTTTCTCGTGAATGCCGGGTCGGGAAACCTCGAGCTGGCCATCTCCACGCGTGGGGGGGGCACCTATGTGGAGCCGAAGCTCACCGTGCCGCGCGGGAAGGGGATTGCGGGCTGGGTGTTCGAGCACGGCGAGCCGCTGTTGATCCCCGACGCCTACGCCGACGAGCGGTTCTACAAGGAGGCCGACCGCCAGACGGGATTTGTCACCCGCTCGATCCTCTGCGCGCCGCTCAAACGGGACGACAAGATCATTGGAGTCCTCCAGGTGCTCAACCCCCGCATGAAAAATGCCTTCGAGCCCGAGGATCTCGACGGGTTTTCCGCCTATGCGAACCTGACGGCCACGGCGATCGAAAAATTGCGCGCCATCGAGCGCATGCGCGCCCAGGAACGGGTCGAGCGGGATCTGGCGATCGCGGCGGAAATCCAGAGCGAGATCCTCTCTCGCGCGATCCCGGCCGAGGTGCCGGGGGCCTGTTTTGCCGCCCACAACACTCCCGCGGCAAACGTCGGCGGCGACTTTTATGGAGTCTTCGTGCGGAGCCCCGAGGAAATCTATTTCACCATCGGCGACGTGTCGGGCAAAGGCATCTCCGCCGCGCTGCTCATGGCGCAAACCCTCAGCGCCATGCACTTCGTCTTCGCCGCCACATCCGGCCCGGCGCACGCCCTCTCCCTCCTCAACGAAACCCTCCATGCCAATGCCATCCGGGGGATGTTTGTCACCACACTCGTCGGAAGGCTCACGCCGGCCGCACGCCGGGTCGAGATCGCCAGCGCCGGCCACTGCCCTCCGGTTTTGATCAACGCCGCCGGGGCTTCGTCAAAACTCGAAACCGCCGCCGCGCTTCCGCTGGGCATCCTGCGGAAAGCCTCCTACAGCCAGAGCAGTGTTGTCCTGGAACAGGGCGCGCGCCTTGTTTTTTATACCGACGGACTCAGCGAATCCCGGAGCGGGGAGGACGGGGGGATGTTCGACGACAAGCTGCTGGAGCAGGCCGCAGGCACCGCCGCCGGGGCGCGGGATCTTTTGGACCGGCTCATCGGCGCCGAACGCGCGCACCGTGGTGGCGGCCGCCAGCTTGATGACCTGACCGTTCTCGTGGGAGGATTCGAGTGAAAAAGCGGATCCTCTTTCCAAGCGATCCCTCCCGCCTTGCAACGATCCGGGCCGAAACGCGGGCCTTTCTCTCCGCCTGCGGATTTGACGGCTCTTCGGAGGAACTGATGGTTCTCGCGCTCGACGAAGCCTGCACGAATATCATCCGCCACGCCTACGCCCATGCCTGCAAACCCGTGCGCCTCGAAATGTGCAGAACCCCCGATCGCATTCGCTTCGTCCTCCGCGATTACGGACACTCCTGCGATCCGGAAAAAATCCGCGGCCGCGCGCTCGAAGACATCCGCCCGGGCGGGCTCGGAGTTCACATCATCCGCCAGGCATTCGATCATGTGGACTACGCGCCGCAACGCCGCGGAACAAAGTTGACACTCGAAAAACGGCTGCCCGGACAAAACGAACCTGGCAACTGAGACTTTGAAAGGGGCAAGGAGCCCCCAAATCCGCGTCACGTAAGAACGTTTGGCACAGGGAGAGTGCCTCGACAAAACCAGCGCGTAGCGCTTTGCTAAATCCAAAAGTCGGTTTTTTCTCGAATCTCCCCGAGCTGTCTCCAAGCATCAAGTGTCTCCACTGTAGTATGTTGGAAGAGTTTAGTTTTCATCCTGAGTGTTCCCGAATCGGCTCATTTTTGTTGGTGGACTTGCCTTTTTGACTTGCCATTTTTCCGCTCCGCGGGGGCCACTGGAACGTGCATTTCGGATCGTTCTCGCCGCGATCAAGATCTGGCCAGTAGCACCGACCCAGGACGGAGCTTTCTCCTCTGCGAAGACTCTGACGGCCCCGGCATACACCCCTGACACCCTGCCGAGCCCGCCAGAGACTTCGGGCCTCGGGACGGGGCCGGATATTGATGAACGGGAACGAAAGGCTTGCCGCATGGATCAGGATAGATTCTCTTACTCTCATTCCATGAGCTTTTCAGTTCTTGAGTTGTGTGCGGGGGGAGGAGGGCAGGCGCTCGGGCTTGAGATGGCGGGTTTTCACCATGCAGCAGCCGTCGAGTATGAAGCGCAGTTTTGCACCACTCTCAGGCTGAATCGTCCGCATTGGGATGTGAAACAGCAGGATATCCGTGACTTGCGGCCGTCAGATTTCAAGGGGGTTGACCTTCTAGCGGCTGGCGTTCCCTGTCCCCCATTCAGCATCGCCGGAAAGCAACTCGGCGAGGATGATGATCGGGATATGTTTCCCGCAGCAATGGAGATTATTCGGGGAGCAAAACCGCGCGGCGTGCTTTTTGAAAATGTGCCTGGGCTCGCATCAGCGAAGTTTTCGGAGTATCGCGACAAACTGTTGAAGGAACTTTCACGTCTCGGGTATCAGCCGGAGTGGAAGGTTCTCAGTTCTTCACATTTTGGAGTTCCACAGTTGCGACCGAGATTTGTTCTGATTGCCCTCCAACCGAGAGACGCAGAGTGTTTTCGCTGGCCATCTCCCCAGGTCAAAGCCGTTCATGTCGGAGAGACGCTTGTGGATCTCATGGCAGAAAATGGCTGGGACGGGGCGGAAGCATGGGCGCAGCGGGCGGCAGGCGTTGCCCCCACACTTGTTGGCGGCTCGAAAAAGCATGGCGGACCGGATCTGGGACCGACAAGGGCCAAGCGGCAATGGCGGGAACTTGGCGTTGATGGGATGGGGATTGCCGACGAGGCTCCCGACGTTACTTTCCCGCCGGAAGGATACCCCCGCCTCACCGTCCGCATGGTCGCCCGAATCCAGAGTTTTCCAGATTCTTGGGAATTCTCCGGGCGCAAAACAATTTCATACCGGCAGGTTGGTAACGCTTTCCCTCCGAATGTTGCAAGGGCAGTTGGTTTGTCGATTGTCGCTGCATTCAAGCGGCAATCCCGTTACACGGCGGCATCCGAAAGCGCTACTTTTGAACCCAGACTTTTAGAGAAACCCCGTTCCATATGCCAAAGTTGCGGTTATGCTGCGGGCGATCCAGATCCATTCAACACCTCCCGCACAATTCGCCTCACGATGGGCCACATCATCGACAAGTCGAAAGGGGGGCCAGATACGTTTGAGAATCTGCGGGCAGTTTGCACAAATTGTAATGAAGGGCTCCAAAATGCCTCGCTCCCAAGACCTGGCCGGATTCAAATTCTCTCCCAAGTGCGTCGAGCTACCATTGACGATCAACTTGCCTTGCTGGAGTGGCTATTGATGAAATTCCGTCTGGTTGCCTCGCCGAAGCCCGAGCAGGAATCAACAAAATGACGTAACCTCGCCGAGGCGTCCCACTTCTTCATGCAGACGGGCATCTCTATTTAAAATGTTCCAAGAGGGGCACCGCAGGGCGATAACCTGCAAATTCGAGCCCTTCCAAATGGTTTTCTTATCCGCACGATGGGCTCGTGCGAATTTTCACCGGGGAGATTGCTCCCGAGATGCTTCCTGCCCGAACCCGGTGGCAACTTGAAATTTTGACGCTTCGGTCTTGATGAAATCGAGAGCCACCGGCGCGAGGATGATTCCGGCGATTCCCAACAGGCGCTCCCCGACGAGAAGCGCAAGCAGGGTCAGCCACATCGGGTGGCGGATGCGGCCGCCGATAATGCGGCTGTTGAGGAAGTATTCCAACTTGTGGATCACGACAAGAAAAAGGAGCGCCCAGCCGGCAAATTGCGGTGAGATGACAAATCCCAGACCGACGATGAGGGTGTTGCTGATCAGGTTTCCAACGACCGGAAGCATTCCGCAAAGGAAGGTGAGCATGACGGCCATCGTGGCGTAGGGCAGGCCGGAGGGATAGACGAAGGCGGCGGTCAGAACGGTGTTGATCGCGGAAATGATGACTTGTGCGCCGATGACCCGTCGGAAGCTTGTGTAAAACGAGCGGAAAAGTCCGGCGAGGCGTCCCACCTGCAGTGAGTAGAGATTTGAAGGATTCGGGGACGAATCGAACTCCGTCATTCGGTTGGTGAAGATGCCGATTGCGACCACGACGCCGACGACGACGAACAGGAATTCCTTGGTTGCCAAGCTGGCGAAGCTTGCGAGGAAGCCGGCAGCCTGCTGCGCGCTGTCGATGGCCAGGGATTTGAGGCTCCCGACATCGGTGAAGGGCAGATCCACGCCCCAGCTGGTGGCGAACTTGACGATGCGCTGGACGGAAGTGGAGACAATCTCGGGCAACTCGACGATGGCATCTTTGACAAATAGTCCGAAGCCGTAGAAAAACAGGGAGAGCAACACAAGGAAGACCGCAACCGCGATCCATTTACGACGACCGACCGTGAGGGTTTGCAGCGAGAGATAGGTAAAGAGCGCAGTGATCAGGATGGTCGCCAGATGCAGACAGCCGGTGAGGATCGCCAGAAGCATGAAAATCACATACGGGAAGGCGAGAGAATCGGACACCGACCGAGAGGTTTTGGCGGGGACACCCATCGGAATACCGGTAACGGCAATGCGCCCAACTGTCGAGCATTGCGGAAAATTTCCGTCCGCCCACACGCCCGAGATCAGGAAGCGGATCCGTTTGGTTCCTGTGATGCTCTGACGAGCACGCGTCCCCTGCTGCTCACTGCGGCAAAGGACAAGCCGGTTCTGATTTCCGCGCTGGCGGCTGAAAGCCAGGTTCTGCTAACGCTCGACCGGGGCGACTTTGACATTGTTTTGGAAACCGAGGTCTATGGAATGCTTGTGACGACGCCGCGTGGATTCCTCGTGCGCGAGGGGCAAGGAGACGGAAAAACCTGAAACTTGAAAGGGCGGGCTCGCCACCTTTTTTGATGGCAGAGGGCTTCGCGGTGGCTGGTGTCGAATCTTTGACTGGCACCCGCCTGCTTTTGCCGCTTTGCTTCCTTTCTGAAAGGAATGCTCCCGAACTTTGAGGAAAACCGTCCAAGAGTATATTGACGAAACGCCGGTCTGGTCCGATGGGACCACGATCCCGCAGGTTCCGATGACGGTCATGCAGTGGCAGATCTGGGGCCTCGCCACGGCGGGAAAATTTTTTGAGGGGCTGGTGGTTTTCATGACCGGGGTGGCGCTTCCGCTGATCGCGATGGAATTTCATCTGGGGGACGCGGAAAAAGGAATGGTCGGAGCGGCCACGCTGTTCGGGATTCTTATCGGGGCCACCGCCCTGGGCAGTCTGGCGGATCATCTGGGCCGGAAGCAGCTCTTCATCGCCGAGATGATTTTGTTTCTGGTCTTTCTGGTGGCGGTGACATTCAGCCCGACGTTTCCGTTGCTCATTCTTTTTCTTTTTGGCATGGGCTTGGCGCTCGGCTGCGACTACCCGACCGCGCACCTGGTGATTTCCGAAAGCATTCCCAGCAACTGTCGCGGGCGGCTGGTCTTGAGCGCGTTCGCGTTCCAAGCAGTCGGGGCATTGTTCGGAACCGCGATCGGATACATGATCCTCAAATCCCACGAGAGCTTCACGGACTGGCGGCTCATGTTTGCGACGGCGATCCTCCCGGCGACCCTGGTCGTGATCGGACGGTTCTTTGTCACCCAGAGCCCGCAGTGGCTGATGTCGCGGGGCCGGGTCGATGAGGCGGAAAAAGCGATCCGGCGGCTTCTCAGGCGCCAGCCACCGTATCCGACCAAAATCTCCCTCAGGGAAGTCCCCGACGACGAGCCGGAACACGAGCGGCACAAATCGAAATTTTCCAAGCTCTTCAACAAGAAAAACCGGCGGGCCACTGTTCTGGCCTCGGTGCCGTGGTTTCTGCAGGATCTCGGAACCTACGGCATCGGGATCTTCACCCCCACGATTCTCGGCAAGATCCTGGGACACCCGCACATCGGCAAACAGAACCTCGCGGCGGTGATCCACAACGACATGATGGCCGCGAAGGGTGCCGCGTTCCTGGACTTGCTTCTTTTGGTCGGCATCGTCTGCGCGGTTTTTCTCGCGGACAAACTCGGGCGCATGAAGCTCCAGGTCTTCGGGTTTTTCGGTTGTGCGGCAGGGCTTCTTCTTGTCGCATTTTCCACGCACATGATGCCCGGCGCGGGGCAGACCGTTTTCATCTTCTGCGGGTTCATGCTCTTCAATTTCATGACGAACCTCGGCCCGAACGCGATGACCTATCTGATCGCCGGCGAGGTCTTCCCGACGAAGATCCGGGGATCGGGAGCGGGTTTCGCGGCCTCGTTCGCAAAGATCGGCGCGGTCGCCACGGCGTTTTTATTCCCCATCCTCCTGAGCGATCTCGGGACGGGTTCACTTCTTTACATCCTCGTGGGAACATCCCTCCTGGGGGCCTTTGTCACCTGGCGCTTCGGCATCGAAACCATGGGCGTCAACCTCGAAAACATCGGGCGCATCAAGGCCTGCGGCCACTCCGGCCCCGGAGATCCCGAGCAAGCCGGGGAACCTTCTGCGGGAGGAACCGCCGCCGGACCGTGACCGCTATGCGCGTTAGATGGGGATTCCCTGCGGTTGAGGGGCCTTTTTACGACGGGCTGTTGACAAACGAGAGGCCGCTTTGCTGGCGTTCGAGCAACTCGGCGGCGAGGGCGCGATAGGCCTGCGCGCCCGGTCCGGAGGGATCGTGCTCGAAGATCGTGCGTCCGTGGCTTGGTGCCTCGGCAAAGCGAACCGTGCGGGGAATGAGCGTGTTGTAGACAACTTCCTGAAAATGGTCGCGCACCTCTTTGACGACGGCGGGGTTGAGGAGCGTGCGGCCGTCATACATTGTGAGAACCAGTCCGGAGATGGCGAGGCGGGGGTTCGCTCCGCTGGCGCGGATGCGCTCGGTCACTTCCATGAGGAGGCTCAGGCCCTCGAGGGCATAATACTCGCACTGGATCGGCACGAGGATTTCATCTGCGGCCGCCAGGGCGTTGGTCATGAGGATGCCCAGCGAAGGCGGACAGTCAAGGATGGCGAAATCGAAAGCGTTCTGCTCGCGGATGTCGTCGAGCGCGATGCGGAGTTGGAGCATGTGGTCGTCCATGCGGGCGACTTCGATTTCGGCGCCGACCATATCGAGATCGGCGGGGATGGCGGAGAGGTTTGGGATGCGGGTGGGCAGGATCAACTCCCGGGCATTCTTCGCGCCGATGAGCGCCTGGTAAATGCTGCCGAGAGAATCCTCTTTGATTCCCATCGCGCTGCTTGCGCTGGCCTGCGGGTCGAGATCGACGAGGAGAACGCGGGCGCCTTTTTCCGCGAGGGCGGCCGACAGGTTGACTGCGGTCGTCGTTTTTCCGACGCCGCCCTTCTGGTTTGTGATGGCAATGATTTTCATGGTGTGGGGCGGAGGCTATCGGTGGGTATAGTAGTTGACGAGGCCGGCGGCAACCCCGTCGGCATATTCCCGGTAGAGGCTCTGGCGTGCGGTGCCCGCGAAATTGCGGGTTCCCTTGTAATCGCCCGCCTGGATGCGGGCGAAGACGCTGCGGCTGTTCATCACATACGGTTCGACATAGACGACCGGGCAGGAAAAAAGGCGGTTGGCCAGAAGGTTGCGCGCCCAGATATAGGGATTGCCGTTGACGGATGCCGCCTTCCCGCCGTGGTAGGTATAAGGCGGGAGGCCGGTGGCCTTGGCCATGCTTTGTGCAACGGCCGTGGTAAGAGGAAGCTCCTCGCGGAACGAGCGGTTGAGCAGCTTGACGAGCATTTCCAAACGCTGATCCTCGCAGTCGAGCTCCGCCCGGCTCCACGATCCGGTGACCAGAAAATGCATGTGGTTCTCATTGACAAGCCGGGGCTTTCGCTCGTTCCCCCATTCCTCCGCGTTGAAGTGCAGGCAAAGGACGATGTCCGGCCGGATCGACTCGTTGACCAATCGCGCCCGGCGGCGGATTTCGCTGGCGCGGTAGAAGAGGCGCTGGCTCTCCTTCTTCACCGCCCCGGGGGTGACCGCTTCGTTTTTATCCCGGAGCGAGGCGGCCGCCGCCTTTCGCAGTTGGCCCGGTCGCGCGGACGTCACCGGGCCCGGCTTCGAGCGGGTGAGAAAAACTTTCGCGCCGAGGGCGGTCAGTCGCGGCACCAGCAATTTCGCCACCCGCAGGGTCATGTCGCCCTCGGCCACCGGCGTGCTTTTTCCGATTTGAAACCAGCGTTCCTCCATCTTCGCCCACGAGCCGCCGAGATGGCCGGGGTCGATCGCGATTTTGAGCCCCGCAAGCGGCAGGCCCGGCTCTCCGGAATGCCCGGCACGTCCGTGCCAGTAGGCGGGAACTCCGTGCGCCGAGGCGGCGGAGGGGGCAAATCGCAGACGGTATTCGGCCCGCCCGGTGCCCGCACGGATGGTGGCTTCCTTGTTCGTGAGCGAAATCACTGCGGCCCAGGCCCCGCCGGGTGCATAGACCCGGTCGAGCAACGATTGAAATTCCGCCCGCGTGATCGTCTCCTGGCAGGCATCGAGCCGCGACCAGTCGGGGCGCGGTGCCAGCGGGCTCAATTTCCCCCAGCAACACGTCGTTCCGACGGCCATCAGCAGAGTGATGAGAAGATGTTTTTTCAATTCCGTTCTTTTTTAAATGCGTTTGTCGGTTCTTACGATAAAAAGGATTGATGATCCGCATTCTTTTTCTGGGTGATATCGTGGGCGAGCCGGGACGCCATGCCGTAACTTCCGCTGTCCCGCGCTTTATCAAGGAACGTGGCGTGGACTTTGTGATCGTCAATGGCGAGAACGCCGCGGGTGGCCGGGGGATCACGGGGAAGATCGCGATCGACCTCCTGCGCGCGGGCGTGGCGGTGATCACGACCGGCGACCACGTTTGGGATCAGAAGGAAACGGCAAACTTCATTTCGACCGAGCCCCGCCTGCTCCGTCCGATCAACTACCCGGCCGGCGCACCCGGCCAGGGAAGCATTGTCCTGTCCACCGGCAAAGGCAAAGTGGCGGTTCTGAACGTCCAGTGCCGCACGTTCATGCATTCCCCGCTCGACAACCCGTTCCAGGTCGCCGAGGCCGAGGTCGCGCGCCTGCGCGAGGAAACGCCGGTTATTTTTGTCGATGTGCATGGCGAGACGACGAGCGAGAAAATCGCGCTCGGCCGGTATCTTGACGGCACGGTTTCGGCCGTCATCGGCACGCACACCCATGTGCAGACCGCCGACGAATGCATCCTGCCGGAGGGCACGGCCTTCCTGTGCGATGCCGGCATGTGCGGCCCGGTTCACTCGATTCTTGGCCGCGAGCCCGGCCCGATCATCCAGCGATTCATCGACTGCCTGCCCGTGCAGTTTCCGGTCGCAAGAGGCCCGGTGCAAATCTGCGGAGCCCTGATCGAGATCGACCAGAACACCGGACGCGCCGAATCCATCTCGCGCATCCGCGAGGTCGTCGGACACTGAGCGGGGTGCCAGGAAAGCCTTTATTCCTCTTTCTCCCATTGACCGGCGACCTTGACTCGAACACCCAAAGCAGGGAAAAATGCGACCCCATCGGGGGCAAATATCATGAGCTTAACATTGGATTCTTATTTTGAGATTTACAAAGAGTTGCTTTTTCCCGCCGGGCTGGAAGCGCTTTTTGATGCTTTTCACCTCAGGATCAGGAACACGAAACAATCGGGAGGGAAGCTGATTCTCGCCGGAAACGGCGCCAGCGCTTCGATTGCAAGCCATCTGGCCACCGACTTCTCCAAGCAGGCGGGGGTCCGGGCAATGACCTTCAATGAATCCAATCTCATCACCGCGCTCGGCAATGACTGCGGTTATGAGAACTGGATTGCCCGCGCTCTCGACCTCTATGCGGACAAGGAGGATCTGCTTGTTTTGATCAGCAGCAGTGGGGCCTCGCCAAATGTGGTGAATGCGGCGCGCCGGGCCAGGGAAATGGAGGTCGGGGTTGTCTCTTTTACGGGCTTCGATAAAAACAACCCGTTGGGCGGGCTCGCCGACCTGAACTTTTGGGTCAATAGCCGGGCCTATAATATTGTCGAGTGCATCCATATGATCTGGCTGACCACCGCGTGCGATTTGCTCATCGGAAAATCCGAATACAGCGTGATGGGATAATTTTATGGCGAAGATTCCTGTGCTCGGAGTTGTCGGCTTCCTCGGCGTCCAGCTTGGGGCCGCGCTCCTCCAACGAGATCGGCGGGTTGTTGGGACAGCCGAAGCAACCCCATGAACCAGGCGGTTATTCTTGCCGGAGGGAAGGGCTCCCGCCTCGCGAAGGTTCTTGGCAGCGACCTCCCGAAGCCCATGGTTCCGGTCTGCGGGGTGCCGCTTCTGGAGCGCCTCGTCGTGTTGCTCCGCGATCAGGAAATCAAAAAGATCCTGCTCCTCGTCCACTATCGGGCCGATGTGATCCGGCAGCATTTCGGCGATGGTTCCCGGTTCGGGGTGGCCATCCAATACTGTGAAGAAACCGAACCCCGCGGCACGGGCGGAGCCCTTCTGGAGGCACTCCCCTTCTTGGAGGAAAGGTTTCTTGTTCTTTATGGCGATACGCTTCTCGATATGGAGTTTTCACGCATGGTCGCCTTCCATCGGGAAAACGGTGCCGCGTTGACACTTTTTGCCCATCCGAACGACCATCCCCAGGACTCCGATCTCATTGAGAGGGAGGATACGGGGCGCGTCACCGCCGTTCATCCCTGCCCTCATCCGGAAGGAGCCGAATATCACAATCTGGTGAATGCCGCTCTCTACGTGATGGAGAAAAGCGTCCTGTCCGTCGGCGATTTGCCGGAAGGTTCGTTCGATATTGCCAAACACGCAATCCCCTCGTGGATTGCAAATGGCCGCCGGATCTTTGCCTACCGCGGGGATGGCTACATCAAGGACATGGGAACACCCGGGCGATTGGCCGGGGTGGAGAGCGAACTTCAAAGCGGCATGGTGGCCGGAAAATCCGGACGCGTTCCCCGTCCGGCTGTTTTTCTCGACCGCGACGGAACGATCAATATCGAAAAAGGCCATTTGGCTTGCGCCGGGGACTTCGAGCTGTTTCCCGGTGTTGCGGAATCGATCCGCCGGCTCAACAAGCGGGGGATTCTGGCAATCGTGATTACCAACCAGCCCGTTATTGCGCGGGGCGGGGCGACGCGCGGGGAGGTTGACCGCATTCATCGGCGCATGGAGTCGTTGCTGGCAGCGGAAGGAGCCTGCGTGGACGGGATTTTTTTGTGCCCGCACCATCCCGACAAGGGGTTCCCCGGTGAGCGTGCCGAACTCAAGATTCCCTGTGATTGCAGAAAGCCCGCCACCGGCCTCGTTGATCAGGCCTGCCGGATCTTCTCCATTGATCGCCCGCGTTCATGGTTCATCGGGGACACCACTCTCGACCTTGAGTGCGCGAGGCGGGCGGGCATTTCTTCGATTCTGGTCCGGACCGGATCAGCCGGAAAAGACGGCAAGTTTCCGGCCGCTCCGGATCTCGTCGCCACAGACCTGACGGAAGCTGTCAGCGAGGTGATCAGGCGGCTCCCGCTATCGGAACATTGATCCGGCATTGATTTTTTCCACAACCGGGAGATGCTGCGGGGATGCATGATCCTCGTTGCGATAAACTGGCGGGCGTCCTCACCCGGCACTCGACCAAGCTGCAGCCCGGCGAAAATGTTCTCATCGAGGTTTTTGATGCGCCGGACGAAGTCGCTTTGGCCTTGGTGAGGGCGGCGCGGGATGCCGGGGCGGTTCCTTTTGTCCAGCTCCACCACGCCGTCGTGGCCAGGGAACTCGCCGTCGGAGCCACCAAACCCCAGCTCCGTGTCGCGGGGGTCGTGGAACTTGCCCGCATGAAAAAAATGCAGGCCTACATCGCCGTGCGCGGAAGCCATAACATCACCGAGATGGCGGACGTTCCGGACGAAAAAATGCGTCTCATCACGGGGGTTCTGCGTCCGGTGATGGATTGGAGGATCAACAAAACGAAGTGGGTTGTGTTGCGCTGGCCCACACCCGCAATGGCACAGCAGGCTCATATGAGCACGCCCGCATTCGAGGATTTCTTTTTCAAAGTCTGCACCCTCGACTACTCCCGGATGACACCCGGCATGGAGGCACTCAAGGCGCTCATGGATCGCACCGACCGGGTTCACATCAAAGGGCCGGACACCGACCTGCGCTTCTCGATCAAGGGGATCGGCTCGGTCACCTGCGGCGGCGACCGCAACATCCCCGACGGTGAAGTTTTTTCGTGCCCCGTGAAGACCAGCGTGGAAGGGGCCGTCTCGTTCAACGTTCCCAGCATCTATCAGGGCAACGCGTTCGACAGTGTCCGGCTCGAGTTTTCCAAAGGCCGCGTCGTCCGGGCCACGGCCAACAACACCCCCGCGCTCAACCGCATCCTCGACAGCGATCCCGGCGCGCGTTTCATCGGCGAATTTTCTTTGGGTTTCAACCCCCATATCCTCCATCCGATGCGCGACATTCTCTTCGATGAGAAAATAGCGGGCTCGTTTCACTTCACACCCGGCCAGGCCTACAAAATTGCCGGCAATGGAAACACGAGCCGCATCCATTGGGACATGGTCTGCATCCAGCGCCCGGACTACGGCGGAGGCGAAGTTTGGTTCGACGGAAAACTCATCCGAAAAAACGGCCTCTTTGTCCCGCCCGCCCTGAAGAAACTCAACCCCGACCACCTCCTCGGCAAGCGCGCCTGATCCCAAACACACACCGGGACAGGTAAAACAAGTCGGGCCCCTTGCGCTGACCGCCTCGCGTCTGGTTATTTCCAGGAGAGGGGATCACACCGGAATCGTGCGCCAGAGCAGAATGACGAACGTGGCGAGGATCAGGCAGAGAACGAAAAATTTGATCCGGGCACTTTGAATCTCCCCGACACGGGTCCGGCGCTTGGAGGTTGGTTTGGCGGATCGGGGCCGCCCCCGCGCGGCACTGCCGAATGAGATCGCCCCGGGGGCGGCGACGGCGCGCATTTTGGCGAGTTCGCGGGCGCGGTTTTTGCGTTCCTCAATCTGGGCCGGAAGCGTGCGAAGCTTTTGTTTGAGTACCTCCTCCTTGCGCTGGAGTTCTTCCTGCTGTTTGATCAGGCGGCTTTCTTCCGCGGAAATTTTATCGGAACGGAATGAACCGGGGTGCGCCATGAAAATTTATTTTCCGGAAGAGAGAAGCGTCCAAGCCCAAAGCAGAAGACCGATGAAGGCCGGAATTTGCAGGGGAAGAGTGAAGGCCAGTCCGCTTTTGAGCCAATAGAGAAACCCGCGTTCCTCATACATGGCGTAGTCGCCTTCGAGCGACTGCATGGCCGGCTGCTCGACGGATCGGGTCTCGGCGGCCAGCTTTGCCTGGGCCTTGACATATTCCGCGCGGGCATCCTCGACGGAACTCAGAGCCTTGCTCAACTCGCGGGGGAGATCGGCGTTGTTCCAGGAGCGGGCGTTGATCGCTTCGAGTTGGCGGAGATGCTGCGTGAACGAGTTGAAAATCGCATGCATCTGCTCGACGCGCTGTTGGGTCTCCTCGATCTCGCGCTGCACGACCACCAGCGAACGCGTGAGCTTGTCGAGCATGTCGGAACGCCCGGAGTCGAGCTCGTCCTGTCGGCGCTTGAGCTCTTCCAGACGCGACTTTTCTTTTTCAATCTCCTCCTGTTTTTGCTTGAGGCTTTCGAGTTCGGCACGAACCTGCTGGACTTGGTCGCCCAGTTCCCCCGAGGCGTCGTCTTCGAGGTCGAGATAGGGATCGGGAGATTTGCTGCTGTAATCGGCGGGCATGGTAATTGGAGTTCGTTTGATTTCTATAACCCATGGAGAAAAATTCCAGCCAAAATCCTGACGGGGGAACCCTCCAACGCGGTTGAGACTTGTCACCGTTTGCTCGAAATGTCAACTCTGCTGATCGGTCGGCTAGCGGAGCGTTTCGCGGTAAAGCGTGGCGGTGTTTGTCCGGTAGACGACGGTTCCGTCCCGCTGCGAACCGACCGAGAAAATCAGGGTATTGGTGACGGATTCGATGCCGTTGTTTGTGGCCGGGGCGCTGAACCCCAGCACGAACTTGTCGAGGGCGAGGGCGTTCGTGTTTGTAACGAAGGTTTCCGGAAGAACGTTTGTGATGGCATTTGTTGCCAGGCCGAGGTGGTAAAGCTTGGCGACCCGCTCCTGGACGTTCAACCCGCGCGTGAGGTCGGTGTTTGCTTCCTGCTGCAGCGTTATCGAGTTGGTCAACAGGGCCGCCGCCGCGATGCCAATCGCAAGAATAGCCCCGGCGATCAGCACTTCGATCAGGGAATACGCGGTGTTTTTCATTGCGGAGTTGGGTAGTCTTCGAGCCACATGATCCGGTCGGCGACGTCATCGAGAGTTCCCGGGGTCGGGTCTTGCGAGACCGTCCAGTTCCCCGTGCCGACTTTGATCGGGGCGCTTGCCCGGATTCCCCCGATGATCGTGAGCGTGTGGCCGCTCGCGTAGGTGATGCTGAGCGGTGTGTTTGACAACGTCATGCCAAGATTCCATGTGGCATCGGCCGTGTTGGTGGTTGAGACGGTGAAATTCGTGCCTCCCGCCTTGTAGAAGTAGATCCTGCGGTTGGTGCTTGCCCCGAGAAGAACGAGGTTGGTGAGGTTGTCGTTGGTGGAGATAATGTGGAGGGTGTTGGTGGCGGTGTTGGTGGCGCTGAGACGAAGGGCGATCACATTGTGCGTGAGGTTTGTGAATTTGCTGTTGTTGCTCGAATTCGTGAAGGTGCGGCCCGTGATGTTGGTCGGGACTATGAATCGGAGGATTGGATTTGTGCTCGTCGGATCGAGGGTCAGCTCGATCGAGTTGCTGGTGATGGTGTTTGAGTAAACCCCGTAAGTAATGCCCGTATCCGCGGTCACAATCATGCTGGCCGGGAGCTGGAATGTGCCGTTGTAGCTGGTCGTGGAGACGGCCGTGGCCGAAGTCAAAGGAACCTGGGGGAAGTTCGAATACACGCCGACAACATTTGTCCCGTTCGTCCCGCTCCGGTAGTCGAGCGTGCTGGCGGCAAGATTGGCGACCGTGTAGTTCGCATTCGTGTTGTGCAACACATACCCGAAGCCCGCGGCAACCGGGCTGCGGCTTCGCACGAGGAACGTCCACGGATAGTTGTTCGTGCCGTCGGTAAGTGTCGCATGGATGGTCACATAATAGCCCAGGCGTTCCATCGGGCTGAAGGGATTGACGTTTGTATCGGAGGAGACAAGCATTCGGTAGGCACTGTTCCAGAAGCCGGAGCTGTTGCTGACCGTGATGGTACGGTTCCCCCAGGGCGTCGGAAAGTTCGCATTGGTCATTCCCGGCACGGTGCCGGACGGCATATTGGTGAGGATGTATTGCCTGGCGTAGGCGCGGGCGTTCTCGAGCGTGACCCTGCGCGCCTGGCTGTCGTCGGCCGCATCGGCGAACCGGGCGCGGGTTGCGAGCAATTGCGCCCATCCGGCCAGAACGATCGCTCCCGCGATCACAACGAGAAGAGCAAAAATCATCAGTGAGCCTTCGAGCCGGCGGAGAAGAGGAACGGGAGGTTTCACAAGGCGGGAAATGCTGGGACAACAAACGAAAAGGAAGATTGGCCGCCCATGTTCGTGTAACCGGCGCGCAGATTCGTTCCGGGGTTGGCATTGGGGAGCGGTGGCATTCTTGCCGAGGCGGGATCCGGCCACCAGACAAGGTAAAACGGCCTGGCATTCGTGCAGTTGGCCGAATTGCGCGGGTAGTAACAGGCCAGCGGCCAGATCGTGTTGGTCACCGTCCAGTTGTCCGAAGTATAAAAAACATGGTAGTAGCCGGTGAGCGTGCTTCCCTCATAGCGCTTCACGCTCGCATACACGCCGCGGGGAGTCGTATTCGTGACCAGATCGGTATCATAAACCGCCCGCACGGTCAGGTGGGTCGTGTCTGTCGATGGTTCGAGAATGTAGACCGACAGGTTGGCACCTTTGATCGCGTTGGATGCGCTCGATAAACTGTTGGTGAAGGCGTTGGAGTTCGCCAGGAGCGCGTTGAAGTTCGCCCGCCCGGTCCACGCCCTCACGTCGTTCGTCAGGCTGATCGGGATGGAGACCGGGTGCAGGGTATTGGTGCCGTCCCGTCCGAGACAGAACACGGCCACCGCGCTTGCGATGTCATCGTGAAAGTGGTTGCGCATGTCCTCCGCCATCGCCGCCGCCGTGAAATTTGGCGCGCGGCTCACCGAGAGCGTGTTGGTATCCAGCCCGTAAAAGACTTGAAGGGTGTTGTCCTGAAACACAACGTCCTCATCCTGGATGCTGGGAAGGGAGTTGCGAAAAATAGTCCCGTAGGCAAGCACGGCAACCAGCACAACAATCGCGCCCACGGCAAGAGCCACCACCAGTTCGACGAAGGTGAAAGCGCTAATTTCCCTGTTTGGATTTTTCCGCATCCTTGACTCCCCCCATCAGATCGAATTTTCGGTCGGTCACATTGAGCAATTCCACCGCCTTGCTGCCCGCAATAAAATCCTGGACGCCTTTGAGCTGAAGGACGTTCGCGCGCGCGGGCTTGCCAAAGTTTCCCAGATTTTCCACAGCCTCCCCATAAAGCATTTGGGTCACGCGCGGAGTCTGGATGCGGATCGGGATTCCGAACAGCCGGGGCTCGGCCCCCGTTTCCTTGTCAACAAAGGAAAGAACCACGGAATTTCCATTGATGGACTGGACGCGGAGAACCTCCTGCTGGTTTTCGATCAGCGGCGGGAGGGAATCACCGGGCCTGAGGATCAAGGAACCCAGAAGAACGCGGCGATTGTCGCGGGAACCGGAGACGCCCCCGACCTTGAGGAAACTGATGATGCGCCGCAGACGCGACTCTTCGGTTTCCGTTGCCTCAATCGCCGTCGGTTCCTGCGCCGTCGCCACTTGGCCGAAGGGGTTTCGGACTCCGGATTGGAGGACGATGGGCACGCGCCCGGTGGGCATCAGGACGTTTTGCGCCGCCTTTTGCGCCGCCGCATCCCGCAGGCTGAAAAACAAGATCAGGAAAAAGAATAATACGGAAGAGCGGGCCGCGCATCCGGCGAAGCCTTTCCGGACAGAACGTCCTCTTGGTGGCAGTGTTTTCCGGGCTCGAAAACACGACGGGGCAGGGGATTTCCGCCCCTGTCTTGCTGAAAGATTTCGCATTGGCAAGATGCCCGCGCCGCAAGAAATGGCGGGGCACCACGGGCGGGCAACCAACGATCCGGGCATGGCGTTTCCCGATCTCATTTTTTGATCAGCGGTTGATCGATGGCGACCTCCATGCGCAGGTCGTTTGCGCGCGTGCCCTTTGTGAAATGGGTGCTGCTGACGCGGACGGTCGGCATCGAGGCTTCGATCTGTCCGAGCCAATTGAGGAGGCGCACGTAATCATCCTCAAAAATCAGGATGGCCCGCATCGCCTTCGGCACCGAGGCGTTGCCCTTCACGTCAACCGGCTCGAAACGCTGGGAGAGATTGACGAGATTGGATTCCTTGACCTTCATGGTAAAGTTGATTTCCGCGCTTTGCGGGTTGTCGAGCGTTTGAAAATACGGCTGCCAAGTTTTGAGGAAGGTGATGAGGTTCGCGGATTGTCGGCGCAGGTCGGCGAGTTGGACCCGTCCCTGGCCAAGGGCCTCCGAGGCCGTCTTCTCCGAGCTCTGCGCGTTCGCGGCTTCCTTCTGCATCGCGGCACTTGCTTTTTGCACCCACATGGTCGCCTGCACCAGAAGCACGATGAACAACGCGACGATCCCGCATGCCAGGTGTTTACTGTTCATTTGGAGGAGAGGGTTGAACGGAACGCGCCGAGGGATCCTGCCACACGAGGGTGGCGATGTAGTCCAGCTCGTTGCGGCCGAGCGTCTGCTGGGGCGAGAACGCCCGATATTTCTGCCCGGCAATCTTTTCGAGCGTGAAATCGAGTTGTTTGGTCGAGTCGGTGCCCAGCTTGATGGCGAGTTTGAGCTGGGCCGGGGCATTGGGATCGCGGTCGAGCCGAAGATCGACGATTGTGGCCCGCGGTCCCATGCTGCGCGCAATTTCGACAATGAGCGGCTGCAGCGGGCGCGATCCGGACACCCACGATTCGATATCGGTCGCAATTTTAATCTGGGATTCGAGACCCGTGCAATGCTTGAGGGCCTCCTGCGTTTCGGCGGCGAGCGATTCGGCTTGCGCCGTGTGGCTGTCCCGCTTCTGGACGGAAAGCCGATACTCGATCAAATAGATCACGCTCAGGATAATGGTGACCGCGATCGAGCAATAAAACAGCAGTGGCACAAGACGAAGAAGGATCGGAAGAGGAGGCGTGATCCCCTTCCGGTCAAACTTGAAATCATCGATTTTTCGTCCGGAAATTTGCATGTCAGTTTTGAAGCATCAAAGAAGCGAGAAGCCCCGGCTGGGAGAGGTCGTTGATCGGGCGGTTCGGGAGCACCGCGGCCAGCCGCTCGGTGATGCCGGGGAGGGGCTCGTCGGCAATCAGGGTGATGCCGATCTGCGGAGCCAGGCGGGCCTGGAATGGCGCGAGGAGATCGGTGATCGGCGCGAGATCGTCCTCATACACGTCGGTGCGGGAACGCAATTCGAGCCAGCGATCCTGATCCTGAACGAGCGCGCAGACGGCCCCCTCGCAGCAGACGATCAAAAACGTGCTGACCGGCTGCTCGGAGCCTTTGGTGGTGTTGACAAGGCCGAGGGCGTGGCGCAGCAGCACATAGGTCCCGCAGGCGATGCGCCCGATCTGGAATCCCGCCTCGCGGAAAATGGTTTCAACCCGGCGCGTCTGCTCCTCTTCGCAGGAAAAAAGAATGCTCGAATTGGTCTCCGGATTGTGGGTGAGCGCGTATTGTTTGCCGCGCTCGTAACGTCCGCCGAGAACCGCGCGCGGGTTTGTTTTCAAAAGCTCTTCGCTGCCGACCCTGCGGGAGAGATTGGTTTCGAGGCTGATGACATACCGGGTATTGACCGACACCGAGCACCAGCCATTTTCAGTGAGTTCTTTGAGGCGGGCGGAGGTTTGCGAGAGGATTTCTTTCGGATCGGCGCGCGCGACTTCCAGAGCGTCGATTTTCCCGGTTCGCTCGATGCTCCGCCACGAAAGCGCGTTGCGTCCGAAGCCGAAGAAAAGCGTGCGCATCACCGGGAACCGCCTGCGCCACGACGCCGTCGAATCGTCCGGCTCGGGACGGAACGCGGAAAAATTCAAGACCGCCTTGATGTCGATCCGGCTCATCGGACAATCTCCGGCTGCCGTTCGATGTAATCTTCGACATCCCCCCAGGAGAAGCTGTCGGCAAGTGGTGGGGCGCTGCTCTGAAAGCCCTCTTCGACGCGAAGGGAAAGGCTTTTTGCAAAATTGAACATCCCGCGTTTCCAGCCGGTCTCGAGTTCCTGGTCAAGCTTCTTGAAGTCCCCGCGCCGGATAATATTCACACAGCCGTCATTTTGCAGGAGCACTTCATGGATTGGAAAGCGCTTCCCTTTCTTTTCGTCGAGGAGCAGGCGCTGGCACATCACCAGGCGCAGGCAGTCCGCAAGGGTTTCCTGCGAGCTGTCCAGACGTTCGGAGGGAATGAGCTTGAGAAAACGCTGGACGGTCTGCGAGGCGGTGGACGTGTGCAGGGTCGCCACGACGACGTGGCCGGTCTCGGCCGCCTGCAGCGCGATTTCCGCCGTCTCGCCATCGCGGATTTCCCCGATGACGATCACATCGGGCGCCTGGCGCAGGGCGGCGCGGAGCGCCTTGGAAAAGTCAATTTCGTCGGATCCCATTTCCCGCTGGGAGATCAGGGAGGGCAGGCCTTCGGGGTAGATAAACTCGATCGGGTCTTCGAACGAGATCACATGTTCCCTCCGCCGTTTCGCGCGGTGGAGAACCATTGAGGCAATCGTCGTGGACTTGCCGCTTCCGGTGGCTCCACAGATGAGGAAGAGGCCGTTCTTCGCCTCCAGGAAGGACTTGAGCGCGGACGTGGGCACCTTGATCGCTTCAGGCTGCGGGATTTCGTTCGGCAGCAGCCGCAGCACCCAGCGCAACCGTCCCTGGGTCAGCATCTGGCTCACGCGAAACCGGCGGCCGTGCAAATCCATCGCGCTGTCGTCGCACCCGGGCTCGACGTGCGCGGGCACCACCATCCCGAACGTCGTGGGATCGTAGATAAGCTGGCCGTTTTTCTTGTAGGAAAGCGGCTCGCCGGGCGTGAGATAAAAGTCGCTGATGCCTTCGCCGGTCGAGAGATCTTTGATCCGCTGGCCGACCGGGGATTCCGGGGATAAGTCGAGAAGGCGCATGAGTTGTGTTGGAGACGGGAAAAAGGGCGAACGCGGACTACTGAATGACGCCGGCCGCGGTGAGCGCCTGGCGCAGGGTCATCCCGCCGTTGGTTCCCACGGCATCCAGTTTGTTGATGTTTTCAACCGTGGTCGTGGTGGGGTTGTCCCAATGGGCATAGTAGGTGAGAGGGTCGATGATGTTGGTTGTCGAGCCTTCGGGCGCCGTCATGCCGGTTGCCTTGAAAACCAGGTCATTGAAGTCCGAGTCTCCGCCGTTTGCGGTGTCCTCGATCGCATAGGCGCTGGTTCCGCTTCCCAGAGAAGCATACTGATTGGCATAGAACGGGAAGTTTGTGGCCGTGTTGGTGATGTCGTTCGTCCGGCTCAGCGAGGTCAGGGGAAAGACCTGTCCATTGGTTGTGGCCAGATTTTGCAACCTGGTTGATCCGTCCGGAAGCGTGCCCAAATTATTGAGCGCAGACAATGCGGCGGCCATCGTGCCGTTCGGGATCATGATGGCGGCCACAGTGTCGCCGGGCCGGAACACAAACTCCTTGTTGCTCTCGACCTTCAGTTGGTTCGAGGGAGTTCCGCTGCCGATCGACACATCTTTGGTGGTGTCAATGATCGTCTGTGCGCGGTCTCCGGCAATGACCCTCCGGATCGCCTCTATCAAAAAGTCTCTCTGTCCTTCCGGTGTATCCAGATTATAGACATCGGGACCCATGCCCTCGAGCGAGAACAGGGCCAGTGTCGAGGTATATCCCGCTTCGCGATAGACATAGCTCACCGGAACGATCCCGCTCGGGCCGACCGTCCAATAGCCGCCAGGGAACCCCTGGTAGCCGGGCAGATTTCCCACATTCCCGAGAATGTTTCCCGTTCCCGGGGTCACGCCGAGGTTCATATCGACCGCCTGCGTGGCATTATTGGACCAAACCCATCCGCTGGCGGCCGCGACATGCAACGGGGTGCGCGCCTCGGTGGCCGCGACTGTGGGAATGGATCCCTTGAAGCGGAACTTTTTTATTCCGGCGGGCCCGCTTCGGGCGGTGGTGAAAGCCTTGTTGGTTGAATCCCAATAGGCGCGCAGTTTGCCGGAGGCGGCTTCCGCGGAGGATTGCCAGGTTTCCTCACACCGCGACCCGTCCGCATTGGTCATTGGCGCCTCGACGCGCTCGTCAAGCACGCTGCTCTTGAGCCCGACGGTTTTGTCGGCGGATGCGGCATCCGCCCGTGTTTGAAGTGACAGAAGGACGGCCTGCCCCGTGCTGCCAAGCGCATTCGTCGTCTGCAGCTGGTGGAGTTGAATCGCATTGTTGATCTGCGCCACGTCCTGCGCCAGTTTCGTCTCGTCGGAAGTTTGTTTGAGATTTTGGGTGGCCACATATCCGGTGCCGCCCAAGATCGAAATGACTCCGATCACAACGAGAACTTCAACCAGCGTGAACGCCCTGTTGTAACGTTTCGCTTTCATGGCTGTATTATCCGCCTGACAAGCCGGAATGTAAAGGGGAAAAAGCACCCGTTATGTGCATGACACGGGACTTGCGGCGGGTTATGGGTTCCCGATGCTGACCATCGCGCTCAAGATGCTTTTTCGTGACCGGGCGAAATATGCGATGCTGGTGTGCGGGCTCGCCTTTTGCTCGCTTCTCATGTGCCAACAGACGTCGGTTTTTTGCGGCTTGATGATGTGGACGACCGCGACCGTGCGCAATATCGGGGCTCCGGTCTGGGTGGTGGACGCCAAGGTCGAGCAGGCGAACGAGGTGATCCCGATGCGCGAGATTGAGGTCGAGCGCGTGCGCGGCGCGCGGGGGGTGGCGTGGGCGGTGCCCCTCTACACCGGCATCGAGCAGGCGCGGCTCTCCGACGGATCGTTTCAGAATGTGCAACTGACCGGGCTCGACACCGGCACGCTGACCGGTCGGCCGATGGAGATGAGCGCGGGGCGCATCGAAGACCTGCGGCTCCCGAACGCCGTCGTCGTCGATCAGGTCGCCGTGGAAAAGTTCCGCCACAAAGGGATCACCATCCGACTCGGGACGACGTTTGAGATCAACGACAAGGAGGCAAGGATCGTCGGCATCTGCCATGTGGATCGCAGCTTTTTCGGCCAGCCGTATATCTATACAACCTACGACCGGGCGCTCGAGTATGCCAAGCCCACCCGCAAACAACTCAGCTTCGTGCTGGCCGGACCGGCGCCAGGCATTTCCGACGCCGAGCTTGCCACGCGGATCAGCCGTCTGCCCGGCCTGCGGGCGATCACCAAAGACGACCTCTTCTGGCTGACCGTGTGGTGGTATATCAAAAATACCGGCATCCCGATTTCCATCGGCACGGTGGTCATTCTGGGGGTGATCGTCGGCATCGCGATTGCCGGGCAGACTTTTTATCTCTTCGTGCACGACAACCTGCGCTTTCTGGCCGCGTTCAAGGCCATGGGAGCCCGGATGCCGACGCTGGCGGCGATGGTTCTTCTGCAGGCGTTTTCCGTGGGGTTCATCGGTTACGGGATCGGCGTGGGGTTGGCCGCGTGGTTCGGCAATGTGGTGCTCGCCAAGGAGCAGCCGCCGTTTTTCATGCCGTGGCAGGTGCCGGCATTCGTCGCCGTCGTGATCCTTTTCATCTGCGGGTTTTCCGCGCTCATCGGCCTGGCAAAAGTCGCCCGGCTCGAACCCGCTGTCGTCTTCCGATGAACCCTCCGGCAAACCCCGCCGTCCGGGTCGGGAATGTGATCAAGTCGTTTGCCGCGGGCGATACGCGCACGTTCGCGCTCAAGGGCGCGACGCTCGAAGCCCGCTTCGGCGAGCTCCTCATGATCGTGGGCCCGTCGGGTTGCGGCAAGACGACGCTCCTGAGCATCATCTGCGGGACGTTGAATTGCGAGGAAGGCGAGGTCAACGTCTTCGATCACGACCTCCGCCATATGAAAGATGGAGCCATCACGCGCTTCCGCTGCGAAAATATCGGGTTCATTTTCCAGCAGTTCAATCTCATTCCCACGCTGACCGCGGTCGAAAATGCGTCCGTGCCGCTCGTGCTCAACGGGGTGCGCAACGCGGAGGCCGAACGGCGTGCGGGCCGGGTGCTGGACGAAGTCGGCATCGGCGAGAAGCGGCATTCCTATCCCAACCAGCTCTCGGGCGGGCAGCAGCAGCGCGTCGCCATCTCCCGCGCGCTCGTGCATGCCCCCCGGCTCATCATCTGCGACGAACCGACCGCCTCGCTCGACGCGGCGACCGGACAAAAAACCATGGAGCTCCTGAAAACAAGCGCCCTCCAGCCCGACCGCTGCGTGATCGTCGTCTCGCACGACAACCGGATCTACCACTTCGCCGACCGGATCGCCGAAATGGAAGACGGCCGGGTCACCGGGCTTTTCGACGATCCAAAAAATTACCATCCCGCCCTATGATCACGATTTTCAAACGCCCGACGTTTTATGTCGCCCTCCTCGGCCTCCTTGCCGTTACCGGCATTGTCCTGCGTCAGCGCCAGACCGGGCCGGTCTCCCAGCCTCTCGTGCCGCCGCCGCAGTCGCCCTACACCCTCTCGATCGGCGCGCGCGGTCTGGTGGAGAGCGTGAATGAAAACGTGCGCATCGCCCCCACGGCGTCCGGCCTCGTCGGGAAAATCGCCGTGCGGGTCGGGGACACCGTCCGTGTCGGCGACCTGCTTTTCACGATGGACACGCGCGACGCGCTCTCGACGGTGAAAACCCAGGAAGCCCAGCTCGCCGTCCAGCAGGCGCGTCTGGCCGAGGCCGAAACCCTGCTGGCCGACCGCCGGGATCAGCTCGACCGGACGACCAGGCTCCGTGAAAAAAATGTGGCCAGCGAGGACGAGATTCAAAGGAACCGGTTTTCGTGGCAGACCGCCCAGCGCCAGCTCGAGCGATCCCGCGCCGACCTTGCTCTCGCCGACGCCCAGCTCAACGATGCGAAGGTCCGGCTTGACCTTCTCCTCGTGCGGGCGCCCCGCGCGGGCACGGTGCTCCAGGTTAATATTCGCGAAGGCGAATATGCGGCGGTCAGTGCCCCCGAGCCCGCGATCCTGCTCGGCGACACCCGCACGCTCCAACTCCGGGCCGACGTCGATGAATCCGACGCCCCGCGCGTGCGTCCGGGGAGCAAAGCGGTCGCCTTTCTCAAAGGCTCGCGCACCCGGCCGATCCCCCTCGAATTCGTCCGCATCGAACCCTATATCCTTCCAAAAAAATCCCTCTCCGGCGACAGCACCGAGCGGGTGGATACCCGTGTGCTGCAGGTGATCTTCCGGTTTCAGAACCCCGATTTTCCGATTTATGTCGGCCAACAGATGGACGTCTTCATCGACGAAAAAACAAAGTAACGCGGGCCGCCCCGGGCGAAACAAGACGCTTGTCGCGCGGGAACTCCCCGATAGAATGCCGCGCAGTCCGTCACGAAAATGAAGTTGCAACGCGTCTCTCTCGATTACCTGGCGAAGCTTGCCGGCGTCCATAAAGCCACTGTCTCGCGCGCCCTGCGAAATCATCCGACCATTCCGGTCGTCACGCGGGATCGCATCCACGCCATTGCCCGCCGCGAAGGCTATCGCCCGAACCCGCTCGTGGCCATGTATCAGGCCCAGGCCCGCTCCAACCGTCCGACGGCGATGCAGGCCACGCTGGCCTGGATCAACGACTACCCGAATCCGGCCTGCTGGCAGGAATTTCCCTGGCTGCGCGGATACCTGAGCGGTGCCCGCAATCGCTGCGAGGCCTGCGGATTTCGCCTGGAGGAAATTTCCACCGGGGAGATTCCCCACGCGGGGGGCAAGGATCCCGGGCGCCTCTCGGAGGTTCTGCGCCAGCGCGGGATTTTCGGCGGCATTCTGCCGCTGATGCTGCACCGGCAATATCTGCTCGAGGAATGGTCGGACTGTGTGATTTCCCTTATTGGAAGCGGTCATCAGGCCGCGCCGGGCGAGACTGCCGACAACGCCTCCCATTTTTATCCGCAGGGGTTTCCGATTGCCGACCGCGACTTTTATTTCAACCTCCGCCTCGCCTTCCAGAACGTGCTGCAGCGCGGCTACTCCCGTGTCGGATTTGTCTACAGTCGTTACCTCGACAGCGAATCCGAGGGCCGCACCCAGGCGGGCTTCCTCGTCGAACAGGCGCGGCTCCCCGAGTCCCAGCGCGTCCCGGTTCTTTTTCTCGAACGCTTCAAGGAAGGCCGGCCTCCCGCCTTTGACCGGTGGATGAAAATTCACAAGCCGGATGTGATTCTCTCGATCAATCCCTCCGTGCGCGATTGGGTCGAACAATCCGGACTCTCGGTTCCCGATCAGTGCGGGCTCGTCAATCTCAACGTCGTCGAGGACGTGGAAAACTGGAGCGGGATCCGGGAGAACCACGAGCACATCGGGGCCGCCGCGGTGGATCTCCTCATCGGACAACTCAGCCGCAATGAAATCGGAGTGCCCCGCCAACCCCGCAAGGTTCTGATCCCCGGAATGTGGCACGAAGGCGGCACGCTCCGGGCCGGAGCAACCCACGCCACCGATCGCCGGTGACAAAAAAATTGGGAGAAGCTTTTCAGGGCCTCTCCCAATTTGATTTTGCAATCCGCGATTAAACGGATGGCGTGGTTACTTTTTCTTCTTGGCAACTGCTTTCTTCGCAGGAGCCTTTTTCGCGACTGCTTTCTTCGCAGGAGCTTTTTTCACCGCTGCCTTCTTGGCAGGAGCTTTCTTGGCGACTTTTTTCTTTGGTGCTGGCATGTAATATCCCCCCTTTCTATCCGCAAATGCGGGAAATTGGTTTGTGAATAAAATGTGAATAACTCACTGGAAGTGTGAATAAGTCTCCGCGCGCGGGACGTCAATAGTTTTTCGCAAATTTTTCTTGATTTTTTTTTTGATTTTTCAAACGGCGGGAGGGCACCCGGGCCGGGAGTCAAGGATCCGTGCGGCTTCGGAGGCGATTTCCGCGACATCGCGGAGCCGTCCGATCCCTTCGTAACCGCAGGCGAGAATTCCTTCTTCGGGATCGACGAAGGTCACGCCGCGCGATTTCAGGCGCTCCACATTTTCCCGGGTCGCGGGATGCATCCACATTTTTCCATTCATTGCGGGAGCGATGAGAACCGGCGCGGTCGTTGCGAGGGCGAGGGAGGAGAGCGCGTCGTCGGCGATCCCGTTGGCGAGTTTGGCGATGCAGTTTGCCGTGGCGGGAGCGATCAGCAAAAGGTCGGCCCGGTCGGCGAGCGCGATGTGGCCGGGGCGCCAGGATTCCTTTTCATCGAAGATCCCGGTCGTCACGGCATTGCGGGAAAGCGTCTGGAACGTGAGCGGGCCGACGAATTCCGTCGCGTGCGCGGTCATCACGACAAAAACGTTGCAACCGTTTTTTGTGAGGCGGCTGGTGAGATCGGCGGCCTTGTAGGCGGCGATCGATCCGGTGACTCCGAGGAGGATGGTTTTTTTCATTGGGTGGAAAACGCGAGGCGGCGGCTGAGCGAGCGTTCGGCGCGCATGATGGCGCGGAAGGCGTTGAAATCTTCCTCCCGTGATCCGCTGACAAGCGTGTAGCGGTAGTGCGGCCAGCGCTCCATTTCGGCGGCGGCATTGCGGAGGCGGGTGGCGAGCTGGCTTTCGTCCTCGGTGCCGCGTCCGCGCAGTCGCCGCTCGAGTTCCGCGAAGCCGGGCGGCATGAGAAAGATGTCGGCGAGAGCATTTCGGATGACGGGATCGTTGCAGGCGCGGATGGCCGCCGCGCCGGCCGTATCGATGTCGAGGAGGACGTCCGTTCCGGCGGCGAGGTTCGTCGTAACCGAGGATTTGAGCGTCCCGTAAAAGTTTCCATGCACCTCGGCGTGTTCGAGAAAATCACCGGCCGCGATGTGGGCGCGGAAGACGGCGGGTGACAGGAAAAAGTAATCTTCGCCATGGGTTTCGCCGGGTCGCGGGGCTCGTGTGGTGCAGGAGACCGAGAAGAGGAAATCCGGGGATTTGCGGAGCGCGGCCGCGAGCGTGGACTTGCCGGCACCGGACGGCGCGGAGAGAACGAAGAGGATGCCGGAGCGGCTGGGGATCGGGTTATTCAATGTTGGCGAGTTGTTCGCGGAGCCTGTCCAGCCCGGTCTTCGCCTCGATGACAAGGCGGGAGATCGCGAGGTCGGACGCCTTGGATCCGAGCGTGTTGAATTCGCGCCCGAGTTCCTGGGCGAGGAATTCGAGCGTGCGGCCGACCGGGCCGTCGGCGGAAAGTTTTTTTTGGAACTGATCGAGGTGGCTGGCGGCGCGATCAAGTTCTTCGGTGATGTCGCCGCGTTCCGCAAGGAGTGCGACCTCGGTGAGCAGGCGCGGGTCATCGGGGGAGCGCGCGAGGCCGGATCGTGCGATCCGGCGCAGAAGGGACTTGCGCTGGCTGGCGGATGCGCGGCGCGCGAACGGCGTGATTTTTTTCACGATCCCCGCGAGGCGTTGCGCGCCTTTTGCGAGGATCCGCCGGAGCGACTCCCCCTCACGGCGGCGCGTCGCAACGAGGCCCCGGAGCGCGGCATCCAGCGCGGCGAGCACCGCTTCTTTCGCGCCGTCGCCGGAGGGCTCGGCCGAGCCCGCCACGCCCGGAGCGGACAGCACGTCGGCGATGCCGATCTCGCCGGGAACGCCAAGGGTTTTTTGCAGGGCCCGTGCCTCGCGCAGGTAGGCCGCGGCACGGACTCCGTCGAGAAGATGCCCGGAGGAACCGTCAGTGCGGGCGAGCGTGAGGTTGACCTGCACACGCCCGCGCGCGATGACGGACATCACGTGCGCGCGCACGACCGGATCGAGCCAGGCCGCCCCCCGCTCGGAGTGGAACACAACCTCGGCGGTCTTGCGGTTCACCGAGAAACATTCCACGACCGCCGTCCACGCTTTGGTTCGGGCCTCTCCGCGTCCGTGCCCTGTCATGCTTGTCATGAACGGGAAATTATCCGCAGGGCGGGGCCGGTGTCGAGGCGCAACGCAGCGGCAGACGGTCAGGCGGATGCCGGGCGATCGGTGTAGAGGGCGACCAGCGCGGCGCCGATCGCCTGGGAAAGTTCGCCGAGCGACGCCGGGACAATTTTGAGGGATTGGCGCTGGACCGGGAAGAGCCAGGGTTCGGCTGCGGCGCGGATTCCGCCGAGGTAGCGGGCGCGGAATTCCTCGGTGGTCGCGTGCGGATCGATGAGGCCGCCGCCGATGACCACAAACTCCGCATCGAGCGCGAGCGAAAGATTGGCGACGTGGAGGCCGAGGGCCTTGGCCTGATAATCGAAAATCTCAAGCGCCAGCAGATCGCCTTTCTGGGCGCGGGTTCGCAGGGAGAGGGCTTTTTCTTTGGGCGGCACGGTGGAGTGGGCAAGTTCGTGGCCGGGATATTTCGGGAGAAGGAAGTCGAGGTATTGGGGAAGCCCGGAAAGCGCGGTGTAGGCCTCGACGCAACCCCAGGCGCGCCCGCACCCGCAGATGAACGGCGGAAGGCCGAGGAGGTGAATCGGCGCGGCCATGTGGCCGGCCTCCATCCCGTTGAGGGTGTCGCCCTCAAGCGGAAGCCCGTTGGGATCCACGTAGGCGGCTCCGAGCCCGGAGCCGGGTGCCAGCATAATGACGCCCGCCTTTTTGTGATTCCGGATCTTGGCGGCTTCGGCGACGCCGCCGTAGTTTCCGTCGTTCCCGACGACGAGCGGGATTGCGCGTCCGGCCTGCCGGGCAAGGGCCCGCGCGTATTCGGCATGGAATTCCCATCCCGCAAAGGAGGGGGGAAGATTGGGCGTGCGGTCAAGAATGCCATAGGACTGGTAAGGGCCGGGCATCGCCAGTCCGACCCCGCGCACCTGATCCCAGACGAGCCGGTTTTCGGAAAGGAATTTTTCCACTCCGTCAATCCACCCGGCGATAACGACCGCGGTGCCGAGCTGGGAGTTGGTCGAGCTTTGGGCGAGATCGAGGGAAATCGGGGTGCCGTCCGCGAAAACTCCGCAGGTCTTCGATGTCGTTGCGCCGCTGTCCGTGCCGAGGTAAACGTCTTTCATAGGAGAAGGCGAATCTAGCAAATCGTCGGAGAAAGGGAATGGCAAAGAGATTCCGCACGCCAAACCAACCGGCGACCGGACGACTTCAGTGGATTTCGATGGGACATTTCGGGATCGCCCGCAGGAAGGAGCGTCCGTAGGGCTTGTTGACGATCCGGCTGTCGAGGACCACGATCGTTCCGGTGTCCGACTTGCTGCGGATGAGGCGGCCGACTCCTTGGCGGAGTTTGAGGATGGCTTCCGGAAGGGAATAGCTCTCGAAGGCGCGTCCGCCCTCGGCCTCGATCGCTTCGAGGCGGGCCTCGGTGAGCGGGTGGTCGGGCGTGGCAAACGGAAGCCGGGTGATGATGACATTCGAGAGGGCTTCTCCCGGGACATCGACGCCGGTCCAGAAGCTGGAGACGCCGAAGAGCACGCTGTGCGGGTTCTCACAAAATTCTTTGACCATCCGCTGGGCGGGCATGCCGTTCCCCTGCACGAGGAGCGGCCAGCCCTTCTTTTCAAAATGGGACTCCATGGCCTCGGCAACCGTCCGCATCGTCTGGTAACTCGTGAAGAGCACAAACGCGCGGGCTTTGCTGCGGTCGGCAAAATGCGCGATCCATTTTTCGAGGGCTTTTTCGTAGCCGGGATCCTTCGGCTCGGGCATCTGGCGGACAAGATGGAGCACCATCTGCCGCTCGTAGTCGAACGGGCTCCCGATCTGCACCGGCGGCACTTCCTCCGCGCCCACGCGCCGGCGGAAATACAAAAGGTCAGGGGTGCCGGTCGAAAGCGTGGCGCTGGTGAGGACGGTGCAGGCTCCCTCGCGGAAGAGCAGGCGCCGGAGGGCGTCGGCCAGATCCACCGGCGCGGCGCGCAGCGTGCAGAACTGTTCGCGGCGGCCGAGCTGCTCGACCCAATAGACGTGGTCGGGCTGTTCGAGAGCCAGAAAATCGGAGATGGAAGCGCGGGCGGAGCGCAGCTTGCGCGCGGCATCCTGAAGCTCCGCCGCGCCGGTTTCATCCTGGCATTTGGCGGCCTCGATCCCGATGAGTTCGCCGAGCTTCGCCAGGGTCGAGCAGACCGCGCCCCCGTCGGCCACGCCGGCTTCGCGGACGCGAAATTCCCGTCCGCGCTTGAACACGCAGTGCGAGGCCACCTGGTTGAAAAAGCCATCAACCTCGGGAAGAATATCGGCGACCGCGCGGCAGGCGTTCCCGTTTTTCATCATCTGGAAGAGGCCTTTTTTTGTGCGCGGGTTGTAGAGCCTTTGCACAACCCTGCGGAGCCCGATCTGCGAGACCTCCATGCCGATGTGCCGCGAGGCGACCTCCTCGATCGTGTGGGCCTCGTCAAAAATCACAAAGTCGTTCGCGAAAAGAAGCCCGCCCGTCCGGCTCCCGGCATCCTCGACCCCGCCCAGCAGGGTGAAGAAGAGCGCATGGTTGAGCACGACGACCTGCGCCCCCGCGACCCGGCGGCGGAGGGCCTGATAAAAACAACCGGATTGCGGGCCGCACGTCTTGGGCGTGCAGAGGTGCTGCTCGCTGCGCACTTCCTCCCAGACCGCCGGATCCGGCTGCTCGAGGAAATCGCTCAGCGAGCCGTCTTTTGTTGTGAGCCCCCATTCGCGAATCCGCTCGAGTTCCGAGCGCTGCTCGGTGGTGAAGAGGTCGCCGCCCGACTGCCCGAGCGCGCGGGCGAGCCGCGTCGTGCAAAGGTAGTTCTGCCGGCCCTTCAGAAGCACGGCTTCGAATTCATCCGGGATCAGCTTTTGAACCAGCGGGATGTCTTTATACATGAGCTGCTCCTGGAGCGCGATCGTGTGCGTCGAGATCACCGCCTTGCGCTTGCTGCGGAGCGCGTGCAGGACGGCCGGGATCAGGTAGGCGAGGGATTTCCCCACTCCGGTGCCGGCTTCCACGACAAGGTGTCCGCCCTGCTCAAGCGTGCGGGCGACCGCGCAGGCCATCTGCTGCTGCTCCGGCCGGTATTCAAAATTGGACGCCAGCGAGAGCTTGCCATCCTCGGAAAAAATCCCGTGGATTTCGTGCTCAAACCCCGAAACGCCCGCACCGGCGCAGTCCTCCCGAAGTGAAATCATATCGGCACAGTCTGACTGCCCTCCGGCGAATCCTCAATCAATCATTCTCCGCGTTTGCTCCATCGTACTCCTGCGAAACGGGCCGTATTGGCCATAAATTCTTACGGACGCATTATTCGAGGGACGGTTGGACAACTTCACCCCGGGCTTGGGCTTCGATGTTGTCGTAGGAGCCGAAGAAGTCCGAATTGGAGTCGAGCCAGAGGGTGATGCGGTGCAGATCCTCAGGCGAAAGCTTCACATCGTGATGGCCGGCAGCAAGCATCTGGTAGAGCTTGGAAGCCCGCGCGCCGAATTTGCCCGGGATGGTACGCGGGGTGGTCCAGAGGTCGAAGCCGGTTTGCTTCGCTGCACCGTGGTGGAAAGCAAACGGCGCAAGGCTGCGGTACGAAGCGAACCAGCGGAACGGATCGCTCATGAAGTCGCCCTTCGTGAGGTTGGGAGCTTTCCCGGTTTTGTCTTCTTGATGGCAGGCCACGCAATTCTTTTCCAATACCGGCTGGACGAGTCGGGGGAAGTTGAAAGGGTTCGACCCATCGGGCTCGGGCGCGATCTTGGAAGGGGCACGCTTGAAGGCCAGCGGCGCCCCGCCACGGGGAGGGATGGCCTGGGAGCGGTTGTCGTGGCAGCCCGAGCAGGTGAGCATTTCTCCCGGCTGCGCCCAGGTTTCGCTGCGCATGCCCTGCACGGCGAGGCCGTTCTCGTCTAGGGCTTGGAAGAAGACGGCCTTTCCGGCGGGGATTTCAAAGTAGGCGCTGCCGTCTATTTCTACAGGCACTGTCCCCAGCACCGCGCGGGCCGGGGTTTCGCAACCGTAGCCGATCTGCGGGGCGTGGTGCACGGGGGTCGTTTTCAAAATGGGGTGCATGATGCGCAGGGCTTTGATTTTCACGCCTTCCGGAAAGGGCAGCCGGGAGTTGCACACGTTCACGACGCCCATCTTCGCCATGCCGGGCCGCTCGGAATCGCGCGAAATCTCCGGGATGATCGGCGGCATGGGACGCGGCGACAACGGAATGGGGCTGAGGCAGGAAACGCGGGGATCGCGGTAAAGAAGTTCCTCATTACCGAAAACGTCGATGAGGTAGATTCCGTATTTCTCGCTTTTGGGCGTGGGGCTGTAGACAGCGAGGAAAAATTCTTCACTGAGCGGCCAGGGGGTCGCATAGAAATGATGTTCGGTATGGAGCACCTCGCACTCGGGGAAGCGCGCGCAGGGAGTGATGCGGCGCACCTGGCCCATTTTATCGTCATCGGGAATGGCGGGATCAACGGTGATCAGCGAGCCGTATGCCTGCCCGTGATGGGCGACGGCCACCGCCACGAGTTTGCGTGAACCGGGGATGGCGCGGATGCCCAGTTCCATGAGCGGGCGATCCTTCGAGTTGGCTGCATAGTTGCCGTGGAGGGATCGCGGGTCGCGGCCATCGGGAGTGGTGATCCACGGGTGGTGGGCCTGATTAGCTCCGCGGTCGATGTAATCCCAGCGCGTGAAGACAACCATGCCGTTGTTATCGACGGTGGGACCCCATTCGTGGAGTTCGTGAGGGCTCAGGCAGACGATGTCGCTGCCGTCGGTCTTCATGGTGTGGAGGGTGTAGTTGGGACAAGGACGGTCTCCGCTGCAACGGAGGAAGCCGCCCCGGCGCTCAGAGATGAACGCGATCTTGCCGCTGGGCAGCCAGCACGGATCGAACTCGTTCCACGGGCCGTCGGTCAATTGCGTGAGCGACGAGCCGTCGCCGTTGGCTTTGAAAATGTGGAACGTGCTTTCCCGGGTCCACTTGCCTTTTTTGGCATCGGCTTCGGTAAAGGCGAAGAGGATTTGCCTGCCATCGAACGAGAGCGAGGGTGAGAGGAATCCGCCGTTTTCGAGCTTGCGGCCTTGGAATCGTCCGTTGGAGCAGAGGGCATTTTCAAGGAGATTGACCGCCTGCGGATTTTTGGAAAACGGGTCTTTGAGGACAAAGAGTCCGCCCCCTTTGACGGCAAAGCAGCCGTAGTATTGGTCGCACATGTGCTCATAGCGGGCGGGATCGCGCTTGAGGAAGAGCAGGTCTTTGATCCCGGTCAGCAACGGATTGGCGAAGGCGATCTGGCGACGGAGCGCCACGGTCTGCGAAAAGAGCGCCCTGCGTGCCTCGGCATCGGAGACATCGGTTTTCGCCGCAAGCTCCTCAAGCGCGCGCAGGCTTTGCGCCTCAGAGGCGAGATCGCGCGCATCTTTCATGCCTTGGACATATGTGAGCAAGGCTCTCGTGCGGCGCAGAACCACATCGGCGGGGTCGCGGTCGGCCAAAGCAAGGAGAGCCTCTTTGTTTGCGGCTTGTGAGAGGAGGACTTCGTGGTCGGCCTGCGCCGTGGCGTCCAGCTTTTTGAAGGCGGCGAGGCTCGTCTGGAGTCGCCCATATTCGGCCGACACCTCGCCCTGAGCCGGCGAGAGAACAACAGATGCAGGCTGCGGCACATCGGCGGCGATGCCTGTCGCCACCGAAGGGAAAACAAGCAGTCCCAAGAAAAATGCAAGACCAACTCCCCGAGAGAGCATTTTTATCAGAACGGGCAGATCGACTCTTTGACCTGCTTGGTTCCCCAGACCGAGACCTCCTCGATAAAGCAGTTTTCAGGAACGTCCACGCAATGGACGAGCGTGCGGGCAAATTCCTCCGCGCCCGGATAGCCTTCCATCCAGGAGCCATCGATACCGGAGGCGTCGCAGAATCCCGTGCGGGCAGCACCGGGGATGAACGTCGTCGCTTTCCCTCCCCATTGCGCCATTTCGAGATGGATGCAGCGGGTGAATCCGACGAGGCCGGCTTTTGCGGCCGTATAAACCGACCAGTTGGGCCAGGAATGATGGGCGCAAGCGCTCGAGACATTGACGATATGCCCACGACCGGCGGGCTTCATCACTTTGATCGCTTCGCGGCAACCCTTTGCCACGGAGGCGAGGTTCACGGCAAGCGTTTGCTCGATATCTGAATCTTCCATCTCCTCGACTGGGGCAATCTTTCCGCCGGCCCCATGATTGTTCACAAGCACGTCCAGCCTGGCAAAGCGCGTGATCGTGGCATCGAGCAAGCGCTTCCAATCATCGGTCGATGTGGCATCGGCTTGCACTGCGAGCAGGTTCTTGCCCGCCCCGAGGGCGGCCTCGGCCTGATGAAGCTTTTCAGCATTGCGCCCGGTGATCACGAGATTGCCTCCCAGTTCAAGAAGCATGCGAGCGGCTTCGAGTCCAAACCCGCTGGTGCCGCCTGTAACGATGATTGTTTTGTCTTGGATGTAATGTTTCATAGATTTGATGGAGCTAAAGTTAAGGCACAGGAATGACTTCGCCCTTCGACTGTTCGGCCGTGTGCTGGAAGTTCCCAAAGAAATCCGAGTTACAGTCGAGCCAAAGCGTGATGCGGTGGCGATCTTCCGGGGAAAGCTTCAATCCGTAATGGTCGCCATCGAGGATCTTCATGAGCTTCGACACTCTGGCGCCGAACTCCCCGGGAATCGTGCGCGGCGTTGTGAATCTCGGATCGTCGAAGAAGAAGGCGAATTTTTGCAGGTTTTTATAGGACGTGAACCATCCGCTCTTATCTTTTTCCCAGTCACCTTTGGAGAGATCGAGAGCCTTTTTTCCCGTGTGGCAGGCAACGCAATTGCGATCAAGTACCGGCTGGACCAAGCGCGGGTAGCTGAAGGGGCATGAACCTTCGGGCTCCGGCGCAATCTCCGAGGGTGCTCGCCGAAATGCAGAGGGGTTGCGCGTCTTGGGGGCCGCGGCGCGGTGGACAGGGTTGTGGCAGCCCTGACAGGCGAGCATTTCGCCGGAGTGCAAGCTGGTGTCGCTGCGCATCGATTGGACGGCGAGACCCTTTTCATCAAGGGCCTGGAAATAGATCGGACGGTGCACCGGGACGTTAAAGAACGCGCTGCCATCGGCATCCACTGGCACGGTTCCGAGTACGGCACGGCAATTTTTCTGACGGCCGTACCCGATGCGGGGGACGTCTGCAATCGGAGTGGACTTACTCAACAGCTCAATCACCCGCAGCGATTTGATGACTGTTCCTTTTGGGAAGGGCTTGAGAGAATCATAAACATTCACCACGCCAACTTGCGCTGTCTTCGAAGGCTCGCCGGAGGCGATCTCGCCTCGCGGAAGACCTTCCGTCGTGCGGCAAGGAATCACAGGCGGCACCGGGCGCGCGCGGAATGGGATCGGGCTCAGGCAAGAAATGGCGGGATCCTGGTAGATCAGCTCACGGTTCCCGAAGCTGTCGATGAGGTAAATCCCAAAACGGTTGGACATCCCACGGGCAGCACAGCCTTCGGGATCATACACGCAAAGAAAAAACTGTTCGCTCAGCGGCCATGCGGTGGCGTAATGCTGCCCGATCGCCTTTGAAATGGTCGCCTCGGGAAATCCCGTGTCGGGAGTAATGGTTTTGATAGGCGCCATCTTATCGTCGTCCTCCACTTGTGGATCGATCAGCACCAGCGAACCGTAGGCCTGCCCATGATGCGCGGCGGCGGTTGCGACAAACTTGCGGGAGTTGGGAATGGCACGAATGTCCATCTCCATAAGCGGACGATCCTTCTCGCTGAGCGCGTAGTTGCCCTGCAAGGCGCGCGGATCGCGTCCGTCGGGCGACGTGATCCAAGGATGGTGGGCCTGGTTAAATCCGCGGTCCACATAATCCCAGCGCGTGTAGATGATCATGCCATCATTGGTCACGCTCGGCTGCCACTCGTTGGATTCGTGGTAGCTTAGACAAACGATGTCCGAGCCATCGGCGTTCATCGAGTGGAGGGTATAGACCGGCACGGGCCGACCGTGGCAGCGTCCGTAGCCGCCGCGCCGCTCGGACATGAAGGCGATCCGGCCGTTGGGCAGCCAGCACGGGTCGATGTCGTTGGTCGGACCGTCGGTCAGCTGGGTCAGGTTCGAGCCATCCGCACCCACTTTGAAAATGTGAAAGGCCCCCTCGGGAGTCCACTCATAGCAGTTCGGCTTTCCAATCTCGGTGTAGGAAAAAAGAATCTCCTTGGCATCGAACGAAAGATCCGGAGATAAAAAACCGCCTGCAGACGTGAGCTTCTTGCCGGCAAAGCGACCGTTGGTGCACGTGGAATCCGCGAGCAGGTCGCGAGCTTTGGGCGCATTGCCAAAAGCATCTTCGAGCACGAAGAGTCCCCCACCCGGCCGCGCATGGAAGCCGAAATATTGGTCGCACATGTGGTTGCCCTGCTTTTCGTGAGGAGGCAGAAAGTCGCGCTTGATGAAAAGGATCTTCTGAAAGTCCAGGAGCGGGTTGGCAAAGAGCGCCTCGCGGCGCAAGGCTCGGAATTGTGCGATTTCGGCTTCGATCTGTTTTCTTGTTGCGTTATCATCCGAACGCGCCATGGCAGCATTGATCTGTTTGCCGAGCGCCTCAATCTTAGAGCGACGTTCGTCTTGTTGGTATTGGCCGGGGTACGTCTTGTGGAGAAAATCGATGGCCGCCAGCGCGTGAGCTATCTCGGCAGGCATTGCGCCGAGTTCCTTGCGGAACGCCGCTATCTTTACCGCCGCGAGGAATGCGGCCGCCTTGTCTGCGTCCAGCACCTTGACGTGCGAGGGCTTTCCGATCTCCTGGTTCCGGCATGTCCACAGGAGCTTTTTATCTGGCGAAACAGCAAAGATCGGCACTCCGCTATGATAGGCGGCAACGACCGTCGTTCCATCTGGCAGCCGCTGGGAGCCGGCGGCATAGGTGAACCACATCTCAGGAACGTCATTTTTCGTGAGGTTCCACACCACCTTTCCGCTCGGATCGATTTCGGCCAGAGATGAATCGTAGCCGCCGCCCACGAGCAGGTTGCCATTTGCGAGCAGATCGGCGCTGTGCAGGGCGTTCCAGATCAGCCCCTGTTTTTTCATTTCCGCTCCCGCAACGAGACGCACGGACTTTCCGGCCGGATCGAACTCGTAGAGATTGTTCTCCCCCTTGGCGCAAACGAGGTAGTTTCCATTCGGCAACTTGCGCACCTGCCGCATCTGTTCGTGTGCGCTGCCTTGGAGGGGAAGTTTGATCTCCTTCACCAGCTTGCCCTTCTTATCGAGCTCAAGAATCCGAGCGGAGCCACCTTCTCCGAACACCACGCCGCCATCGGGAAGCGGCTGGCAACTATGAATCTCAATCGCTTTCCCCGCCGACCCCGTGTACTGCCACACTACAGAATTGTCAGGCCTCACGACCTTCACCACATTGCCTCCCGATGTCAGCACGTTGCCGTCATCCAGAAGCCATGCATCCTGACAGGCACCGGGCAAATCAGTTTTCCAAACCACCTGATCGTCGGCGGACACGATGTACGCCGCCTTGTTGGTGTAGCTCGCCACCAGCAAAAACGGGTGCGCGGGCGCTGCAGGGGCCGACGCATTCAGCATGGGCAGACCAAACACGGCAAGAATGGCGAGAGTTTTCATCATGGGGAAAGTGCCGAACGGTGCAGTTCCTGAGCCTTCTCAGCCGGAATCCACCGGCAAAGCCGGACGCTTGAGAGATGGCGCGAACAGTTCACTGTAGATGCCGCACCTTTTGATTGCAATGGGCAATCAAGGCAGAAATACGTCATGCAACGTGAAGGGAGCGACCACAATCGACTTGGGTGTCGCGAGATAGATCACCAGACGGGCGGTATCGGGCAGCTTCGTTTGAAAGTTGTAGGTTTTTCTCTCTTTCGTTTTTCCGTTGCCCGACGAACTCCATCCATTCCCTTGAATCTTGTTCCCGCTTGCATCTTGGAACTCCAAACCCGCCACCATTTCTTTTGGATCCTTCAGTTGCACGGTGATGCTGTTCGGGCCGCCCCCAATACTGAACATTTCCCCAAAAGCTCCTGCTATTGCCTCTCCAATATTTGCTTTGGAATTCTTTTTCGCTTCCTCTGCTTGTTTTGCCTTTTCCGCTTCGGCCTGCTCTTTTGTGTAAGTGATGATTTCAATTCCCGCCGCGCTCAATGCCGGAGATGCAATGGGCAGGCCTCCCAGTTTCTGAAAGTCATCCACTTTCACGATTGAATCCGGATCATTCTTCGGAACAAACAAGTCGGCCTCGCCGGTCAGTTCCTTGATCGCGGTTGCTTTTCGCGTGGGATTTTTCAAATCCACGCTCAGTTCCCAACTTTGTCGGTTCTGCCCGTTCTTCTTTACAAACTCCTTCTTCTGCTTTTCATGATCGATCAAATCGCGACCGGTATCATCCACCGCCGTTTTTATCACCGTTCGTATGGATTCCGCATCGGCAACGGAATCGCCCAAGAGTTTGATTTTGACCTCCAGGCCTCCAAAAAACTGACCGGTGGTTCGGGAATCTTTCACATCGCCAAGTTGGGTCTGAACCTGGGCCTCTGCTGTTGTGGCAAGGGCGATTGTTGAAATAAGGAAGAGGGGAATAAGCCGTGTTTTCATTGGTCTTTGTTCCAGATGTGCCGCGAAGATGGTTGAAATGCGCTCGTGATGCAATCCTTACCTTCCTTCCGCTTTTCCACTTCCCCGGTGATAAAACATGAAAAAATCCAAGAAAGAGCGAATCTGGATGTCGCGCGCAAGATCTATACCATGCGCATCGCAGCAGGACTTTCCCAAGCCGACCTTGCGCGTCGCATCGGCACAACCCAGTCCGTGATTTCCCGGTTGGAAGACGCGGATTACGACGGTCACTCCATGGCCATGCTCACCAGGATTGCCGATTCTTTGGAAAAGCGCGTGGAAATCCATTTCGTCAACAAACGCTCCCGCTTGCAACCCGCTTAGAGCGGTTTAAATAAAACTGTAGCCATCGCTTTGGGGCGGCGCAGGCTGTTGTGCTGCATCGTCACCTCGGGCAGTATGTTTTCATACAGCCTTCTCGCTGCCGCCGCAGCCCACCAGCTCACGGCGCTCCCAAATCAACGGCCACATCTTTATTTAAAACGCTCTAATCTTTCAACAACGGATTGACATGCCGGATCGAAATGATACTTTATCTATCAAATGAAAACGGCCACTGTTGCGGATTTGCGGAATAATTTCGCCACGCTTTCCAAGTGGATCCATGATGGCGCGGCCGTCATGATCACCAAGCGCGGGGTTCCCTTCGCCACCATCACTCCGGCTCGTGCGCGCAAGACGGCTCCGCCAATTGACCGCATGTCCCGGCTTCGCAGGATGTTTCCAAGCGGCCCCGTCAAGGGAGACGTGCGGGACGTGATGGACTACGACCGGGGGGACACATGACGAGCACCTACATTGACTCTTCCCTTTTCGTGAAGTCTTTCATTTTTGAACAGGATTCCCCGGCGGCAATCGAAATCATCGAAGCGGTCGGCGAGCCGTTCCTGTTCTCGCATATGCATGAAATCGAGATCCCGAACGCGATCCGCTTGAAACGCTTTCGCGGGGAGATCACGCGGAAACAGGAATCCCTCGCGATCCGGGCTTTTGAAGCGGACGTTGACTCCGGGCGGTTTTCCCGCCCGGCTTATGACATCGGCGCTGTATTTGCCAGGGCAGAGCATCTTTCCGGGCGACACTCCGGGGATATCGGAACCCGAAGCCTCGACCTTTTGCACGTTGCGGCAGCTTTGGAAGCCGGTTGCACTGTCTTTGCATCCTCCGATCAACGCCAGCGCAAATGCGCGGCACTTTCCGGGCTGAAAGTCATCCCGGCCCGGCTCCCCTCCGCGTCCGCAAGCAGATATCAATAATAAATGCCTGACCTGAATGGCATCTTTCGCCTTACGATTTATGCGAATAATCTTGGCAACTCGATGGGATTTGGTATGGTATTTCCATGAAAGCGATGGCTACGGTTGATGCTGTTGGTCGGTTGGTCTTGCCAAAGTCGGTTCGGGAGGCCATGGGCGTCTTCGGGCGCTCCCGGGTGATTCTGGAGGTTTTCGGAGGCAGAACACAGATTTCCGTGGCAGAGCCACCCCCGAGTCCTTCCCTGAGGAAAGGTGGGCGACTGGTCTTTTCTGGATCGGTTCCAGAGGGATGGGACAGCGGCGAGGCCGTTTCCAAGATGAGGCGTCAACGGTTGGGGCAATGAGTTTTTTCCTCGATGCCTCCGTGCTTGTGGAAGCCTGCCTTCTGAACAGCAGGAAATTCGCTGAGGCTGACGCGCTGGTTGCGGCGGGCGGCTGCACTTCGGCTCATGCCCTTGCAGAGGCCTATGCAACCCTCTCAGGCGACAAGCGGATCAGGATCAACCCGCATGACACGGCGGAGATGGTTCTGGACTGCGGATCGAAGCTCCGCATCGGCGTTCTCGGTGAGGCGGAGCTTCTTGAACTGATTCGCCGTGCCCCTTCGCGCGGAATCACTGGAGGGTCGTTCTACGACGCCATTCATGCCGAAACCGCAAGAAAGATGGCCTGCTCGAAAATTTACACCCTCAATGAAAACCACTTCCGACATGTGGCGCCGGACTTGGAAATAGCCCCGCTTTAGATGACAGCGGTTCACTCCTCACTTTCGCTTCCTCGACTTCTTCAAGTGTCTCTCCGCTCTCTTCCTGAAAACTGAAAACATTCCTCTTTTCCGCCCGCGCATGAAAAAATCCAAGAAAAAGCGAACCGCCCGTGCCGGGGCTGCGAAACCCGCCAATTCCCAAGATGTCAAAAGGCAAGGACTGGTACCCCTTCGATGCCACCTGCGATGAAGGGATCCCCGGCGCATTTCTCATTCCCTGACCGCTGACTTCCCTTTCCGATTTTCGCCCATTTTCCGGGGGCCTTAAAAGGTTGACTGCAACCATGCGGTTTGCAATACAAGTGCCATGAAAACGCTTCAACTCCGCCTTCCGCAGGAACTTCGTGAGGAAGCCGATTCCGTTCTCGGAGCGATGGGGTTGGATATGCCAACGGCCGTTCGTCTCTACCTTACCAAAATCGTTCAAACCCGCAGCATCCCGTTCTCGCTCGACGCCGGTCATTTCGAGGTCATTCCCGTGGGCGACGCGACACAAAAGCGCATGGATGCGGTTGCGGCCGCCTGGAGCCAAAAAAAGCGCTTGAAATGAACCTGGTCGTCTCCCGGCGCATCCTGAAGCGAGAGTTCGGCCGGGCGATTTCCCCCGATGATCTTTCCGTGCTTCGACGAACCGCGAGAATTGTTCTGGCGACTCCGATTTCAGGATCCGGCTTGCCGCCTGGAACCCGGCTCCTCAAAGCCTATGGCACCGCCCGTTCCGGGCCGAAACGGGTGATCTATCTGCTATCGGTCGCCGACGAAGATCTGTTCCTGTTGTTTTATCGTGGCAAAAATGATCCCATCGGAGCAAACGCGTGCGAGAAGAACCCCGCATTCCGCAGGGAACTTGAGAAATCCCTCGCCCTGCTCGAACAGGACATTCTCTCCGGGCAAATTCACTCGATCAATATTGCCGACTAGCCCGGCATTTTTCACTTCACCCGAGCCTCGTCCCTCGACTTCTTCCCGTTTAAGCTTTCAGATTTCCGCTCTCTCTCGACACTCGGCTCTCGACCTTTAACTCAAGTTTCCCGTTTCAAATTTGACACATCCTTGCGTTAAATGTATCGTTAGACCGCAATGAAAACTGTGACCGCACGCGAGTTTTACCACAGCTCCAAGCTGGTGGACGAACTTCCAGAGGGGGGTCGGCTTGTCGTGACATCCAACGGCAAGCCAAAGTTTCTCGTGTCGCGTTATGGCGAACGTCCGAAAATGACGCGCAAGCTGGCGGAGTCTCTGTCTTCCGACTGGGGCACGCCGCCAGGCTTCGACTCTGTCGCCTTCCTGCGAAGCCTGAAAAAGTGATTCTTTACGCCGATACATCGTGGTGGGTGGCCTTCAAAAATTCACGGGACTCCCAGCATGAATCCGCCGCTTCGCTGTGGGATATCTCAGATGAAATCACAGTGATCTGGACCCCTTGGCATCGCGTCGAAGTTTTCAATGCCATCCGCCAAGCGGAAAGATTGGGGCTTTTAATCACATCGGGCCCGGTCATCCGCGCCCTCGAAAACGAAGGCCTTCGACAATTTCTCCTTTCATTTTCCCCATCAATGCTTATTGTTTAGTCAATGATTACTACAGTCACAAGGAAGAATCAGGTATCCTTGCCGACAGCGCTTACTGCGCAGGCGGGAATTCTACCGGGAGCGCGATTGGATTGGTCTCTGGATCCCTCTGGGGAACTCCGGGCCAGACCTCTCCCATCCCGCCAACAATCGGTCAAATCGCTTCGGGGGCGCGGCCGCCACCTTCTCGCCAAAGGGCAACACCCTGTCGCTGAATTGATTGCTGAGCGCGTGAGGGAACTCGTGTAGCTTTCCCCAGTGACCCACCTCCTCGATAGTTCGGCCGTTATCGCGTATTACTTTGACGAACCGGGAGCGGATCAAGTTGCGTCCCTTCTTGAGGACAACCGCAACCCGCCAGCGGTTTCCTGCATCACACAAATCGAATTCTGGTCGCGCCTGCGGTCGCTCGGCGACGAATCCTCGTTCGAATCGAGCTGGAAAGAAATTGCGGAGATTGTTTCCATCGAACCCCTCACGAACAGTGCCGCCATGCGTGCGCGGGAAATCCGGCAAGCCTGCCAGGAACGCCTCCCCACAGTGGACGCCCTCATTGCCGCAACCGCCTCTGTCCGAGATATCACGCTCGTTCACCGCGACCCTCATTTCCAGCCCATCCCATTCCGCTTTCTAAAACAGCTCTACATCGGACAATAATCGCCACCCCTGACTGAGCACTGAAAACTTTTCCGATTTCCGATCTCGCATGAAAAAATCCAAGAAAAAGCGAGTCGCCCGTGCGGAGGCTGCGAAACCCGCCAATTCCCAAGATGTCAAAAGGCAAGGACTGGTACCTTCGAGTGCCGTTTCCCCGGAAAATAAATATTGGTGGAAGCTCACCGTCGCGGCGATATCCGCTTTGGTTCTCGCATATTATGTTTGGGCGGCGGGGAGCAATGGCGTCCCGTTGATTGTTGATGTCGGGCCGGAGTATTTCAAGCAGGTTCCCACGCCGTGCCTGTTTCCGGATGTGGTTCCGCACCATTATGGGTTTTATAATCTGCTCGCCGATTCCTTCGCTGCTGGCAGGGTCGATCTGTTGATTGATCCTCCGCAGGAACTTCTCGATCTCCCCAATCCACGAGACCCCCAGGCCAACGAAAAAACGCGCATATTGGATGTGTCCCTCTTCGGAAAGAGGTTCTATCTCTATTTTGGTCCGGTTCCGGCACTCGTCCTCTTCCTGCCATTTCGCTGGCTTGGCATCGGGAAGATTTCGGAACCACTCGCTGTCGCCATTTTCAGCTACGGCTTGTTTTTATGTTCGCTCTACATCCTCCTGACTTGTGTCAGGCGCTATATTCCCAAAGCAAACAAGGGTTTGGTTTTGTTGGGCATTTTAGCAGTCGCATTCTCCAACAGCATTCCCTACGTTCTCCGACATCCGACAGTCTATGAGGTCGCGATCGTTTCGGGGGCATTTTTTGCAATGCTGGGACTGGCATTGCTCTTGCGTTCGTGGGATGGCGCGAAGTGTTCAAGAACTTGGCTCCTGCTGGCAAGCGCCGCCTTCGGTCTCAGTGCCGGATGTCGATCTATCTATGTTTTTGCATGCATCCTTCTTTTTGTATTTTGGCTTCTCATTTCACTCAAACGCCCGCGCAGCCTGAACAACAGCATCTTTGATGGGATATGTATTTCCGCTCCATTTACATTAGCGGGATTGTTCTTGATGTATTACAATTATGTTCGCTTTGGTTCAGTAACGGATTTTGGCATGTCATATAACTTGGGTCCTGATTTGTGGGACATGAAAAGCTATCAGTTTCGCTTGGTCAATATGGTGCCAGGGCTATATTTAACAGCACTCAATGGATTTAGCACAAACAATATTTTCCCTTTTTTCCATTTACAGTCTATTTATCCATTCACGTTACCCAAAGGATATGCCCTCTGGGAACCTATAGGCGGCTTTCTTGTCACATCTCCAATTATTGGTTTATCAATACTAACAATTGCTTTTTTTAACAAAAAGGTTTATTACTCTGAATCTTGCCGCGCAGCATTCTTCCTTTTTTTCCTCGGGCTTACTATATTATGTATTGAAACATATATAATGCTCAGCACGACCATGCGCTACCAGGTCGATTTTGCTCCGACGATTCTTCTTGGATCATTGCTCGTTTGTATATACGGCGAATCATTGCTTCAGTTTTATAAAAAAATCATTGCTTCCTCTGTGATGATATTGCTGATCACTTTCGGTATTCTAGCTCACGTTGCCTTTGGAATGACCGGGATGCGGGACACATTTCGTCGTGGAGAACCGAAGTCTTACTTTGCCATGGAGGATTTCTTTCGTCCCGTTTCCCTCGCGCTTTCGCCATTTTTCAAATCCGATCAGCCAAGGATTCTGGATGTGACCACGCCTGCCGGAAACGCCCGATTTGAAGACGGCAAGGAAGCCCCGTGGGTTGGCGAGAAGGGAATCTACGTGCGATTCTACTCTCCGGGGGTTGTGGGAATGAATGTGTCTGCCACCTTGATTGTTCGTCCTGAAAACCCGGAGGGAGTGGTTTTGGAGTTCCAATCACCGGAAGGGGAACCCACACGCTCGATCCGAACCGGGATCGCCCACGAGGAATTTACTTTCCTGCTAAATCCGGGAGTGAACCGCATCGCCTTCTTTGCTCACCCGGTCGCGGGTTTCTCCAACTCGCCGGACAAACTCCATCTGGCTGTCCTGAAAGATATTCAGATTGCACCGGTCAATGCCCGGTAGCCCATGCTTTCTGATTTTATGTAAAAGCGGGGAATTTGATTGGCCACTTATTATGGCTGTTATAATCGTCAGCCTAGAGAACCAGATCAACTTTCTTTATAGAATAGAAAATCATATAAAATCTGAAATAAAACGCCCAGTCCATTTTTTACAACGCTCATTTTCCTGACCCCCCCTATTCGCTTAGGTTCGTCGCCCGGAATCTCTGCTATCTTGAGTTTCAATATGGCTGCTCGGATTGAAGAGCCTGTTTCCCAGGAGTTCATTCGCGGGAAATACCTTCTGAGACGGGGTTCGGACATTTCCGGCAATTTCATTTGTAAAATTGCATCCCTGGTAATAGCTCGATAGGCAACCAGCGAGTCGGTATAGCGGGCATTGAAAAGGATATTTATGGTGCGTGTGAACATCCAATTTCCGAATGATGTCAGATGATCGTCGTCCTCGCTTTTTGCGCCTTTAATATACCGAGAGGCTATCACCATGTCGTAGCCCCTCCTCATTGCCTCGCACACTGCTGGAAGAACTTCCGGGAGTGAGTTTCCGTCCGGGGTGAAGATTAGAAACACATCAGCGGACATATTTGCAAATGCGAACTCCTCGGCGTCAGTGAGACCGCTGCCGGGTTGGCGCAATACAGTCAGCCCCTCTTGGGTGGCATATTCAAAAGTGCCATCCGTTGACCCACCGTCCACTAATATTATTTCCTCGAACAAACTTCTGTCGATTTTTGGCACACACCAGCGCATGCCGTCGATCTCGTTGAACGTAGGAAGAATTAAGGCGAAAGTCATATATACAGATGCTGTGCGGGAATGAATCTCAACTGAAGTTTTCTGTCGCCTGTTTCGCTGTCAGAACCCCCAGTATCACGGAAGAAACGGCATTTTCTGAAAGACAAAATGAAATTGCTTCCTTGGTCATATTTGCGGACTTTTTGGCTGTGCAATGTTTCTGAAAGGCTTTTCGTGCCGCGCGCAAACGCGCGAGGGTTTTTCCGGTCAAGTTGTTGCGATGATCCGACTCGCCCGATTGCGCGCGAATATCCATTTTCGAACAAAGAAATCCCTTGGCGAGAGCAGATCTGCCGAGAAAACCGATCCCCAGTTCGCGGAACCGCTCGAACAAGCCCAACTCCAGAACTCGTTGGTCGGCAAAGCTGAAATTTGCCTGGACCGTATCGACGCCTGCCCAAGGGGGGATTAAAAATGCATCTTCCGGGTTAAGGACGGAAATCCCGAATGCGCGCAAGAGGCCTTCTTTTTTCTTTTTGCTGGCCCAGTCGGCGACAGTTTCAAAAAATCGCGAGTTCAAGTGAATCGGGCTGTGCATCTGGTAGATGTCAACATAGTCGGTATTCAACCTTTCCAGTGAATTCTCCAGTGCTTTGCTCAGGTGACGTTTCCCGAAATCCTGCCCGCCGGTGGCGTTGATGAACCCCCCTTTGGTGGCGATGATGCAGTGCTCTCGTTCCGCGTGAAGAGCTTTGCCGATAATCCGCTCGCTGTGGCCGTCACCATAAAGATCGGCAGTGTCGAAAAGGGTTACTCCGAGTTTCCGCGATCTTTGTATCGCACGGATGGAGGAATTGTCGTTTGTCGAACCATAAGCACTGACTTTTCCATGGTTCCCGCCTATACCCCATGCGCCAAAGCCGAGTTCGGAAATCCGAATTCCTGTTTTTCCCAATACACGGTAACGCATACTAGAAAATCCCAGCTATCTGGGGAGTGACGACCATGTCGGAATACAGGTAAGCCCCCTTTTTGTTCCCATACCAAATCACCTCGCGGCAATACTCGTCCCATGTATTCCATTTGACGGTCGTGCGATCGATGAGAACAGTGTTTTTTTGCTCTTCGATGGGAATACACTGGCCGAGCCGGGCCGCTTGGTAGAATTTCAAAATATTATAGTCAAGTTGAATTTCCAGATTCCCGGTTTGAAAAGGCAGTTTCAAGAGGGCATGGTTAAGGCGAATAGCGTCAGAGATCAGTGGCTGGATAACGGAATTGCCGCCTTTGCATATCTCGTGAAGCGCGCTCCGGGCTTCATCGTAGAAGCTATCAAGATTATTTTCATGAACTAACTTGATCAGAATAAATTCATCGTGTGGCCAGAAAATGTCTAGGTGGTCCTCGGACAAAAAATACTCGGGTCCGCCCGATTGGATGTTTTGAGCCTGCTGGATAAAGAAGCTGACGATCCCGTTCAGAACAGGATATTTTTCAGGCGTGACCGCGATGAATCCATCAAGAATCGTCCGGTAGCTTACGTTGGCAGCGGCGCGTGCAACCATGATGGGAATTTGGAGAACCTTGTCAAAATACAAAAAAGCCGTCATCCAGCAGAACGCGCGAACCCGCGCCCAGTCCTGCTTGGGCATCGCACGGGTTGCGATGACAATCAGTTGTTTTTCGAGGATTTCATTGTCGGCGTCATCCATCGAGCCGTGGATGTTGATGATGTCGCTTTCGACAGCCACAAGCCCAAACTTTCTTCTGTATTCCGGATCGGCCATTTCCGCATTCGGTAAAATTGAAAGGTTGTTAAATTGGATTCTGTTGTGTTGCCCATTCTCGATGAGGGTGCAGATTCCGTCAACGGTTGCCTCGTAGGTCTCACCTGGCAGACCGAGAATATAGTCGCTGTAGGTTTCAACCCTGTCTTTGGTAAAGCGCCGTTGAAGTTCATGATAGCTTTCCAGGGAAATGTTTTGCCTTTTGATATTCTTCAAGGTTTGGATGTCCATGGATTGGATCGCAAGAGTCACCCCCTTGTTCAGCCCTGCGTCAGAAAGCATTTTCTGCACTTTATAGGCGCGTTCCGTGGCATTCTTGGTATTTTGAACGGAAAGAGCTTTGGGAAAGCCGGTTTTCAGTTTTACCTCGGCCACATACTCGGTGATATCAAGATCCCTGGCAAGGATCCCGTAGTTCGCATCGCAGCAAAAAATGAATTCAATCTCTTTCTCAGCGAACCAGTCGATTTCCCGGAACAACCGTTCCATACCGAATTGGTAAACCTTGCTCTGGGTCGCAGATCCCCAGTCGCAATAAGTGCAGGAAAACGGACAGCCGCGGTTGGTTTCCCATGATGCAATCCACTTCTGATTGGGATATTCTTTGAGCAGGGGTTCTAATATTCCGTCGGCATAAGGTGAGGGGATATCGTCTAAACATAGTATTTTATCCCCTCGCAGATTGTGCCGAAACTGCCCATTCGCGCTCAAAAAACTGATTCCCGGGACATTATCCCAGTTTCTGCTTAGTAGATTCTCAAGAATCAGCATCGCTGTTCTCTCGCCCTCCCCGTGAACGGAAATGTCGATAAACGGGTGCTTTTCTATAAACTCTTCGGCAAGATTCGGCACATGTGGACCGCCGAAAACCGTCACTATGTCAGGCTTTTTGTCTTTGAGAGCTTTTGCGATCTCGCATGAAATACGAAAATTCCACACGTATGTGCTGAAAAACACAACGGATGTTTTCTCAAGACGTTCGACGGCATCGCCTATTTTTAGTCTTTGGAATATCGGAAGTTCGAAATTAAATTCCTGACTTGATGCTGAGTGTTTTTGGAAATACCCCTGCAGCAGCGCAACGGAATAGGGCAAATAGCTCTGACCGCTGAAACTGTTGTTGATTTGAACCAAGCCGACATTATTAAAATACACTGTATTAATGGGTTAATGCAAAGACACTATTCCTACTGAGTTGCTGACCTCGGAAATCCTCCAAGCAATAGTTTTCTGAATTCCGTTCTCCAAAGTCGTTGTTGGTGAAACCTTCAGCAAGTCCCGCATTTTTTTATTAGAGACTTTACGAGAAAAAACTTCCGTGTGGTCGGGTTCCGTAAACTCAATAACTTTGCTTGGCCCGGGGGTATACTTTGCTACCAGTTCCGCGATCTTCTTGATGGTCGCAGATTTGCCAGAGGCAATATTGGTTGGTCCTGGATACGGGTCGAGACCTAAAAAGCGGATACATATTTCGACAAAATCGGTGATATACATCAGATCTCTTTGGTCAGCTCCGTTTCCTCTCACGACCAAACGATCTGAAGTTTGTAGCGACTGCTCGATCAGTGATGAAATAACTTGTCCGTGCCTGATGTTGAACTTCGACCTCGGCCCATACAGGGCAGTGGGACGAACAACCCTGAATTGAGTGTCTGAGGACGACGTTGCATACTCTGACAAACGCTCAATGTATCTGCGCATCCAACCGTAGCCGAAATACCTCGGATCTGGTTCGCCTGACCAAAAATCGTTTTCGATGACGCATCTGCGCTTTTTCGGATATCCGGTTGAACTGGAAAACAGTAACACGCGCTCCACTCCATTTCGGGCTGCTGCCTCAACGACATTCGCAGCCATTGAAAGATACCGCGTAATGAGAGAAAGAGCTGCATGAGGTGAGGTTATCGAGTTGGCAACGCCACCTGCACAGTGAACAACAATGTCGCTGCCCTTAATGCATTTTACTGAGTCGCCAATGCATTCCAAGTCCGCCTTGGCTGTTTTTAAATGCGGGTGGTGGCGGTGAGGAAGTTTATTATGAACAGGAACAAAAACATGCGCGCCCACGTCCAAAAAAATGTCAACGAAATGGCTGCCGACAAATCCGGCGCCTCCAGTCACGCATACTTTTTTTCCTTGGAAATAGTTCATCGGACAAGATTATTTGATCAAAAAATCCCTGATTTCAGAAATCCCCAAGCCCGCCATTTTTCTGACATCGTGAATTGTCCCGTAACAGCAGCAGAAATGGTCGGGCAGGGAAAGCTTTTCGACGACCACACCACTCGATTCACACACGCTTTCGAACAAACCGAATGAATCATGCACGACCTTGATTTTTGTTTTTGAAAACCTGTTCAATAATTCATGATCGAAAGGCTTCAAAGTATGAAAATACAGGATGTTGACATCAAGATTCTCGGACGCTTTCATCACATAATCTAAGATTGGGCCCGCGGTGACTACAGTTACTTTCGAACCCACATCACGCACGATGATTCCTTTTTCTTTTTCGATGTCAAAACTCAACGTGTGAGGATTGTCCGAAAGTCGAAAGTAAGATGTTTTACGGCTGCGGTAGTGCCAGTGCATCAACTTCTCGACTTCTTTGGCGTTCCCGGGCTGAAACACTTCCGTGCCGGGCAGCAAGCGCATGAAAGCCAAATCTGTCCATGCGTGGTGAGTCGCCCCATCCCAAGCATAATCAAAAGTGCCACCACAGGACACGATGTTGACGGGAAAGTTATTGTAGCAACAGTCCAGTTTAATTTGTTCCATTGCCCGCTCCGTGATGAAAGGCCCGATGGAATGAACAAAAGGCACAAAGCCCTGGGAGCTCAAGCCGGCGGACGTGCTGATCAGGGCTTGCTCACAGATTCCCATGTTATAGAAACGGTTAGGATAGGCCGTGCGAAAGTCGCGAAACAGAAAAACGCTAATGTCGCCAAAAACCATGACTATTTTGTCATCGCGCGAGGCTAAATCCAGGCAGGTATCTTTAAATTGTCGTCGCATAAAGTTCCTTCAATAATGTTTCGAGTTCCTGTTTCTGGGGTGATTTTCGGTGCCATTCATAAACATTTTCCACAAGGGTGGGGCAGCCCTTCCCTTTAATTGTTTTGCAGACAATGGCTTTGGGGCAAGCTGTCGCTTGCAAGTCGATCGCCGCCGCGATCTCCTCCATATTGTGACCATCCACATCAACGGTCTGGCAACCGAAGGCACGGAGTCGCTCAGACGGATTTTCGATCTGGAGGCAAGCTTTCTGGGATCTGTTATGATCATAGAGTATCGTGAAATTCGAAAGGCTCAAATTGCTTGCGACCATCAGGGATTCCCAAACGCTGCCCTCGTTGGATTCGCCATCACCTACCAAAACAAAAACACGACGTGTGGATTTTTGGATTTTGAAAGCCAGTGCCATCCCCACCCCGATTCCTATGCCGTGCCCGAGCGATCCGCTTGAAACCTCCACCCCCTCGCATTTTGTTCGGTCGGGGTGACATCCGAACCTGCTGCCTGCTGAACCGAAGGTATTTACATCCTCCTGAGGAAAATAGCCTAGTTCGGAGAGACAGCAATAGTAACCCAAGGCGGCGTGCCCCTTGCTCAAAATAAAAATATCGCGTTCCGGCGAATCAGGTTCGGCGGGGAAGTGCCTCATTCGGGAGTAGGTCGCGACAATCATCTCCACGACGGAAAATGATGTGGGTATATGGCCCTGTCCGCTGACTGCCGAACACCTGATTATGTGCTCTCTAATTGGCAGGTTTTCTGTTTTGTTCATATTTTTACGATTGAAGGAGCATATGCCTTACGTCGTGTGAATTCATAGCCGAAAAATGAAATGCTTTAAATCGGTCTGCATATGGGGATGTTTTTAACGTTTCCACCGGTTTTTGTTTTCAACCCACCAGTCGAATGTTGCGTGAATTGCATCTTTGGTCTGCCAAGTCGGATACCAGTCCGTCGCTTCACGCAACCGTGTGCAATCCAAAATACGGTTCGGCACCGCAGTTTCCGTTTCATCGTATGAAACGGATCGCGCATCCATGCCGGCTTTTTGAAGAATGACATCCACAACTTCTCCTACCGTCGTGGCACTTGAGGTTCCAAGGTTGAAAATATCGTGGCGGATATTATCTGCGGCCAGGAGAGCTAATATCGCATCCGCAAAATCATCCACATATATCACGTCTCTTTTCACTGCCGCAGAGCCCCAAACTTTAAGCTCCTCCGGTTTGGACTCCGCTTTTCTTATCAGGGCCGGTATGAAATTCGAGGTTGCCGGATCAAATTTTGCAAAAGGGCCGAAAACGTTTGCAGCGCGCACGAAGATAGTTTCGATGCCTGTTTTCTGGTGCCAGAACTGGCAGAGTTTTTCAAGAAATCTAGAAACCCAGCCGACTCCCATGTAGTGGTGGTGCGGGTCTTGCGACCAGTCGAGGCCATCTTCTTTGATTAGCCCATCAAAAGGTTGGTAGCATGTGGCCGTTCCGATCATGATGACTCTTCTGATGCCCTCACGATGGAAAGCCTCCAAAAGCTGAGCGTTTAAGAATAGGTTGTCGTTTACCTGTCTCCACGGTTCGCTTTTATTTTGGGCGATCCCGCCTGTTGTCGCGGCGGCGACGATCGCGATTTCACAGCCGCGACATAGAGAACTGCAAACTTCAGAGCTTCTCAAATCCCCTCTCACCAGTTCCATTCCCTCTGACAAGGGGAAATCCTCCTGAGAGAATACACTCGCACGGCATTTTGTGCCGGGTGCATGGAGCGCCAGCCGCGAGAGAATCGCTCGACCGACCATGCCGGAACCTCCTGCAAGAAAAATTCGGGTTCCCGCCAAGGGTTTCAAACGGTTTATCAATTCTGAGGATTTCACACTCCTATTTCCTTTAGAAGGCAATCCAGTCAACTACGTTGCGGCAGCCATGGCGGTTTTTCCCGCTTCCGCACGCCAGTGGTCAAGCAGGGCCTTGATACTATCCTCGAAAGGAATTTCCGGTTTCCAACCGGTTTCGCGCATGAATTTTTCGCTGCTCGGAATCTGGAGGGTGACATCAGCCGGACGCAGCAAGTTCGTATTGCAGCGCGTCGGAATCGGAGTTTTTGCCATTGCGATGAGCTGCTCGAGAAATTCGCCCACCTTCATGGTGGTGGCTCCTCCAATGTTGTAAACTTCGCCGGGCCTGCCCAACGTGGTCGCAAACCAGTAGGCGCGCATGGCATCGCGAACGTCGATGATCGTGCGGACAGAGTCGAGATTTCCATGGACGAGTTCTTTTTGGAGCCCGCGTTCAATCCAGGCCACCTGACGCGCGAACGCGGTGGCGAAAAGGTCGGTCCTTCTGGGGTTGAGATAGGTGAACATCCGGGTCCTGACGACGCGCATTTTGTAGCTCACGAAATATACCCGCCCCAGGAGATCCTGGGCGGTTTTCGAGACCGCATAGGGGCTGGAAGGACAAATCGGCGCATCCTCGGTGATGGGCACATGCTTCGGGTCAACCTGTCCGTAAACCTCGGATGTGCTGCAAAGCTGGATAACCGGGTCGAGCTTCAGAAGCCGAACCGCTTCAAAAAGATTGCTCGTGCCAAGAATATTATTGGACAACACCGCGCCGGGAGTGGTGAAGGAAGCGCGGACATTGGCGTGGGAAGCGAGATGAAAAATCGCATCGGGCCTGACTTTCTCCAGCGTTTCGAAAACCGATCCGAAGTCGTTCAGATCGCATTCGTGAACCTCGACGCGATCCTTGATCCGGCTGAGGTTGTCTGAGGCGGTGGTGCTGTGCCATCGGGCAAGCCCGTGAATCTCAACCTCGGGGTGTTTGTCGGCGATATACTCAGCCAAATAGCTACCGCCAGAACCAGTGATTCCGGTGATGAGTGCGCGGCGGATTTCTATTGGATTCGGGGAGATGGTGGCAGTCATGGGAAATGAAGAGGTCAAGTAAATGGAGAATTGGCGAAGGAGGAAAAGCAGGTATGGAAAATATGGAGGGGGCAATCAGGAATTGGGCGGAGTGAAGCCGTTCGGGAGCCACATATCTCCAGGGAGCCATGTTTCCTGCCCATCCTGATGCCGACAGACAACGACGGTCCCCGCGCAACCGGTTTCAAATGCGATGATGCGACTTGAAGATTCAACATCGTCGTCAGGGATTTTCTCCAAAGGAATGGAATGATCCATACCGGCGATCTCGGCATGGATTTCCCCATCGCGCGGGTCAAACCAGACCCGACCGATGACAACCGAATGCGTCTCAAAAGCCACGTTCATCAAGAAGTTTTATAAACTCTGCAACGGCTTCACGCAAACTTTTCCCCCAATGTGCCTCCAGGTCCCTGGTCGGGCCGTCCAAGCGATCGTAAACTCCGAGTTCTCGGGTATCTTCGTAAATGTGGATATGCCTGCCATCGTGGTCCGACCGGGTGAACTGGAGAATGTAGTCGCCAATTTTTCTTCTCATCTGCCGTGTTGACGTTTGAGCCTAAAGCGCATTCAGAATTTTGCAAAGCGCATCGATTTTTTCCGGTTCGAGGGCCGGATAGTTGCCGATGTAAAAGCCGAAGAAGTGGATGAGGTCCACTTGTGGGTAGTTTTTGTATTCGTCGCCGAGGAGTCGGCGGAGGTAGGGTTGTCGGAGTTGGTTTCCTCCGCCGGAAGTGCCCCGGCGGAACTCGACGCCGGCCTTCATCATGGCCTCCATGCAGCGGTCGCGAAGTGTTTCGTCGGGCTCGCGGAGGACCAAGGTGAACGCATAGTTGCTGCTGCCTTCAACCGCGAAGTCTGTGCGGAATTTTGAGGGATCGAGACCGTTGAGAAAGCGGTTGAGGTTCCGGGTGCGGGTGGCATTGTTGGCGTCGAGGCGGGGGAGCTGGGAGCGCCCGAGAACAGCGTTGATTTCAGTGCCTCGCATGTTGTGTGCGGGGAATGCGAAGATGAAGGAAGGGTTGAGGTCGGGGTGGGCATCCGCGTAGCGGGAACGAAATGCCTCGTCGCGGGACTCGCGGACCATTCCGTGCGACCGTGCCACGCGGCAAAGTTCGTAAAACTCCGCGTTGTCCGTGCAGACCATGCCTCCCTCGATGGTGCTGAGGTGGTGGGCGTAATAAAATGAAAAGTTCGAGGTGAACCCAAATGTTCCGCATTTGCGGCCATGAAATGTCGCGCCGTGTGATTCGCAGACGTCTTCGATGAGCGGGATCCCCCGCGAGGCGCAGGCATCAAGCAGTGCGGCGTCGAGCGCATTGTAGCCGAGGATGTGCGTGAGAAAGACAGCCTTCGTGCGCGGGGTGATTTTTTTAATGACCTCCGCGCTGTCCATCCCGAGCGTATGCGGGTTGATGTCGGCAAAGACAGGAGTGAATCCGGCATGGAGAACGCTGGCGATGTCCGAAACCCAGGTGAGCGGGGGCACAATCACTTCGCCTGTGCCATGGAGTTCGCGCAATGCGAGCATCGTGATCTCGTTGGCGGAACTGCCGGAGTTGACAAAGACGCTGTGTTTGACGCCGAGCCATGCACTCCATTCGCGCTCAAACGCCTCGACCTGTTTCGACTGCGTGAGGATCGGGTCGTCCTGCGTCAAAAACTCGATCAGCGCGTCCAGGTCGGCGCGCGTGATGTTGTTCCGCATGAGCGGCCAGTTGAGAATAGGGCCATTCATTTTCCATTTCTTTCCACTTCCTCGTAATCCTGCTCTGGATCGTAGAGAACGATCTGGCTGCCGGATGGTTCAAAGTTGAACGGAACGTGGAGGAAATGGGAGAGGGCTTTTTCGACGTGGCGACGGCGTTCGGGCGGGGTGAAAACGAGAAGGAAGCCGCCGCCGCCCGCGCCAAGCAACTTGCCGCCGAGCGCACCCGCTCCACGCGCCAGCGCGTAGGCCTCGTCCACAGCAGGGGTTGTTACGGCATGGCTCAACGAGCGCTTGATTTGCCAGGCATCATCAAGAAGGTGGCCGAAATCCTCAATGCGGCCGCGGGATAGAATATCGAGCCCTTCGTCCACCATTTCTACGAAGCGGCTGATACTCCCCGCGCGATCATTGAGCGAGCCGGCGAATGTGGAAGCGACGTCCGACGAAGTGCGCGAAATACCTGTGAAGAAGAGCATGAGGTGGCGCTTGAAATCGGCCATGCGAACCGCAGGCATAAGGACTGGTTGAACAGAAAACGACCCGTCCGGAAAAAATCGAATCGTATTGAATCCACCAAAGGCGGCTGCCACTTGATCTTGTGAGCCGACCGTTTCACGGAGCACTTCCTGTTCGAGATGGATGGCTTCGCGTGCAAGTTGCTCCTTGCTTCGCATCCGGCCTTCGAGTGCGTGGAGGGCGAGCAAAATTCCCACCGCAAAAGACGAACTCGACCCCATGCCGCTGCGTGCGGGCAGATCGCCATCGTGGTGGATCTCAACGCCGCGTGTGATTTTCAATTGCTGCAAGGCTCCCCGGACGGCCGGATGCTCGATCTCATCGACACGGTGGACGGCTTCGATTTTGGAATACAGGATACGGAAACGGTGCTCGAAAAACGGAGGCAGATACCGGCAGGTCAGGTAGCAGTATTTGTCGATTGCCGTGGCCAGAACCGCACCGCCTTCCTTGCGATACCATGCGGGGTAGTCGCTTCCGCCGCCAAAAAAGGAAATCCGGTATGGTGTGCGGCTGATGATCATGGGAGAGAGGGAAAATGAAAAATGGAGAATGGAAAATGCAAAACTTGGAGGCTGAGAAGATTATTGTGCTTGGGGGATCTTATCGCAGGATCGGTGTGCCTGCATGCCGGAATGCTACGCGGAGGATTTCGACGACCGGAGGCACGGTGCTGAGGGGGAGTTCGCTCGGGGCGAACCACCGCAGATCGAGGCTTTCCGGGCTTGCCGTGAGTTTTCCGCCGGCAGGACGCGCGATGATGGCGGCGTCCACGAGCTGCCGCAGGTCGCCGTTGTCGGGGTAGCAGACCGTGCGTCGTTGAGGATCGGAGAACATCCCGAGAAATCCGGTGATTTCGAGATCGAGGCCGGTTTCTTCGCGTGCTTCGCGAACAGCGCCTTGGGCGAGGGTTTCCCCCGCATCCAAACGCCCACCCGGCAGGCACCACCATCCGCAATCGGAGCGTTGCTCCAGAATGACGCGTCCATTTTCGTCGAAAATCACGGCGCAGGTTCCGAGCTTGGGCTGGGCTTGCTCCATCGGCGGCATGTCGGGAAACATGTTGTGAGGTGCGATGCCGAGACCGGAAAAAAAGTTTCCGGAAGCGGCGTAATCCTCCGGGATTCCGATATCAAGAAACGGGCTGTCCGTTGGAAAAACTTTCACACGCTGTTCGAGCGTGAGCCCCGGCAACACCTGGCGCTCCAGCGAGAGGGGTTCCACGGGCAATGATGCGAGGAGGTTTTGTGTGATCAAATACATCCCGGCATTGATGGATCCCGGTGTGCCGGAGAGGTTTTTCTCATTGAAGGCGAGGAGGCGTCCCGCGGCGTCCCACTCCACCATGCCGTAGCGCGAGGCGTCGGGGACGGATGCCCCTGCGATGCAAAAATCCGAATCTTCTGCGGAAGCTGCAAAAGCCTCGAAATCCGGCTCCAGCCAGGTGTCGCCGTTCAGGACGAGCACTCGCTCGCTTCGCAAATAATCCCGCGCCAGGGCCAGTGCCCCGGCCGTTCCCAAGGGCTCGTTCTCGACCGAATGGTGGATCGGCATCCCGAACCACTCCGTTCCGGTTTTTTCCTTCACAAAACCGGCCATATAGCCGCTGCAGAGCGTCACCGAACGCGCCCCGCGCAGCGCAAGCATGTCCAGCAGGTAGAACAGGAATGGGCGACCCAGCACCGGTGCAAGCGGCTTTGGAACATCGTCCACCACGCCTCGCAAGCGCGTTCCAAGACCGCCGACGAGAATCGCGACGTCAATGTTACTTAATGGCAAGGGGGAAGAGTTCAAAATGTAGAATGTAAAATGGAGAATGGAGAACTCGGAATTTTACTGGGCGCGGGCTTTTTTGATGATGGTGGTGAAGATGGCGATGAGTTCGCGCGTTTCTTGCATCAATGGAGTCAAGCGGTCTGGTGAAATAATCTCTTCGGCGGCCATGAGCTCCAGCCAGTAGTCGGTCTCGGACAGCTCTCGCAGGCAGTCGCCCATTTTGGCAATAAACTCAGGCTTCGAGCGGCCGCTGTCGGCTTCCCGGTAATTGGCCCCAACCGACGTCCCGCTCCGCAAAACCTGCTTTCCCAATGTCTGTGCCAATGTTCCCTTCGGAAGCGCCGCAAACAAACGAACAATCCTCCGCGCAAAATCGAATGTCCGCTCCCGCAAATCGCGCCTATTTTCCATTCTGCATTCTCCATTTCAGCTATCTGCCATTCTCCATTTTACATTCTTAATTCTCCATTTCAGCTATCTGCCATTCTCCATTTTACATTCTTAATTTTCCATTTCTTCACACGTTCGCATACGCACTGTTGCGCAGGATGGTGTATCCCTTTTTCAGTTCTTGGATTCCCCGATCCAGATCCCACTGCGGCGACCAGTTGGTAGAGAGAATGCGCTGGTTCGATACGATGTAGTCACGCTTGTCGGGATCCTCACCGATCGGAGCCTCAAGAAAAACGAAGCCCGGAAGATGCTTCTGGATCACGGCGCAGAGCTCCAGTTTTGTGAGGTTTGCATCCTCGAGGCCGACATTGTAGGCCCGCCCGCGCATGGACCCGAAGTTATCGAGGCCGTGCAGGAAGACGCGGGCCACGTCGCGCACATGGATGAAATTTCGTTTGAAATGGCCTTCAAAAATCACAAGCGCCCGGTCCATGACAGCCCGGTAAACGAAGTCGTTCACCAGAAGGTCAATTCTCATCCGTGGTGACATTCCAAAGACGGTCGCCAGCCGGAAGCTGATGCTGTTCTCGCGTTCAAGAACCGCTTCCTCGGCCTCGACCTTGCTCGTGCCATAAAGAGAAATCGGTTTAAGCGGGGATTCCTCGGTGCAGGGAATACCGGGCTGGCCGATTCCATACCCGCTGTTCGTGACCGGCATAAGAATCCGCTGTTGCGGAGAGGCCAGCTTGCAGAGCAGCCGGACCGCGTCTCTGTTCGTGGAAACAGCCCCCAGCGCGTCGCGGTCGCAAAGCGGCGCTCCCACTAAAGCTGCCAACGGGATAATGGTATCGTGCCTTGCCACAAGCCCGGCGATCAACTTCTCGTCCCGGCAGTCCCCGCGCACCACATCGAAGGTCTCGTAATGGCAGCACTCCGCCAGCGAGGTCGGACGGAACATGAAATTGTCCACAACGGTGACAGAATGTCCGGCGGCAAGTAGTTGTGGGATCAGAACCGACCCGAGATATCCGGCTCCGCCGGTGACTAGAATTTTTTGCATGGAAGATTTGTTGAGAAGATTGGCGGTCAGGGGAGGCGGTGCTGCCAGATTTCCGGGTTTTGGGAGCAATGGAACACGGAGTAGATGGTAATAGCTCCATCGGACGTTTCGTAAAAGATTTCAAAAGGAAAGCGGCGGATCAGCGCGCGCCGGTGATCGTCCACCGCCACTGGAAACATTCGCGGATGCCGCCGGATCAAGAGAACGCATGCTTCAACGCAGCGAAGGAAATCTTCGCCGAGCCCGGGTTCCCGCCTCTCATACCAGTCGTAGGCTTGTTCCACGTCTGACGCAGCCTCTGGAGCGTAAATGACCCGCTCCGTCATATCTGGTGCGCTCGTGCCCGCATTTTGACTTGATCCCAAGTGAATCCCGAGTCCGGATGCAACATAAAACGCTCTTTGCGGCGGCGCAGTTCATCGCGCTTCTCGTCTGGAACCGCACCTGACAATTCCTCCAGAGCGATGCTGTCCCAAAGATCCTCGACGAGTTGCAGTCGCTCGGCACGTCCCAGTTTGAAGATCGGCGCAAATTCCGTATTCATTGGTTCAGGCTACCGTTTTTCCGGCCGCTTTTCAAGAGACAGTTTGTTCACGTCATCGTCGTCGAAGGGGTCTTCCCTGTTGACATGTTGAGACGCGATAGGGTGTGCGGGAGAGGATCATGGGAGAGAGGGAAGAGAAAGGCTGAAAAGCGGATTATGGGTGGAGCGTCGGGATTTTTTTCTTTCCTGGGAGCCGGTAGGTTTGAAAGTCGCTGTCTGTGGTCCAGACCAATCCTCCGGGAATGTCGGAGGCCATCTGGACGATGCAGGCATCGGCGAACGAGGCGGGCAGATCGCGATACTTGATGATTGTCCGGAGAACTTCGGGGGAGCGGGGAGGGAACCCGAAAGGAAAGCGCAGCAGACCGGGGATCCCGGCGAGTTTCACGAGCATTTCCGCTCCGCGCGGAACATCTGCGAGAAGGTAGAACGCCTCGCTGAGAACCGCTTCGCAAGTGCTCCAAGGAGCGGGCAGATGCTTGGAGCAATCCACAGCCCACCGGTGCCACTGGTCTTTCCGGTTGAGCATCGCAACAAGCACTCCGGTATCCGCGATCACAGGGCTGGAAATCACGGCTTTTTGCGGGTTCCATAGCCTTCAAGGTGTGCCGGGTTCGTGGAAAGATCCGCAGAGCCCTCGATGGAACCGATGATCTCGCCGAGCAGATCGAACCCGGATGGCGACGGAAATTCTTCCTTAAGCCTGGTTGTGATCAGGCGGCCGATTGTCGTTTGCCTGATTTCGGCCTCACGTCGAAGCCGGGCATGCATCGGCCCGTTCAGATAAAGAGAAACGTATTTTCCCGGAGACAATCGGGTTTCTGTTGGCATACCGGAAGCCTGCAATCAAACGTATATCAGGGCAAGTGGTTTTTTCTACTATATTCACGCCGCCTTGAGAATCCCGCAATGCGCGGCGACATTCTCCGGATCGGGGTAGTCGCTTCCGCCGCCAAAAATGGCATGGAAATGAGAAATTGAGAATGAAAATGGTCGGCGGCAATCAGGAATTGGGCGGAGTGAAGCCGCACGGGAGCCACATATCTCCCGGGAGCCATGTTTCCTGCCCATCCTGATGCCGACAGACAATGACGGTTCCCGCGCAACCGGTTTCAAATGCGATGATGGGACTTGAAGATTCAACATCGTCGTCAGGGATTTTCTCCAAAGGAATGGAATGATCCATACCGGCGATCTCGGCACGGATTTCCCCATCGCGCGGGTCAAACCAGACCCGTCCGATGACAACCGAATCTGTCTCAAAGGCCACGTTCATCAAATCTCATCTTGCGGTGAGAAAACTTGATTGCGCGGTGACTTTGTGCAGAGCGAGGCCTGCCTTTCGGGCTTTACGAAGGAGGGAGTCCAAACTGTTGGCGGCTTTTTGTATCGTTCCTTGCAACAATATCGCGTCGGTGGAAATCTCCATTTCTCTGCGATTCCGGCAGCGGACGCCTCCGAGGGATTCGAGAAAACCGGCAGGATCGCAACGTCCGGATTGGGCGGCACGGAGAATGCCTCTATCCGGGCGCGTCATTTCAATGGAGCAGGTAATCTTTGAGATAGTCTTGGCCATATTGCTTGAGATCAAGAACAGCGTAGTTGACGGCGTCCCTGTAGTCGAGTTTTTCGTAAAACACCTTTCGCCTGAGCCCGTCGTGGTGCCCGAGGACATCGCGGTGGGGTGGCATATCGGGGTGTGCGCTGTCGAACCGTGAAACGCAGACTTTTCGCCCTGCCACCAGAGCCACCAGCCTCACGATAAACGGCATAGGAATGCCGTCTTCCATATCATACTCAACCTCGATGGCCAGATCATCATCGACGGGTATCGAGAAGGAATTCGAATAATGCTGAGGCATTTATAGAGCGTTCAGAATTCCGCAGAGGGAGGCGATTTTCTCCGGATCCAGGTCGGGGCTTTCGCCTCCAAAAAAGGAAATCCGATAGGGTGTGCGGGAGATGATCATGGGAGAGAGAAGAAAAGCTGAAACCCTGAAACACTGAAAAGCGGAAAGCTGAACACCCGCGCGATAGCGCATGGTAATGGATAGGGAAAGTAGAGCGTGAAGCCGGGGAGGCAAACTTGAAGAAAGGGCGGCGAGGGGCGCGTTCCTGGTTGTTCGTTCGTTGTTCTTGGTTGGCGAGAGCTGGAGAGTTTGCAGTCGTCAGCGGGCAGTTTTCAGGAAGCGGTGAGAGTGGCGATTTCGGGTTCGATGAGCGTGAGGCCGGAAAAATAATCGCGGTAGTAGCCGCGGTCCCGCGCGAGCAGGCGGCCGGCGTGATGTTGCGCGTGCGCCGCGATGAGAAAATCGGGGAGAACACGGTTTTTTTTTGCGGCTCGCAATAGGCAGCGGCTATACATTTCTCCGGCAGCACGCGCGGATTCGCAGGTGGACGGCAGAAAGAGAATCCTCCAATCCTTGAGGAACTGATCCAGTTCCGCAGGGGCCAAAGCCGGGGTGATTTCCGCAAGGACACACTCCCCGATGACGAGCGGGCCGAGCTGCAGAGCAGACTTCAATGCCGTCTCGGATGCGTCAGCCCACTTCCGATCAGCAGTCAGCACATCGAGAACCACACTGGTGTCCACGGCTGTTTTCATTCTCCACCCCTGATGATCTGCAAATATTCACCGACGGATTTTCCGACCGGAAGCCGACCCTTGCCCTTCCATGCGGAAATCGGATTCTCGGCAACGACCTTGCGAGCGACAATTCGTCCATCCTCCTCTTCAAAATCCAAGATGGAACCTGGCACGAGTCCGAGCCCTTCACGGATCCGTTTCGGAATGGTGACCTGCCCTTTTTCGGAAAGCACGGCATTCATTCCTTTAAAGTAGGATTTCCTACTGAATTGTCAAGCGGCCCCGACAGCGGGCGTGAGAGAGGCGAATCTCGCAAAGTGCGTCGCGGGGCGAGTGGCGGGAGGCGGTTAGAGAAGGCGGCGGAGGGTTTCCACATCAATGCGATCCTGATCCCGGTGGGTTTGCTTGCTGCGGATGAGATCCGGTAAAGACAAGTAGGGCACGGTGACACCTTCCACCTCGGTTTTCATCGCGTTTGGCGCAGCCTCGGCGTAGGTCACAGTCCATGCGCGTGTGCTGACATCCACTTCCACTTCATCGGCGATTTTTATGATGACATTTTCCTCAAAATCCTTTGGGGTGAGTTCGCGGGCGGCTCCATCAGCGAGAAGTGAGAGCGCATCAATCACTTTCTGGAAGTTCTCCCGGTTGGCGGCAACAAGGATGTCCACATCTTCTGTGGCGCGGACGACGCTGTTGAGAATCATTGCCCAAGCGCCGACAACCAGATACTCGGCATTTTGTGCATTGAGCAACCGGCAGACATGAAGCAAGGGGCTTGTCGATTCTTCCATATCACCAAAGTCTTGGATTCGTTTGCGCCAGCCTCCATGCGGTGTATTCGGGCCAGGTTTTTGCTTTCATCACGAAGCCACGCGGCTTGGGATGGGGTGCCAAGCGGTTGGCTTCGGCAATGACCCGCTCCGCACGGCGGACGGCTTGCGCCGGGGAGGCTGGAAGATGGTGGCGTGAACCCAAGGTTTTCATGACGGCCAACCCTCGCTGAGCACAGTTTCGTTGTCGAGAATTGCCTTCCTCATATCTGTGATAATCAGTCAAGGGGGTCTTCCCTGTTGACATGTTGAAATTCGGTATGGTGTGCGGGAGATGATCATGGGAGAGGGAAGAAAAGCTGTAACTTGAGACCTGAAGAAAGCACCGAAATGCGCTGGCGCGTTGGCGCGGATTTCCTGCAAATCGGAGTTGCGCCATGCGAAATCTTTCATGAAATCTTGCCCTTTCCTTCCAAAAAACGTGGTAATGGACACGTGCGTCATGGGAACACGCGTTCACGGAAACTCTGCCAGGCGGGGGGTCTGTTCCCCTTGCCATTTCGATCCGCCAATCTGCCCGTCTTGCAAACCCAACACTCACCATGGAACGTTCCAAACTGATCATCGCATCGAGCGAGTCCTCGGCCGACCAACTCCACGCGGCAAAATTCCGTGCGCCGGACGCCTTCATTTTCCTCCGGTCCGGGGGAAAAACGCGTCTCCTGCTCTCCGATTTGGAGGTTGACCGCGGGCGTTCCGAGGCCGGTGTGGACGAGGTTCACGCGTTCTCGGAAGTCGAAAAACGCCTCGCCGGGAAAAGCAAAAAAAAACCTTCCCACACGAAAGTTGTCGCCGCGTGGCTGAAAGAAAACAAAGCTGTGTCTGTTGAGGTGCCCGGGGACTTTCCTCTCGGCCTCGCCTGTTCGCTGCGCGACGAGGGAATCCGCATTGTCGCGTCCGACGGGCCGTTTTGGCCCGGACGCCAGTTCAAGTCGCGTGACGAAGTGTGCGCGATCGAAGCGGCCCTGCGCATCGCCGAGGCGGGAATTTTGCGGGCCCTCGAAATCCTCCGCGCCGCGAAGGCGCGCAAAGACGGCACCCTCGTGCTCAAGCGGCAAGTACTGACGGCCGAAGCCCTCCGCATCGAGATGGAGACCGCGGTGGTCCGGGCGGGCGGCGAGTCGCGCGGCGACACGATTGTCGCCTGCGGCGAACAGGCCTGCGATCCGCACGGACGCGGGCAGGGTGCGCTCCGCGCCAACGAACTCCTCATCCTCGACATCTTCCCGCGCGATGCCCGAACGGGCTTTTTTGGCGACATCACGCGCACCGTCGTCCGGGGCCGCGCCTCCGGAGCCCAGCGCCACCTCTGGGAAACCTGCCTTGCCGGACAAAAATTCGCGCTGAAAAAATTGCGTCCGGGCGTTTCCGGTTCCGTTGTTCATGAAGCGATCAAATCGCTTTTTGCCGCCAACGGCTATCCGACCGGGATTCGCAACGGCCGCTGGCAGGGGTTCTTTCACGGGACCGGGCACGGGCTCGGGCTCGAAGTCCATGAGTTTCCGCGTTTCGCGGCGACCACGTTCGCTCCCGGCCAGGTTCTCACCGTGGAGCCGGGCATCTACATCCCCGGACTCGGCGGCGTCCGACACGAAGACGTCGTCCTTGTAACAAAGTCGGCTCCCCGCATGCTCACGTCCCTGCCGAAAACGCTCGAAATCTGACCGACCCATGTCCGACTCCCAGACACGAAATATTTCCGAGCGCGCCGCCTGGTTGCGGCGGGAAATTGAAGAGCACAACCGCCGCTATTACGTCGAGGCCGAGCCGTCGGTCTCCGACCACGAATTCGACCGGCTTTATAGCGAGCTTGCCGGGCTCGAAGCGCGGCATCCGGAACTGGCCGATGCGGATTCGCCGACCCGGCGCGTGGGGGGTGCGCCGACCGGCGGCTTCGCACGCGTCGAGCACCTCCAACCGATGCTCTCGCTCGAAAAGGTTGATGGAGCCGACCAGCCGGACAGCAAGCAAGAGCCCGACAGCGGGAAACGAACGCGCCAGCAGGACGAGAATACTCTGGCCCGGCTCATCGAGTTCGACAAATCGATCCGCAAGGTTCTTGGCGGCGACCGTGTCGCATACGTCATGGAACCCAAGGTTGACGGTGTTTCGATCGGTGTGCATTACCGCGACGGCAAACTGGAACTCGGCGTCACGCGCGGCGACGGACGGTTTGGTGACGACATCACCGCAAACCTGCGCACCGTGCGGGGCATCCCGCTGCGCCTGAACCTCAAGAACCCGCCCGCGCTGCTTGAAGTGCGCGGCGAGGCTTATATCGCGAACGATGATTTTGAGAAGTTCAATGCCAAGCTCGAAGCGGCGGGCGAAAAGACCTTTCCCAACGCCCGCAATGCAACCGCTGGCACGCTCAAACAGCTTGACCCCCGCCTCGTCGCAAACCGGCCGATCAGCGCGGTCTTCTACGGTGTCGGAGCCTGCGAGGGAATCCGTTTCGAGACCCATGCCGAAATGCTCGCATCGCTCGCCGCCTTCGGTCTGCCCACGCAGCGCCGCTGGTGGCTGTGCGAAGATATCGATACGGTTCTCCGCCGCTACCGCGACGAAGTCGTTTGCCACTACGACGCGCAACGCGACCTGCGCCGCCAGTTGCCCTACGACATCGACGGCATCGTCCTCAAAGTGAACCGGATCGCCGACTGCCTGCGCATCCCGGCGAAGGCGCGCGCGCCCGGCTACGCGATCGTCCACAAGCCGATCCCGTGGATCACGCCGGCCGAAACCGTTCTGCGCGGCATCACGATCCAGGTCGGACGGACCGGCGTGCTCACCCCCGTGGCCGAGCTTGAGCCGGTCTTCGTCCAAGGCTCGACGATCTCGCGCGCCACGCTCCACAACGAGGACGAAATCCGCCGCAAAGACATCCGCATCGGCGACACCGTGATCATCCGCAAGGCCGGCATGGTCATTCCGGAGGTTCTCGAAGTCGTGAAGGACAAACGCCCCGCGGAGGCCGCCGCCTTTGATTTCCTTGCGTTCACGGGAGGCAAATGCCCCGCGTGCGGAGGCCCCGTCACCAAAGAAAAAGTTTCCGGAGGAGAAACCGAGGAAGTCGCCTGGCGCTGCCGGAACGTGGCCGGATGTCCCGCGCAACTCACCCGCCGCCTGGAATATTTCGCACAACGCAAAGCGCTCGACATCGCGTCGCTCGGCGGCATCGTCGCGGAAAAGCTCGTCGAGCGCGGGCTCGTCAAAGAGCCGCTCGACCTCTTCGACCTCACCAAAGACCAGCTCGCCGTCCTCAATATCGGCACCGACGACGAGCCGCGCACCTTCGGAGCCAAACACGCCGCCAAGGTTATCGAGGCCCTGGAACGCGCCCGCACCCTCCCCCTCCCCCGATGGATCCAGGCGCTGGCGATCTCCGAGGTCGGCGAGCAAACGTCCCACGATCTGTCGCAATTTCACGACACGCTTCAAGGCATCGCGCAATCGAAGCTGCTGCACGGCGTGCTTGAGTTTCAGCGGCTTCGGGATCAAAAGCGCGGGGAGGAAGCGGATGCCGCCGGCCAAGCGCTCATCGGCGCGGGATTCGCGCAGCCTTCAAAAAAGAAAGGTTCCGCGCCGCGCGATGCTGTCGTTGTCATTGGTCCGGTCGCCGCCGCGGCAATCCTCGCTTGGTTTGCAAGCGATACCGGGCGGGGCGTGTCGGCCCGCCTCGAACGACTCGGCATCTCGCCGCGGGGCGCCACAAAAATCTTGTCCGCAACCGAACATCCCTTCGCGGGAAAAACCTTCGTCCTCACCGGCACGCTGCCCACGCTTGCCCGCGACGAGGCCTCTGCCCTCATTCGGGAAGCTGGAGGAAATGTCACGGGCTCGGTGACAAAGAACACCAACTATCTGCTCGCCGGCGAAAGTGCCGGATCGAAACGCGACAAGGCCCGTGAATTGGGCGTTCCCGTCCTGTCGGAAAAGGAGTTCCTGGAAATGGTGAAGCCGAAAATGAAACCGCAGTCGGATCAGCCAACGGAATCGCAGGGATCACTTTTTTGACACCCTGGCCGCGAGAACTTTTTCCGCGAGGGCCGCGTCTTCCGGGGTATCGACGCCCGGCCCGGTCGCACGGGTCGTGAGAACCCGGATGGTCGCGCCGTGTTCGAGGGCGCGGAGCTGTTCAAGCTTTTCGCTTTTTTCGAGCGGGGTCTGTTTCCACTTTACAAAATCGAGCAGAAATTTCCGGCGGTAGGCATAGAGGCCAAGGTGGCGGAAGCGTGGCGGATGCGCGTCTCCATCGCGATCGGCGGGCACCGGCGACCGGGAAAAGTAGAGCGCGTTTCCTTCGAGGCTGGTGACGACTTTGACGCAGTTCGGATCATCGAGTTCCGAGGGTTCGAGCGGGCAGGCGGCGGTGGCCATGTCGGCTTTGCGATCCGTGTGCAGAGCCGTGATGAGACGCCCGACCAAGCGCGGATCGAGGAACGGCTCGTCGCCCTGCACGTTGACGACGAGGCTGTAGCCGGCGAGTTTTTTTGCGACGGCGGCGATGCGATCGGTGCCGGTCGGATGCCGCGGCGATGTGACCGCCACCTCCGCCCCAAATCCGAAGGCCGCTTCCGCGATGCGCATGTCGTCGGTTGCGATGATGACGCGATCGGCCGCGCGCACTTTGGCGCAGCTCTCCCAGACGTGCTGGATGAGCGGCTTGCCGGCGAGCGGGTGCAGCGGTTTGCCGGGAAATCGGGTGGATCCCCAACGGGCGGGAATAATAATGGCGGCGCGGGACATTTGCGGAATGCGTGCAGTCTGTTCGGACGGGCAACAGCTTGTCCGAGTCCCGCAAAATGCTCAACCGAAAATCCAGCCAAACCTCCGGGGGCACATCTCTGATGGCAAACAACGACACGGCGCGTGCAATGCGATCGGCTCGAACTCCCCGCGTGCAACGTTCGGACATGCGCCCGGAAAACTTCCCAAGCGATCAAAAAGGTTCACGGGTCGGGCGCGTTGTGCGAGAATGGCGGCGTGATTCCCAATATCGTTCTCATCGGTTTCATGGGCTGCGGCAAATCGTCAGTCGGCCGACGCCTTGCCAGACTGACCGGACACCGGTTTTTGGACAGCGACGAACTGGTCACGCAGTCCGAAAACCGCAGTATCGCCGAGATTTTTTCCACGGGCGGGGAGAAGGATTTCCGGGACGCCGAGTCGAAGGTGCTGGACGATCTTGTGGGCGTTGCAGGCGTGGTTCTGGCGACCGGCGGGGGGGCGATCCTGCGGGAAGCCAACCGGATGGCGCTCCGTCGGATTGGCGTTGTGGCCTGGCTGGATGCCGACCCGGACATCCTCTTTGAACGTGCGACCCGCAGCAATCGGCGTCCGCTCCTTCAAACCGAGGATCCGCGGAAAAGTTTCGACGACCTTTTTGCGGTTCGCCGGGAGATCTACGAGCTGGCCGCGGATTTCCGTTTCGACTCGACGCGTTTCGACCACGACGAAGTCGCCAAACGGCTTCTCGCTCAGGCTTTGAGGCACCAGGCAACCAAGGCGTAATCATTTCCCCGGGAGCATGCGGGCACAAAAAAAAGAGCCGGCTCCTGCGAGCCGGCTCTTCGGATTAAATTTGGATTCCTCAGTTATTAGAACGCGAAACGAACGCCGGCGCGCACAACAGCGCCACCCTTTGGCTCGACATTCGAGTAGATGTAGCGGGCATCGGAGAAGATGCCGATGTGGGATGTGGCGCGGTATTCGACACCGGCACCGACGTGACCGAGGCCGTGGCCTTGGATGCCGTTACCGTAACCCGCGCCGCCGCCAACGATGGCGTAAGGAGCGAGGTTCCATGAGCAGATCGGATAACGGAGGTAGAAGTTTCCAATCGTTGACCACACAGTGCCTCCCGCGCTGGAGCCGGAAGAATTGCGGCCCACGAGGTCTTGTTCCACGCCGATACCGAAGTAACGGGCAAAGAAGAAGTTGGCTCCGAGTCCGCCGCCGAATCCAGGGCGTCCCTGATTGTAGAACGCGCCCGCACCGAAGGCGTCGAGCTGGAATTCCGTATCACGGAAAAAGCAGGTCTCCGGAACCACAACGACTTTTTTATCAAACGTTTTCCCGTCTCCCGCGATGGACGCGGTGACGGCCGACAGCAATACGATACCAGTTAAGGTGAGCAGTTTTTTCATAACGCCTGCCTTCTTATGTTGTTCATCTGGAGGAGTCAAATCTTTTTTTCCGCCATTCTTCCGCCGATTTGAGGAGGGCAAGGGCTCTTGACCGGTGGCTGATCGCGTTTTTCGCTTCCTGGCCGAGCTCGGCGAATGTTGCGTCCGTGCCGTCGGCGACGAAGAGCGGGTCGTAGCCGAAGCCGGCATGACCGCGGGGTTCGTGGAGGATAATTCCTTCCACCGCGCCGCTGAAGGATGCGCGTTTTTTCCCATGGCGGGCCAGAACGATGACGCAGCGAAATCGCGCGGCGCGATCGCGTCCGGTGAATCCGGCAAGGTTCCTGAGAAGAAGGGCATTGTTTGCGGCATCGTCGGCCTTTGGGCCGGCATAGCGCGCGGAGAGAACCCCGGGAGCCCCGCCGAGGGCATCGGCTTCGAGGCCGGAGTCGTCGGCGATGACCCAGCCATCAAAGTGCCGGGATGCCGCGAGGGCCTTGAGTGTCGCATTTTCCTCAAACGTCGAGCCGGTCTCCTCGACGTCGGGAAAATCCGGCAGCGCGGAGAGATCGCTCACGTCAAATCCGGGGCCGAGGATCGCGCGGATTTCGGAGACTTTGTGGGCATTGCGGGTGGAGACAAGCATTGGGTTTGCAGGAGCGGGTTCGTCTGGCATAGTCCCACCTCCTAAAACGATGTTCACTCAGCGCAAGCAATTTCCATTTTCCGAATTCGAACCCAGGTGGCAGCGCCACTGGGTGGAGTCCCGCGCCTTCCGCGCCGCCGATCCCGGCGAGCCGGGCTTCGACGCCTCGCGGCCGAAATACTACATCCTCGACATGTTTCCGTATCCGAGCGGCGACGGGCTCCATGTCGGGCACGTCGAGGGCTACACCGCGACCGATATCCTCGCGCGATTCCACCGGATGCGCGGGTTCAATGTCCTGCACCCGATGGGCTGGGATGCCTTCGGGCTGCCTGCCGAGCAGTTTGCCATCAAGACCGGACAGCACCCGCGCGTCACGACCGCGCGGAACGTGAAGCACTTCCGCTCCCAGCTCGAAGCCCTCGGGTTCAGCTACGACTGGTCGCGCGAGTTCGCGACCACCGATCCGGATTACTTCCGCTGGACGCAATGGATTTTCCTCCGGCTCTACAACGCCTGGTTCAACCCGGAGACGAACAAAGCCGAGCCGATCGGCACGTTCACGGGAGCCGACCCCGACAGCGTGCGGCTTGCCTACGTTGCCGAGATGCCGGTGAACTGGTGTCCGGAGTTGGGCACCGTGCTGGCCAACGAGGAAGTGGTGGACGGCAAGAGCGAGGTCGGCGGGTTTCCCGTCGAGCGGCGACCGCTTCGCCAGTGGATGCTGCGGATCACGGCGTTTGCCGGGAGGCTGATCGACGGGCTCGCGGAGCTCGACTGGCCGGAGTCGATCAAAATGCTGCAAAAAAACTGGATCGGCCGCAGCGAGGGCGCGCTTGTGGCATTTCAAATTTCAAATTTCAAATTTCAGATTTCCGTCTTCACGACGCGTCCGGACACGCTTTTCGGGGCGACGTATATGGTTCTCTCGCCCGAGCATCCGCTGGTCGGGACGATCACGGCCCCGGAGCAGCGCGCCGCCGTGGAGGAATACCGGAAGAAAGTCGCTTCAAAGTCCGACCTCGAACGCACCGATCTCGCGAAAGAAAAGACCGGCGTCTTCACGGGGGCTTTCGCCATCAATCCCGTCAACGACGCGCCGATCCCGGTCTGGATCGCCGACTATGTGCTCATGGGCTACGGCACCGGTGCGATCATGGCCGTCCCGGCCCACGACGAGCGCGACTTCGAATTTGCCACGCGGTTCGGGCTGCCGGTCATCGAGGTGGTGCGGCGGGAGGAAGCCGAAGCCAGCCAATCCTGTGGCATGGGCTTCCAGCCCTTGCGTGCCCTTGAGCCCGTCGAGGTGAAAAAAGGAGCCAACCTCCCGCACTGGACTCAAGCCGAAACAACCTGCGCCGCCACCTTCCGACTTCCGGATTCGCTGCCCCAGTCGCTGCTGTCCGAAATCAAAGACGACCGACACGCCCTCGCCCAACGCGCGATCGAGGGCAGCCCTCTCTCCGAGCAGGAAATGAAGGAATGGAAAAAGCTCTTTTCCGAGAAAATCCAATCCCTGTTGGATGCCGGTCACGGTGAGTGCCATCTCGCCAAAAAAGAGATCGCGGCAGTGGTGCTCGCCGCTTTCCGGCACTTCGACGGCAACCGTTACGATCTTCATGCCTGCTGCATCATGCCCAACCATGTGCATGTGCTGTTCACTCCGAAAGAGGGGCATGCCATTGTCGATATCCTTCATTCTTGGAAATCTTTTTCCGCCAACCAAGCGAACCAGATTCTCGGTCGCAGCGGTGCATTTTGGCAGCCTGAATCCTATGATCATCTGATCCGTGACGGCGGTGACTATCACGCGCAGCTGAATTATCTGCGGCAGAATCCTGCGAGCGCTGGCGTCGCTGGGCTGGTTTGGGAAAAGTCGCAAGGGCTGGAAGCCGATGCCACGCCCTGCTTCTCCGGCGATGGGGTGGCGGTGAACTCCGGGTTCCTCGACGGGCTGCCAACGGGCGAGGCGAAAGCCGCGATCACCGCGTGGCTCGAAGAGCGCGCGCTCGGACACGGGACGATCAACTTCAAGCTTCGGGACTGGCTTTTTTCGCGCCAGCGGTATTGGGGCGAGCCGTTTCCGATCGTTTGGGAAAACGGCAGGCACCGTGCGCTGTCGGATTCCGATCTGCCGGTCGTGCAGCCGGAGATGGAGGATTTCAAGCCCACCGGCACGCCCGAACCCCCGCTCGGCAAGGCCCGCGAATGGGTGCGGTATTCCGAGACCGCCGAACGCGAGACGAACACGATGCCGCAGTGGGCGGGCTCGTGTTGGTATTACCTCCGGTTCTGCGATCCGAAAAATGCGGGGCGATTCATCGGCCCTGCCGCGGATTCTTATTGGATGGGATCTTCCGGCGCTCCCGGCGGCGTGGATCTTTATGTCGGCGGCACGGAACACGCCGTCCTTCACCTTCTCTACGCGCGCTTCTGGCACAAAGTCCTCTTTGATCTCGGGCACCTGACCACGCCCGAGCCGTTCCAGCGCCTCGTCAACCAGGGCATGATCCTCGGGCCCGACGGACAGAAGATGTCCAAGAGCCGGGGGAACGTGATCACGCCCGACAGCGTGATCGCCGAATACGGCGCGGATTCCCTGCGGCTCTACGAAATGTTCATGGGGCCGCTCGAGCAAACGAAACCGTGGAGCATGAAAGGCGTGGAGGGCGTCCACCGCTTTCTCGCACGCGTCTGGCGGCTCGCGATGGAAGAGAATCAGGAAGGCGACTGGACGGTCTCCTCCGATCTCGCCGGGATCCCGCTCACGCCGTCCCAGCTCCGCGTCGCCCACGCCACGATCAAAAAAGTGACCGCCGACCTCGCCGATCTCTCGTTCAACACGGCGATCTCGCAGATGATGGTGTTCACGAACGAATTTGTGAATGCCAAGCCGCGCCCGATCGAGGCCCTGCGCATCCTGCTTCCGCTGCTCAGCCCCTTCGCCCCGCATCTCGCCGAGGAACTGTGGCAGAGGCTCAACTTCGAAGGCTCGGCCTCGACGCAGCCCTGGCCGGTGCATGACGAGACGCTTCTTGTCGAGAGCGAGGTTGCCTGCGTCGTCCAGATCAACGGCAAAGTCCGCGACCGCGTGCGCGTCCCCGTGCGGGCCGAAAAGGAGGAGGTCGAAAAACTCGTCCTCGCCAGCCCGAAAATCGCCGAAGCCCTTGCCGGACAGACGATCGTCAAGACAATCATCGTTCCCGGCAAGCTCGTGAACATCGTCGCCCGTCCGTCCTGATCTTCTATGCGGGAGTCTTCGCCGTCAGCAATTGGAAGTCGCCGTTCTTGTCGCGGTAAAACCCGCGGAGCAGAATCTTCTTTGTGCCGCGGAGAGTCTTGAGGCGGTCGGTTTCCTTGAGGTCGTTTTTCGTCCAGCCTTTTGCGATGATGTTGCCTTGGCGGTCGATCACCTCGTTCGGCGGCTTGGTGAGCGCGTCGTATTTGGCTTTCGGGAGCCGCACGGCGTCGAGGGATTTCAAGTTGTAGAGCGAGACCCACCAGGCATGCTCCGCGTCGGGATCGGTGGGAGGAGTGACCTCGAAGGCGAGGGTTCCCGCCGTCGCCTTGCCTTTCGTCAGCCCGATTTTGTAAAGCGCGGCAACTTCCTCCCGGCTGCCGAGAAAGCCCGCAAAATAGCCGCGCAGGGTTTTCTGGAGCTGTACGTTGTTTTTCCTTCTTCCGTAAATTCCGAGTTCGATCCCGGCCGGGTGATTCGGGTCGCCGTAGATGTTGAGTTCGATATCGCGGTTCACCAGGAAGGAAATGTAGGGGACGTTCCGGAATGTCCCGACGGTCACCGTCGTGGCCGGGATCTCGACAACCGATTTGATCTGGTCGTGTGTCCGGAGGTCGTTTGCCATCACCCGCCACGAAGGCAGCGTTCCTTTGCTGATCAACTCGGTGAAGTATGTTGCGGTGTCCGGCTCGTCGAGCACGCGAACAATCTCGCTCTTCGGATAGGCCCGCTCCCCGAATTCCTCCTGCATGAGAATCGAATCCACCGAGTTCTTGATGATGAGTCCGTGGATCGTGCGACCGTCCTTGAGGACGATGCTGTCCGGCGCGTGGAACGAATCATCGGCGGCGCGGGTGGTGGCGCAAATGATCGCGGCTGCTGCAAAAACGGCAATGGTCCGTGAGTTCATGGTTGAAGTGTGTCCGCGCGACCTGTAGATGGCAAGGATGCGTTGCTTGAATTTTGCCGTGAAACCCCTCCTGCTCTTCCCCGCTCTTGCCGCCCTGCTCCTGTCCGGATGCGTCATGGCACCCAAGCCCTACAAAAAGCCCGCGGCACCGGCGAAGCCCGTGCAGACCGGGAAATTCTGGTGGGGAACTTCGACGGCGAGCTTCCAGAACGAAGACCGCGGGGGCACGCCGGGTTCGAGGGACGCATTCAAGACCGACTGGGATGTTTTTGCCGAAGAGGGGCATATCCCGCCGCGCGGAGATGAAGCCACATTCTCGTGGACGCATTTCGACAAGGATCTCGCCGCCCTGAAAAAGCTCGGTGTGAACCACTACCGGTTCGGGATCGAGTGGGGCCGCGTCGAGCCGAAGCCGGGCGTCTTCAACGAGGTCGCCATCGCCCAATACGTGAAGATGGCCAAAGATCTTCGCGCCGCCGGGATCGAGCCGATCGTCACGCTCTGGCATTTCACTTTTCCCGACTGGCTGTATGACTCGAAGCACAAGGCGAAATCGAATTTCCTGAACCCCGGCGTCGAGAAAGCTTGGAACGGCTATGTGGCCCGCATGGCCACCGCGCTCGCCCCGTATGTCAGAATCTATGTCCCGCAGAACGAGCCGAACGGCGATCTCTACATCAGCTATTTCGGCGGATACTGGCCGCCGGCACTGCTGGCCACTCCGGGGGCATTGAAAAAGGCGAACACCGTCGCGGCCACCATGTTCCGCGACGCGGCGTTGATCGTCCGCAGCAAGCGCCCGGATGCCATCATCATGGGAATTTACTCGATCCCGAACTGGCGGCGCAACTACTTCCAGGATCCGACACAGTTTGTCTATAACATGATGATGCACCAGAATTGGGATCACCTCGACCGCGTCGCGGACACGATGGATATCATCGGCGTGAACTACTATTACTCGCAGGACGCGTCGGCCAGCCGGTTCATCATCCGCCCACATGGCGAGCTCGCCTCGAACTACACGCAGAACGGCTGGGAAATCGACCCCGAGGGCTTTCATGCCACGCTCACCAATGTCTATAACCGCTACGGCAAACCGATCGTCGTCACGGAAAACGGGATCGGCACGCAGAGCGAGCAGAAAAAGATCCGCTACTTCCGCGAGCACGTGAACCAGATGCGCCGCGCCATGAACGACGGCGTGGATATCCGTGGGTATCTGCCCTGGACCCTCATTGACAACTATGAATGGGCCGAGGGCTATGCCGCCAACTTCGGTCTCACGTACCTGGACAAAAAAAATATGCGGCTTGTCATCCAGCCATCGGGCGAGTGGTTCCAGAAATTCGTCAAGGCCAACCCCAAACCCTGAGCGAAGTGAGGCAGGCTTTCTTTATATCTGGTCGGGCAAGGTGCTTTATCGGAGCAATGCCGGGGTGGAGCCCGTTTCCTGGCAGACCTCCTGCGCAGGATCCCGTTGCCGGCTGCGTGTATTTGAAGAACCTCATCGACCGGATCACGACCGCCCGAGGTTAATTACCCGGCGAGGTAGCGTCGGCAGTAATCGCCGGCACGACGAACAATCTCCAACAGCGCCGGGGAATGATGCAGGACGCCCTCGAAAAGGTCGCTCAAACTGCGCTTCATATCGGCCGGGCCTCTTTGCGGATCAGTTTCACAAAAGCCGAAGGGCGGCCGCGATCCACGGCGATGTCGATCTTTTGGTCGCCGAGAGCGCTCTTGATGGCCAGCTTCAGGCGCAGGCGCTCCATAAAACCGATCTTCCGGGAGCGGATGAGCAGATCGATATCCCCGCCCTTGAGCTTATCCCGAAGCCGCGAGCCAAAGTGCAAGACCTCTGCCGCCGGGTCGGCGGCTGCCACGCAATCGCGGATCGCCCGGCGTTGTTTTAGACTCAAGCGCATTGGCAAGATTATTGCGCGGCCCCGGAGCGAATCGCAAGCGAAGTTTTCTTCATGCGTTCGCGCAAGCGCACCTTGCGCCGCGAACCTGGCTTCTGCCGGTTGGGGGCTCCGCGATCCGGCTGCCGCTCCCGCGCGGGGAACCGGAGGAAAAGAATTGTCCCCAATCATTGTCCTGTCGGATTTTGCGGACTTCCGGCACGATCATCACATGCAATTTGACGGAAGAACACAAAACCGATACAAACGGAGCGACAGAACGGAATGAAAATCAGCAGCCTTGATTTTGAGACAGCAAACCACTCGGACGCGAGCATCTGTGCAGCCGGGGTTGCGGTGTTTGTGGACGGGGAGCTGATCGAAACCCGCCACTGGCTGGTTCGCCCGCCAAGGGGACATGGCTGGTTTCTTGAGGATTTCATCGAGATCCACGGCATCACGCATGAGGACGTTCAGAACTCGCCAGAATTCCCAGCGGTTGCACAGGAATTGCTCCCATTTCTGACCGCTGCCGATTTCGTCATTGCCCACAACGCGCAATTCGACATCCGAAAACTCAACGGCACCCTCAGCCATTTCGGAATTCCCTGCCCGAGTTTTTCCACCCTCTGCACCTGCCAGACCGCCAGACGAGCATGGCCTGAATTGCCCAACCACAAACTCAGCACAGTGGCAGGTCACATCGGCCACACTTTCCGCCATCACAACGCGCTGGATGATGCCGAGGCTGCCGGACGTGTGCTTGCGGCAATCATCAAGGAACGCGGAGAGGCATGGGTTTTTGAGCCCACGCGCAGCCCTTAAAATCCAGACGACATTACACGCAACATTACAATGCACGCAGAAAAAACCATTCGACACCTGTTCTGGGACAAAACCCGAAACTATGAGATCCCCTCGTATCAGCGGGCTTATTCTTGGGAAAAGCCGCAGCTTGAGCAATTCATCCAAGATCTCCAGGAAACAGAATCCCAATACTACCTCGGCCACTTCATCTTTGAAAACCCAGGAGCCGCTGACATTTCAACTCTGCATGTGGTGGATGGCCAGCAACGGTTGACAACGCTGGTCATCTTTTGGATTGCGCTGAGAAGGGTGCTCAAGGACCGATGCGGTAATTCCTCGGCCATAGATTTGGACGAACTTGAGGACTTTTGCATCAAAGACATAAAAAAAGACAGACTGCGCCTGCAAACTGTTGAGGAGGATTGTTCTTTTTTTCGAGATCATGTCATTTCAAACATTCCTGAAAAACCCGAGCGCAAGTCGCAGCAGCGAATGGCCTACGCTCTCGATTTTTTCATAAAACAGCTTTCAAAAACGGAAAGCGATGAGATTGCGCGATGGCATGAGCTTATCCTCAATGCCGAAATTACCGAGAATGTCGTCACAGAAAAGGTCAAGGCAACCCGCATCTTTGCGTTTCAGAATGACCGAGGAAAAGAGCTGACGAAACTGGAAATAGTCAAAGCCTATTTCATGCTTCGAATCCAGATTTCTGGATTGGATGAGGCGGCAAAAGACGAAGCAATTAGCTATATCGAAAACCACATCGCTCGAATTTACTCAAAGGCGATGGCCGTTCACCTATCGGAAGACGACGTGCTGAGCTACTTTTGGCGGTCCTATTCGGACAAAGGCTTTGATGCTGATGAACCAGTCGCGGGGGTAAAAGGAAAAGTCTCCGAACTTGGAAAAGATTCTATTGAGTGGGCGAAGGGATTTATGAGGGATCTAGCGAAGGCATTTACTTTCGTTGCGGAGACAGAAACCAGTGACGACCCATACGTTCAAGATTTGCTCTTTCTGAATAGCATGGCATTGTCTTACCCGTTCCTGATGAAGGCAAGTAGGCTTGGAGCCGATGGTGCAACGATGAAATGTCTTTTCCGCTTATTGGAAAATCTTACCTTCCGCAGCATGTTGCGCGGTGGCCGAGCGGGTATCGCACGACGATTGAACTCCCACCTCAGGGATCTGCATGAGACATCGGACGTCATTCCAATGATCGGACGTATCGTGGCAAATATTAAACAGGATGGGGATTGGTGGTATTGGAGCGACGATTCCGTGAAGTCTGTATTGAACGGCTGGTTTTACGGAAATCCCGTAGATAACTACCTTCTTTGGAAATACGAACTTCAGATCTCCAATCCGAACCACCCAAGACCGCACAATGTTAGCCTTTCCGACCTGATTTGGAACGAAAGCATCGAACATATCGCGCCAAAGACGGAAAACGATGACCATGTCGCGGGCGGATATGGGATTTACGAAGATAAAGAAAATCCCACGAACGGGATTGTTTCCGGCGAGTGGATGAACCGACTCGGCAACCTCATGCTTATTTCCCAAAGCCATAACAGCTCGATTGGAAACAAGCCGTTTTCAGAAAAACTTCAATCCTACGGCCGCGACAACCTGCTGAATCAGCAAAAAGAAATCACTCGCTTCGCTTCAGATATCGGCGGCAACCCTCTCTGGGATGTTAGCGCCATCCACCGGAGGCACGAGGAAATTGTCAACACCGCGCTTTCTATCTGGTCGTTGGACAAGCTGGTTTCCTGAAGAATCTTAGAAATCAACCACCAACACACAGCAACAACACACACAAAAATCAAAATGACAATATCAGACGTAAGTGAGAAATCAGGATGGATCGTCGTCTTCGACGACCGTGGCAAGGAAATCAAGCGCATGGGAGCCTCAAACAAAGAAATCGTTGGTGTCGCCAGTGATTTCTTCGTCGTGCTCGAACATGGTTGGATTGTGACCTACGACGAAAATTGCAAAGAGATTAAGCGGATGGGCGATTCAAACAAGACTGTGCGATCAGCATCCGGTCAAACTTTCACGGTCCTTGAAAGTGGTTGGATCGTTACGTATGACCGCAATTGTAAGGAACAAGCACGGCGAGGTAAGTAAAGCATTGAAGCCAAATCTATTTGCGCTAGCCACCAAGCCATCTTGAATAACAAAAGGTTCAATGCGGCTGCAAGTTCTGCGGGACGAAATTAAGTTCCATTTCCAGCCTCACGAGGGCGTCGTGCTTTCGTCATCCCGAAGGCTTGGGCAAAGGCAAGCTACTCGTCAGCGCGCTGACTTTCACGCTCTGTGGGACAAACGCTGTCTGGTCAAGTGGCCGAGAAGAGGCCACATTTTCCAGCCCTGAGAATATGCCGCTATGAGATATTTCCTTGCCGTGTCTCTACTGGCTCTCGCGAGTGCCAGTGCGCAGGAATCCGGTGCCAGATCCACGACGGCGGCAAACACAGAGCCTGAGGTCCGTAGGGCAACGGCCGCCAATCCTCCTGGCCCCGGTGAACCGGAGGTCCGGCGGGCAGTGCCTGTAGATGCGACGGGAACTGCCGGAATCCAGGTCCGGCGGGCGGTCGCCGTTTCACCCATAGCCACCCCAGCGGTGGTGAACAGCACCGAGCCCACTCCACAAGCGACTCCGCGAACCACACAGCGGGTACCGACAGAGAGTCCCGGCTCGGTTTACTCGAATGCCTCTCCGGCAACATCCCCCAACACTATTCTGGGCCGGTCAGCGGAAGGGGGGGCTGAAACATCAGGGCAAGCTCCCCAGCATAAACCAACCGATACAGTGGTGGCGGTGGCATGGGGCGTGGTGTTTGTTATCGCGCTGTTCACCACCATAATGTTGGCGATTTGCCTTAAAAAGGGAATATTCATATTTCTCAACAAATGGGATATTGCTTTGTCCCTGATGATGCCAGTCATATTGATACTCGCATTAGTCGCGACCACAAAACGCGATCAATTTTGGGTTTTACTCTTTTGGGCAATCTTCGCAGCGGCCATTATCGGCAGTCTATTTACCGGATGGAAAAGCACGGGAAGCGTCTTCCTTGCGCTGCTGCTATTCATTCCAAAAATAATTGTCATCTACGCTGGCATTATTTTTGCAGCCCTATCAGCGCTTTTTGCCGTGTCCGCAGCTCAGTTTTTGAGTATGAAAGAGAAAGAGGGGAGGAAGTATGCGGTGCTGGCTGCTGGATTGTCTGCTGGGTCAGGCATGGGGAGCTATAAGATAAAGAACCTCATCGATAGACTTACGCGGTATTAAGTGTGTTTTTCATTGCGAGAGTGAGCGGACAATCTTTGGGGACATTCATTGCCTTTGATCAATGGCGGTGAAATCCGCAAGGTTTGAAGGAAATGAAAGCCGCCCATACACCCGCATTTCCTCGCAATGAAAGCCTCATTTCAGTAGGACTGGAAATTGGCACGACGAAAATCTGTGCGGCGGTTGGCGAAGTCATCCCGGATGGCACATTGAGCATCAGAGGGATTGCCTCGGCTCCCTCGCTGGGTGTGAGAAGGGGGGAGATTGTCGATTTTGAAACGGTGCAGAAGTGCGTGCGCAAGGTGATAGCCGATGCCGAGAAAATATGCGACGTGCGGATCAAAAGCGTAAATCTGGCGATCACTGGCTCTCACATACAAAGTTTCAACACCCGTGGAACAGTGAACATCTCTGGGCATCCGCGCCAAATCGAGAAGTCCGACTACGCAGGGGTTCAAGCGAAAGCCAATTTGGTGAGAATCCCCGCGCATGACGTTATCATCCACGCGATTCCTCAGCATTATTACCTCGATGGCCGAGAAAGTATTTCAAACCCAGTTGGGCTTGTAGGGAAACGGGTCGAAGTTGATTTTCACATTATTCATGGGAACAGGGATAAAACTCAAGTCTTCATCAGATGCGTGAATGAGCTCGACATCAAGGTTGAGAACGCAGTGTTCAACCCATATGCAGATGCACAGGCGGTGCTGAATCAACGTCAGAAAGATCTCGGAGCGCTGGTGATCGATATGGGTGGCGGAACCACCGATTACATCGCGTATGGGAACGGCGTCGTAAAGCAAAGCGGCGTGATCGCCGTCGGGGGCAATCACATTCACAACGACCTTTGCATCGGATTCAGAGTTCCATTCAAACTTGCCGAGAAACTCAAGATTGAGGAGGGAACCGTGCTTCTTGGGAAAACTACGACTGACAAAATGATCATCTTGCAAAAAGAACCAGGGTTTCCCGGCAGGGAAATCAAGCGCGAAACATTGATCGTTGTCATTCGCGAGCGGGTCAAAGGAATTCTGACTGAGCTAAAAAGCAGGATCGTCGCAGAACAGAATCTCGATTTGCTCAAAGCGGGAATCATCCTCACCGGAGGCACAAGCATGCTCAATGGCATCAGTCAGCTTGTCGAAGAGATTTTTAAGATTCCCGTTCAACTCACGGACAACCCTCAGAATTCTACGGCAATCGGTCTATTGCATTTCGGGCAAATGTGACTCTAATCCATGGAATCCGTGGCGCGGAGTGTGAGATTTCCGCCCTCAGCGGTCAAGGCGGTGCACAGATACCGTTTTGCCAAGAGTGATCATGCCGGAATGGTCAATGCGTCCATAAGCACTCCCAGCCGTATGGCAGGCGATGTTCCCCTTTTTCCAAATGCCGTCGCTGTGGGTGTGCCCGCATAGGACAATAAATCGCGTCTGGGGCATCCGTTCAGCAGCCTGTGAAATGACCTTCCCGCCCGCCAGCCAGCAGAAACGAGGCAGAGCCATCGCATCGGAATTCCGGCCCTCATGCCATGACGCTTCCGGCCAGGGTGGAACGTGCGTCAGTACGATTACGCAGGAAGCATCTTCCGCCACAGCGGAGAGTTGATTTTGAAGATGCTTGGCACTTTCCATCCCAAGCTTTCTCAGCATGGGCGTCAGATTGGCCGTTTTGAGTTCAGCGATCAGATTCTCGTCATTGAGCGCCATGCCAGCAGCATCAGCATACCCAGCAGTAGCATCCCCCCAGCCTCCACTTCCACATAGATACACACCCTTTGCAACGGCAACCGGCTCAGATTGGCAGGCAGGTTCAAAAACGATCATCCCTGCCCTCTGGAATCCTGACAGTTTGGCTCGAAATTCCCCAATGCTCGTGTGGTAATAATCGTGATTGCCGGCCACAAGTGCAATCTTCCCCGAGAAAACCTCTGCAATCCGTCCCAGCATACGGGAAAAAATGCGGGCATTGGCCGTGTCTCCACCCAGCAAAAGCATCTCCGCTTTACTTTTCTCCAACTTGTCGAACCATGCATCTTCCAGTGTGTCGGAAAGATGGTCCAGATGGGCGTCGGTGATCCAGAGGAGGCCTTTCATATTTGCCGACATTCATCCAACTTGTGATGAGGGTAGTTTCCTAGGTCGAACTTTTTGCGCCAGACCCGGTGGGCCAAACACTTCCCCGTGTCTTTTCAATACCTCGGTAGCCGCAGGAGATAACAAAACAGAACTGTTAAGATACATTTCACCTTTCAGCAAAGAAAGCGCACCCGCAGCCTCGTCGGATAAAGAGCGCACGCCGTAGAGATGAAGATGCCCATGATGCTTTGAAAGTATTTTTGCATTAACGTCCGAGAGCGCTGTCAAACCACTGAGGTTGAGCACTCCTTGATGGTTGGAAAACGCGTCTGCAGCCGTCTCCGACAGCCCGTTTAGTCCGCTTAGGCCAAGATAGCCTTTGTGTTTAGAAAGCGATTTCGCGGCGGCATCAGACAAAGTTGGTAACCCGTCGAGGTGAAGAGTGTCCCTATGCCTTGAAAGCATCTTCGCGGTGCGATCTGAAATTGTTGTCAACCCGCTGAGCGAAAGATACCCCCGGTGTTTTGACAGGCTCCGTGCAGCCCTATCCGATAGTGAATTGAGCCCCTCCAGAAACAAGGGACTGAACACCGGATGACTTTTTCCGTCCGAAATCATCTCGGATTTAAAGTATTGCGGAAGCGCATCTGCGGCGTCGTCCTCGATTGATGTGAATGTACTTAATCGTAGATCATGAATGTGGTCTTGAAATTCCTTGATCACTTCCAAAGTGAGCAACTTGTCTGCCTTTATCATCTTGTGATTCTAAATCACCGCCCATGATTTAATAAGGACAACATTTGGGGACAATCGCCGGCCGAGGGCCTCATTGAACAACGAAAACGAACGGCTGGCTTCATTGGCCTGCCAACGGGTTGAATGGAGCGCGGAAAACCGCACATCGACGTTGCGCACCGAAAGCCCCGTGCATGCGGGGGATTCACGAATCAGGAGGGCTTTCCAAACTCTTCCCTCAAGCGAGCAAACCGCTTCGGGTCGGTGGCCTCGACAAAACCGAGACCCTTGCAGAGGAACGCATGGGCGGCATCGCCTTTGAGTTTCAGGCGTTTTGCCTCGGCGTCAAGCTTCCGTAATTTCGCTGCATTCGCCCGTCGCTCTTCGAGTCCCTCCGTCAAAGCCTCTCCCTGCTTTTTCAAAGCTCTTGCGCCGTGGAGTTTTTTCACAGCAGCCCATCGCACGTCGCGCTTTGCGTCGAATGACCAGTAGGCCGGAATGAAGATCATCGTTCCGTGCGGGGTGAGATTGACCGACAGCTTCATCGTGAGCGGCTTGTCGCCCTGCATGCCATAGAGGTCCCAACGAGCGCAGAAGGCGTCAAATGCCGCCTGAAACCGATGCCACGGTTCTTTCCAATCCACCGAAAATGCCTGCCGAAAATTGCGCTCAGTGGTAAGTGACCGGCGTATGACACCCTTTCGGTCTGCGAACTTGGTGACATCCCACCGCTTTTTGATCGCTTTCCATGCGCGGACCAATTCCGGATCGCGCACCGCGTCTCTCTCGATAGAATCGAATTTGTTTTGTGTGTTGATGAGCGATTCATAGCTGCCTTTTTGGACGAGATGTTCGTGTTCTGCCACGATCCGGCAAACTTTCTCCGATGGCGGTTCGGGAAGGATTTGCAGGAGGAAGAGCATGTCGGAATCAAGGGGCTTCCTCGCCTCGACTGTGTCTAGGCACGAAGAAAAAATATCATGGATGTTCAGCGGCCAGAGGGTGAGCGGGACAAGCATCCAGCGGTGGAGAATGGCGAGTTCGGCCGGAACCTCGCCCCCTTTCTTGCGCCCGAGGGCATGGTAACGCCGCAGGTCGGCCTGCGAGTATTCCCGGCGGTGGTAGGCGAGGGCATCGAGTTTTTCGAGATCCTGTTTGAGGGTGTGCCGCATGGAGGAGACATTACCTCAACCAAAGATTGGGGACAATCGAATCCGTGGAATCTTGGTGACGCTTCGAGGATGATCACCGGCATGTCACCCGAGATTCTCAACCACATCCTTCCAACCACTGACCAGAACCCAGAATCAGGCGTTCCGTTGGAGAACCACCCGACACCGCCGAGCTTTGTCTGTGACCTCGCGAAAGGAAATGCATTCTATCCAGGATTAAACGAACCGCCCGTTCCGGTTCTTGCGGCTTTCGGTGCGAATTGTCTTCACCAGTGCAAATTGGAGGGATCATGGGATTTTGAGCAGGCTGCGGCCGATAATCCTGGTTCCGTGATCCGTTCATACCGGCTTCTGAAACGCAATAGAAAGGGGGTTCGCTGGGAAGATGTAATTTTTCAATTCGGGCAACGCGCGTTTCTGTGCGGCGATCAAAGGAGGATTGTCGGGTATGCCAGCAGCCACGGAGAAGCCGAGAAAATCGTCAGGGATTTCACCTCGTCATACGGCGAAGATTTCTGCAATTCGGGCGGGAGCTTCCAGCTCATCAGGAAGAATCGGTATGGGATCGAGTGCGAAAATGTTTTTCTTGAAGCTGACACGGTGTTGGCAGCGAAGAGTTTTTCTCTTCATTATCCCGAGGGAACCGACGTTTGGCACAAGGGGTTTGTTGACAAATTGGTTGGTCAAAAGCATGGCCTCTCGATCCTTGAAGGGCAGCCAGGCACCGGCAAAACCTCGTATCTGAGGCATCTCATGGGTTCGCTGAATGAGACGCATCGCTTCTACTTCATCGCCCCCTCCAACATGGGCATTCTATCGGAGCCGGATTTCATCGGGTTTTGGGCAAAAGAACGGCAGATCCATTCCGACCACAAGCTGGCTGTAATCCTTGAGGATGCGGATGCCGCCCTGATGACCCGTGCAACTGATAATCGCGCACAAGTGAGCGCGATCCTGAATCTCTCTGATGGGATGCTTGCCGATTTCCTTCGTCTCCAGATTATCTGCACCATCAATTGCTCGACATCGGAAATCGATCAGGCGCTGATTCGCCCAGGACGGTTACTCAGCCACCGAGTATTCGAGCGACTTGATCCTTCTCAGGCTGCCCGACTCGCTGCATCAATGGGAAAAATCCTGCCACATGCACGCGATTATTCACTCGCGGAAGTGTTCGCGGGGCATGGCGCAGAAATCATGGCACGGCCACACATCGGATTTGGAGAAACAAAATAATGAAAACCAAAATGACAAACGCATTCACTTGTGCATGGTGCGTGGCGGTGGCAATGGCCTTGTGCTCTTGCTCGTATGCACCGCTGCCAGGAGGCAACTCAAACGTCACAAGTCCCCGTGACAGCCATGATGTAACCACCGTCACGATGGCCCCAGGGGCCACATACGCGCCGACCCTGATCAAAAACTCCGCGAACGACGATGGATACAACGGGAACAACGGATACCGCTATGATCCCGGAGCAACAAGATTTGCACCTGCATATGGCGTGGTCCGCGTGGCTCCGAACTGCAATCCATATTTCACAGGCTTCTGAAATTCAGGATCTACGGGATTTGTCGGGAATCAGCCCTTCTCTTTTTAGCTGCCCGCCGCTCCTCATCAAATCGGTGCAGGCGGGATGCCAGGGTTTCCCCAGGTCCGAGGGGGCCGTCAAACCCGCCGTCAATCCGTCCTTGGAAATAATCCAGCATGCCGGCCTGCCGCTCTAATTCTCTCTCTGTCGCCCTTTTCTGGGCTTCCGCATCAGCGAACCTTGAAAAATCCACCCGCATAAAATCGCGCATGTCTTTCCAATCCTCGTCGGTAAAATCCTCACCGGCAGCCAGGCAATTTCTCTCTACAGATTCGATATACCGAGTTTGAGCATGGTAGCGTTCCCTGCCGGTCCGCTTCCTCTCTTTCTTGGCCTGCTTGATCTCCGCTTCCAGATCATCAATGATTTCCTTCAACCAGTCCCGCTCCCATTGTTCGGGGCAGTTTCCAGGGGCGTCGCAGCAGATTTCAACCGCCTGTTTCCAGCGGGCTTTGAGTTTTTTCAGGGGCATGAGCCGGAAAATCGCCTTAATTTCGTTCTGTCTTTTCCAAAGTTGCCGGTCTTGGTACACCTCGCGGGGTGGAAAACTCGGATTTTCGGGGTCCGCAACCCATCCTGTAGCCGGTGGAGGGGTGGGGGCAGGTAAAACGACCTTGGGAGCGTCGGATATCAACGCTACCGTATGATTCCCCCTACCTATCTCCTCCCTCTTCTCTATCCTCTCCACGACGCGATAAACCCTGCCCTTGTTCTTCCCAGATGGCACGACCTTCCCAGACTTGCACAGCTCCCCCAAGGCGGCCCGTGTTTGGGTCGGGGACAGGCTCAACCCTTTTCGCAGATCCCCAAGCCCAAACTTTCCAAGGGCATCGGCTTTCCGGCCAACCAGTGCCACCGTTCTTGGGGAAACTTTGGGCAAGTTGGCAAATGGCTTATCCGCGTAGCCCGCAGCATTGAACCTCTCCCAACATCTCCGCAAATCCTCGATGACCGCATCCATGCCGATGGCGTCAATTGAGAGTTGCCGGATTTTCTCACACTCGTGCCACGCCATGAAGGCGGCAATCGCCTCATCACAGGTCAGGCCGTAGTAAAATAAAGATTCAAAACTCCATGCCCTTGTCGCCCTGATGGTTCTTGTTTGCTGGTAGTATGCCCTCTTGTTCGAGCACGGCCCGAGCCTGAAAGTCAGCTCCTTCAAATCCGCAGCTACTTTTTTCCATTCCTCATCCGACAACCATTTTCCATCGCCATTTCCCTTTGGCCGGACCGTGGGCAGGGTCTTTTTCAGATGGGCGCGGGAATGATGCTCCCACCGCATCGCCGAAATCTGGGCTTCCGCTTCTGGTCGGGGAACGCCCTGTTTCAAGAGATCCCCGAGGAGCTGCCGGATTTTGTCAAACTCCTCATAATTAGCCTCGAAAGATCCTCCCCGAGTTCCCCCTGTTCCCACAGATCCCCGAGGCTCTCTTGCGGGGATTGTGGAGTTTTCCTCATCAACTGGAATCGGGTCAGCCGGTGGAGGCTCTACAAGCCCCGCATTCTCGTTTTTCTCAGGTAGGGATAGCCCAAGCGCATCGAAGACTTCTCGAACCGAGGAGAGCCTGTCAGAGATCGGCAGCCAGCACCGGACGGCCCCAGCATCACACGAGCCCCAAGGCGACCGGAACGCATGGTTCCGATGATTTCCGACCGTGCCATCAAGCTTGAGGTGGCAGGTTGCATCGTAGAAAAGTGGATCAACCATCTTTGCCAGATACCTCCCAATCACGGGCAACATAGGGGCTTCATTCTCCCAGCTCTCCGATGAGCGGAGAAAGATTTGTACCCCATTGGATTTGAGAAATGCGGCGTCAACAAGCACGCTTGCCAGCAATTCGACATGCCGAGTTGTCGCGCAGGGTGAACCCTTCGGACGATCCAGATCAATGACACGCACGGGGTCAAAGGTGATGTCCTCATGGTCCATGCCCTCGCCATCGCGGAAAACGGCTGGGGTAAAATACAACTTGTGCGCGGCATTTGTAATACCGTGTCTTGGGATTTTAGAAAAAGGAATCCGCCACGGGGCTTTGCCTTTCCCGTTGATCCGGCTTTCGTAGCTAACATACGGCGAGTTGAGGATGTCCGCAAAGACGGCATGGAACCAATCGCCCGCCGTGACCTCAGAATGGCTCTCAAAGCCGTGAGGAGAGGCAAGAGGAGTCTCTGGTGGGATCATTGGCAAGCTTTGAAAACCTGCGAAACTGGAGGACGCACGGACCATACTAAACTTAGTTTAGCTGATTATGAAAAGAATTGCAAGATTATATTTGCTTTTCCTAATGTTTTCTGTTAGTATTGCTTTGTAAGGGTCTGGAGGGGCCTTTACAACATAACCATACTAAGAAAGCCTCAGGCCTAAAAATCTGGGGCTTTTCTTTTCCTATCCCAAGAGAATGCTTTTCCTTTCATATGGCAACAAAGGGGGCTGTTCTTTGCCCAGACGGTTCCATAAGTTTTGAACATCCTCACCTTTGAAGATGGAGGTTCTACCACGATCCCCTTGGATATGGGGTTTGATCCAGCCTGCCGTCAGGGATCGCAGAAACAGGCGGCGCGAGCGAATAGTGCTTATGACTTCTTTGGTGGTTAAAGCAAGGGGTAATGGGCAATGTGATTTCATAATCTAATTATAGCAGATGCTAAGTGTATTTCTAAGTTCCTAAATGACGCTAAACAAAAAATATATGCCTAATAATGCCTATTAGTGTTTTTTTACTTGACAAAGGCTAATATTATGATTAATATGTATTATGAATTACCCAGCCTCCCCCAAACCCCGCGAAGTGGTCAAAACGGCATTTGGTTGCATCACCATAGCGTCTCTTGACGAAGTCCTTGAATTCCTGAGTAACTTTGATTTCCGCGTGTTAAAAGGCGGGAAGTTCATGGTTTGGAAAAAGGGCAGCGACGAACAGGATGCCGATGACGGACAGCTTTTGGGGCAATTCTGTTCTTGTGCGGACGATTTATTCAACGAGGAACCCTGCCAGCATGTTCGGGCACTTAATTGCCTTCTTGTTGAAGGATTGCTGGACTTTGAAAGCCCGGAGAGCCCGCAGACCATCTAAATCCCCCTCCACCGCCCGACAGGGGCCAGTCTGGGTGCAACTCCCATTCGGTGGACCATGAAAGAAAAACCGAAATACCCAGCCCCGCGAATCGTCAAGACCAGCGTCAGAATAATCCACATCGCCAGCATTGAAGAGGTGATTGACTTTTTGAAAAAATACAAAGTCGAAGGTACCAACCCGTTTTTGGTAACAGGCGGTCAGAAGCCTTACGATGTCGATTTACTCCGCCAAACCTGCACCTGTCATGATGCTATTTACAGGCGGAGACCTTGCAAGCACCTCCGATCCTCGAATTTCCTCCTTGTCCACGACATGCTGTAATAGCAGGACTAGATAAGAGTATGCACAGTGCAACTCTTCATCTATCGGAGTTAATCGGAATCCTTTAGTATGCTAATATGAGAATTACGAAACAAACAAAGTATGGGATGCCTGTATATGTTGCAGAGGCGACCATTGACGAAAGAAACTTGGCCAAGGGAGCAGGGTTTGAATGGGATGGCATGGCTGGCCACTGGTGGACCAGAAACAGGGTGAATGCGGCCACGCTTCGCGATTATGCGGATGAGAGCTGCAAAGCCGAGTTAGCAGATATACCCGTCCGAGCTCAGAAATGGTTTACGAAGGCAGTAGCACAGATCGAAGCCACAAAACAACGGCGAGAATATCGCCTTCTCAGACTTCCCAGCGGATCAGTCATCGCAATCGGGATTGATGCCATGATAGCCGAGGATGGAATCGAAATCCCACCCGTTAATGTTGCCGGTCTCTACAAGCTGTCAGTCGGAATTCCGATGGATGCGGATCTTCAATCCTTCCTCAAAACACAGGGAACCCTTGTCGCCCAATGTCCCGCCAATGACTGGCCGACCGCAGTCATGGCATTGACCGCCGAGGACAACACACCGGACGCCATATGAATGCCACACAGGAAAAACTGGATGCGTATGGAGTTTTGACCGCCAAGATTTTGGATGCCCTGAAAGATGGAACCGTTCCGTGGGCCAAGCCGTGGCTGTCCGGCCCGCCCCGCTCCCTATCAACCGGCAAGACCTATCGGGGTTTCAACCAGCTCCTCTTGGGATTTTTGGGAAGAGAGCACGACACGCCATTCTGGGGGACCTATAACCAACTTGGGGAACTGGGGGGCGCGATCAAAAAGGGCGAGAGATCGACGCCGGTTTCATTCTGGAAACAGCTGGAATTCCCAGATGAGAAATCCGAGGACGGCACGAAGAAAATCATGATGTGCCGGTATTACAGGGCCTTCAACTGCGATCAGGCGGAATGGCAGAACGGGGAGCCTCGAATGGTGAAGGAATGGAGGGAGAAACATGCCGAGGTCGGACAGGGGAACCCGCATGGGCGAGCAGATCAGATGATTGCCAGTTTCCCAGGGCGACCGGCATTTGAACAACGGGGAATGGTGGCGTTCTACTCACCAGGCGACGACAAGGTTGTTGTGCCAAAACCCGAATTGTTCGAGAGCCAGACTGCCTTTTACCAGACCACATTCCATGAATTTGTGCATTCCACCGGCCACCCGAAACGGCTGAACAGGTTCGATGTTCAGTCCCGACCGAGCAACGAAGAGTATTCCAAGGAAGAACTGGTTGCCGAGTTGGGGTCGGCCTTCCTGTGCAACGAAGCAGGGATTGAACCGAGGGTTGATCAATCGGCGGCATACTGCAAAAGCTGGCTGGCCAAGCTCACGGCAGATCCAAAAATACTTGTCGCAGCCGCCAGCCTCGCCGCAAAAGCCGCAGACCATTTTCTTGGTCGGGACCGCCAGCAGGAGCAGCAGAATGATGCCGTTCCGGTAATCGCTCAGGTTGTCCCACAGATCAGCACACCGAGGCCCGCCATATCCAGAGGGGAGGAGGCAGAGGCGGAAATGTGAACGCCGTAGAACTTAACATTATTTCCCACAGGCGAGCTAAGAGATATTAACCCGTATGGCATGTTGCCGATCAATCGCCACTCAAAATTGCATTCACCTTATCTGAGTAACTCTCCTCCTCAACCTTAAACCCACCGTAAATACCGCGTAGAAAATATTCAGATATATCGTGCTTAAACTGAGATAGGGACCCAACACTGCTCTCTGTAAATCCAGCAACCTTTCCAAGATACATTTGGATGATATCAGGAATCAGCCTCCCTATAATAAAAATAGAAAACTCAACCGATAGAAGAGGGTTTTTTGCAAATTCTGGTGGATGGCCTGAATGCACAAATTTATTTCGGACTGCATTGATAAACTTGATCCGATTCAAAATCTCCTCTCCAGAGTCTTTAGGAATGATGCTTTCTGAAACTAACATTGCATAAATCAGGTTTACGGGGCCTAACAGACCTCCCTCTATTTTAGATCTGAGTAAGGCTTTGAGAGATTCTCTTTTATTTTTCTCAATATCACAAAAAGAATCAACGAGTTTACTGACAGCTATTTTGGTCTGGTCTTTTTCTTCCTTTGTCAAATCTTCGAGGTTTGAAAAATGTGACTTTGAGATTTCATCGCCAGCATTTTTGCCGCGCTTGGTAGTCCTCAGCCAATCATCATACACCCCATTAAACGCAGGGTTAATAATACCGGCCTGCAAATTAATATCCTTGCAAGAAAATGCTTGGTTATAGAGCAGCAATGAATATACTAACTTACGATCAATAAAGCTCTGCCTGGATGCCCACATCACTGCAGCGGCTCTGAGAATCTCCATGTCGATACAGGCGCGACTACCGAACGTATCTGGAGTCTTTCTAACGTCAGAGGAAACGCTTGAAACATTTCGACCATTAAGAAAAGTCAGAATCTGGCATAAATCCCAGACGCCATTGTCATTAATAGGGTGTAAAGCTAATATGCTTGGTTCGGCATCACAGCCTACACAACAATCAGCTGTAGCAATCCAATTGCCTTTTTTACCAGGAGAAGCTTTCCATTCCCCATCGAATGGGATAGTAATAATGTCTGGCATGGGAAGATGGTCAACCAGAGAACTGTATTCCGCTTTCACATTGATTTGAAAAGGGCCAACTTTAACCGAATTGAACCCATTTCGTGGAAACTCTTTTCCAAAATACAAATTGAATAACTCCATAGCTTGTTTATACCAGACTCGACCCAGTTGTCGAGGATGAGTTTCGTTGTCACCTCGCCGATCATCTTCACCGTTGACTTTGATGTGATGACAAGACAAGCAGGAATCGATGAAATCGAAGATGTGTCCTGTTGCTTATATTTTGGTTTCCAGTTTGTTGTGCGTGTGCTTATATGCGGTGTTCGCCGCCCCAGGACTCGTGGTAGGACTCATCATTGTGTTAGGCACAGCTGGCAGATCTTATTGGGTTTATCGGACCAAAAAGCAGCTCTTAAATCTCCAAAGCATTCTCCAACTCCCGCATGTTCTGCCCGAGACGGCAGACACGCGAAATACCGCGAATCACAATATTGGCGAGGTTAGCTAAACCACGGACTGCAAACTTGCCGAAACGATTCCCGTAAAGTTCAACCTTATCACCTGTCTGCCCATCTTCACAGACAGGATGTTCCTTGCTCCCACGTTGCCCGAGGAGGTGTTTCAACTCGTCAGGCGATCCAATCTCCCTCTGAGGCTCGACAAGCCTTGGTGCGAGCGTCAAGTCACTGGCAAGATCCCTCTCCCCCAGAGATTCAATATGGTCCTGCAGCGATTCTCTGTCCGCCGTCAGGAGGGAGCAGGATTTGCGGCCCCGAGAAATTGAGACATAAAATTCTTTCTGGGAAGTCGCTGCCTTGCACTGGCTGTCCGAGATAATCACATGATCCACCGTTTTCCCTTGGCTGGCATAGCTGGAGACCGCATACCCGTAATTGAATTGCCTGAAATCTTCCGGCAGGGTGTGTTTCTGCCCGAAGGCATCCACCACCAGCAACCGGCCCTTGGAATCCTGCTTTTGGATGGTGAGGATTTGCCCGTTGGCCAGTTTTCTATCCCGACCGATTTTGCAATTGGCCTTGAGCTGGATTTTATCCCCGCCGAACAATTCCAGATTCCTTTCCTCGCAGACCGTCAGCCTGCCGAGGTCCTTTTGCGAAACATTCAACTGCCTGCCCCCGACCGACAGGACAACCCCACCGTTGCCGTTCTCTCTCAGAAATCGCGCCTGTGTGCCTGCCGGATGTTGGCCCACCTTGCGGTTGAGGAGGACAACGGCGGAATCTGGGTATGAACTGCACCGTTCCTTTTCAGCATTCGTCAGATCCACGGCCCGCAGGGTGTCCTTATCCAAATGGATAGCGGGATCAAGTTTTCCGGCTTTGGACAATTCCACCCTGATTGCCAGGTTGAGCTGGTCCACCTCAGCATTGGTTTGACTGAGCATCAGGACCGAGCCTGATTCCATTTTCTCCAGATAAAGTTTGGCAGCATCGGCAGTGCGGTTGGCAATCGTCGTATCACTGATTGAGCCCTGTTGGTCCAAGAGGCTCCATGCCTCTCCTGTGTCGCCGCGTTCAACCGCAGCCACAGCCTGCCGATATTCCTTCACTTGCTGGCGCTGGATTGCCCCCTCGCCCGATAATTCCGCAACATGGGGGCTTCCGTAGCGGAGGATGCAGCGGAGGGAATCAGAAAAGTTGATAGCCCCATGCTGCCGGACATCCCCCGAGAGGATCACCCTTGCCCCTGCCAATTTTGCCTTGGCAAGAAGGCTCGCCATCGTCTCACCGCCGAGCTGGCCCGCTTCATCCACAATCAGGACCGAATTTGGATCCAGTTCGCTTGGGGATGTCAGGAAACTGGAAACCGTCTGAGCGGCGAACCCATCGGTTTTGAGATCCTGAACCTGCTGGTTCTGGGGAGCCAAGACCACCACGGTCAGCCCGTTTTCTTCCAGAGCATCCGAGACATGGCGGAGGGTGAAACTCTTGCCTGTTCCGGCACCACCAGAAAAGACGCTGACCAGATCCCGACTGGAGATCAGCCTTTCGGCGGCCTGCCGTTGCAGGGGATTCAGGCTGACTGCCGTTGGCAGGAGGACGGGAGCCAAGGGCAAGAAGAGGTCTTTCCCATCATTCACCGACCGCAGGATGTATTTTTCCGTCTCAAGGGCGGTTTCGGTTGTCACCCTCCTTCCCCCGAGTTCACGGAGGATTGCGGGATTCTCCTCGAATTCTGCTTTCAGCGATTCCAGGGAGAAATTGCCACCACGAGCCGAGCGGAGGGCAGAGGACAAGAGATCCGTATCCTTGACCACCGCCGAGCGTTCAAAAAGGTGTTTGATGGACCAGTTCAGGGCATCATTTGGAGTCTCCCTTTTACCACTTTTATCAACGCTACTATATAGATTATCTGGGGTAAGTTCCCGCTCATCCATTTGGCTGATCCAAGATTCCCTTAATGCCTCTGCCGACATGTTGCCCTGTTTCCGAATACGAGCATCATGGGCAACATGATCCTTGATCGCTTCATGCCCTGATTTCACACCGGCCTTTTCCAGCTCTGCCGTTTTCGCCAGGATTGCCCCACGGCGTTTGGAAAACTTTTGGCAGGTAGCATCCGAGATATGGGCGAGTTCCCAGCCTGTTGGAGATTCCCGCAGGCTGTAGCCCATTCCCCGCAATTCCCTGCAAAGTTCATGGTCATAGACAGCCTCGATATATTTCTGGGCTTTGAGCATATCAAAAGACTGGAGAGCCTTCCATTGGTCCCCGTCCTTGGTGGCATTGAAAATGAGGACATGGGAATGCAAGAGAGGATCGGGGGTGGCCCCCTCTTCCACGGCACGGCTGGTTTCATGCGTGAAGCTGGCCATACACAGGTTCCCTGTTGTGCGATCCTTGCCATTCAACGGGTCATTCTTGGAACGCACACGCGCAGCTGCGAATTGTTCAAGTTCAGCCCCAGCCTTGGCAATTGCGCGGGCATGGGCCTGCTTGATCCGATCATCCCCGTGCACAAGGGCAGCGAGGGAAACTGACTTTGGAGGGCAGACGGTCCAATCAAAGAAGATCCGGCGATTGGCCGTATCCCCCTGCCGAACCGTGTTGGTTCTTTGGGTCAGCCTTGATCCATCGGGTTTCTCCCCACGGCACAGGGCGAGGAAATCCTTTTCTGATACTTGCCCCGATAGCCCAAGCATGGCAGCTCCCTCGCCCGACCAGACGCCAGGGGTTGCGCCTGTTGAGCTGTAGTAATCCCCACTGTTCAGGTGTTCACGGAAATATGACTTTGCGTGACCGAGATTGGTTTGCGTTTTGATGGAAATCATAGCGCATCCTCAGTTGATGTTTGGGAGAATAGGGCGAGGAAAAAATCGTCCTGCTGGCAAGTCAATATTTCAACGTTACTATACAGATTACTGATCTCTCTATACCGATGCCTCTTCATGGGATTCTGGGAGAGGGCTTCGTTATAGAACGGGAATACATTGTAATGTGTTTTCATTCCGGCTTCAGCCAGTGCCTCTGCTTCCAGAAGCAGGGGCATTGCCTTTCGGCGGTATTTTTGGAAGACAGAGGAGATGTCAGCCGAGGCGGCCAGCATTTCCCCACCTTCAGGGTGTGTAATAAACCACCGCAGTTCAGCTAGCGGATTCCTGATATATCCGAAGTGCGATGATCTTGGATCTTTAGCAACAGGGTGCGATATGTGGAAACGCAGCTCTTCGATGGCATTGCCGAGCATTGCCATGACGATTTCTATGCAGGTTGATTCAGAGGCTTCTGGATGATTCGAGGGGATTAGTTTTGTTTTCATGTTCAATCTTATCAGATTGCCCTCGATGTCGTAAGATGGAATACGAACAAACTTAAAACTTTTAAAAAATGGACACCCTACCCCCTAGCGTAAGTAGGGTTTCAGCCATATTCCGAATTACTGCGAACCACATAAATGCTAATACTCACAAGTTCGCATTCCTTTTAATATGGCAGCGTAAATAATACTAAATTAATGTGAAATAGTGCTTAGATTGGAATAGCTAATCTGTTAGTATGGTAAATGAGGCCATTTCACAGTAAACTAAACCCGCATTACGAGTTTATCCGATCTCTCCGTAAACGCCGTAAGACATGGCGGGAGATAGTTGAAGATCTGGCCGGTCTTGGCATGAAGACGTGCCCAAGTGCGGTTTATGAGTATTACAAGCGGCATAGTCGCCGCCCTTACCCATTTGGATGGGAAGATGAGCCCACGCCTACAGCCAAGCCGCGCAGGACTGCCCATGCCGCCATTGCGACTATCCATTTGGATAAGGAACCGCCAAAGCGGTTCTCCTACGACCCGCAGGCCGATCAAGATTTGGTCCATTAACCGAAAACAAACCTATGAAAAACAAACTCTATATCACCCTTGGAGGAAAAGGAGGCGTCGGCAAAACGGTAATTGCCGTTCTGCTTGCCGATTTCTTCAACAAGCACGAAATCCCATTCCTTGCCTATGATTGCGACACGGAGAATGCAGGCAAAGCCGCCGCATTTTCCACCGCCTACCCGCAGGCTGAACGGGTGAACATCAGATCCATTGCAGATTGTGACCGGCTCATTACCGAGGCAGCAAAGCATGAGATCACCATTGCCGACCTTCCGGCCAACGCATCGGGGGACTTTCTGGAATGGTGGGAGGCCGTTTCCCAACCTGACACCCTTGAATCGCTGAATCTGGTGGTAGTGGGGATTGGCAGCATCACGCCCGAGCCAGGCACATTTGCCAGTGTCGCGCAGTGGGCCAGCAGGTTGCAGGATTCCATGCGCTATGTCGTCAGCCTGAACCACAGAACCCAACAGCGGGTTGCACTCCCCAGAGAAAAATCCTTTCACGAGTATTTCGACAGCGATACCGGCAGGAGGTTCCGCGAGGCATTCACCCCCTACGAAATCGAGGTGGCCGGTCTGTATGACGGGAGCATGAGCCGACTGGCCAAATCAGGAAAGTTGCCTTCCTTGGCCGCAGCAGACCCAGACATCCCGATTTTGGACCGCACACGGATCAAGACATGGGCGGGGCAGGTTCACAATCAACTCAGGGGGGCACTACTATGAACACGAACCCAGAATCCCCCCAGTCCCCCATGTTCCCCAAGTCCCCCGAGGAACTGCCAACAAAACCCGATGATTCGATGAATTCTGTCCTTGATGGACTTGCCCCAGAGGTGCGGGAAACGGTTATCCAGGTTGCCCGTCAGCATGGATTGGCCGATCACGACCCCATCTGGGCTGTCATCCTCGCCATCCGCGCGGGCGACACCCTCTACAGCCAATCGGTGCAGGAGATGAAAACCATCCTGTCGGAGTTCCAGCAGGCAGTCACCGACATATCCGCGCACCAGATGAGTGCAGTGCGGGACCTCCGCAAGATGCTGGACGAGACAGCCGAAGTCCTCCGAGAGGGGCAGGGAATTGCAACGGAAGCCAGCAGTAAGCTGATTTCCAGCGAGGAATACTGTGAGAAGACCAGCCGGTTTGCTCTTTGCATATCTGGAGGGGCAATCCTTCTGAGCCTGTGGGTTGCGGTCATGGTTGCGGTTGGCGTCAGCACCCTTGGGGCGATCCAGACCGAGAGACAGAACCTTGTCGCCGCAGTCCAGCAGGTTGTGAGCCTGCAAAATTTGGCAGGGATGCGCTTGCAACTTGTGAACGAGAAAGCGCGGGTTGAGGCCGATTGGAAGCAGCTTCAGAAAGCCGTCGCAGAGCAGGGAATGACTCCGCAACTGGAGGCCCGCAAAGCCGAGCTGGAGAGGATCAATGCGGACATCAAGCGCAGGCAACAGGAACAATCAACCAGAGAAGAAAAGGCATATGAAAACAAAGAATGAAAAAACACTGTGGGAATCGACCGACGAAATTTGCCGGTTCGATTCATTGAACGCAAAAATCAGGTTCACACTTGCCGAGGCGTGCGAGGGGGTGATTGCATTTGGTGCGACGGGATCAGGGAAAACCAGTGGCACCGGAACTCACCTTCCGCTGGGCATGCTCAGGGCTGGGTTTGGGGGACTGGTTTTGTGCGCAAAATCCGACGAGCCAGAGAGGTTCCGAGCTTTGGCAAAATCCTGCGGGCGTGAATCGGATATTGTCATGTTTGGTCCTGGCTTCACCGAGCGATACAATTTCCTCAATGCAGAGTTGTCCGGCATTGGCGGTGGAGTGGAATCGTTGATTGAGTGTTTCGAGCAGATTTCCCAAGCCATCGCTGGAGACGGCCAGCAGCAGGGGGATATTTGGGAACGGGCGGCCAGACAGCTTTTGCGGAACATCCTTGATCTTTTCCGCATCAGTGGCCGGCCAATTGAAATCCCCGACCTCTACAAGGCGGCAGTGGACCAAACTTTTCAGGATGATCTATTGCGATCCGCCAGCCCGACCGACCCGAGGGACACACGGGATCTTGCAACGATCAGGGCATATCTCCAGCAGGAATTCCGCAACATGGGGGATAAAACCAAGGCATCCGTGCTCATGCAGTTGACCTCTTGCCTCGATCCATTTTTGCGCGGTTCCATGCGGGAATTGTTCTGCACCACCACCACGATTTCCCCCCAGGACTGCCGAAAGGGAAAAATCATCGTCGTGAACCTGCCGTTGAAAACCTACAAAAAACTTGGGCAGGCGGCAGCAGTGGCATGGAAGTTCGCATTCCAGAGGACCATTGAAGGATTTTTCGGCAAGCAAGGGCAGACCGCCGCCGACCAGACAACGCGGCCGGTATTCCTGTTTGCCGACGAGTGCCAGTATTTTATGAGCAGCTACGATTCGACTTTCCAGACGACCGCCCGCAGCTCCAGAGCATGCACGGTTTACCTGACCCAGAACGTGCCCAACTTGTGGTTGGCAGGCGGCAGGAAAGCCAAGGACTCGACAGCTAGCCTGCTTGGAAACTTGCAAACCAAGATCCTTCACCAGAACAGTTGTCCCGAGACCTACAAATGGTTCACCGAAGTTTTGGGCAGGGAATTGCAGGATCGAGCGGGCAGGAGTGCCAGTTTTCACGGCGAGGGGGGAGGAGGCGCGAACACCAGCATTTCGCGGGATGTTCAGCTCGACGCCAGAGATTTTCAGGTCTTGGCCAAGGGCGGGAAACCATTCCGATTTTGCACGACTGCAATTTTACAGCAGGGAGGCAAAACCTACAGGGGCGGAAAACTATGGAGCCAGATCGCGTTCCAGCAACAGAGGGAGGGAGGACAATGAAATCCCACGCTTCCACATATGCGGGGGTTGCGGGGTTGCTCGCCGGACTGGCCTGCCTCTCATGGTTGATGAATCACCCAGAGAGCGAGGTTGCCCAATACCTGCTTCAATCTGGAGCATGGCTGATCGCCCAAGTTGCCCCTCAGATCCACTGGCGGATTGCCCCGATGTTGGCCGTTGGCCTGTGCGCAGGTGTTGCCGTGTTTGCGGTTGCCTTTTTCCTGTTCTGGCGCGGGGAAATCTGGGCGGCGGGACTGGCCAGCCGAGTATCCAGTCAGGCGTTGAACACACAAGGGGGAATGACGGTTGAACAGGAGATGCGGAAGCTGATTGGACGCTTTGGGCGGATGCGGTAAGGCAAGAAGGGATTCCGCTATCGGTCAGCTTTCACGACATCATATTCCCAATCCCAAAATGCAATGTCTTTGAGTTAGCTCATCGCAATTTCAGAAGTCTAGGACCTCCGGCTTTGGAGTTGGTCCTTTGCCTTATCCCACGCTTTTAGTTCTGCCCAGCAATCTCGTCCCTTCTGGGTTATTACATATTTGTCATCGGGCTCAGAATATTCCCACCACCCGCGTTGAGTAAACGCGGAAAGGCAGAGTTGCACATTTGCTGAAATGTCGAAAATTGGGGGATGGGGTTGGAAGGATGTTTGGATTTCTCTGCCGAGAAGGAGCAGGCGCAAGTCCTCGATGTCCACACCTTGTTTCCAAGGGCCAGAAAATTCTGGGGCAGTCCGATGGAAGAGGTTGTTTATTTGTTTTTCTGTTGTCCATTCAGATGACGGATCAATCAGAAAATTCACCAAGTCATTCCCCGATGATGTCAATGAATAGTGGGCGGAATCGGGGGTTTTTGCGATGAAGCCGCTTCTTTCCGTTGATGCGATTGCATCATCTCCGGCTTTTGCTGTCAGGGAACCGCAGGCGGCCGCGCATTTCGCTGCCGTTACAAACGAATCCGTGGCGGCGAGGGTGGCACATATTATTTGGGGATACTCGACAATGGGATTGCCGAATTCTTTTGAAATTCCAGAAAACGTCAAAAAATACTGGCCGAACAGAACTCCAACATACCCGTTCGGATCGGTTTGGAAGGAGTGATTTTCCAACCATGCAGAGACTCGGGAGGGGGCCACAGAAGGAAGGAGTGAAAGAAGTTCGGACAAGTCCGTTCCATCCCAGGGAGTCGTGCAATTGGCGAGATGACGAAGAACAATTACACCAATTGCTTTGTCTGTGAATGGGGTGGATGACGGCATGTGCAGACTGATTTTCTAAAATTCCAGTGCAGGGGAGTTGAATAGTCCAGATAAGCCGAAAATCCCCTTACGGAACCTACGCTTGTCGCGAAGATTTTCGATCACCGCCAAACGCACAATTCTGGAGATTTCGCCAACACAACAGAAAATGATATAAGTTACTTATATAAAGCCGCTTATGCATATTTTAATAAATATCTTTTAAGTTCAGCGTTTGGAGGCCGCAAGAATTTGCTCAACAAGCGTAGGTTCCGTAAGTTCCGCCTCAGGTGGGTCTTTTAACTTCACGCGAGCATACCCACGCTTGTTCCCTTCGCCGGATCTTCTGGGGTTTTTCCGTTTCCTCTTGATGTCAGGGCGAGGCTTGGATTGAAATAATTCTATCATCAAGCTGGGGAGCTTTCGGGTGAATTGCCCATTCACCAGAGGAATCCATTCCTTAAGATCACAGAAAGCATTATAGGCCTCGTATAATTCTTCCGTAGTCAGATCACCTTTGGGGTCGGCGATCACATCGGAATTCAAAAAGACGCGGACTGATTCCGCCTCATCAAGAATTGCCACAATTCGATCATTTTGCACGGTGGGTGATTCCCAATCCTTCTTGTTATTCATCAGCATTCGAAGATGCCTTGCCCCTCGAATCATCCAGCGCAAAATGCCAGGCCCTTCTTCCTTGAGGAGCGTTTCTGCAAACTGCCGGTCCATCTTTTTCCGGCTCTCCTCTTTCTTGAACACAACATGCAGCAACCGCCGAGACCAAGCTTCACGATCACTTTCCAAACGGAGTTTTGGGGTTACATTTCCAGTTATCAGAACATTGAAGAGTCCCTTGATGGTCGTCGTCCTTGTGGACCCCTTGACCTCGGGCGTAATGCTGTCGTTTCCGGTCAATTTCTTCAGATGCGCGGCACTTGGCGAAGAAAGAAAGTGCATGGGAACATCCAATCCCATGAGCAGGCTTTTTCCTAGAAACCGGCCCTGCTCGAACCGATCTCCGAGATTTCCAGTCCGCAACTCGATGCAATTGGACTGGCCGATGATGCCCTCAATGAGGAGGGCGAAAACGGATTTCCCAGAACCACCCTCGCCGGTGATGAGAAGTATCTTTTGAAAGTGGTTCGCTCCCATCGCCAACCCGCCCGACCAGTTTCGCAGGAGCAAAACATCCTCTTCACTTGTCGCCCGTGTCAAGAAATCGACAAATCGGGAGCATTCAGCGTTTTCGACATAAGGGATCGGAAGACGGTTGAGGCTGAAAAATGCTGGCGCAAAAGCTCGATTTTTTTCCTTGCTGCCGATTCCGACCATCTTGTTTGCCGCATGGAGGAAAAGGGGGGTGCCGTAGGAGGGATAAAAGTAGCTGTGCGTCGCGACCTGTTTGATGAACGAATCCAGAAAACTGGTATTTCGCCGAACCAAAATGCGAGTTCGCAATGTTGGATTTTCTGAATACGCATCTGCAAAATCTTTCCAGTAAGATGACGCTGCCTGCCGAAGAGACTCAGGTGATGCCTCTTCCCAGGTCCCGTTTTCGCGGTTGTATTGGTAGAACCGTCGCTTGACCTGATCGAATCCCACCTTCGCCTTCAACGCAAAAAGTTCGGCGTGGTAGGGCGGGTTGGGGACGACATCAATAACTTGGGGATTCTCCTCGTCGCGGTCGGTTTTTTCCAACCTGTCCTCACCATGTTTTCGTGTGAGCCATGTTGTGAGGCTTTCCCCGGAATCTCGGAGTTTTTTCGAATACTCTTGCAAGACCCGAATTGTCTCCGCTGCCGTCTCTTCCGGGTCATCTCCAGGATTCTTGGCGTCATTTTCCAAATGGGAGGCGAAATCTCCAATTTCATCTGGGAAACCGTAGAGACACGCAACGAGATACGGCAAAGCTGGACAGGAGAAAAATGTTTTGAAATCTTCGACTTCGGGTTGTGGATGAGTCTGAAACAAAGATTGCGCAGAGTCCGGCCATTTCTTCAAATTTGACATCCTGCTCCTGATACCAGCGTTGCGGGCTGATGACCAGCTTTCTGCCGCGCTTTACGGATTTTACTTTTGGAATTTACGGACGCAGCTCAGGCGGCAGAACGGGCATGCCCACAAACCGAAAGGCATCCTCCTCAAACTTCACGGGGAAAACAATCGTATCGCTTGCCCGCAAGGAAAAGCCGCCGCCGTTCGGACGCCACTTGTAACCCCGAGCCTTGGCCGCAATACACAAGGCCTCGTTTGAGGCTTTCCCTCCGGTTCGGGAAACCATGGTGGTGCACCAGGCTTCGGCGGTGGTGGCAAAAAAATCTACCGGGATGCCCGTGCGAACGTGCCTCAGCAACTTGACCCACGTGCCGCACATGAACGAGCCGTCCTCCTTCCGTCGTTTTTCCAAAACCCCTTTTTCAATCAACACGGCGAGGGCGTCATCCACATATGCGAACTTCTCCATCTCAGGCTCCTTGGGGGCAATGCCCAGGTCCATCTGGGCCAAGGGCTCCACTTTTTTCGGGCGCTCGTCGAAGATCGGGATATAGACAACCTCAACGTCCGACACAAACGCCTTTTTGCGACGGATGGAACCGGCAATTTCCCACTGTTCGCAGAAATCACCCAGCTTGTATCGAAGGGCCATGAGGTGATCGGCCAACTTCTGCGCATCAGCGCGGGGGAACTTTTCTTTTTCTTTTTCCATCCACCATTTTAGAGGATGATAAATTTCCCGTAAGATGAAAAATGCGGGGATGGCTGATCTCTGGGAAGGCCAAGCACCGTGAGGCATCCAAGCAGCAGAAAGGAGTATTGCTCTCGCTGTCATTTCGCTGTCAACTATGACCCGCTATATCCCCGTGCTACCTCGTGCCTGCCCGTGCAGTGAAAAATCGCCAAATGACCGCAGAAGCCCATTTTATCGGATCTGCGAGGGTAGAGAGGTTGAGATTCTCAAGAAAACCCTGTGTTTATCAGGGTTTGCGAGGCATCTGAAAAACAAGAAGCCCGCAGAGCTAGTGTTTATCAGCTTCTGCGGGCTTCAAATTGGTTGCGGGGGTAGGATTTGAACCTACGACCTTCAGGTTATGAGCCTGACGAGCTACCGGGCTGCTCCACCCCGCGATTAGGAATTCAAGCTAGCGGGATCTTTCCTTGTTGCAAGAGAAACTTCTGGGAAAAACTTTACGCGTGGGGAGAGAGGATTCGCGGGGAGCTTTGCTTTGAAGAGGTAATATTAATCTCCGAAAACGGGAACGAGTGCGCGCGATTGACATACCCTTTGGTCCCACGCATTTTTCGGGCGTGCATTCGTTTTTGTATATCAATGGGGTTCTTCATTGCGGAGAGGTGGATCTCGAGGAAGTTGCGGCGCGGTTTGGGACTCCTGCCTACGTTTACTCTGCGGCCACGATCCGGAACAACTTCCGGCGTCTCGATCTTGCCCTCAAACCGGTTGACCACCTGATCTGTTACGCGATGAAGGCGAATTCGAATCTGGCGATCCTGGACCTGCTGGCCAGGGAGGGAGCCGGTTTTGACATCGTTTCTGCAGGAGAACTTTTCCGCGTTTTGAAAGCCGGTGGACGGGCGGATCGATGCACTTTTGCCGGGGTGGGAAAGACGGTTGACGAGATTGCTTACGCCCTGAAAGAGGGCGTGTATTGCTTCAACGTCGAGAGCGAACCCGAACTCGTGCGGATCAATGACGTCGCGGGCTCGCTCGGTCTCGTCGCCCCGGTCGCCGTGCGCGTGAACCCGGATGTCGGTGCGCAGACCCACAAGTTCATCTCGACCGGAAAAAGCAAAAACAAGTTTGGGGTCGGGCTCGACCGGGCGGCCGAGGTTTATGCGAAAGCCGCGGAGCTGCCGCATTTGAAAATCCGGGGAATCCAGACCCACATCGGATCTCAGATTTTGGAGGCGGGGCCTTTTGCGGAGACCGCCCGGAAGCTGGCCGCGCTGGTCGCGGAAACCAAGGCCCGGTATGGCATCGAGTTTTTCAGCATCGGAGGCGGGATCGGGATCGTTTATGACGCGGCGCTGGCGAGCGGGGACCCGGAGTGGTGGAAATCCACCGATCATCCCCGCCGGATCACGCCGGAGGATTACGCGGCCGCGATCCTGCCGATCCTCGCTCCGCTTGGCCTGAGGATCCTGTTCGAGCCGGGGCGCTTCCTCGTCGGCAATGCGGGGGTTCTTCTCTCCACCGTGCAATACGTGAAGAAGACGCCGGGCAAGACATTCGCGATTGTGGACGCGGCGATGAACGACCTCATACGTCCCGCTCTCTACGAGGGCTGGCACGAAATCGTGCCGTTGAAAGCGTCTGCGGAGCCGCTCGAAGTGATGGATGTGGTCGGTCCTGTCTGCGAGAGCGGGGATTTTTTTGCGCAGGACCGCGAGCTTGCTCTGCTTGCGGCGGGCGACAGGATCGCACTCCTCAGCGCGGGGGCTTACGGGTTTGTCATGTCCTCGAATTACAATTCTCGCCCGCGGCTTCCGGAAGTGCTGGTCGATGGTTCAAACGTCCATCTCATCCGGAAAAGGGAGAGCCTTGAGGATTTGATCGCAGGGGAGGCGCTGCCGTCCGCGAAATGAACCAGCGGTTGCCAGGGAGTCTTTCCTGCGGTTTTTCCGAGATGTTGTTTACAATTGGCATCCAACTTGCTTGATTCACTGTGCCGGCTGGAAAATCAGAGTAAAAAACAACATCGGGCAGCTCATCCCGGCATGGGCTGTTCAAAACACTACACATTAAAATATGGAGAAATATAAACTAGAATATCTCTGGCTCGACGGCTATGAACCCGTCGCCAACATCCGCGGCAAAACCACCATCAAGGAATTCGCGAAGTTTCCAAAACTCGACGAGCTTCCCTGGTGGAACTTCGACGGCAGCTCGACGCGCCAGGCCGAAGGCAAGACTTCCGATTGCATGCTCAAACCCGTGGCCGTCTATCCCGACACCACCAAGCAGAACGGCGCGCTCGTCATGTGCGAAGTGTTCATGCCTGACAAGGTGACGCCGCATCCGAGCAACTCCCGCGCGACGATTCCCGATGATCCCGGTGCCTGGTTCGGTTTCGAGCAGGAATATTTCCTCTACCAGGACGGCGCGCCGCTCGGCTTCCCTCCCGGTGGCGGCTTTCCCCCGCCGCAGGGTGAATACTACACCGCCGTCGGCTACAAGAACGTCGGCGACATCGCGCGCGAAATTGTGGACACTCACCTCCAGCTCTGCCTCGACGCCGGCATCAACCACGAAGGCATCAATTCCGAAGTGGCCAAAGGCCAGTGGGAATTCCAGATCTTCGGCGAAGGCTCCCGCAACGCCGCCGACCAGATGTGGGTCGCGCGCTATCTGATGATGCGCCTCTGCGAAAAATACGGCGTGGACGTGAACTGGCATTGCAAGCCGCTCGGCAAGGACGTTGACTGGAACGGCTCCGGCATGCACACCAACTTCTCCACCGAACACATGCGCGAAGTCGGCGGCAAGGAATACTTCGAGGCGCTCATGGCCGCGTTCGACAAATACAAGAACGAGCACATCGCCGTCTATGGGCCGGACAACCACCTGCGCCTCACCGGCCTGCATGAAACCCAGTCCATTGACAAATTCAACTACGGCGTGGGCAATCGCGGCGCCTCCGTCCGCCTGCCGCAAAGCTTCATTCCCAATGGCTACCGCGGCTATTTGGAAGACCGCCGTCCGAATTCCCAGGGCGACCCTTACCAGATCGCGGGCCGCATCCTTCAGACGATTGCGACGGTGCCGAAAAAGTAACAGCCAACAAACGCGGTTATTGCAAACGCCGTCCGGCTCGCGCCGGACGGCGTTTTTGCTGAAGACGTGAGACCGATTTTGGAAACCACTAACAGCCACTAAAAACCACTGAAAAAAGCTGTGAGCCCGGGCTTGAGCATCCCCACATTCACCTTGTTGGTAAACGATCAATGGGTATGAAAAATTCTGATATTCAGTGTCTTTTAGTGGAGTTTAGTGGTTCAATCTCGGAAATCAGGTTCATGGGGCGAAGAAGGCGGGGAGGAGATAAACTCTGCCCGGCTCGAGGAGCGTGGCCTTCGGGAGCAGGTTCAGCTCGATTTTTGTCGAAGCGCGCGACTCGCCGAACATCCGGAAAAATTTGTCGAAGCTGTAGGCGCGTTCGTATTTGACGACCTGGGCGTTCGGGGCGCCGCCGAGCTCCGCGGCTTTGTCGTAGGCATCCTCGATGTAGCCAAGGCCGTCCACCAACCGGGAGCCGTAGGCGTCGGTCCCGCTCAGCACGCGTCCGTCGGCCACTCCCTCGCGCAGTTCCTTCTCGTCGAGTTTGCGCGAACGGGCGACGATACCGACAAACCGGTCGTAGCTCTGCATGACCAAGCCCTGGACATAGGTTTTTTCCTCCTCGGTCATCTCGCGGGCACCGTTGAGCATGTCTTTGAATTTACCGCTTTTGAAGATCACCGACTGGAGGCCGACTTTCCCGAAGAGCTCCCGGTAGTTCGTCGTGGAAATGATCACCCCGATGCTTCCGGTGAAAGTCGTGTTGTTGCACATGATCCAGTTCGCGCCACAGGCCGCGTAGTAGGCGCCCGAGGCCCCGATGGAGTTGAAATAGACGACGACCGGCTTGTGGCGCGCGAGGCGGCAGATCGCATCGTAAAGCACATCGGACGCCGTGATCTCCCCGCCGGGCGAATCCACCTGCAGGACGACGGCTTTGATCTGCTTGTCGTTTTCCGCCTGCTCCAGGGCGGCTTTGAAGTCATCCACCATCGAGTTGCCGAGGCTCCCGGTCGCCCCGAATGCGATCACGCCATCCAGGGGAATCACGGCGACTTTGGACGAGGATCCGGAGCCATCGACAAGAACCCTTTCCTCGAACGCTTTCGGTTTCAGAAGCTTCACGCCGGCCAGCCGAGAGGTGCCTTTGGCTCCCAGTGCGGCCAAGAGGATCAAATTCACAAACATGCTCGCGCACACCGCGACGAACAGGAAAACCATGAGGCAACCGGACTTTTTCATGAGACGGACCAGAAAGTGGCGCAAATCCCACCTCCCCACAAGCAGGGAAATTCGACAGCAGGGGGAACCGGCTCCCACAAAATCCGCCCTGATTCGCGCGTATGGGAAGGGAAAGGAGTGGACAACGGCTTCCCATGAGGCTGCGAGCGCGGGGACATCCTCGAGAGAATATCGAGAACGAAATTCTTTCAGAATGGAAAGCCCGGCCTCGGTCGCTTCGCTCCCTGCGTTGCAACCGCTACATGCCCGTCGGAGCCAGGCGCAATGTAGAGGAACACGGAACGTGTTTCTCCAGGCTCGATCTTACGCGCGGATTTGGGATCCTGCTCCCAGTTTGACAATCTTTGGCAATCCTTGCATGGTCAGGTCATGAATATCTCGTTGACTCCCGAATTGGAAGGCGCCGTCAAGGCGAAGGTCAGCGAACTCTGGGATCCGGTTCCAAAAACCGGGGATCGAACGTGAATGCCCGGGCATCGCCGATCTCCATGTCTTCCGCGCGGGGATGATCGGGGTTGATGAGGTAGTTCGATTCCTCGGGAATCAGGATGCTGGGGACCCGCAGGACAGGCGAAGAGCGGGCTTTGAGCCAGTTGCCGCCGAGCGCGACGGTCGAGTTTCGCGGGGGGTAATTTCTCCAATCCGGTTCCAGCTCGTCCGGGGTAATCGCAGTCACGAATTGCTCAGGGAAGCGGACTTCAAAAAACAGAAACCGGGCAGCCGGCACGGGTTCGGCCTGATGCACGAGCACCTCCAAGGCTGCGAGGGAACGAGTCGCGCTGAGGTAGGTTGCCCGCTGGCCCGGAGGGTTCCACCGGCCGCCATACAACCGCGCCCCCTCGCCGGAGAATGCGTCATCCGCCCGCGCTTCGCGCACGAGCCGCCATGCGTGGATGATCACGCGTAAACCCCGTAGTCGATCCGCCCGAGCAGGTTTTCCACCTCGCGGATGCCTGCTCCCGTGTCTGCTAGCTCCAAAGGAACGAACCCCGCGAGCCCAATCTGCGGGCGTGTCAGCCACGCGCGGGCGGCGGTTTCCGAATCGAAAACCCCGGTGGCCTGGCCCATCAATTTCCGCACGCGGTCGAGCCGGTCGGACTCGTCTTTGGTGAGCCGGCCCTCGTCCTTCCGGCGCTGGAGCGTGCGGACCGGGATGCCGACGACCTCCGCAAGCTGGGGCGTCCCGACGCCAAGTTTTTCCTGCAATTGAAAAAATGCCTCGACGGGAAGGCCCTTGCGGATCTCCTGGATCTCGTCAAAGCTTTCGTCCTCTTTCCAATCGACGCTTGGGGCGAGCGCCGTCTCTTGAACGCGGGTGATTGGCGGAACTCGGTGGGCATGCTTTCTTTTCATGGGGACACGATATAGCCATGTGGCATATCTGTCAATGCCAAAATGTCAATTCAGGCATCCTGATGTCATCCGGAGAAAATGGTGGAGCGAGGAAAACGGATGACTCTACCCCGCGATGGTAGGGATGCCTCGCCGAGGCGTCCGTCGAGATAAAGTCGGCGGGCTCGGCGATCCCGCCCTACCCAGGAAAATCCGTATTGGGGATGGAATCAATGAACTCGACCGGACATTTCGGCATCGCGCAGGAAGGATTTTCCATTCGGCTTGCTGACGATCCGGCTGTCGAGGATGACGATGGTTCCCGTGTCGGTTTTGCTGCGGATCAGGCGTCCGACCCCTTCGCTGTGGACGGCGCGGCGGCGGATTTTGCATCTGCGGAATTCGGCATCGGGGATGCGGAAATATTTTGGCCTTTCGGCGGGAATTTGGTTTGCTTTATGAATCCATGGAACCAAATGACCCGCTTTACCCGGATGTTCTCCGCATTCGTTTTGTCGATGGGAACATGATTTGGGATTTTGAGGACGGGCGTTCATGTGCGGTGCCCTTGGCATGGTATCCCACCCTCATGCTTGCAGCTCCTGAAGAAAGGGCGGACTACCACATCACCCACTATGCGGCTCACTGGCCGCAACTGGACTGCGATTTGGGAGCGAATGCGATCATCCTCGGCCACAGGGAAGCGGCTTTTTTTTCCAGGAAGGCTTGGGAAAAACATGCTGCGAAGCACTCTCCTGCAGAGCCGCTGGCCGCCTGAGACGGAAAACAAATCGCGAGCGTCCGTCAGCGGGGCGACGTCCGTTCGATCCGCGCCCCACACCGGAGCGGTCGGGGAAACTGGGTCAGGGTTCATATTCTTGCATTTTCGATGGCACGTTCAGACCGCATATGAATGGTGGGATCTGAACGTCACGGTTCTGGCACCGCATTGAGCTGGGGAAGCGGACGCTGACGGACTTTGAGATCCAGAAGATCTTGGATATTCTTGGCCGGAAGTGGGGCGATGTGGACGAGTAGGTACCCTTGCTTGACAAATCAGATGGCATCTGATTTCTTTGGATCAGGATGAAAACGATGACGGTGACGGAGGTTTCGAGAAATTTCCGCGAGGTGATGGACGGGGTGGAAGAGGGCGGCGAGGAAGTTGTGCTCATGCGCAACCGGAGAGCGATCGCCCGGCTCGTTCCCGAGCCGGCCGAGCAGACGGCCTTGCAGGTTCTTGGCGACATTTACCGCACGTTGGATGAGGCCACCGGAAACGCGTTGGCCAAGGCTGTGGCCCGCGGAAAACTGGCAGGCAATGTCGGAGATCTCCGAAATCCATGGGCTTCCTGATCGACACTTCCATCTGGATTGCTATCGAGCGAGGACAGATCGGTGCCGCCGATATCCATGCGGTCACCCGCCAAGCCCCCGTCTATGTTTCGCCGGTAAACATTGCCGAGTTGAGGTTTGGAATCGGGTTGATGCGCGATCCCGCACAAAAATTGAAAGCAGGGGCCATGCTTCGCCGGATGATGAGGAAGCCGCTGCTGCGGATTACGGGAGAAACCGCAGAGGTGTTCGGCCGCCTGGCGGCGGACCTCACTCTTGCGGGACGGGGAGTGGAGTTTCGAGTTCAAGATCTTTGGCTGGCCGCACAGGCTGTCCAGCGCGGGTTTGGGATTCTCACGTTCAACGCGAAGGATTTTCAGGATGTTCCCGGATTGAAACTCATCGTGCTCCCCTCGGCTTGAGTATCTGAAGTTCCCCCGGTATCCCACCCTCATGCTTGCAGCTCCTGAAGAAAGGGCGAACTACCACATCACCCACTATGCGGCTCACTGGCCGCAACTGGACTGCGATTTGGGAGCGAATGCGATCATCCTCGGCCACAGGAAGGCGGCCTTTTTTTCCCGGAAGGCTTGGGAAAAACATGCTGCGAAGCACTCCCCCGCAGAGCCGCTGGCCGCCTGAGACGGAAAACAAATCGCGAGCGTCCGTCAGCGGGGCGGCAGCGGCCATTTTGCGGGCGCCGATCTGAAAGTCCCGTGATCTGGCCGGTTTGAAAACCGGATACTTCCCGGCAGGCGTCTTCTTCAAAAGCTTCCCACAAGACTCTTCTTCCTTGGTCTTGTTCTTCGTGTTCTTCGGGGGTGGCGGGGGCGTGGATTTTCTTCGTTGAAGCGGGTTTTTCCCGCAGGTTCGGCGGCTCAAATTGAGCCCGCCGATGAAATCGAACACGACATTCAACT
>Ga0118677_10000278_pt1 | contig 112380 bp, 104 predicted proteins | sample AliMusrvi5mmetaG_FD_86154 | JGI IMG/M metagenome (GOLD analysis project Ga0118677, IMG submission 86154)
AAGTGCGACAGTTGGGGTCTTAGCGGTGGTGGAAACCCCGGCCTATTACGCGCCTTATCCTTATTATTACCCGCCTTATTATGGGCCGAGCGTGTCGCTGGGCTTCGGATTTGGCGGTTATCGTGGCTGGCATGGCGGCCGGGGTTTCCACCACCGCTAAGACCCCAACTGTCGCACTTTGAATGACACGGCCGGGCCTGTAAGGTCCGGCCGTTTTCTTTCCAGGCTGTCTGATGTCTTCCAAAGCCAATCTCGCCAAGCTCAATCCGCTGCAACTGCGGACCCTCACTTTATTGCAAGCCCTGGCACAGCTTCCCCAGGCCAGCGCGCGTCAGCCGGATGGCAAAGTCGTCATTACCCAGTTCCCCCATGCCCATGGCGATCATTTCCATCTGGGGGATACCACCGTCGCCACGCGCGATGCCACCGGGCTGGAAAATGAATCGGTGTGGAACGCGCTGGCGCGCAAGGGTATGATCGAGGCCGAATGGCCGCACCGTATCGCGCTGACACCAGAAGGCGTTGCCTATGACACCGGCCTTGCCGATGAGATTCTGCATCGCGGCGGCGGACATCACTGAATGACGCCCAAAAAACGCCGCCGCCTCGCCTTCGCCGCTGCCGTTCTGGCGGCAGGCGCGGTGCTAGCTGTGGGCATCGTTTATGAGCTGGGCCAGAACACGCAATATTTCCGCAGCCCTGCCGACATCGCCGCCAACCGGGTTGAGCCTGGCATCGCGTTTCGCCTGGGCGGCCTGGTGCAGGAAAAAAGCCTTCGCCATGGTAGCGGCGCTGATGTCAGCTTTGCGGTAACGGATGGCAAGGATGTGGTGCCGGTGGAATATAATGGCGTATTGCCGGCCCTGTTCCGTGAAGGCCAGGGCGTGGTGGCGTTGGGGACGCTTAACGGCTCTGGCAAGTTCGTCGCCACCGAAGTGCTGGCCAAGCATGATGAGAAATATATGCCGCCGGAAGTGGTGGATGCGCTCAAGCGCAGCGGCCACTGGAAGGAAGGCGGCACGTGACCGGCGAGCTCGGCCAGCTTGCGCTGTGCTTTGCGCTGGCGCTGTCCCTGGTGATGGCGGCGGCGGGATTGACCGGCACGCGCGCCGATGCCGCGACGGCGCGGGGCATCGCACATGGCGCCACCATGGGCATGCTGGTGTTCATCGCGCTGGCGTTCGGCGCTTTGACGTATGCTTTCGTGACGTCGGATTTTTCCATCGCCGATGTCGCCAACAATTCGCACACCCTGAAGCCATTGATCTATAAAATCAGCGGTGTGTGGGGCAATCACGAAGGCTCGATGCTTTTGTGGGTGCTGGTGCTGTCGCTGTATGCCGGGCTGGTTTCCACGCTTGGGCGCGGCGGCCCGCAACTGACCAGCGGCGCGCTGGGCGTGCAGGGCCTGCTGGCTGCGGCTTTTATTCTCTTTATATTGTTCACCTCCAATCCGTTCCTGCGCCTGGACCCGGCGCCGTTCGAAGGCGCGGGGCTCAATCCGCTGCTGCAGGAGGAGTCAATCTTCCTGATCTTCATGCCCGCCGTGTTCGCCAGCGCGCTGGCTTTCGGCCGCGGGCCCGGACTTCTGGCGACGACTCTGTGCGCCCTCGCCGCCCCCATCGCGGCGGACCCCCCGCACCTGGGCGCGCCGAGTCCGCAGTCCCCAACGCCGCGCCTGCCTGACCCAGAGGTCCATCAGCCGACGGCCGTCTATCCCCGACGGGAATCCGGGATAGTTCTCGATGCGTCCCAAAAGCCGCGCCTGCCCTCCCAATCGGTCTTGCTCCATCAAGAGGACGCGGTAGCCCGCACGCGCCAAGTGCAAGCCCGCCGCCAAGCCGGCCGGCCCGCCGCCTACGACCACGGTTTCCCAGACTGAATGGCTCAGCATGGTAATGGTATCAGTCTACAAGTGTCTGAGCCTGTTGGCAAGAACGCACATCGGGCTGCGGACCAATTCCCGAACGGCTGGTGGCAATAAGTCTTTTTAAATAAGCTTTTTTCGTTGTCATGGCTTTTGCCAGAACGCAACCATCCTGTAACAAATAGGCCTTGAAATCCTCTTGGCACCTGTTATACTATCGTGAAGTATTGGGAGGCCGCATATGCGGAAAGATATCCATCTCCATCTCGATTTGTCCGTTCCGACACGGACCCTGGTTTTTCTCATGGCGGCCGCGCTACTTGTCACCGTCACCCCAGAACTCGGTTCTGAGAATGTGACGTTATCGACCTATTACCCGGCTCCGTCCGGCGTCTACACCAAGATGATCACGACCGGAAGCACATTCCTGGCGACTTCCGGCGGCAGCAATTATGTGGGGATCGGCACGACGAATCCCGGAGTGCCCCTGGATATCACCAACACGCAGACCGTGGGCATTCGTTATGTAAAGACTGGCTCCCAAGATGCTCGGATACAAGTCGGAGACCCCACGCAGACATGGTCCATAGCTTCTGGTTGGGGCGGCGGCACCGCTGGTGATTTCAGCATTGTCCAAGAAGGAGTGAGCGGAAATCGGCTCTATATTTCCCACACGAGCGGCAACGTCGGCATCGGGACCTCGAATCCATCGGCACGATTCCAGGTCCAGGGCACCCAAGTCATCTCGGGGAGCGGCGCCCTCGCGTTCACTCCGAGCGCTGGTAACGGCTACCTGTACATCGACAACACCAACACCGGCTGCTTTGCAGGCTCCGCCGCCGCGAACGGATCCCCCTGCACGGCCGGCAATTACGCCACATGGAATCCGGGCGTTTACGTCGAGGGCTTGTCCTATAACAACCGCGGATTCCCTGCCAACGCCAATATCGGGGGCGGCAACACCACCCAAGTGTGGGCCATCAACACAAGCAACGGAAAGTTCGGATGGGGAACACTCCAGACCAGCTCCGACGGCGGAGGGACGGTCTGGTGTTGCCCGCAATAATCCGGAGTCCAAAACCCGCCAGAGGCTCGGGAGCTGGGGCTAAAGCGGCCGCAACTCAGTGAAGCCGTAGAGTTGCGCGTAGCTCGCCCACACTCCCTCACAACGGCTCTGGTGGCGACAGCGGCCGCAGTCCGGGCCCATGGTCTTGAGCACGTCCCTCTTGACCTGCTGCCAGACGAAGCGGTCCCGCATCGGCCCCTGCCTGGTGGCCATGCTCACGTCATTGCCTGGATCGAAGCCCGCTTCGTCCAGATACTTTGACGCCAGGAACTCCATGAGGCGGCCGGAAACCCCGGCCAAAGAGAGCGCGCATTCGGGAATCCCGCCGAAAGAGAGGTGTTTGCGCAGGCGCTTCTCGTTGACCAGCAGGATGCGCACGATCTCCGGCATGGCTTCACGGAACGATGGGATCCAAGCCGGATTGGCCTTCACCTCGCCGTGCGGCCAGATGTAGTTGAAACGGACATCGTCCACGCCCATCCCTCCGAAGAAGAGGATGAACTCTTCCATACCGCGCAGAGTAGGGCGACACAGGACCGGGTTGAGAGAGATATCGCCCGGCAGCAACCCCTGTCGCCTCAGGGCCACCAGGTTGCGGACCGCCCGCACCTTGCGCGCGAGCGCGCCCGGCACGCGCGTGATGAGACGGTCCTCGATCTCCGGCTGATGGCTATGGACCGATACGGTCGCACGGGTGAGCCCCGCCCGCACCAGACGTCGGCAGAAGGCGGCGTCGCAGAGCCGCAGGCCGTTGGTGCAGATGACGATCTGGCCATAGCCGAGGCTCTTGGCATAGCTCACGCAATCGACGATGTGCGGATAGGCGGTGGGCTCACCGCCCAGGAACCCGGCAGTGCGGCAACCCTCGCCGTAGAAATGCCGCAGCTCCTCCTTGACCCGGTCCAGGCTGGCCCACGGCTCCTTGAGGTCCCGGTTGACGCTACTCATGCAGAAAACGCAGCGGCTGTTGCAGCGGGTGCCCAGGTGCACCTCGATGCGGCGGGGCTCCTGGGGAGGACTAGTCTTCATCGGGGTGGATGAGCAGAGCCACGTCTGCGATCTCCGCCCAAGGGATGCGGGCCGCCTCACGCAGCCAACCCGCGCAGTCCATGGTCCGAACCCGATCCGCGTAAGGGTATTGATCCCGTGGGCTCTTGGTCAGGTCGAAGAACGCCGTGATCCGCCTGGACTTGACCAGGTCGCGCATCCCGCACAGGCAGTCCGCGAAGGCATGCTTGCGGATGAAGACCACGATCGGCTCCCGGGCGCGCCCTGCCGCCGCTCGGAAGGCGCTCTGGTCCCCGTTCTCATCGAAGAACACGAAACTGAAGGATCGGGAGCGCGGGGTTTCGATCCAGTCGAAGCCGCTCAAGGCGAGCAGGGTCGTCAGGCTCGAGGCGCCAGCCAAAGCCACGACCCGCCGGCCCCGCGCCCGCAGCTCTCGCACCAGCCAGCCGCCGGGGTCCATGAAGCACGGGACGCCGCCCAAAGAAATCATGCCCAGGTCTTCGCCGCGCAGCAATCCCAGGACCCGACGCAGGAACGCCGGCTCAGGCCGAGCCGGGACCTCCAGGAACTCCTTGCCTGAGCAGTCCATGCGCAGCTTGGCGAACTGCGACCGGGCCTCGACCGCGTCTTCCGTCAGCAGGCAACGCAGCCGGTTGGCGGTGGAGACGGCGTTGAAGGTCATGTCCTGCCAGTTGCCGATGTGCCAGGGGATGAGGATGAGCGCATGGCCGGCCTCGGCCTTGGACGAACGCTCGGACTTTGGGGGAATATTCCGCGCCATGCGCTGCCCCTTAACGGCGTCCCCCCTCGCGAGACGTCTCCCGAGCCAGGCTCAGGGCGCCCCGTGGGATGCGCCGCGACCGCTCCAGACGCGATAGGAGGGACTCCAAAACCGCCAACAGCGCGGGGGCTATGCGGATCGCCGAGACAACCGACTCCCGGCCGGCGGCCTGCAGGAAGGCCGCGGTCACGATCTTGAGCAGCAGTTCGTCAAGCCGGGGGGCGAGGAGCGGGACCGGCTTCCCTTCCAGGATCAGGCCCAGCTCCCCCGCCCGGCTCAGGCAAGGCTCTCCCGGCGCCAGCCGGCGCACCCGCAGGCGCCAGAGTCCGCGGGCCGAACCCAGCGTGAAGCAGACCTCGGACATATCCTCCAGATCCTCACGGTCGAGGAAGTGCAGGGCCGCGAGGAACAGCCGCCTAGGCGGGCCGCCACCCAGCCGAAGGTCGTCGCCGCCCGGCGCCGGCCGCAAGACCTTCGAGGCCTCGGGGAAAGCAGCGGTGAGGCCAGAGCCGAAGAGTTCGCGGAAACGTTTCCGCGAGACCGCCCCGCGGTCCAGCAATTCCCGCAGGGCGAACTTGTGCATCTCCCAACGCCGGTTAAGACGCAGGCCCTGCCAAACCGGCGCCTTCGGGTTGAAGGCCCCCTCGAAGGTCCCTTTCTGGCCATAGGCCAGGGTCCCGGCGATGCGCGACCGCGCGGTCGGCCCCAAAGAGAAGACGGAAACCGGCTGCGGCGCGATGTCGTCGTAAACGTACTTGAGCCGGCGCGGAGAATCCCGCCGGAAGAGCCAGTCATTGTCCCGCAGGCTGGGCCGCTCCGGCCGCAGGGAATAGCCGTGTCGGCGGGCCACGACCGCAGCCTCCCTCCCCACCTCGCCATAGCGCCGGGCCAGGTCCGCTTCGAAAAGACCCCGATCGCCGCCGTAATGATCGGCGAGGTAGGACACCGTGGGTTTGACCGGGTAAGCCGTGACCGTATGCGGCTGCAGGGCCAGAAGGGAATCGAGAGTCTTCAGGAACGAACCCCGGTCGTCACCGCGCAGGCCCACGAGCAGGTCCACGTTGAGGATGAAGCGACCGCGGCCCAGGATGAGCCTCACCGCCCGGGCCACGGCCTCATGGGTCTGATAGCCCCGGTTCTCGCGACGCAGGACCTCGGGGCGGAAGGACTGCACGCCCATGCTGACCCGATTGAAGCCGAAGCCTTCGAGCACCGCGAGCTTGGCCGCGCTCACGCTGACGGGATTGAACTCGAAGGCCCGCTCGCCGGCGTCGCAGAACGAATATTGGGCGAAGAGCGGACCGAGCAGGTCCCGGATCTGTCGAGGGCTCAGCAGGCTCGGAGTCCCGCCGCCTATGTAGAGGGTCTCGAAGCGGCGGCCGGCGAAAGCCGGGGCGAAGTAGTCCAATTGAGCCCGCAGGGAATCGAGATAGCGGCTCAACCAGACGGGCTGCTCCAGAGCGACCGAATAATAGCAGCAGTAGGCGCATTTCTGCCTGCAGAAAGGGATGTGGAGGTAGGCGGAGAGTTCGCAGCGGCAGGCCTTCCTCTGGTCCGCAGCCGCATGCCTACGCCACAATTCTCGGATCGCAGCGGCGTCAAAATCCTCGGCCGCATGCTCCCGATGGACGTTGGTCAGCAGGCTCGTGATATCGTACTGCGGCGCGAAGCGGTCCGCGACGCAGTCGTACAGTTCGGCATCCGGGATGGACGCAGTGGGAGTCTTCGCCATGGCGCGCGACCGACACATCGTATATAATAAGCGCCAATGGATGCCATCAAGGAGCGCGGCGGCAGCACGAGGCGCTTTCCTCCCGGCTTCCAACGCCTGGTCGCGCTCAAGCAGCTGGCCCAGAAGATGCGCGGCCTGATCCACGCGGGCCGGTTCGAGACCGCCTTCGCCTTGGGCGAGCGCATCATGGCCACACGGCCCCCGGCCGAGGTCATCGAGGACGTCATGTATCCCGTGGACCGGGGCCTGGCCACGTTCCCGGATTCCGGCCTCTACGACCTACTGCAGGCCGCGCTCAAACACTCCGGCCGCGGGCGCTTCCGGCCCTGGTACATCCTGCTGACCACCGTGCTCCTGGACCGCCTGCACTGGTCCTCGGAAGCCCTGCGCGAAAGCGAAAAGTTCTTGAGCCTGCCCAGCCGCTACGGCTGGATGCGCTGGCACCGGGGCCTCATGCTGCTCAATAATCATTGGGATAAGTCCGCGGCCGCGGCCGAGTTCCAGGCCGTCCTGCAGAGCATGCCGCAAGTCTGGAAGGCCCGGGCCCTCCTGGCAGAGATCGCCCTGCTCCAGGACGACCGGGCCGGCGCCTTCCGCATCATGGACCAGCTTCTGCGCAACGTGACCGATTATGACCGTGGTTCGACGCTGGCCTGGCGGGGGGAGATGCGCCTCTGGGCGGGGGAATACCGGGCCGCCATCCCAGACCTGAACGAGGCCATCCGCTGGGAGTCTCCCTTGGCCCTATGCTGGCGCGGGGCCGCGCATGTCAAGCTGGGGAATTTCCCGGACGCGCTGCGCGACCTCGACAGCCAGTTGCGCAGCCACCCCGAGGACCAAGAGGCCCTGATCTGGCGCGGGGAAGCCCGACGCCTGCTAGGACGGCTGCGGGAAGCGCTCGCCGACCTCGACGCGGCTTGCCGGTTCGGCAATTCCCCGCTGTGGGCCTATGTCAACCGCGCCCTGACCCGGGCTCGGCTGCGGGACGTCCTGGGCCTACGGTCCGACTATCTCCTGGTCCCGGAATGGGTGCGCTCTTATTTTTCCTGGAAGCTCGGCGCGGACGTCAAGCCCGACACTCCGCCGCGCATCATCACCGCCCAGTTGGAGGCGATGCTGGAGGCGGCCCGCGGCATCCGCCGCAACGACCAGTACCTCTACTCCCTCTGGCTCAAACCCCTGGCGGCTCCCCGTGCCCTGAGGCCGGCCCAAAGCCGCTGAGGCCGACGCTCTACGACTTAGCGCGTTCCCTCGGACTCCTCCTCAGTAGACTCCGCCAAGAGCCGCGCCGCCGCGAACGCAGCCAGTGGGATCCAGCCGGCCATCAGCGGAGAATGATACCGCGTCACGGCCCAAAAAAGTCCGTAAATGATCGTCATCACGGCGGGGACCATGAGCAAAAAACCGATCCGGAAGCGCGCCCGCCAAGCCCACCACGCTCCCAACGCGCCAAGGATCATGAGGCTCCCGGTAGAAATCAAGCCGACCGCCCGCAGCACGGCATAAGAATGGGCATATTCCCAGCCCGGATTGGGGAATGGCCTCCAGAGTTTAAGAGCCTTGCACGCAAAAGCTTTCCAAAATTTTCCCGGCTGATGGATGAAGATGTCCCAGCAGGCGCGGTAGAACATCGGCTCGGCTTGGTCGACCGTCAGCCCCCGAGCTCTCATCTCCTGGAACACAGGGTCTTGACCCAACATCGGTTTCTCAAGAGCCTCCTCGGGTTTGGCGTAGTCCTTTTGTATTGAGAGATACATGACCGATCCCCCCATACTCGATCCCGCCACGAAACGCCCCATCAAACGATAGTTCCGCCAGATCCAGGGGACCTGCAGCAGACATGCACAGAGCAGGAACAACCCCAGTGTGCGCGGCCAAGCAACGGGCTTAAGACGGCGGCCGGCCATAAGCAGGAACACGAGACCCAGCGGCGTCATGGGGGAACGGGTGATGGCGATAGCCCCGAAGGACAGCCCCATCAGGATGTAAGGGCCGGGCGACGGCGTCTCCCCTGAGGACGCCCAAAGATACGCCCACAAGAGAAGCAAGACTGTGACCAGGGTTTCACGATAGAGGAACGCTCCATAATAGATCCATTCGGGATAGAAACAAGCGAAGGCCAGGGCCAGCAGGGCGACCCTCTGCTTCCGGAACACACTCTCGGTCAGCAGGAAAATCAGCCAGCACGCCAGCAACCCCAGCGCCTGGTTCAAGACCAAACCCACGACCGGCGAAGTCCCGAATAAAACATAGCTCCCGGCCAGCAGGAATGGATAGAACGGCTCCCGGCCGGTGAGAGGCTGGCCCGACACGACGGAAAGCTCCCGAATGCCGACCAGGTGGCGCGCCATCAAGCCATATCCATCCGGGTCGGCCAGAATGGCCAGGGGGACCGTTGAAGGCTTCAGATAGACATAAGACGTATAAGCGGCCCGCGACAGAGCTCCCACGGCCAGAAGGCCCACGATCCAAACCCAGCGACGCCCGCCCTTCATGATCTTCCGCGCTTGCGCGCGCAAATCTCGATGGAATCCCGCGTGTCCAGATACAGGAGTTTGTCCCCGATGTCCAAACGGCGGATCATCCAGCGCAAAGAACCATAAATCCATGGGGGATAGTGTTTCAAGCGGCTCACCCAATAGCCGTAGGAGAAGATCCGGCCGAACGACTTGCTCAGGACCATCTCCAGACCCTCAGAATCGAGCAGTCTGCCGATAGTGCTCTGATCGAAGTAATAAAGATGGGCGGGGCGAAGGCCCCACCAATAACCGCGCAGCAGACGCGCCGAGAGACTGCCGATGTCCGGGGTGACGAGATAAAGCAATCCCCCCGGCCGCAGCAACTCCACAGCCCGGCGCACCGCGGCCCGAGGGTCGGACAAGTGCTCGATCACGTCAATCATCGCGACCACGTCGAAACTCCCAGGGGCAAAGCGCCGGGAGGACTCCAGCGTCTCGGGGTACACCGCAAGCCCGAATCGTTCGCGCGCGATGCGGCAGGCCCAATCGGACGGCTCCAGCCCTGTCACCTCATAATCGACGCGGGCGGCGTTGAGGAAGTACCCCGTTGAGACGCCGACCTCCAAAAGCCTGCCGGAGCGCACGAAGCGCTTGACCGTGTTGAGGCTGAGATGGGAGTTGATCGAGCGGCTCGTGCTTTCGGACAGGTACATCTCATCGACGCAAGCGGCGTAACCTGCGGCGATATCCGCGGCCCTAGACCTTGGGTTGGTGTAGGCGAGCCCGCAATCCAGACAGCGCACGATGCGTCCATAGTTTTGGAACTCATCCGTGGTGGCGGAGAAAACTCCCTCCTCCGAAACCAGATGTGACGAGGAAGGCCGTTCATGCAAAAGGCGCGTGCGACGACTCCCGCAAAGGTTGCAGGGAATCTCCTCAAGAGGCTCGGTGGCCGCTGGCCGTTCAGGCGCCATATTCCGCACGGATTATACTATTTAGGATATTCCGCCGGTCAGCTGCTGGGCTAAGAAGGCGGGATCCGCCCGGGGAGAAGGTTTTTTGCTAGTGTAGTGCGTCCCCGCTTCCTCATAGAGGCTGGGAAGAAGAGTCCCGCGCGACCATGACGATTCCCGCTCCGCCGCCATGCCCTTGCTGCGGCTCACTCTTGAACGAGGAGTCCTGCACCGTCGCCAGCTTCCCAATCCTGCGCTGCCTGGGCTGCGGCCTGGGCCGCACCTGGCCCGCCGTCCCCCCGGCGGAGATCGGCCGCTGGTACCCAAAATCCTACTACGGCAGGGAGAACGTGCGCTTCAACCTCGCCTTCGAGGTGTTGACCCGCTTCTTCCGCCGGCGCCGCGCGCGCGTCTTGCGCAGCCGCGTTCCTCTGGGGCCCGTGCTCGACGTGGGCTGCGGCCGGGGTGTCATGCTCGAGCATCTGCGCTCGCTGGGATACGAGGCGCACGGCATCGAACTCAACGACGCCGCGGCTTGGCACGCCCGACACCGGCTAGGGCTGGACGTGCGCACCGGCGGTTTCCAGGATTCACCCGAGGAGGCGAACCGCTTCCAAGCCGTCGTCTTCTGGCATACTCTGGAACACTTCCCCGACCCCGCCGCGGCCTTGGCGCAGGCTTGCCGGGTGCTGCGGCCGGGAGGATTTTTGGCCCTAGCCCTGCCCAATTTCGACAGCCTGCAGGCGCGCCTCTTCGGCCGGCACTGGTTCCATCTCGATGTGCCCCGGCATTATTGCCATTTCGGGCCCCGCTCCTTGGAGGCCTTGCTCGCCCGCCATTCCTTGCGCATCGTGCGCAGCGACCATTTCTGCTTCGAGCAGAACCCTTTCGGCTGGCTGCAGAGCCTCTACAACGCCCTAGGATTGCCTGACAATCTGCTCTACGACATGCTCAAGGCATCCAGCGCCAAACTCGGGACGGCACGGAAGCATCCCTGGGCCGGCATCCTGGTCCTGGTCCTGCTGCCGACGCTGTTGCCGCTTTCCCTGGTGCTGACCGTCCTTGAGGCCGCCCTGCGTCGCGGCGGGACCATGGAGGTCTACGCCGTCAAAGAATAGCCCGGTGCGTCATCCCCGGGCGTCGCTACGGGCCCGGTCGCGCGGGCCCGATTCCTCAGCGTGTCCATTCCGACTTATGATACCATTAGGAAAATGCGCTGCCTCCGGCTGTCTTGGCTCTTGGGCGCGGCGGCCTGTTTTCTACTGGCCAGCCGCCCAGCGTTGGCCCAAGACGACCAAGCCCCGCTGCGGGAGGTGAGCCCGCCGGGGCGCATAGACGGCCAAGCGGCTGAAAAACACCGCAAAACCCTGGCCGCGCAGCCCGCGAAACCGACCCCTGTGACGGTCTCGTCCACGCCGGCCGCCGCGCCGGCACCGGCACCGCAAAGGAGCAGGCTCGCAACCGCCGCCCCTGGCGCGGCCCTGCTCCTTGCGCTCGCCGGCCTGGTCGCGGTCAAGATCCGTAGAAAGCGCAAGGCCGAAACCGAGCGACTCAAGGCTGAGGCCGAGAGGCTCAAGGCCACGACCCCGCCGCCGCCCAAGCCTGACGATGAGGCCGCGCTGCTGGCGGGAGCGGCGGATGAGGCCAAGCGTGACGCTTTGGCGGATTACGTCCTCCGGGCGCACAAAACCTCCGAGTTCCCCAGCCGCTGCCTGGGCCGGCCCGATGCGTTCCTGGCCGGTTATGCCAAAAGTTTCCTCAAGCTCGGCGCATGGGAAGTTTCGGCCGCTTTGCTGCGCGGCAAGAAGGTCACGGAACCCCGGGAACAGGTCCTGTGCCAGGCCCTGCAGACCGTCATCGCCGGGCGCGGCGGACGCCCCCCCGCCGAGGTCTACGTCGAGACCCTGCTCGTGGCCGCGGAACTCTCCCGAAGGGGCAGCTCCGAGGACGCCGTGGCTCTGCTGAGCCCCGCGGTCGCTCAGAGGGCGGCGGGCAGCGCACCCGACTGCCTGGTGGTCGCCGGCGTCACCCTCGCCGCGGGCAAGGTCCCCGAGTTCCTGGCTCAGGCCAAGGTCCGCAAGCAAGCGCAATTCTATAAGACCTACGCTGCGGCTTTCCACGCGCTCAAGGATCCCGAGACGGCGCTGACGCTGATCCGCATGAAGCGGCCCATGGACGCCTCCGACTACTCGCTCTTCGTGGCCTGCCACAAGGAGCTCGGGCGCATCGCCCAGCTCGATTTCGCCGCAGTCCTGGACGCGGACCGGCTCGCCCTGGCCGAGGCCTTGATGCGGGCCGATGAGGAGGAATCCGCGCTCCGGGCTCTGCTGGAGAACCGTCTGGAGGCCCTGAGCCGGGCGGACTTGGCGCTGTCCTTGCGCCTCTGTGCGCGGCGCAAGGACATCCAGACCGCGGGCAAGCTCTTCCAGCACCTCAAGCTGACGGTCGGCCTCTCCGACGCGCCGGAGCTCTACGCGCTCTATGCGCTCGTCTGCGAGGCGGTCGGACTCAGGAGGGACGCCCGGGACGTCTACGAGGAGATCCTCCGCCGCTTCCCCGACCATCAGGAAGCGGCCGAACACCTGCGGAACCTTTGAGCCATGAACGCGGACGCCCGGGCGCATGTGATATCATGACCTCGGAGGTCAACCCATGAGCCTGTTCCTCGATCAGATCCGCGAGGCGCTGCGCGGCCGCCACCCCCTGCTCTATCTGCTCACGCCTGAAGAAGACCGCGCCTGCGAGGCTCTGAACCGCCTGCTGCCGGGATGCTTCCCGGGCGGGACGCTGGCCACCTGGGACTGTGTGCGCGGCCTGGAGCCCGCGATCCCGGATACGGACACCCGCAACCCCATAGCGGCCCTCCAACACATCATCGCTCATCCCGGGCGCGGCTTTTACGTGATGAAGGACCTCTCGGCTTTCATGGACGACGCCCGGGTCGTGCGGGCCCTGCGCGACGCCTACCACGCCTTCGTGGCCGCGGGTCAGACCTGCCTTGTCATCGTCTCCCCTATGGCCGTGCTGCCCCCGACCTTGGAGAAGGAGCTCTGCTTCCTCGAAATGGAGATGCCGGCCCCGGACGAGCTGCTGCAGAGGGCCCTGCTCATCCAGAAGCAGTACCCCCGGGCCCGGCTCTCGCCGGAGCAACAGCCGGAGATCTCCATGGCCCTGCGCGGGCTGACCCTCAACGAGGTCGACCACGTCATTCACCGGGCCTTCGGCGGCGAGGACGCCACGGGCCGGTCCCTGCTCGCGGAGATCTTCGCCGAGAAGAAGGTCCTGGCCAAGAAGTCGGGCTTCTTGGAGTACATCGCCGTGCCCTTCGATATCGCGCGGGTCGGCGGCCTGGAGAACGTCAAGGACTGGGCCGCCAAGCGCAAGTCCCTCTTCACCCAGGACGCGGTCAAATCCGGTCTGCCGGTCCCCCGGGGCGTGCTCATGATGGGAGTCAGCGGCTGCGGCAAGAGCATGATGGCCAAGGCCATCGCGAGTCTCTGGAAGGTCCCGCTGTTCCGGCTGGACATGAATCTGGTCTTCTCCGGCCTCTACGGCACACCAGAAGCGGCGTTCCACCGGGCCTTGAGCACCATCGAGGCCGTGGCTCCCGCGGTACTCTGGATCGACGAGATGGAGGCGGCCCTCGGCGCCCCCAAAGACGCAGCCTCGGACCAGTCCAGGATGTTCTCGGCGTTCCTGACTTGGATGCAGGAGAAACCACCCCTGGTCTTCGTCGCGGCCACGGCCAACCGCATCGAGGCCCTGCCGGTCGAGATCATCCGCAAGGGCCGCTTCGACCAGGTCTTCTTCTGCGACCTGCCCACCGAGGAGGAGCGCCGCGAGATCATTCGCATCCATCTAGGCTTGAACGGCGCCGACCCCAAGGAGATCAACATCGACCGCATCCTGGTCCACACCCAGGGCTGGACCGGCGCGGAGATCGAGCAGGCCATCATCGCGGCTCGGATCGACGCGGTCCAGGAGAAGCGTCGCCTGGCCACCGACGACATCACGCGCCACACCACCAGCATGGTCCCGCTCTCAAAGACCATGAGCGAGCAGATCAAGGCTATCCGCGACTGGGCCTTCGACCGGGCTACCCGCGCGTCCCGGTCCAAGCCTAACTACTGAGGCCGCCCCATGCCCCTCTACGCGCTAGCGCTGCTGCTCCTGGCCGGCCGCGCCGCGGCCGCAGCGCTCAGCGGCGTGAGCTTCACCCAGGACGACCAAGGGCTGGTCCAGATCCGCTACCGGCTCGATGGTCAAGGGTCCGAGGCCTTCGAGGTCGGCTTCAAGGTCTCGGAGGACGGCGGGCAGACCTTCGACATCATCCCCACGGCGGTGACGGGCGACGTGGGCCAAGTCTCGGCCTCCGGGGAGAAGTCCGCCCTCTGGGACGTGGAAAAAGACCACCCGGAACTCTTCAGCGAGGATTGCGTCATGGCCGTCGAGGCCCGCCCAGCGCCGGCGGGGCGCCCAAGGCTTAGACGCGACATGGCCCTGATCCCGGCGGGGCCGTTCCAGATGGGCTCCCCCGACAAAGAAGGGAACGCCAACGAACATCCCCAGCACCAGGTCATCCTGGATGCCTACTTCATCGACCGATTCCCGGTGACGGTCGCGCAATTCCGGGCCTTCGCCCAGGCCACGGGCCGCAGTCTGCCGATCCAGCCGGCCTGGAACAAGGACGAGCAGCCGGTGGTGTTCGTGGACTGGAACGAGGCCGCGGCCTATTGCGCCTGGGCGGGCAAGCGTCTGCCCACAGAAGCGGAGTGGGAGAAAGCGGCGCGGGGCAAGTCCGACGCCAGGTATTCCTTCGGCGATAGCGAGGTCCAGCTGAGCAGCCATGCCTGGTTCTCCAACAACTCCGGGGGCCGGACGCACCCAGTCGGACAGAAGAAGTCCAACCCCTACGGCCTCTACGACATGCAGGGCAACGCCGCGCAATGGGTCTCGGACTGGTACGACGAGAGCTATGCCGGGGCCCCGCCCCGGAACCCGCGCGGTCCGGAATCCGGGACCATGCGCGTGCTGCGCGGCGGCTCCTGGTCGAGCTCCGCGGCCGCCTGCCGCGCCGCCAGCCGGGACTGGTTCTTCCCCGAGGGCAGGGCCGAGACGAACGGCCTCCGTTGCGCGGCCGCGGCGGGCCGTCCCTAAAGTTCGACCCGGTCGATCCGCTGGAAGACCCCCGCCTGCGCCGAAGGCTCAGGCTCCGCTACTTCTTGGAAGGGATGATCTCGAAACGCGGCGGCACGTTCTCGGGCTGATAGCCCGGCAAGGGCGGCGTCACGGCTTTGAGCCGCCCCTCGGACCGTATCTTCTGGAAAAGCACGGCCAAGTTGGTCTTGGCCTGCGCGAAACCGGGATTGATCGTAAGGGCGCGCTGGTAGGCCTTCTCAGCGTCCCGCCAGCGCTCCAGCATGAAATAGGCGTTGGCCAAGTTCGTATAGGCCTCGGCGGATTCGTGCTTATGCGAGAGCGGCTCGCCGTCAACCTTCACGTACGGCTGATACGCCAGGATGCTCTTGCGCAGGTAGTCCTTGTCCAGCAGGCTGCGGTCCACCGCGCACTTGGGCGCGTTGATGAGCATCTCATAGGTCTCGGCCGCCTTCTCGAAATTGGCCCGGGCTTCATCCTTGCGGCCCTGCTGCTGGGCCCGCTGGGCCCAGATCATGTAGACCTGACCGATGCGGAAGTAATTCGGCTCGAAGACCGGATCGATGGCCTGATACATGTAGAAACGCGTGAGCGCCTTCCGGAGGTAGAGGTCGGCCTCCTCGACCCGGCCCTGGCTCATGGCCCACTCCGCCCGGCGCATATGCAGGTTGCCGACCTGATGATGCATCTGGACGTAGTTGGGGGCCAACTGGCGCACGTACTCGTAGGAATCCAGCGCGCGCTCGTAATCGTCGCGAGGCACGTTGTTGATATCCCCCCATCCGGGGTTGCAGACCTTGCGCATGTCGAAGCGGTCATTGTAGACGTTGCCCATGAAGTACATGGACATGACGAAGTTGGGGTTGAACTTCTTGACAATCAGGTAGTTGGCCAGCGCATCGTCCCAACGCCGCTCCTTGGAGAAATAGATGGCGATGTTGTGGTGCACGTCGGCCTTGAAGTAGCCCCAGAATTGGTACAGGGGCAAAAGCATGCCCGCGATCATCAGGGGCACGGCTGGGTTCTCGGAGAGGTAGCTCAAGTATACGAAAAGGCCGACCAAGGACAAGACGCAGCCGGCGAACACCCCCCACGCCAGCCACCATTGCAGGAGTTCCCCGCCCATGGGCAGGCGCCCCAGGGGTCCCTGCACGCCGGAGAACTCGGAGAACAACAAAAACCCCACATACAGCAGGCCGCCCCAGGCCGCGAGGCGCGCCGGCCAGATCAGGAACTCGCCGAGCAGCTTCCAGGCGGAGGGCGCGGCGGTCGGATCGGACGCCGGCGTCGCAGACGCCGCGGCGCCCCGCAGGTCGTGGAGCTCGTAGAGGGCCTTGCCGCGGGCGAGATTGACGATTGTGCCCGACAGGAGCCCCAGATACACCCCGCTGGAGACGAAGCGCAGGCTCACATCGAAGCAGTTGTGGCCGAGCATGCCCATAAAAGCGATCAGATAGCCGACCATGTCGTAAGCGCGCGGCGGGGCCCGACCATCCTTGGTGGAGAAGAGCGTGGAGAGCTGCCCCAAGGACCGGAAGCCCACGACCAGCGTGCTCAGGACCAGCCAGATGAAAATCCCGAAGCCCAGGATGCCGTTATCAAAAAGCTCCTCGAGGTACTCGTCCTCGGCATGGTCGGTCTCCGTGTTGTGTTTGCCTTCGATATGGAAGATGGGCGGCCGACGGAAGGCGGGATAGATGGGCGGGAAGCTCCCCACGCCCGTGCCGATCCAGGGGTGGGTCATGATCATCTCCCAGGTCGCCTCCCAGGTGAAGAGCCGGAAGTTGACGGAGGTGATGCGCTCCTGCACACCCTTGGCCACGTAGCCGAGGAAGCCCAAGGTCCCGATCGCTACGATGGCGAGGACGGCCTTGCGGTAAGGCTTCACCGCTTCAGGGAAATAAATGAAGGCGACGACGCCAAAAATGAAGATGACCAGGGCGAAGCCCATCCACGCGCCCTTGGTCCCCGTCACGAGCAGGTCCACCACCAGCATGACCATCAGAGGGATGAGGCTGAAGCGCCGGGTCTTGAGGTATTGGGTCAACAGGATGGGGAAGATGATGACCAGGAAGTCCGCGAAGAAATTCGGGTTGCCATAGGTGGAAAAGACGCGCGGTCCGAAGGCCCCGCGCCAGATGAAGGGATCGATGCCGTTGCCCACCCCCGCCGGGAACCAGGTAATATCGACCCACTGCAGGAAGCCGTAGCCCACCGCGATCCAGGCGGTGAGGATGAGGATGTCGGTGAGCCGCTCCATCGCCCGGGCGTCGAACTCGTAGATGATGATGAGCGCCGCGGTCATGAAGAAGAAATGCCTCAAAAAGAAGTCCACGCTGGCCATATGGTAGGGCGCGTGGGAAAAGGAGAGTATGCCCACCAGGAGGTAGGCCAAAAACGGCGAGAGACAGACCAAGTCGTCCTTGTTGAAGGCGCCCCAGCCCGCTTCCAGAAGACGCGCGGCCCACAGCGCAAAGAGCGCCGCCCCGCCCATCTGCATGACCGTGATCTTGACCTGGGCCGAATCGTAGGTGCGCAGGTAGAACAAAGACGAGATGAGGCAATAGAGGAGGGGCAGCCACCAGAGAATCGCCTTATGGGCGAGGGCCTCCGCCGTCACGGAGGCGGACCCCCTGCGCTGGTCCTTGGCGGCCTTGCGATCAGCCATGCGCGGTCATTCTAGCAATTTCCCATCCTCATGGTCCCAGACGATAGATGCGCAGGGTCGGCCCGGCCAGCTCTGCAGGGATGGGCACGAACACAGCCTCCAGCCGCGCCTGGGCGGGGAGTTCGCGGAAGAAGGCGGCCAGTTCAGGAGAGCGCCCGGCAGCGGCTCCAAAACTCGAGGTCACGATCCAGCCGGCCTTGATGGCCCGAGCGGCCGAGAGCCCCGGCCGCAGGTCCACCATGGGCGCGTCGGCCTGCGAGAGCTCGACCTGCTTGGGGTGGTAGGTCCCCAGGTCCCGCGCCGAACGCAGGATGCGGTAGATCCGGTAGCCTCCGCCCGGATGGACGCGTGCCATACCCAAAAAAAGGCGGGCCCGCGGCGAACCCGAGGTCTGGGTCCGCCGGGCGAGTTCCTCGATTTCCTCGCGTACCATCACGAGGTCGGGGGAGGCATTGGGCTCATCCAAGATCAGCGTCGCCTCCGGCGGGACATGCTGAAGGACCCAGGCCCGGGAGAGTTGGCGCGTGTCGGGCAGGCGCATGTCGCGGTCTTGCCGCGCGCACTGGGCGATGCCCGGACCCACGGCCAGAGCGGCCGCCAGCAGGCCGATCCAAGAGGCGCGCCCGCGCGCGCACAACGCCAGGCCTTCCGACGCCAGCAGGGCCCAACCCGGCAGCACGGCCAGCAGGTAGCGCGGCCAGCCTCCATCCGGGTTGAAGCTCAAGACCAGGATATAAGCCAGGACCGGCAGTCCCAGCAGCGCGGCGCGGCGCGGCTGCGCGCGCAGCAATGCGGCGAGGCCGAGGAAAGCCGCGGCGCCGGCCAGCGACCAGGTCCCGGCGAAACGCGCCAGATTGGCCCAGACCTGCCCGACCACCGCCCCCTGGCTCCACTCTCCCATCGCGGCAAGAGCGGCCGGGCTGCGCATCCCGGCCCAGAACAAAAAACTGCGCCAATCGAGCAGGATATACGGGGAAGCAGCGAAGAAGGCCGCGGCGGCGCAAGCCAAGCCCTCGCCGAGCCAACGCGCGGGAGGACGCTTTCCCGACAGCACCCAGGCCAGAGGAAGCAGCAGCACCGCGGGCACAGCCGTGAACTGAGATGAGGCGGCTAGGCCGAGCGTGAGGCCGCAGAGCCAGCAGTCGCGGCGCTCTCCCGTCCGGAATATCCGCAGCGCGAAGGACCAGGCCGCGCAGGCGAAAAAGAACATGAGCATGTCGGGCTTGCAGGAATGCGCGGCCTCGTTGACCACGGGCGCGAAGGCCAGCAGCAGCGCGGCCCACGGCGTGCGCCCCTCCCGATTCTGGGGCTCCTCGACGCGCCACAGCCAGAACAGTGCCGCCAGAGATAACCCCGCGGAGAGCAGGCGCCCGATAAGATAGAACCCTCCGGGATGCCATCCATAGAGGCCCACGAAGTCCGCCACGCCGTGCCGCAGCCCTAGCGCCGACCACCATAGGAAATAGAACCCGTAGGCGCCGGCCAGGAGATAGGGCCAGAGACTGGGGTACTTGAAGGCGTAGGGACGCAGGGAACCGCCCCCGAAGGATACGGCCAGATTGACGACATGCGGCTCGTCCGCGTTGAACAGGGCGGGCAGGCCCCAGCGGATGCCGGCCAGGCGCAGGATGACGGCCGCAGCCAGCGCCGCGAAGAGCCACCACGCCGTACGCGGTGCGCGGCTCACGCCTTCTTGCGGCCCACCGCGAGGATGGCCGCCCCGGAGCGGCGCAGGGCCTCGACCTCGAACCCGGCGGCCGCGAGCTGGCTCCGGAGGTCGGCCTCGTCACCGCGGCGCGCGGGGATGGTCAGCAGGGCCCGGCCTCCGGGCTTGAGCAGCCGCTGGATGGTCTTCAGGGCGGCCGCGTCATCCCGGATCCGCGCGAGGGCCTGGATGCCGACCACGCTGTCGAAGCTGCCCCAGAGCCCTTGCGGCGCGGCCTCCGGCCGAGTCAGGTCGAGGGCTGCGGCTTTCACGTAGCCCCAGTCCTGGTAGGTCCGCTGCAACATCTCCACGCAGCCGGGATCGGGGTCGGTCAGGACCAGGCGGTCGCGATCCAGGAGATAGCGCGAAACGTCGCCCGAGCCGGCCCCCACCTCGATGACCTCGCGGCCAAGGCAGGACTCGAGCTGTTCGAACAGCAGGCGTCGGCCGCGGCCGGAGTCGTCCCGGCGGCCCTCGCTCAAGGAGAGCCAGGCCCGGACCATGGCCAGGGTCCCGGAGATTGCGTCCTTGAGGCCGATCTTCTTGCCCTCCTCCGCCGTGCGCCCCTCGTAGCCGATGGGGACCTCGTAGATGCGGCAGCCCAGGCGCGAGACCTTGATGGTCACCTCGGGCTCGAAGCCGAAGCCGCGCGAGCGCAGGTCCAAGCGGCGCAGCATGGACGCGGGGAAGACCTTGTAGCAGGTCCAGACATCGGTCAGGTTGAGGTCGGAGAAGAGGTTGCACCACAGCGTCAGGACCCTGTTGGCCACGGAGTGCCAGAACAGAAGCACCCGATGGGCGGAGCCGCCGCAGAAGCGGCTACCGTAGACCACGTCGGCCCGGCCGTCAGCCAGCGGGGCCAGCAGCGCGGCATAGTCCTTGGGGTTGTATTCCAGGTCCGCGTCCTGGATGATGACCACGTCTCCGGTGACCGCGGCCAGGCCGGCCTTGAGAGCCGCGCCCTTGCCCTCGTTGACGGTCTTGTAGACGACGCGCAGGGGGACCTTGTGGGAGGCGTAACTGGCCTCGAGCTCCTTGAGCCGCGCGGTGCTCCCGTCCTTCGACCCGTCGTCCACGGCCACGACCTCGTGCAGGAGCCCGCTCTGCTCGTAGACCCGGCGCATGATCTCGCGCAGGGTCCAGCGCTCGTTGTAGACCGGGATAAGGACGCTGACTTTCATAAGGCGCTGACCATTATAGCGCATCTCGGCGGCCTATTTCGGGGACACCATACTGGATACGGGACCGGCAACTGACCTTGCGGGGGATGACTCGTGGTGTCCCTGCGATCCTACGACCTTGGGCCGCGCGACGCGGGCAGATGCCCCACCAAGGCTAAGGTGACGCCGAAGCAGAATAGGACCATGCCCGAAATGACGGCAAGCCCTCCGGTCAGCACGTAGACCCAGGGAGCGGTGATGTGCCCGCTGGTGATGTATTCCACGATGACGCGGGAGTTGAGCAGGATGCCGCCCAACCCCAGGAGGCAGCCGGCGGCCGTCGACCACTCCGGCAGCCGGGCCCAACCCAGCCAGCGGCTGCAGCGGCCCGTGGCCATGTCGGAGAGGCTCTGCGCCACGAGGCCGAAACAGAGGGCCGTGAGGCTGCAGGCGCAGAGCGTCACGATGGTCAAGAGTCGGTAGATCATCTCCTCTTCGAGCCGGTGGAGCCTCAAGTAATGGGTCACGGGCCCGATGCCGTAGCCCAAAGCCATCAAAGCGAAGAGGACGCCCAGCGGGCCGAAGATGCGCAGCGGGAAGATCGCGAAGATGGTGCCCAGGATCACGCGCAGGAAGCGCAGCCCGTCCGCCAGAATATTGAGTTTGGAACGACCCAGCCGCTCGGCGTATGGGATGGGGACTTCGGCGATGCGCGCGCCCAAGCAGGCCGCCCGGGCGGTCATAGCCGGCGTGAAGTGCAGGCCCGTGGGCAGCGGCGTCAAACGGTCCAAGAGTTCTCGGCGGAAGAGCCGCATGCCGCTGGAGGAATCGTTGACGCAGACACCGCTCAAGCGCGAGATGACGGCGGCGTAGAAGCGGTTGCCGACGCGGCGCACGGCCGGCATCCGGGAGCCGGGATGCAGGCGGTTGCCCACGACCATGTCCGCGCCCTGCTGGACCAGCGCCCGATGGAGCCCCACGAAGGCCAGGGGGTCGCAGGTCCCGTCCGCGTCCAAAAACGCCAGTAGCCCCGCCGACGTGGCCGCGAAGCCCGACATGAGCGCTGCCCCGTAGCCCCGATTACTGGGATGCACGACGAGCCGCACCGACTCCAACGAAGAGGCGATCTCTCGGGTGCGGTCACGGGAGCCGTCGTCGACCACCACGATCTCGACAGCCCGCAAGCCGGTCTCCCGACGGATGACCTCGCGGGCGTCCAGGCAGCGCCTGACGATGTCCGCAATGGCGGCCTCCTCGTTGTAGGCGGGGATGACGATGGCGAGGGTTTCACTCATAGGCCGAGCCGGGGACGGTCCGTCTTGCGCTTGTATGCAAAAAAAGGCGCGTTGGCAAAAAAAGACTCATCCTGGAGCCGCGCCCACCCGGTTCTCCCGGGCAAAAAAATCTGGGCGGCATCATATCGGTTTTTCACCCACTTGTCCATCGCCGAGACGGCTTCACTGTCGAAGACCAGGTAATCCGGCAGACGAGTCTCCGCCAGGAGCTGCGGGGTCTCGAAGACGACGAGCCGATAACGGTCGTAGCGGAAGGGCGGGGTGTGCGCCGGCTCCGGATAGCGGGTCAGGCCCACGCTCGCACCGGACGGCACATGCGCGTCGATCCAGTCCGCGGCCGCCCGGGCGGTGGCGTTCGGACCGCAGTCGAGCGACATGTTCTCAAGATAGACAAAAGTCCTCAGCCCCGCGTCCGACAACACGGCCAGCAGGGCTATCCATCTCAGGGCCCGAGGCATAGGCGCGTTCATGGCGAAATTGGCGGCCAGCAGGCAGGCAAGGCCGACCATCGGATAATAGTATCGCGCGAAGCCGGAAAACCCGCCCGCGAATTGATTCAGGAAAGCCCAAAGGATGAACCCGGTCACGATGAAGAGCAGGCCCATGAATCGCCAGGCTTGCGGTCCCCTAAAAAAGGCCAGCAGCAGACCGAAGACGGAAGCCAGCAGCAGCCCCGGGCCCATCCCGTCGCTGGCAAGTTTCCCCAGGACCGCGGCCGCGCTCGACAACGACCAGCCATGCCCCTGATGGGCGTAACGCATCTCCCAAGCATAATCCCCGAAACGCGCGAGGAGATAGGGATTGGCGCACACGCACAACCCGACCGCCAGCGCCAGAGCGCCCGCGACCCAGAGGCCCTCGCGCGCCTGCGTCCGCTGAGAGGCGCGACGCCAAAGCCACGCCAGGGGGACCATGACGGCGAAGCCTGTAAAGGTGAGGTTGGCGCCGGCAGCCGCGCCGCAGCACGCCCCCCCGAGCAGGTAGTCCCTCCGGAATCCCCCTTCCGCGGCTTTAAGGGCATAGCGCGCCGCGGCCAAGCACCAGAAGGTCGCGTACGGGTGGGGCTTCAAGATATGAGAATTGACGACGATCAGCGGGCAGAGCGAGAAGAACGCGGCCGCGAAAAAACCGGCTCCCCTGCCGGAGAGCCGGCGGCCCATATCGTAGAGGACCCAGAGGCTGGCGAGATGGAAAACCAAGATGAATAGGCGCCCGCAGAGATAGAGGCGGCCCATCTCTTCCGGATGCAGGAGGTACGGCCTGAGGTCATGGGTCAGATGCACGGCGCCGCCCAAGGAGAGGGCGCCCAAGAACGCCCCGAGAGGATAGATGAACGCCCCCCCGTACGAGACGTAAAGGGGCTCGAAGTCCAGCTTCCAGGGCCTCATCTGCGAGAGGATGATGAACGACTTCTTTTCGTCCGGATTCTCCGACTGAAGGAGCAGGGAGCGGTATGAATTGAGGAGCTTGCCCGGCGGGAACTCCCAGCCGGGGGCGATCTCCTCAACGCCTTTGACGTAGGTCACAGGCTCCTCCGAGCTCATGTCCCGATGAGAGCGGCGGATATCCTCGTAAAGCCTCGACCACGCGTCGGCGAACTTCTGCGCCACCTCCGGAGTCGGGCGCAGAGAGTCCGGGAAAGCCCGCAGACGCGCCGGCCCGGGAAGCCCCCAGGTGATCCCCCACAATCCGGTCGCCAAGCCCAGGGCCAAGACGCCGGCCAGCGCCTGCGGGCCGGCCCAGCCGCCCCGCAGGCGCCGCAGCCGCGACAGCATGCCCAGATAGCGCCGCGCCAGCAGGAGCACATCCGCCTTGGACTCACCGCTCAACCGGGACTCGTAGAAGAACGGGGTCTCAGCGACCCGGCCGCCTTTCTCCAGGATTAGGGCCAAGACCTCCTGCTGAACGGAGAAGTCCTCGGCGGCCAGCGGCAGTCCGGCTGCGGCCGCGCGCCGGTAGAGACGCAGCCCGCTCGAGCTGTCCCGGATGGGCCAATCCAGCCAGCGGCGTGTCACTAGATTGAGAAGCCAGCTCAAAGCGTAGCGGTACCACAGCATGCGGCCCCCGCCGCCCGGGACGAAGCGCGAGGCGATGACCAAGTCGCAGCCTTCCCGGCGCGTCCAGAGCTCCTCAAAATAACGGACCGGATGAGAGCCGTCCGCGTCCATGGCCAGGATCCACTGGCCGCGCGCCGCGTCCAGGCCCTCCCGGATGGCCTGTCCGTAGCCCCGGCCCCGCTGGCGCAGCACGCGCGCGCCGGCTCCGGAGGCCACCGCCACGGTCTGGTCGCGGGAACCGCCATCCACCACCAGCACCTCGAATGAGCCGGTGAGCCGGGAAGCCGCAGCGCTCACATCGGCGAGCACCTGGGCCAGATGCGCGCCTTCGTCTAGGGTCGGCAGCAGGACCGTCAGCTCCAATGATTCGCTCCTCTGCGGGGTGATTCTACTGATGCAGCGGCCTCAAGCCGGGTTGGCGCCGAATTCCAACGCCTTCTGCCTCGCGAGGAACTGCTTCTCCGCCTCGTGCGCCGGGGCCACAGACACGAACTTGGCGTAACACTGGCCGGCCTCCGGTCGCCGCCCCAGGGCCTCCAGGACCTGGGCCTTATTGAACCAGGCCGAAGGCAGGTCGGGCGCCAAGGCCAGGGCCTGGTCCAGACAGACCAGCCCCTCATCCAGCCGGCCCAGGCGGCGCAGGCAGTCGCCCTTCTGGTCCCAGGAGGGAGCGTGCCGCTCGTTGCGTCGCACGGCGGTCTCGAAGCTGTGCAAGGCCAAGTCGTATTGGCCGATGCCGACCTGACAGAGGCCCTGCTCATAGCAGATGGCAGCGTTTCCAGGATCGAGACCCAGCGCCGTCTCGAACGCGGCCGCGGCCTCATCGAGGCGTCCCATCTCCTTCAGACAGCGGCCGCGGCTCAGGGCGAGGTCCGCGTTGCGCGGCTCGAAATTGGAGGCCTTGTCGATGAGCGCCAAGGCTTGGACGCCCTCGCCCATCCCGGAGAGGCTCCAGGCCACGCCTCCGACGGCGAAGGAATCCAATGGCTCGATGCGCAAGGATTCCATGAAGATCTCGAGGGCCTCGCCAAAGCGCCCCTCCTCGTTGAGCCCCTGGGCCTGCTCGCGCAGACGGTAGGCCTGGAGCTTTTCCTGGTCGCTGGCTGGCTGTTTTCGTCCCGAACCCAGAGCCACCGACACGATCCTGTCGAAATCCATGGTTTCAGCCCTGATTTTTTATCATATCAAGAAAGAGGCTGTTGCGCACGCCGAATCGCGGGATTGTGAGGCCTCCTCATTGCCCCTTCTCCAGGCAATCCTCGTGCCAGAGCTCCAGCATGAGCAGGGCCCAGAGGCGGTAGCCGTGGTCCCGCTGCCGGCTCTGGTGTTCTTGCCAGAGACGCCGCAAGGCCGGCTCCCGAAAATAACCGCGCGCCAGGGCGCGGGAGCCGAGCACATGGTCCGCCCAGAACGACTTGAGCGGCCCCCTGAACCAGGCGCCCAGCGGGATGCCGAACCCCATCTTGCCGCGGTTGAAGATGAGCGGCGGCAGCTTGTCGCGGAAGGCCTCCTTGAGCAGCCATTTTTGCCCGCGCAATCCCTTGAGCTTCCAATCCCCGGGCATCCGGAAGACGGTCTCCACGAACTCATGGTCCAGGAAGGGGGAACGGCCCTCCAAGGAATTCGCCATGGCCGCGATGTCCATCTTGGTCATGAGACATTCGGGGAGGTAGGTCTTGAAGTCGACATAGAGGAGACGGTTGATGAAGTCCTCGTTCGGGCAAGCGGCGAAGGCTCGCGCGATGTAGTCCTGCGCCGAACCCCTCCGGCCCCCGAGCCGGGCCTCGAAGTCCGGGGTATAGAACCCGTCCTTGTCCTCCTCCGTGAAATAGCAGATCATCTTGAGATGCCGCCGGGGCAGGTCCGTGAACAGGGCCGAGCGCAGGAAGCGCTTGAGCCGCCAAGTGAAGCCGTAGGGCGCATGCCAGTCCGGCAGATACTCGGCCGCGGACCGCAGGGCCGAGCGCGCCGGGCCCGGCATGAGGTCGAAGGGCCGCGCCAGCTTCATAGCAAAATAGCGCACGTAGCCAGCAAAATTCTCGTCGCCGCCGTCACCGTTCAACGCCACGGTCACGAAGCGCCGGGTCTCGCGAGACACGTAGTAGGAGGGCAAGGCCGAGGGGTCGGCGTAGGGCTCTCCGTAGTGCCAGGCGATCTTGGGCAGGACGTCGGCCATCTCCGGCTTGACCACGAACTCGGTATGCTCACAGCCGTAGCGCTGGGCGACTTCCTTGGCGAAGTGGAGCTCCGAGAATTCCGCCTCCTCGAAGCCTATGGAGAAGGTCTTGACGGGCTTGGACGACATCTCGGCCATGAGGGCGACGATGATGGAGGAGTCGATGCCGCCGGATAGGAAGGCTCCCAGCGGGACGTCAGAGATCAGGCGCAGGCGCACCGCCTCCCGGAGCTTGTCTGCGACCAGGTGCTTGGCTTCCTCGACATCGGCAGTGATCGGCGGCCGGCCCACGGGCAGGTCCCAGTAGCGCTCCACCGTGACTTGGCCCTTGTGCATGACCAGGAAATGTCCGGGCGGCAGCTTCTGGACCGTGCGGTAGATGGTCTTGGGGGACGGGATGTACTGGAGCGAGAGGAACAGGTCGATGGCTTCAGGGTCGATCTCCCGTGAGACGCCGGGCCAGACGAAGAGGGAGCGCAGCTCGGAAGCGAAGGCCAAAAACCCTGACTGCTCCGTGTAGACCAACGGCTTTTTGCCGATGCGGTCGCGGGCGAGGAACAAACGCTCTTCGAGCTTGTCCCAGATGGCAAAGGCGAACATGCCGCGCAGGCGGCTCACGCAGGCCGGACCCAACTTTTGGTAGAGGACGAGGATGACCTCGGTGTCGGTCTTGGTGCGGAAGGCGCAGCCTTGGGCGACGAGCTCGGCGCGCAGCTCCAGGAAGTTGTAGATCTCGCCGTTGAAGACGATGGTGTAGCGACCGTCCGCGGAGGAGATGGGCTGGTGCCCGGTGTTGAGGTCGATGATGGCCAGGCGCCGCATAGCCAGCCCGGCGGGGCCATGGATATAGAAGCCCTCGTCGTCCGGGCCGCGGTGGGTGAAGAGGTCATTGGCGGCCTTGAGCCGCCCTTGCTCCGGGACGGTGCCATCCTTATAGACGATGCCGCAGATGCCGCACATGGGTCCTCAATGATATTAAGATTTCCGGATGCCTCACCAGTAGTAGAGTTAGCCCTCGGCCAACAGCTCGACCCGCCGCCAATCCGCATCCACGCGTAGCCGCACGCCTTCCCTCCCGGGCACGGCCAGTCCGTAGCCTTGCGCCAGCTCCTCTGATGTGAGACGCTGTCCTTCGTGGTCCGGGAACAACCCCCACTGCCAGGCGGCTTGAGCGCCGTGCGGCATCCCATCCGAACCGAACCAGAGGTCGCGCCCTGGGCGGAAGCCCGCCCGGTCGATGAGCATCCGGAAGGGGTTGAGGGAGCGCAGGTGGCTGGCCGGAAGACGGTCGGCGTAGTCCCGGCTCTCCACGCTGAAGTTGGGCTGCATGCACAGCGTCAGCCCCAGTTCCTTGGCCCTGCGGGCCTGCGCCTCGTCGATGAACTCCACGTGCTCCAGCCGCACGGCCGGCAAGCGCAAGCCTTCGCGCTCCAGAATCTCCAGGACCGCGATGGCCTGCTCGATGGCCCGGCCGCCGATGGTATGGATGGCGACCGGCTTGCCCAGACACAAGAGGTCGGCCAGCCGCTCCTGGAGCGCCTCGTCGCTGTAGAGCAGTATCCCGCTACCCCCTTGCCGATAGGGTTCGCTGAGCGCTGCGGTGCTCATGGCCAGGGCTCCGTCCAAGAAGAGCTTGAATCCAGCCACGACTTTCTGGTTTATTGGGCTGAAGGCTTGGAATGCGCCGGGGTCGGCCCAGCAGCGAAGGTCGCGGCCCCAAGGAGAAGCCTGAATCACGGACAGGGCATGTTCATCAAGGATCAACATATCCTCCGCAAGTCCCACACCCAGCGCGGCCAGCCGCTCCATGTAGGCACGCAGCTTCTCCGCAGTGAGGCTGGCAAAACGGCCGTAAAGGGAAAGGACGGCGGCCAAGTTGCGCTCGCACCACTGCGCCTCCGCGTGCCGCGCCACCAACTCCGGGTCGGTGTCTCTCAGGCGCTCAGCGGCCGCACCGGAAAGGAGCATCCCATGCAGGCTGTAATTGACGATCAGGACGGGAGGCAAGACCGCGAGCTCCTCCGGTAAGAAATCCAGGCGGGCGCTGTACCAGCCGAGCACAATCGACAACCGGTCCTGCGGCTGCGCACCCAGCAGGCGCAGGGCTTCATCCTTAGTCAGGCCAGAGATACTAGGACAGCCTTCCAGCGCGGCGTAGAGCGAGATATGAGAATGATGGTCCCGCAGAAGAGGAATTTCGATGGAAGAGTATTTCGTCCCGAAACAGCCCGGCTCACCGAGCATAGAGCTTCTCGTAGCTCTCGGCGACGCGCTCCAAAGAGTAATCCCTGACCGCTTTCTCCCTAGCGGCCGCGCCCATGCGGCCCGCCAAGCCTGGCTCGGCGAGGAAACTCTTGAGCTTGTCGGCGAGTTCGGCCGAGTCCTGGGGCGCAAACAGCAGGCCGGTCTTGCCTTCCTCGACCGCCTCGGCGGTCCCCCCCACCCGGCTACCCAGTACGGCCAGTCCGGAAGCCATGGCCTCAAGGAGAGCGTTGGAAAGGCCCTCGGAGACGGAGGGCAGCACGAAGACGTCCGCGGCGGCGCAGGCCTCCTCGATCTTCTCCATGGGCGGCATGACGAAGATGCGCCCGGCCAGCGGGCTTTCCCGCGCGAACGTCCGGAGCGCTTCGCCTTCGGGCCCGTCTCCCACAAAAGCCGCAAAGCCCGGATGGTCCGCCGCGGCTTGGCTCCAGGCTGACAAAAACTTCACCAACTGCTTCTCCGGCGCGAATCTTCCCACGTAGAGAAACCCCAGGCCTTCGGGCCAGCCGAACTTGCGCCGCAGAGCCTGTTTCTCGGAGGCTGGAAGCGGACGATACCGGGCCGTATCCACGCCGTTGGGCTGGACCTGGACCGGCACCGGCCCGAGGAATTGCGCGCATTCCTGAGCCAGATCCGTGGTCACGACGGCGAACTGGGGTCTGAGCCAGGAGAGGAGCCGGAGTTTCAGGCGCCCTCCGAGCGTCTGGGCCGAGCTGGCGAGCTCTCCGATGCCGCGGCCGCCGCCGAGTTTGATGATGACGCGCTTGCCCAAAAGACGGCCGGCCAGAGCCGCGGGCAGAGCCGGAGAACCGGCGAGGTGGACGTGCACGGCCGAATACCCGGAAGCCCGGGCCCAGAGCCAACACGAGAGGGAGCCCATGAAGGTGAGGGCGTTGAGAAATCCCCCGCCCGCGCACCAGAGGCGCTCCACCGGGACGCCGCGGATCTTCTCGCACCGAGGCAATCCGGGCAGTCGCCGGGTCAAGACCTGGACTTTGACCCCGCGCGAACGCAGGGCGACCGAAAGCTCCAAGGCCTGCTTCTCCGCCCCCCCCATATACGGATGGAAGCCGGCGCTGACCATCACGACGGAGAGCTCGGACGTGGTCGCCACCTTCAGCGCGGCGGCACGCGCAGGCCGCGCGCCGCGAGCATGGAGGTCAGGCGACCGGGGTCGTCCGTGATGATGCCGTCTACGCCCCAGGACAGGAGCTTGGCGACCAGCCCGGCATCGAAGGTGGTCCCGAGCTTCTCGGGCCAACTCCACACCACGACCTTGAGGCCGAGCCGGTGCGCCTCGGCGAGCGCCTCTTGGGTCAATTCGGCGTCCTCAGGCTCCCAGGCGAAGCCGCCCAGGGCCTTGACCATCATCGGGATGGACCCGGCGTAGTCCTTCACGAGCTTGCCCCCAGTCCAGAGCCCCGCGATCTTCGGGTCTTCGCCGTAGAAGCTGTCTTCCCCGCCCTTCTCGTTCTCGCGCGAGGTGAGATAGGCGGTCTTGATGTTCTGGTCCAGCTGCCGCAGCTCAAAGAGGCAGCGCCAATCGAAGGCCTGGATCTCGGCGCGGCCGATGATGCCTTCTTCTTTGAGGACCCGGTAAAGCGCCTGGGCGAAGGCCTTGGGGTCCGGGCTGTATTCCGGATGGGACGGATCGGTCTTCATCTCGATCTGGAAGCCCATCCGATCCCGGGTGGCTTTGCTGACATAGCGCACGACTTCGCGCAAAGTGGGCATGCGTGTGCCGTCGACCTGGAATTGGTCCGGGAAGAACCTGGCATAAGCGCTCTCCGGATTCAAGCGGCCGACATCGAAGCCCTGGAGATCCTTGAGGGTCAGGTTCTTCGCCGCGTACTTCTGGTCGTATTCCGCCCGCTGCCCCGGGGTCAGAGCCTTCAGGGATTCGCGATTCTTGGCGATGAAATGTCCGGTGCCGTCGCGGGCGAGGTCGGCGTTGACCACGAGGTCGTGGGAGATCAGCACTTCGCCGTCCTTGGTGAGGACGATATCCATGTCCACCCAGTCCGCGCCGATTCTCAGAGTGCTCCGATAGGCGGGCAGCGTGTTCTCCGGGGCGAAAGAGCGGGCGCCGCGGTGGGCGTAGACTTGCACATATCCTGCGGACCCGGTCTCGGGTGCGGCAGCAACGCCCGAAGTCAGGACGAACGACAGGAAGGGTATCGACAGAAGGGTCGTGAGTTTCGTCATCTCGCCTCCACGTTCCGGCGCACTGACTGCATTGTACTATCTTTGGGAAAAGGGCTATTCGCGGCGCCGGCGTCCCAGGATGCCCGGCTTGGGCACCAGGCCGTGCGGCAGGACCTTGAGCACATCGAAGCCAGCCTCCTCGCACCAGGCGGCCAACTCCTCCTTGGTGTGGTGGAACTGGAACGGCGGGGAGAGCCAGTCGAAGTTCTCGATGAGCCGGACCCTGAAGCGCGGGTGCACGGAGAAGGTCAGATACTTCACCAAGGGCAAGGCTCCGAGCGCGGCCAGTGGGAAACACAACAAGTAGGCCAAAGCCAGCGGCAGCCGCGTCGTGAACCAGCGCAGGAAGTCGCTGATGAGATGCCTCGCGCCGACCACGAGCCAAGCCAGACGCCGATGTCGGTCCACCCAGGCCCGGTCCGACCGTAGAGGGTTCGTCGCGAAATCCGCGAAACGCCCAGCCTTGCCGTAGAGCCACACGCTCAAAAGCCCGTCGGGCTTGACCAGCCTGGCCACGGCCAGGAACGCCTCATGAGTATCCCTGGTGTGGTGCAGGACCCCGTGGCTGTAGACGAAATCGAAGAGCCCGGCCCGGAACGGCGGCTTGAGCAGGTCGCCCTGCACCACATGCAGCCGCGCCTCATCCCGGGCGGCCGGTAGAAGCCTGACCCAACTCTCGGAAAGGTCCGCGGCCACCACCTCCGCGCCCAGAGACAGCGCCACCAAAGCATAACGGCCCATGCCGCAGCCCGCGTCGAGCACCAACTTGCCCTTCAAGTCCCCCGCCTCCAGTTGGCACTCCTCCAGGAACACCCTTTGATCCTCGGCCAAAGATCCCGGATAGCGCGACCACTCCCAGGTGAAGCTCCGGCTGGTCGCGGCCACGCGTTTGTCGCGCTGTTCCGCCGGAAGAAGCCGCGGCACGCCCGAGAGGATCGGATACTCGCAGCGGCACGCGCCGCAGGCCAGGCTGCCCGCCTCGATGTCCGCCTTCGGGTCCGGCATCCGGCTCAGGCTCGCGAAGCGCATAGGCTCGCCGCAGCAGGGCGAAGCCAGCCAAGCCAACAGACCCATCTTCATGCCTTCATCCTCCTCAAAAAGTCCTTGATCCCGCCCAAGGTCAGCCCCACGCGGTAGAGGAAGACCAAACCCATGCCCGTCACCAAAACGAACATGCACATGTGCAGGAACACCGCGTAGGCCAAAGCCTCGGGCGGGGCGGCGCCCAGCTTGACCACGATGGATTTCACCAAAGACTCGAAGGTCCCGATCCCGCCCGGCGCTGCGGGCAAGGCCGCGCCGGCCCCGGCCCAGGAGAGCACAAGGATGGCCCGCGGATAATCAATCCAGCCCTGCAGCCCCAAAGCGAAGGCCCCCAGCCAATACACCAGCGCGTCGACGGACCAAAGCGCCAGGCTCAAGGCCGCCACAGGAATCAGAGCCCGCGGCCGACGCAGCACCGCCGCGCCACAGGCGAGGTGCGACATCACCTCGTGGACCTTGCGCCAGGAGCGCAGGCGGCGCTCCACGAACCCTCCCGGTTCCAGGCTGCGCTCCGCTAGGACGAGGAAGACCAGGCCGGCGACCACCGCCGCCAGCAGCGCCGCCGCGACCCGCCGCAATTGCGGGTCCACGAGGCTCGGCAGCAAGCCCGAAGCCGTGACGAAAAGGGTCAACAGCGCCGCCACGTCCAGGATGCGTTCGACCACCACGCTGGCCAAGACGGTGGCCAGAGGCACGCGCAGCCTCTCGGCCGCCAGAACCGCCCGCAGAAGCTCGCCCAAGCGGGCGAAGAGCAGGTTGTTGACCGCCAAACCGATGGTGGAGAGCCGGAACAGTTCGCGTACAGGCGCCTTCACGGCCCCCGAAAGCAGGATGCGCCAGCGCAAAGCGCGCAGCCCGATGTCCGCGAACATGACGATGAAGATGATCCCGGGCAGCCAGCGCCAGCGCGCGCCGGCCAGAGCGCGGCCCAGCTCCACGAACTGAACGTTGCGTAGGGCCAGGGCCAGGAAAAGACCCGTAAAGCCCACGGCCACGGCCACGGAAAGGATCTTACGATGGCTCACAACGCCTCCGGTCGCAAGGCGGCAGCGCCACAGCATGCCAGCCAAACGGACCAAGCCAGCAGTCCGGTCAGGACCAAGAGGGTCCAGTGGGTCGGCCTGAAATCCAGACGCAGGTCTATGTCCCGGCCCGCCGCGCCCGGCGGCAGGCGCACGGCCTGGAAGAAACCCCACGGCTCCAGGCTCGCAGGCGCGCCGTCCAGCCAGGCCCGCCAGCCCGGATAGGCCGGGGCCGTGACCACGAGTCGGTCCGCTCCGAACGGCGCCCTCCCAGCCACCCGCCAGCGTTCCGGCCTCTGCAATTCGATATCGACGCCCGTCCCGAATACGGCGGAGCCCGCCGATTCTGATGTGAAAAAAGCCAGCGGCAGGGCCCCGGCGTTGGCGACAAGCTCCCCCGCGGCCGTCAGCCGATAGGAAACCCCCGCCAGACGCATGAGCGGGGTGTCGGCTCGGGAGAGATAGCTGCGGCTGGCGTCGGCGGCGGGCCGGCCCTCGCTAGCCGCGGCAAACGCGGGGAAACCGGCCAAGTAGAATGCGTCGTAGCCGTTGACGTTCATGGCCCGATAGAGCATGGCCTTGTCCGCGCTGGCCAAGGCCGGATCGCTGAGGATGCGCAGGGGCTGGCCGCCCGCAGCCTGCGCCAGGGCGGGGCTCACGGAAAGATAGCGGGCGGCGCTCTCCGTCTTGACGAAAGGGCTCGCCCACGAGACCAATTGCACGACCGCCGCAGCCAAGAACAAGGCTTTGAGCTCCGGCTTGAGCGATCCTTCCCAACGACGAACTCCGGCGCCGGCGGCCATGACCAGCCCCCACAGCGAGATGAGAAGGTATCGCGACGGGGTCCGCAGGAGGCCGGCAGGCCCCGCGGCCGCGATCCGATAGAGCGGGTTGTTCCAACCGAGGGCGAGGAATATCCCCAGCCCGATCAGGACCGCGGCGCGCCACGCCCGCGCCTGCGGTATCGGAAGTTCCGCAGGTGCCGGCCGGACGGACTTCCTTACGGCCGGCGCGCGGCCCAGCCCGGCCGCGGCGGCCAAAAGCCCGGCCCAGCCGATGAAGACCCCGGAGGACTCGAAGAAAACCGAAGGGACGTCCCGCCAGGTCCCGTCCAGGGGATTTCCCAAAGCGTTGGGCCAGAGCCAAGTGAGCAGGTCCCGGGACGAGACCGAATAAGCGGCGAGGAAGGACTGCGGCCAACCATGGCGGACGGAAAGGTTCACGAACCGCCAAGTCGCCGGCCATTGCACGACCGCCAGGACCGCCGCCCCCAAGCCTTCGCAGACGAATCGGCTCAGAAGGACGGTGCGTTCCTTGCGGCACAGCGCCCAGACCGCCATGCCCGCGGCGTTGGCAAGCAGGAACTGCGGATGTCCGGAAAGGAACTGCAGGGCCCAGGCCGCGGCCAGCAAGCCGGGCCAGGAGGACAGGAAGGCCAGCCAACACCAAGGCACCCACGCCAAGGACGCGAGCAAGGTCGGTATGCCCTCGGTCACGCGATAAAGGACGAACGGTGAGAGGCAGTAGAGGCAGGCCAAGAAGAGCGCCCCGGAGGCGCGCAGGCCTTCGCGCCGCGCCAGGAGCAGCAGGCCCAGGCCGCCCCAGATGATGTGCCCGGCGAAATCCCAGGACAGGGCCAAGGTCAGAGGCAGGATCCGGGAGAGCACGCTGAGCGGATAGAAGAGCCCGGCCTGAGAATTCGCGGAGAGCGGACCGCCGCAGAAGATGTAGGGGTTCCAGAACGGCAGACGGCCCGCTTGCAAGGCGCTGCCGGCCAGAGCGCGCAGGGGGTAATGATAGGCGAAAAGGTCGCCGAACCCGGCCAGGGCCGCTACCGGCGAGAAGACCGCCGGAGCGAGTAGCGCCAGGACCAGTCCGGAAAAAAGCGCGAATGCGCCGAAGTCTTTGGCCCTCATGAGCGATCAGCGGGAGTCGAAGCCCTCCCGCGCTCGTCGGAGGGCGAGATTATACCAATATAGCCCGAACGCCGGCAGGAAGACCGCGGTCAGGAGCAGCCCCGCATGCCAGGAAGCCGGATCGTAGAAGAACCGCAGGCGCCACGGCCCTGGCGGCACGCGGACTTTCTGGAACGCGCCCCAGGCGGGCAGAGACTCCACGGGGCGCGCGGTCCCGCCGGCCTCCAGCACTGCGGTCCAGCCGGGATAGCGGGGCTCGGCCACGAACGCCCAGCCGGCCCGGCTCCCGGACACCTCGAATCGGTCGTCCCGCGGCCACGACTCGGGCAGGGGCTCGGCCGCGGCCGGCAGCGGCGCCCCGGGAAGATCCGCAGGCAGGGACTCGCCCGCGCGCGCGTCGAGGGCCCAAGCCAGGCCGGTCTTGCCGGACGCGCGATACACGTGCCATAGGACCTCTCCGTCGGACCGCAGCAGGGGCGTCGCCGGCACGGAGTCGCGCGTGAACAGAAGGCCGATCCCGGCTCCGGGCAGCAGACGCGCGGCGGCCGCAGCCGAAGGCTGCCGATAAATCAGGTCCATGAAGTCGTATGAAGTCCGCGGCACCAGCGGCTCGCCGAAGTTGCCCGCCGCACGCAGGCGGTACGGATCATTCGTGAGACCGTACAGACGCCATTTCCAATCCCTGACGCCGAAGCCGCTGTGGCTTTCCAGGGCCAGGGGCGAGAGAAGGTAGCGCCGGCCGCCGTTGCTCTCCTGCAGCCAGGGCGGCAAGGGTCCCGGATCAGTGAAGAGTCCGCGCGGCGCCAGTGGGGCCTGACCCACACCGTAGAAGAGAAGTTCACCGGCCAAGAGTAGGAAGATCGGTGCCCGCCAGGAGGGCCGCAGCCTCTGCGCCCCTGCGGCCGCAAGCATCGCCACCAGAGGCCAGCCTAGATAGGCCAAGTTCCCAGGGTAGCGGACGAAACGCAGCGGAGCGAAATGCTGCCACGCCGCGCGGGAAGCCGCCGTCGCATCGCCCAAGATCAGGACCAAGACCACGCCGAGCAGTCCGGCGAGGCCCGCCGCCCTCCTGCGGCCCAGGCTCCAGAGGCCCCAGGTCGCGGCGAAAGCGCCGACGAAACCCGCATAGCTGGATCTGGTCCAGTTGACCGCGGGGTTGAATCCGGCCGAGAGCAGGGGGCTGACCCAGAGGGTCAGGTCGCGCCAGGAGTAACCGAAAAGGAGAGTCTCCTCGAGCCCCATCCCGCCGCTGCGCCGGGAAAGTCCCAGAAGCTCGGCTCCGGGCAGGAGCTGGCAGGCGGCCAAGCCTGCGGCCAAGACCCCGGCCGCGATCCAGCCCCGGCCGCAGGACCAGGCGAGCCGGCCCCACGATCTCTCCGGTTGGGCCAGGACCGCGCTCACCGCCCAGGCCAGCAGCGAGCCACCGAGCAAGAAAGGCGGATAGCCGGCTAAAAAAGCGACGGCCAAAGTCAAAGCCAGCAGAGCCGGCCTGCGGAAGAAGAGCAACAGCGCCGGCAGGAGGCTCAGGACCGCGAGATGGTTGAGAAACGGCATCCGGCTCAAAAGCCCGCCACCCAGCATGAACACGGCGGCTCCCGACAGGGCGGCCGCACAGCGCAGGCGCAGACAGCGCAGCCAGAGCCACATCAGCCAGCCGGCCAGCCAGTAGTGGAGGCCATGGAAACAGGCCGCAGCGGTGGCAAATCCGAAGACGCGGAATGGGACCGTGCCCGGATAGAAGACGGCTCTTTGCATATTAGCCGCCATGGGCATGCCAAAGTACAGGAACGGATCCCACACCGGCAGTTGTCCCGCCTGCAAGAGCTGCGTCGAGGATTGCTGCCAGGGCAGGTGCAGATAGGTCAGGTCGCCCCAAAAAGGCATGAGCCCCCGCGACCAGGCCGGCACGAATAGCCCCAGGACCAGCAGGGCCAACAGGGCGGCGGCCCACGCCTCCCGACTGAGCTTAATGCGGTCCATAGCCCCTCAGGCTGGGGCACGCGGCCGCGCCGCGGGCATGAGCGGCGCGGGCCAGGTCTTCGCGCCCCAATCGGTGATAGGTCGTCTCCAGCAACGACCAAGTGGACGCCCGGAAGGGATTCTGCGCCGCGGCGCGCTCGAAATCAGCGGCTGCGGCAAGAAGACGCGGCGCCTCGCCCGGCTGCTCGCCCGAGAGCGAGGCCTCGATGAGCCCGGAGAGCCGCGCGGTCTCCGGGTGGTCGCAATGCCGGGCGGAAGCGTCCAAAAGCGCCAGCGCCTCCTCGGCAGAGCCGCCGGAGCGCACCAAGGCCTGCGCCTGGGAGAGCCCGCGGTCTGCCTGCCACCTTTGCCAGACCGATTGCCCGGCGCAGAGGCCCGCGACCAAGGCCAGTGCGCAAGCAGGAAGCCTCCAACGAGCCGGGACATCGAGCCCCCGACCGCTCTCCGACAGGCAGGAACCGACGCAGCAAGAGAACAGCCACAACACCGCGGGGATGGAGAGGGCGTAGTCCCACAGGGACTGTATCAGCAAAGCCACCACGGCGACACGCTTGGCCGCGGGGCCGCGCCTGAGGATCAGCCCGAGCCCCGCCAGCCAAGCCGCCAGGAAAGGCCAACCTTGCTCCGCGGCGGTTTCCAGGAAATGCTGATGCGCGAAAAGACTGCCCAGCGGCCGACCGGGGGAGACGTAGGCCGGCAGCGCGTAGGCATAGGTCCCGGGGCCGAACCCCAGCCAGGGCCGGACCCGGCTCATGCGCGCCGCGGCCGTCCACCAGACCCATCGATCGCGCACGTCCGGAGTCCCCAGCTTCGCGACCACCAAGACGAGGCATACCGCCAGAACCGCCGCGGCGGCCATGCGCGCGGGAGTATTCCCCGGCGCGCCGCGGCGGCGCACGAGCAGGGTCGCTGCGGCCAGCCCCAGCCAGGCCCCGACACTGTGCGCCCAAAACAGACACAGAAGGAGCAGCCCCGCCAAAAGCCAATCTTTCTGAGCGACGGCCAAGGGGAGGAAGAGCAGGAGCGCTCCGGCGAAGACGTTCTCATTGAGCAGGCTGGCTGGGGGACGCTCGAGGTGCAGGCCGTAGTGCTGATAGACGGCCAGCAGGGCCAGGGCCCAAGCGACCGCCCGCAACCCATGGTCCACGAGACGGCGCTCGGCTTCGGGCATGACCGAGAAGGCCAGCAGCACGCCCAAGGCCGCCAGCCAAACGTGCCAAGCGGGGACCGCGTAGGCCGGCAAAGGCCCGGCGTAGGCGCTAAGCCCTCCCCAGACCGCGAGGCCGGCGGTCCAAACCAGCAGCGACCGGGGGGGCAAAGGCACGGTGCCGCAGAGCAGCCGACCACAGAGCCATAGGACTGCGGCGGCGAGGACGGCCAGCAGGAGCAACGATTGCGCCCAGAGGTCCCAGGCGCCGCTCAGGAGCAGTCCCAGGACGGCCAGAAGTCCCGGGAAGAGGGCCAACACGCTGCGGTCAGTCCGCCAGGATCTTCGGCGTCACGAAAATCAGCAGCTCCGTGCGCGTGCGCGCCAGGTGCTTGCTGCGGAACAGGAACCCCAGAATCGGGATGTCCCCGAGGATTGGGATCTTGCTGATCGTGTTCTCCATATGGTCGCTGATGAGGCCGCCGATGACGATAGTCTCGCCGTCGCGGATCAGGACCGTGGTCTGGGCCTGACGCGAGTCGATGCCCGGCGCGCCGCCCGTGGCGGACGGGGCCGTCGCCGAGGGCTGGCTGACCGTGGGATTGATATTGAGCGTGATGCGGCCGTCGGCGTTGATGGTCGGAGTCACCGTGAGCTGGATGCCCACAGAAACATACTGGACCTGCGAACTGACCGCGCCCCCGGCGGTCGAGGCGATGCTGGTGGTCACGTAGGGATACTGCGTGGTCACGTTGATGTTGGCCGGCTGGTTATTGAGGGTCGCGACCTTGGGGTCCGAGAGGACCTTGACCTTGCCCTGCGTGGCGGCTGCGGTCAAGGTCAAGTTGAGGATCTGGTTGTTGGTGATGCGCCCCAAAGTCAAGGCGCCCATGATGTTGGACGCCGGGAGGCTGACGCCCGTGCCGCCGCTGGATCCGAGCGGGAAGCTGCCGCCGGTGCCGCTTTGGGACTGCACGCCCGTATTGCCGTCCAGAGAGCCGAGAGTGAAGGGGGTAGCGGCTTGGCCCACGGGGGCTCCGACGACGGTGGTGCCGTTCTTCCCAAAGGCCTTGCCCTGGTCGGCGGAAAAATAATTCCATTGGACCCCGTAGTCGAGATTGTTGCTCAGGCTGACCTCGATGAGCTTGGCCTCGATGAGGACCTGTTTGGGCCGCACGTCAAGCTGGGAGATGAGCCGCTCCTCGGTGGCCATCCCGTCGGGAGACTCGGTCAGGATCAGGGAGTTGGTCTTGGAATCGGCGGTCGCCGAGCCGAGGCGCCCCTCGGCCGTGCGCACGGCGGTGAGCGAGGGCAGGATGTCGGAGGCCTTGGTGTAATTGAGCGGGATGACCTTAGTGATGGTCGTGGCCGTGGTGCGCTCCTTGGCCATCTGCGCCGGGGTCAGAACGCGAACAATACTGTCGCCCACCTGCGTGGCGACCAAGCCGCTCACGGACAGGATGGTCTGCATCGCCTCGTTGAAGGGCACGTCGCTCAAATGCAGGGTCAGAGGCGGGATGGCGGCCACGTCGCTGCCGAAGATGATGTTGACCCGGGCCTTGGCCGCGAGGAGCTTGAAGACGTCCCGAATGTCCGTGGCGTCGAAGTCCAAGGTCACAAGATCCCGGGGCAGGCGGCTCATGATGTCGGAACGCGTCACGCGCTTGGCCACTCCCGAGGCGTGGGATATGGACTCCTCTTCTTCAGCGGCGACCTTGGCGCCAGGCTCCGTCCCGGCCATGGCCGCGAGTTCGGGAGATGTCCCCTCCGGACTTTTCTCCGTCCGGTCCTTCGCCAGGATCCTCGGCTTGGTCGCCGCCGCGGCGGCCATCGCCACCGGGGCTGCGGCCTCCACAGCCGCCGGAGTGTTCCCGGAGTCCGAGGCGGGAGCGGCCGCGGCCACCACCGCCGCTGCCTTCTTGCGCTTAGGCTTGTGCGGGGCCAGCGCCTGAGGCAGCGCCGCGGCGGCCGTCGCCGACGAGACCCGGGCCTCGGCGACCGGCGCCTTCGGCGCCGGGGGTTGCGGCGCCTGCGCCGCGGCGGATTCCGCCACCAGAGTGACGACCAAGGAATGATCCGACTGGGCGAGACGGTACCCGGCCATCTCCTTGAGGTCCATGACGACGCGCGAGATCATCTTCGGGGAGCGTTGGTATTGAGCCACGCGCACGCGCTTGAGGAACCGCCCCTTGCCGGCGATCTCCTGGGCTCCCACCTGGTCGTCCGCATCGAGGAGCTCCACGACCAGGCGCGGCGGCTTCGCGATGAGGATGCCGTTGTACTGCGTCGCGGCGCTGAGCTTGATGACCACCGTGTCGTCGCCGACGCTGAGGCCCTCCACAGTGGTCGCCGCTTCCGCCGCGAAGCTCCGGACCAGCAGTCCCTCGGGACAGGCCAGGGCGAGAGCCAAGGCCGCGGCCAGAGACCGCCTCGCAGCTGCTTGCACGCAGGACCGCCTCATCGTAGAGGACCGCTTCTTAATCATGACATTCTCCCGCTCCCAATCAATCCTTCTCTTCTTCGCCCAACCGAAAAACCTGCACGTCGCCTTCCGGGGCGGTCAGGGTCACCATCTTCCTTTTAAAGTCGATGACGCCGGCCACGCCCGGGATGGCCTTCTTCTGGGGATTATAGAGCCGGCCCCTGCGCAGGAGGAATCCCCAGCCGGCATCGTTGTCCACGAACAGCGCGAAATCGGTCTCCGCATCGCGCATGATGCCCCGCAGGGAAAGCTTGTGGATGCTGAAATCCTGCAGCGAGAAGGCCCTCGCGTGCCCGTGGCTCGCGCCCCAGCGCGCGAAAGGATCGCGCAGACGCTCCACCGTGTAGAGGCTGCCGACGGTAGCCGCGGTGGAGGCATTGACCTCAGCGTGGACGGACGCCGTGGACGCTCCGCCCGCAGGCCCGTTGGCCGCCCAGGCCTCCGGAAGACCGGCCCCGTAGGCCAACCAAGCCGCCGTCAGGATCAAAGCGCTCATCATCCCTCTTTGTACTGATAGGAGACCAGCGTGAAGGTCACCCGCATCTCGCCCGTCATGTCCGCGGGCTCTGGATACTTCACATCGTAGACGTTGTAAAGGCGCTGCTCCAACGCCAGGGCGGCCAAGAATCTCCCGATGTTGTGGAACGTGCCGCGCACCGAGACCGGAAATCGGAACTCGCTGAAGTACTGCTGGGCCTTGCTCGTGCCCGGGGAAAAACTCAGCAAAAAGACGTTGTACTGGGAGCCGAGGGCGTCCAGCGTCACCAGAATATCCGGGACCGACTTGTTCTTGGGCAGGCGCTTCTCAGCCTCAATCTTGCGCTCGTTGAGGCTCACCAGCTGCTTGTCCAGTTCATCGAGCCTGGCGGCCTGGCGCTTGGCGGCCTGAATGTCTCGGTTCAGGCCCTCGATCTGGACCTGGAGAGCGCTCGTCTTCTTCGAGACCGGAAACCAGAAGAACTGGACGTAGCAGTACAGGAAAGCGCCCAGCCCCACGGCGCCCGCGGCCAAGGCCTGCTGCTGTTGCTTCGTCAGTTTGATGGCCATGATGCGCTCACAGTTGGGGCGTATGGGCTGCGGTCAGAGTGAAGCTGCGCAGCGAGCCGGCGGCGGATTCCTGCGTGGTCACCGCGCCAAGCTCGATGCTGGTGAACCGCCCCATCTCCTCCATCCTGCGGACCCAAGTGCGGATGTCATCGTTCGTGCGGGCCTCCGCCGTGATGTTGAGCTTCAGTTGGGAGCCGCCGCCGCCCGTCGTATCCAAAGACTTGACCCGAACGCCAGCCGGGACGCTCCTCACGAAATCACTCATGAAATAAGGATAGGCGCGCCGGCCGCGGTCCAGGTCGTCGATGACCTTGAGCCGCGCCCGCAATTGGGAGGCCAGGGCCTCCTCCTCCTTGACCTTGGCTACGACGGCGTCCAGGCGCTTGAGTTCGGCCTGGTCGGCCGCCAGCTGGCTCTGTAGGCGATGGAGCCGGGCCAGGAACCCCAAAGACGCCAGCACTATTAGGAAAGCCGCAGCGGCGCCGGCCAGCCCGAGCTGCAGGGCCTTCTGCCGCTGCTGGGCCTTGGCCAGGATGTCGCCGGGGACGAGGTTGATCTTAATCATGGCGGCTCAGAGCCAATCCCTGTTGCGCCGCAGCGCTAAGCCGACCGCCACCGCGAAGGCGGGAGCCAGGGACGCCGGCATGTCCGCGGGAGGATTCTTCAGGCAAGCGAACGGCTCCAGGACCGAGACCGGGACCTTGAGCTCCGCGGTCAGGTGCTTGGTGAGATTTCTGAGCGGGGCGGTCCCTCCCGACAAGATGATGCGCGCGATGGTCCGCTCCGGCCCCTGGGACAGGTAGAAGTCCACCGAACGGTGGACCTCGGCCACCAGGTCCTTGACGACCGCGGTCACCGCCTGGGACACCCCAAGCGCCTCGCGGTTGCCCTCGGCCAGGGCCTTCTCCTTCTCGGCGGCGTCCACGATGATGCCCTGGCTCTTCTTGAGCTCCTCGGCCTTGGGCGCGTCGACCTGCAACCCCTTCATGATGGCCTTGGTCAAAGTGCTTCCGGAGATGAAGATGTCGCGCACCACGCGGGTGACGCCGCCCTCGATGATGGAGAGGTTGGTCACGTTGTGTCCGATGTTGAGGTAGAGGGTGGCTCCGCCCGCGACCTTGGGGTCGCGCAGCCGCTCGTGGATGTTCTCCAAGGCGAAGGAGTCCACATCGATGATGGTGGGCGAAAGCCCCGCGCCCTGCAGGATCTCCAGGCGCGCGGTCACGAGGTCCTTCTTGGCCGCCACCAGGACCGTCTCCATCTTCTTGAGGCCGTCCTCCACGATGTCGTCGAGGATGTGGAAGCCCAGCTGCACCTCATTGATGTCGAACGGGATGAAGGGCTCGGCCTCGGTCGCCAGCGTGGCGGAAAGCTCGGCCTTGGTCAGGCGCGGGAACTTCACATAACGCACGATGACGGAATTGCCGGAGAGTGCGGTCACGGCCTCCCGGACCTTGAGGCCCTTCTCAATGAGGAAGGCGCGCAGGGCGTTGATGGTCTGGACCTTCTTCTCCTCCGGGCTCGCCTCAGGCTTGGCAGTCAGAGGCAGATGGGCCCAAGCCTTGAGCACCAAGCCGCCGCCTTCCTCCGTTATGAAGGCGACCTTGATGGCATAACTGCCCAAGTCGACCCCCAGGACATAACGAGGGCCGGTCAGGGCCGCACTGAGGCCCTTGATTTTCTTGAGTACTTCGTCTAGTTTGCCAACCATAAAAAAACGCCGACGCCCAGGCTATTCATGTTTTTAATATGAATTAGCCTCTGGACGGTCTCGGCGCGGGCACTCTTTACTGACCGGCTCCTTCCTGCATTCTGGGCCGGCAAAGGACATTTATAACAGGTATCCTTTCGTTTGTCAAGAGCTTTTTTAAAACATAGCAATGACATGTCGGGTTCCCATTGAGATATCTTCGAACGTCCCGGCGTGCTTTCCCACGCATGAGCGCTCATCAACATCATAATTCACGTGCTGCTGACAGACAAGAAGCATTTTGTCAGACAAGGTCAAAATATGTCAGAAAACGACCCTTCTCCATATTCCAAATATAGTAGAATGCCCCTCTGTGGACGGCATCCTATTTGATTACGGCGGGACCCTCGATTCCGACGGGACGACCTGGATCGACCGGTTTTTCCGCATCACCCAGGACCTGGGTATGGGCTTCCCTCGGCCAAGCTTCGACCGCGCGTTCTACGATAGCGATGACAACCTTCCCGCCCGCTTCGCGCTGAAGGGTCTGTCCCTGGAACAGACGCTGACCCTCCAGGTCAACGGTGTCGTCACCGCCCTGGCCCCGGAACTCTCCGCCGAGACGCCTCGCATCGTGGATCGCTTCCTCGCCGAATCGCGCTCCTCATTCCAGCGCAACCGGCCGGTCCTGGAACGGCTCGCCGCCCGCTACCGCCTCGGCATCGTATCCAACTTCTACGGCAACCTCGAAGATGTCTTGGCCAGCGAAGGCCTGCGCGGGCTCTTCGCCACGGTCGTGGATTCCGGCGTCGCGGGGGTCACCAAGCCGGATCCGGCCATTTTTCGCGCAGCCCTGGCCGACCTGGGCTGCGCCCCCGAGGACGCCGTCATGGTCGGAGATTCCGTCCCCCGGGACATGCGCGGCGCCGAGGGTCTAGGCATGCGCCACGTCCTGGTCGGAGACCTGGCCCGGCCGGTCTGCTGCCCCAAGGCCCTGCGCGTGGCTTCCGTGGCGGAGCTGGAAAGCGTGCTGCCAGTTCCCGCGCCCCAGACCGGACCCCTGCGTGCCGGAATCATCGCGGCCGGAGACGGGTTGAGGCTGAAGTCCAGCCATCCCGGGACCATCAAGCCCCTGGTCCCGGTCCGCGGCCGGCCTCTTTGCCACTGGGTCGTCAACTCTCTGCATGAGGCGGGCGTGCAGGATTTCACGGTCCTGTTCAACTCCCGAGGCCGCCGCGCCCAAGAGAGCCTCTTGGCGTCCTTCCCGCGGCTGCGTTGGACCTTTATTTCGCGCGACACAGCCTCTTCCTGGGAGAGCTTCCGACTGGTGGCCAGATCCTTGGCCGAGACGGGCAGCGATTGCCTCATCAGCACGGTCGATGCGCTCATGCCCCCGGCGGAGGCGCGGCGCTTCGCGGAGGCGGCCCGCCGCGCGGGCACTCCGGCAGCGCTCGCCCTCACCGCCTTTGTCGACGACGAGAAGCCTCTCTGGGCCGACCTCGGTCCGGACGGCCGGGTCACAGCCTTGGGCGCCGACGCCCGCACGCGGCGACACGCCACCTGCGGCCTCTACTACCTGACTGCAGCCGTGGCCCGGGCCATGCCGCCGGCGCAGGCCCACGGCAGGCTGCGGGAGTATCTGCAGTCCTTGGTCGCGCAGGGCGCCGTGTCGGGAGTCGTCTTATCCAAGACCTTGGATGTCGACCGGCCCGAGGACCTCCGCCAAGCCGAGGATTTCGTCACTGCGTTTCGGAGCTGACTCGAGGAGAGGATCATGGTCTCTTGTCTGGGCATCTGCCGGGAGTTGACGAACTCCCCGAACCGGGAGACCGACGACGCCCTCATCCTCAAGGCGGTCATGGAGCAGCTGTCCATCTATAAGGCCCGCACCCAGGTCATGACCCCGGAAGAGGCGGACACCGCGGACTTGGGGTCCTGGGACATGATCGTGCCCATGTGCGAGTCCTACCCGCGCCTGCGCCGCCTCATCGCGCAGCAGCGCGCGCACCCCGTGCTCATGATCAACCCCCCCGAGTCGGTGCTGGCCTGTTACCGGCTGAGCATGTACGAGGCCTTCGCCAAGGACCCCAACATCCTCTGCCCCCCCACCGAGACCCGCAGCATCCAGGGCTCGGCGCCCCTGCCGCCCCCGGCCTTCGCGGACCACGCCGGACTCTGGGTCAAGCGAGGCGACGTGCACAACACCTGCACCCATGACGTGGTCTACGCCGGCGACTGGTCCGAGGTCGAGGCCATCCGCCAGGATTTCGCCTCCCGCGAGATATCGTCCTTGGTGCTGCAGCAGCACGTGGATGGAGACCTGGTCAAGTTCTACGGCGTGGGCCCGGGGCGCTGGTTCACCTACTTCTACCACGACCCGGCCACGGCGCGCAAGCTCCCCTTCGACATCGACATCCTGGCCGCCATAGCCGCGGCCGGCGCCTCGGCCCTGAAGCTCGAGGTCTTCGGCGGCGACGCCATCATCACCCCGGAAGGCCGCATCTATCTCATCGACATCAATTCCTGGCCGAGCTTCGCGCGCGTGCGCGCGGAGGCCTCGATCCAGATCGCTTGGCAGCTGCGCTCCAGGCTCAAGACCCTACAAGCCGTAAGGAGACCCTGATTATGCCCGCTTCCACACCTGCGCCGTCCAAGACCTTCCGCTATGTCCCAGGCCCCAAATCCAAGGCCCTCTGCGAGGAAGAATCTCAGCACATCGCACCCGGCCTGCAGACCATCGCGCTCTACTCCCAGATCGCCTTGGAGAGCGGCCATGGCCGGCACCTGCGCGACCTCGACGGCAAGGAATACCTTGATTTCGTGGCCGGCATCGGCGTGGCCTCCTTGGGCTACTCGCATCCGGAATACGTGCGCATCGTCTCCGAGCAGCTCCAGAAGATCTCCGTGGGCAGCTTCACCACTCCGCACCGGGCCCACTTCGTCAAGACTTTGGCCACGGTGACGCCCCGAGGCCTCGACCGCATCCAGCTCTACTCCTCGGGCGCCGAGGCGGTGGAGGCCGCGGTGCGCCTGGCCAAAAGCCGGACCAAGAAATACGAGCTCATCGGCTTCTGGGGCGGATTCCACGGCAAGACCGGCGGCATCCTGCCGGTGCTGGGCGACAGCTTCAAGCACGAGCTCGGCCCATTGATGCCGGGGCTCTATCTGACCCCCTACCCGAACCAGGACCACTGCCCGTTCGGGACCAAGGGCGAGCACGACTGCGCCGCCCACTGCTTGGACTTCCTGCGCGAAACCATCAAACGCTCCACGGCCGGGGCCCTGGCCGCGGTCATCGTCGAGCCCATCCAGGGAACCGCCGGCAACGTTATCCCGGCCGCGGGCTGGCTCAAGGGCCTGCGCGCGCTGACCAAGGAACTGGGCGCGCTGCTCATCTCGGATGAGATGATCACGGGCTTCGGACGCACCGGAAGGATGTGGGGCTGCGACCACGAGGAGGTCATCCCCGACATCATGACCGTGGGCAAAGGCCTGGGCGGCGGCTTCCCGGTCTCCGGGGTCATCACCTCCACCGAGATCTCGCAGTCCAAGCCCTGGGGCAACCCCAGCGGCTCCTCGTCGAGCTACGGCGGCAATCCTTTCGCCTCCGCGGCCTGCGACGCAGCCCTGCAGATCATTCTGAAGGAAAAGCTGGTGGACAACTCCCGCAAAATGGGAGAGCTCATGCTCTCTCGGCTCGCCGAGCTCAAGTCCAAGAGCCCCCTCATCGGCCTGGTGCGCGGACGGGGCCTCATGATCGGCGTCGAGCTCGTCAATCCCAAGACCCGCAAACCTCTCGAGGGGGCCCTCTGCCGGGAGCTCTTTGAGGAATGCCTGACCCGGGGCCTTTTGACCATGTCCTACAACCCCATGCTGCGCATCAACCCACCGCTGACCATCACGGGCGACGAGGTGGAGCACGGCGTCGCGGTGTTCGCAGAGGCTCTGGACGCCCTGGCCGGGCGCCACGGGCTGGTCTAGGGCGGGCCAGATCTGATGGACAAGCTCACGGGCGCGCTGGTCGGCTACGGAGCCGTGGCGCAAAACGCCCATGCGCCCGCCCTGCGCGGCCGCGAGGACTTGGCCATCGTCGCGGTCGCCGACGCCGATCCCGCGCGGCTACGCTTGGCCGAGGAGGCCTTCCCCGGAGCGCGGCCCTACCCCAACCTCGAAGCCCTCCTCGAGACCGAGACCAAGCTCGATTTCCTGGACCTGGCCACCCCGCCCTGGCTCCACGGCCGGCAGGTCCTCATGGCGCTCGAGCGCGGCCTGCATGTGCTCTGCGAGAAACCCCTGACCCTCGACACCGCCGAATACCATCGCATCGCCGAGGCGGCGCGAAGGCGGGACCGCGCGGTCTTTACGGTGAACAACTGGGCCTGCGCGCCGATCTGGGCCAAGGCCGCCGAGCTCTCGGCCGCGGGCGCGCTGGGCGAGGTCCATCACTGCGAACTCCACGCCGTGCGCATCAAGCCCTCCGTCGCCGCAGGCCCCGGGGACTGGCGGACCGACGCCAACCTGGCCGGCGGCGGCATCCTCGTGGACCACGGCTGGCACAACCTCTATCTCCTCAAACGGATGCTCTTCCCGCATGCCGACGCCCCTGGGCCCGTCGAGACCGCCGCCTTCTTCCACCGCCCGGCCCCGGCCATGGCCGAGACTGAAGCCACCGTTTTCTACCGATTCCCGGCGGCCACGGCGCTCCTGCATCTGACCTGGCGGGGATCCTCCCGGTCCAACTGGGCGGTGTTCCATGGTTCGCGAGCCGCCCTGGAACTGCGCGACGACCATCTCCTGCTGCGGCCTGCCGCGGAGACCGAGCAGCGCTTCGACTTCCCGGAGAAGCTCTCGGCCGGCTCGGCCCACCCGGAATGGTTCGCGGCCCTGCTGCCGGACTTTGGCGCCGAAGTCCGGGACCCCGGAAGGCGCGGGCGCAATCTCGCCGAGTCCGGCTTCGTCCTGAACCTCATCCGCCAAGCCTATGATGGCGGACACAAGTCCCGCGCGATCCGCAGACGGCCCCGCGCCACGGAGGCGCTCCATCCGTAAGGAGACCGCGGCCATGATCAGCGACGCGATCCTCTGGGTCTCCAATCCAGCCCTCCTGTTCCAGCGCGTCGGCGGCATGACCGTCCTGGAGCGCCAGCTCCACACCCTGAGCCGGGCCGGCCTGCGCCGGGCGTGGGTCTCCACGGATCAGATGACGAAGGCGACCGCCGGGCTCAGGCTCCCCGCGGGCCTGGAGGTCTTCTGGACCAACCGCAGCATCGGCGACACGCCGCCGCCGCAGTGCGCGCCCCCCTATCTGGTGGTCTCCGCCAGCCACTTCCTCCGGGTCGAGACCCTCGCCCACATCGTCTGCCATCCCGGCACCGTCCACACGGCCTACCTCGACGGCCGCCAAGCCTCCGTGGTCCAAGTCGTGCCCGCCAGAGGCGACGACGTATCGCCTTGTCACAATCAGCTGCTGCCCGAGGGCGCCAGCATCTCCCTGCAGCACCCCATCCAGGACGCCCTCACCGTGGAATGGCTCCTGGCCACGGGGCCCAAGAGCCAGGACGGGTTCATGGCGCGCCACTTCGACCGCCACATCTCCCTGGCCATCTCCCGCGCACTCCTGGAGACCCCGGTCTCGCCCAACATGATGACGATCCTCAGCAGCCTCGTCGGCCTGTTCGGGACGTCTTTCTTCCTCACCCACACCTGGGGCGCCCACATGACCGGCGCGGCTCTGGTCTGGCTGCACTCCGTCCTCGACGGCTGCGACGGGGAACTCGCCCGCATCCGCTTCCAGGAGAGCGCCCTGGGCAGAGACATCGACTTCTGGGGCGACAACCTGGTGCATGTCTCCCTCTTCGGCTGCCTGGCCTTGGGCTTCGCCCGCGCCGATCAGAGCGTCCTGCCTCTGCTGGCCGGAGCGGTGGCCACGGCCGGGATATTGGGATCGGCCCTCCTGGCCTACCGCCAGCGCCTGGCGCGCCGCCACGGCCCCGCCCAGGATTCGCTGCTCTCCCGCGTGGAGGCCATCCTCGAGCAGCGCGACTTCATCTACGTGCTCCTGGTCCTGGCCTATTTCAATCCCGACCTCGGCTGCACCTACGCGTTCATGTGGGCCGGCGCCGTCGGAGTCACCCTCTTCTTCGCCATGACGCTCTACCTCGGGAGGCTCAATCGTGAACAAGCATTCCAACCGCATCGCGCCGGCTAAAGGCCGGCTCGGAGTCCTGCTGCCCGGGATGGGGGCCATCACCAGCACCGTCATCGCTGGGCTCCTGCTGGCCCGCAAAGGCAAGGGCCGGCTCATCGGCTCCCTGACCCAGATGCAGACCATCCGCCTGGGCAAGCGCTACGAGCACCGCACCCCCCTCATCAAGGACTTCATCCCCATAGCCAAAATCTCCGACCTCGTCTTTGGCGGCTGGGACCTATTCCCGGACAACGTTTACGAAGCCGCACTGAAAGCCGGGGTGTTGGAACGCTGGACCATCGCCCCCGTGCGCAAGGAGCTCGAAGCCATCCGCCCGATGCCTGCGGTCTGGGATCCGGCCTACCTGAAGAACCTGAAGGCCACCCACTTCAAGAAGGGCCGCACGAAATGGGACCTGGCCCAAAAACTCATGGACGACATCCGCGGGTTCCAGAAGCGTACCGGCGCAGCGCGCCTGGTCATGCTCTGGTGCGGCTCGACCGAGATCCTGCCGACTGCAGCGCCGGTCCATGAGTCTTTAGCCGCTTTCGAAAAGGGCCTGCGTGAGAACCATCCGGCCATCCCGCCCTCCATGATCTACGCCTACGCGGCCCTCAAGCTGGGCATCCCTTACGGCAACGGCGCGCCCAACCTCTCCGTAGACGTCCCGGCCATGGTCGAACTCGCCGAGAAGACCGGCGCGCCCATCATGGGCAAGGACTTCAAGACCGGACAGACCCTCATGAAGACCACCATCGCGCCCATGCTCAAGGCCCGGATGCTGGCCCTGCGCGGCTGGTACTCCACCAACATCCTGGGCAACCGCGACGGCGAGGTCCTCGACGACCCGGGCTCGTTCAAGACCAAGGAGAAGAGCAAGATGTCGGTCCTGGACACGATCCTGGAACCGAAGCTCTATCCCCAGCTCTACAGCCACTACCATCACAAAGTCCGCATCGACTACTACCCCCCGCGAGGCGACGCCAAGGAGGGCTGGGACAACATCGACATCGCGGGCTGGATGGACATGCCCATGCAGATCAAGATCAACTTCCTCTGCAGGGACAGCATCCTCGCCGCACCCATCGTTCTGGACCTGGTCCTGTTCCTGGACTTGGCCAAGCGCGCCGGCCTCAAGGGCATCCAGGAATGGCTGTCCTTCTACTTCAAATCCCCCCAGTGCCGACCGGACCTGAACCCCGAGCACGACATCTTCATCCAACATCTCAAACTCAAGAACACGCTGCGCCTGCTGATGGATGAGGAAGTCCTCGACCACTCCGGCTTGGACTACTATGACCCGGAAAAGGGCCAGCCCACGCCGGCACCCGCCCCCAAGCCTCTGCCCAAGAGCGCGACTAAGAAAAAACCGAAGCCCGCAGTCCTGCATTAGCTCACACGCTTCCGAATCAGCCCGCTCATCCTAATTCCTGATCCAGGTTTCAGGACTATGGCTTATTTTTAAGAGTTATTTTACTTAAGGACTCGTTGCTGTAATTCTCGAAACTTAAATTTACTCTAATAAACAACGCGGTTTTCGATTTTGTATACTCTCTAAGCGTGAAAGGACTTTTCATGGCAACGCTCCTGATTGGAGTCCTGGGTTCTCCCGCAATCGGAGAGAGCGGCACGTCTTCCGCCGCAAGCCCAGCCGGCACCGGAGCCCCGCTCCCGGTCTCCACAGGCCCGGCCACGGCCGTCCCTGCGGCCCCGGTCGCGGCCCCGATCACCCTGTCTTCGACGAGCGTTACGGTCGCCCTGAGCACGCCTTCCCCATCCGGATCCTCTGCCACGGTCTCCGTGCCCATCTCGCTGTCCTCGACCGCCGTCGCAACAGCGACGTCGACGGTCGCCCTGCCCGGCCTTTCCACCGGGGCCATCCCCGGGGCCTGGACGGCGTCCCCACCCGGAGCTCCGGCGTCCGCCGGCAGGCCAGCGGCCCCCACGCCCTCAGGCCCGGTCCCCAGACCCTGGGTCCTTGGCGAGATCGCGGTGGAAGGCAACCAGAACGTCAAGCCCGGAGTGGTGCGCTCCGAGGTGAAGGCCCGCAAGGGGAACCTCTACGACCGCCCGGACCTCGACCGCGACGTGCAGACCCTGCTCGGGATGGGCAACTTCGAGCGCGTGGCCGCCGACGTCTCGCTCACGGACAAGCCGGTGCCCGCCCATTTCGCCAAGGTCGCCGGGTCCGACCGCATGGTGCGCCTGACCTTCCTGGTCAAGGAGAAGCCCCTCGTCAAGAAGATCAAGTTCAACGGCAACAAAAAGCTCTCGCGCTCCGCCCTCGACGACGCCACCACGCTCAAGACCAAAGACCCGCTAGACGACACCAAGCTGCGCGACGACCACGAGAAGATCCTCGCCAAATACCACGAGAAGGGCTTCCTCGACGCCGCCGCGCGCTACGAGGTCAAGCGCGACACCGCGGCCCAGCAGGCGGAGATCGACTGGTTCATCACGGAAGGGCCGAAATCCCACATCGAACTCGTCACGATCGGCGGGGTCAAGGCCTACAGACCCAAGAAGATCCTCGCCCTCATGAAGAACCGGACCAAAGGGTGGTTCCGCTCCGGCGTCTTCACCGAGAAGGATCTGCCCGAGGACATCAAGAAGATCTCCGATTACTACCACAACCACGGCTATCTAGACGTCTCCGTCAGCACCCCCGAGGTCAAGGTCAGCACGGACAAGACCCGGATCTTCATCGCGCTGGACCTCAGCGAAGGCCGGGCCTACAAGTTCGGCGACACCAGCTTCTCCGGGAACCTCATCTTCAGCTCCACCGACCTCGTCAAAGCCCTCGAGTACCGCCGCGGCCGCATGTTCAATCAGGAGAAGTTCGATGCCTCGGTGCGGGCCATCCAAGAACTCTACGCGGACAAGGGTCGCCTGCGGGCCCGCCTGACGCCCGTCAAGAGCCTCGACGCGAAGACCGACCTGATGAACGTGGCCGTCGGCATCGTGGAAGGCGACATCGTCTACATCGATCATGTCGACGTCGAAGGCAACAAGGCCACCAAGAGCTACGTCCTTAAGCGCGAGGTCACGGCCAAGCCCGGGCAGGTTTTCTCGCTCTCGCGCATCCGCAAGAGCCGGGAACGCATCATGAACCTGGGCTTCATCGACGACGTGGACGTGGACATCCAGCCCACCCCGGACCCGAACAAGGTGGACCTGGCTTTCGACGTCACGGAGGGCAAGCCCGGCATGCTGACCGCAGGCGCGGCCTACTCCTCCATCGACGGACTCATCGGCACCCTCTCCCTACAGCACCAGAACCTCTTCGGCCGGGCTCAGCGCGCCTCCCTGCAGTGGTCGTTCGGCAAGCGGGTCCAGGACTATTCGGCCAGCTGGATGACGCCCTGGGTCAAGGACAAGCCCATGAGCCTCGGCCTCGACGCCTTCAACACCCGTCGCATCAGTCCCTACTCCACGAGCCTGTCCGCTTATACCCAGAAACGGACCGGCGGGACCATCCGGTTGGGGCCGCGCTTCCAGGAAGACAAGTATCATCTGAATCTGACCTACACCCTCTCCAAAGTCTCCATCGAGAACGTGGAGAGCGACTTCCTGAACACCCTCAGCCCGGGCACCAGCATCTACTCCTCCCTGACCGTCGAGTTCGCCCGGGACACGCGCGACAACATCTGGGACCCCACCCACGGAACGCGGCACGCCCTCGGCGCGGCCCTCACGGGCGGACCGCTCCTGGGGGGCGTGAACTTCTTCAAGCCGTGGCTGACCGACGCGGCCTACTGGACCCCCCTGACGGTGGGAGACGAGGATTGGCCGATCGTGCTGGGCGCTTCGAACCGCGCGTCCTACGTCAGCCAGTTCGGAGACACCAAGGACGTCCCGGTCTTCGAGCGCTTCTTCATCGGCGGGCAGGACACCCTGCGCGGCTACAACGCCAACGGCGAGGCGGGGTTCCTCACCGGGGGCAAGGTCTACGACATCTTCAACATCGAGCTGGGCGTGCCCCTGGCCCGCGAGCACAAGAAAAGCATCGTCAAGCTCGTGGGCTTCTTCGACATGGGCGGGTCGTGGGCCGCGGTCCGCGAGATCAGCACCCGCATCGGCCCCGATACGCGCGACCTCAAGACCGACGCCGGCTTCGGGATCCGCTTCGTCACCCCCGCCTTCCCCATCCGCCTGGACTGGGGCTACGGCTTCAACCATCGTCCGGGCGAAAAAGTCTACCAGATCAACTTCGGGATGGGGAACCTTTTCTGATGAAGACACCACTGCTGGCCGCTGCCGTGCTCCTGGGCCTGGCCTGTCCTGTCCGCGTAAGCGCCATCGAACTCTCGCTGGAGGAGAACAAAGCCGAACGCGGGAACATCGGCTTCGTAGACACCCAACGCCTGTTCAAACTCTTCCCGGAGACCATCAAGGCCAAGGAGAACTTCGAGGAGGCCGTGCGCCAGGCCGAGGACCAGATCAACCTGCGCAAAGCCGAAGTCCTGCGCCTGCGCAAGGAGATCGACGAGCTCAAGGTCGAGCGCGCGGTCCTGGCGAAATCCACGCCCACGGCAGCAGCGATGAGCGCGGGCGGCAGCGAACCGACCCGAGCGGCCCCCGCGGGAGCGACGGGCACGAGCTCCCCTCAGGAAAGGCGTGGAGAGCCGGTGCTGCCGATCGGAACGCCCCCAACCACACCCCCGCGCACGGTCGCCGCCGTCCCGGTCGCTGCGTCCACCGCCACAGCCAATGAACCGTTGCTCAAACCCGCCGTCTCCTCGCCCACGGCCATCCTCCAACTGCCGGGCTTCGGGGGAGTCGTCTCTTCAGCGACGGCGGCCCAGCCTCTGATCATCAATCTGCCGGGGGCCACCACCGGCCAGGTGACGGTCTCACCTCCGACAGGAGCCAGCTCCCCGATCGGGATTGCCCCCAGGGTCCCGGCACCACCGACCCCGACCGTATCCTCAACCACGGCACAGACCACCCAAGACGCGGCGCTGGCGGCGCTCGATGAGAAGGTCGCGCAGAAGACCCGCGAACTCCAGCGCAAGCAGACCCAGGCCCGGGACGAGCAGGCCGCCGCCGAGAAGAACCTCCTGGATCTAGAAAGCCGCAGATCCGAGATCCTGCTGGGCAAGATCTACAAAGCCGTCCAGGAAGTGGCCCACCGCGAAGGCGTCAGCGTCGTGGTGGACAAGACCGGCATCCTCTACGGCCACAATGCCGTGGACCTGACAGAGAAAGTCCTCAAGTACCTCAAGGGAGGCTAGGTGGGAATCAACGACGCGACGGCCCTCACGTTGGGACAGACCGCGGCCGAGATCGCCGGGCTCGTGGGCGGCGAGCTCCAAGGCGAGGCCGGCCTCATGATCTCGGGGATCAAAGGACTGACCGAGGCCGGGCCGGAGGATCTCTCGTATCTGGACCTGACCCACGCGAAGTACCTGGCCGCCGCCGCCGCGACCAAGGCCGGGGGCGTGCTCCTGCCCGCCGCGAACCGCCAGCTCGCCTGCCCCGCCCGGGCCCGGATCTACGTCCCGGACACCCAATACGCGGTCACTGTGGTCCTGGACTTCCTCGCCTCCCGAAAGCCCAAGCCCCCGGTGGGCATAGACCCCCGGGCCAGCGTCCACCCCGAGACCCACCTCGGCAGCGGCGTCTCGGTGGGCCCCTTCACCGTCATCGAGCGCGGGGCCGACATCGGCGACGGGACCGTCATCGCCGCCCAGTGCTTCATCGGCGAGAACGCCCGCGTCGGCAGCGCCTCCCGCCTCTACCCTCAGGTCACGGTGCGGGAAGACTGTATCATCGGAGACCGCTGCATCCTCCATGCCGGCGTGGTCATCGGAGCCGACGGCTACGGCTTCCACACCGACCGCAAGACCGGCCGGCACCGCAAGATCCAGCAGTTGGGCAACGTGGTGATCCAGGACGACGTGGAGATCGGCGCCAACTCCACCCTGGACCGCGGCAAGCTGCCCAGCGACTCCACGACGGTCGGAGCCGGAACCAAGATCGACAATCTCGTCCAGATCGGCCACAACTGCAGGATCGGCCGGGACTGCCTCATCGTGGCCCAGGTCGGCGTCGCCGGCTCCACGACGGTCGGCGACTTCGTCGTCCTGGGCGGACAGGTCGGCATCGCGGGCCACCTGCGCATCGGCGACCGCGTCCAGATCGGAGCCCAGAGCGGCATCATGACCGACGCGGAGCCAGGCCAGATCCTCTTCGGAACCCCGGCCCGGCCGCACCGGGAGGCCTTCAAGCTCCAGGCCCTCTACGCCAAGCTCCCCGAGATGCACGCGGCCCTCCGGGGGCTGCGCCGCAAGCTCGGGATCGGCGCGGACGAGCCCTCTCAGAAACCGGAGGCGTGACATGCCCCAGAACCCCAGACAAACGACGCTCAAAGAGGAGACGACCCTCAAAGGCGTCGGCCTGCACACCGGCAACCGCTCGCAGATCGTCTTCCGCCCGGCTCCGGCCAACGCCGGATTGCGCTTCTTCCGGACCGACCTGCCCGGCACCCCGATGATCCCCGCGCGCCTCGAGTTCGTGGTGACCACGGTGCGGGGAACGAACCTGGGCCTGGGCGACGCCAAAGTGCACACGGTCGAGCACGTCCTCTCCGCCTGCACGGGCGTGGGCCTGGACAACGCCGATATCCTGGTCTCGGCCAACGAACCTCCCATCCTCGACGGTTCGGCGCTGCCCTTCGCCCAGGCGTTCCGGGCCGCCGGGTTCGTCGAGCTCGCCGCCCCCAAGCGCGGGCAGCGCATCCCGGGCGAGGTCGTCTACGCCGACGGCGCCGCCCGCTATCGCGCCGTGCCGGCCGAGGACTTCACCATCACAGCCACCCTCATCCACGACCATCCCCTGATGCCCCGGATGACCCAGACCATCCGGCTCGACCCCGAGACCTACCTCTCCGAGGTAGCCCCGGCCCGGACCTTCTGCTTCGAGCACGAGGTGGCCTTCCTGCGCTCGCAGGGGCTGGCCCAAGGCGGGTCGCTGGACAACGCCATCGTCATCGGCAAGGACAAGTTCCATACCAATTCCGAGGGCCTGCGCTTCCCCGACGAGTTCGTCCGCCACAAGATGCTGGACCTCGTCGGAGACCTCACCCTGGTCGGACGGCCGCTGTTCCAGATGCACATCGAGGCCCAGTGCCTGGGGCACTCCCACAACGTGGAGTTCGCCAAGCGCCTCGCCGCCGCCGCCGCGTCCCTGCGCCGGAAATCCGTCTCCCTGGAGGCTTGAATGCACGAAGAAAGGACCGAACCGACGGGACTGCCCCCCATCGTCAAGACGATGGACATCCGCGCCATCCGCAAGGCCATCCCCCACCGCTACCCCTTCCTGCTCGTCGACAAGGTCGAATTGCTGGAGGGCGGCAAGCTGGTCATCGGGACCAAGTGCGTCACCACCAACGAGCCCTTCTTCGCGGGGCACTTCCCCGAGCACCCGGTCATGCCGGGCGTCCTCATCATGGAAGCCATGGCCCAGACCGCCGCGGCCATGGTGCTCTCCCGACCGGATTTCGCCGGCAAACTCGCCTACTTCATGGGCATCGATGAGGCCAAGTTCCGCCTGCCGGTCTTCCCCGGCAGCGTGCTGAAGCTCCACCTGGAGGCCCAGCGCGTGGGACGCATCGGAAAATTCCGCGGCGAGGCCTACGTGGACGGCAAGCTCGCGGCCGAGGCCATCCTCACGTTCGCCGTTGTCGATAAGGAGGCCTGATGCCAATCCATTCGACGGCCGTCATCCACCCCAGCGCCAAGCTCGACCCGAGCGTCGAGGTCGGCCCATTCACCGTCATCGGCCCAGAGACCATCATCGGCCCGGGCTGCCTGGTCGGCCCGCACTGCGTCGTCGAGTACGCGACATTGGGCTGCGAGAACCGCCTCGTGGCCAACTGCTTCGTGGGCACCCCGCCCCAGGACCTCTCCTACCACGGCGAGCCCACGCGCTTGGTCATGGGGGACCGCAACCTGGTGCGCGAAGGCGTGACCCTGAACCGCGGCACCAAGGCCACGGGCGAAACGCGCATCGGCTCCGGCTGCCTCTTCATGACCCAGTCCCACGTGGCCCACGACTGCCGCATCGGCAACGGCGTCATCCTGGTCAATGCCACGGGCCTCTCCGGACACGTGGAGGTCGGCGACCACGCCGTCATCTCCGGACTGGTGGGAGTGCACCAATTCGTGCGCATCGGCCGCCTGGTCATGATCAGCGGAGGCTCCATGATCGGCAAGGACATCCCCCCCTTCTGCCTGGCCCAAGGCGACCGCGCCGGCCTGCGGGGACTCAACCTAGTGGGCCTGCGCCGCGCCCGCCTCTCGCCCCAGACCATCCGGGCCATCAAGGACGCGTACGCGTCTCTCTTCACCGAGGGCCTGCGCCTGGAGGAGGCCGTGGCCAAGTTGCGCGCCGCCGGCCCGACTCCGGAGGTGACCGAGATGCTGGACTTCATCTCCAAGAGCAAGCGCGGCGTCATGAGACCCAGGACGGGAGAAGCCGAGGGACAGGAGGCCGCGGCCTGAGCGACCCTATCGGCTTGCTCGCCGGCTCCGGGCGCTTCCCGCTGCTCTTCGCCGCGGAGGCCCGCCGGATGAACGTCCCGGTCGTAGCCCTAGGCATCAAAGACGTCACCGACCCCGCCCTGGAGGGCCTGACCGGAAAAGTCCAGTACTTCCCCCTGGGCCAGATCTCCAAGCCCATCTCCGCGCTCAAAGCCGCCGGCGTGAGGCGGGCGGTCATGATGGGCAAGGTCCAGCACGTCTCCCTCTTCGGCGGGGTGATGCCCGACCTGCGCGCAATCAAACTCCTGGCGGCCCTCAAGGACAAGCGCACGGACACGATCCTGCGGGCCGTGGCCGACGAGTTCGCCAAGGACGGCATCGAGCTCCTCTCCTCCGCCACATTCCTATCGCATCTCCTGGTCCCGGCGGGCCCGCTGACCCGCCGCAAGCCCACGGCCGCTGAGCTGGCCGATTTCCGCCTGGGCTGGGCCGCGGCCAAGGCCGTGGCCGGCTTCGACATCGGCCAGACCGTCGTGGTCAAGGACGCCGCGGTCATCGCGGTCGAAGCCATGGAAGGGACCGACGCCGCCATCCTCAGGGCGCGAGACCTGGCGCGCTCCCAAGGCCAGAAGCCCGCGCTCACCGTCGTCAAGGTGGCCAAGCCCAGGCAGGACCTGCGCTTCGATATCCCCGTCCTGGGGCTCGACTCGCTCAAGATTTTCGCCGAAGCCGGGGTCTCGGCCGTGGCGGTGGAAGCCGGGACCACGCTCATCTTCGACAAGGACGAGTTCCTCCGCCGGGCCGACGACCAGACGCTGGCCATCGTCGGCCTGCCCGCCGGAGGCCCTGAGGGGGAGATATGACCCACGATTCTCGAATCAAGATCGGAGTCCTCGGCGCCGGAAAGATCGGCACGCTGCACGCCAAGGTCCTGACCAAGACCCCGGATTTCGAGCTGGTCGGCGTCTGCGACACCAACCTCTGGCGCGCGCAGCTCGCGGCCTGGCAATGCAACACGGTGGCGGTGCGCGACTACCGCGACGTCATCGCCCAGTCCGACGCGGTGATCGTCGGCGTGCCCACCCCCCTGCACCACGAGGTCGGGTTGGCCGCCATCCGGGCGGGTAAGCACGTCCTCATCGAGAAGCCTTTGGCCTCCTCCGTAGCGGAGGCCAAGGAGCTTCTGGCCGAGGCCGAAACACACAAGGTCGTGCTCATGGTCGGGCATGTGGAGCGCTTCAATCCGGCCGTGCTGGAGGCCATCAAGCACATCCGCAACCCGCGCTTCATCACGGTCGAGCGCCTGGGGCCCTACGACCCGCGCATGAGCCACATCGGCGTGGTCCTCGACCTCATGATCCACGACCTCGACATCCTCCTGACGCTGGTGGGCTCGCCGGTGGAATCCCTGGAGGCCGTGGGCGCGCATCTGCTCAGCCAGCACGAGGACATCGCCAACGTGCGCGTGCGCTTCAAGTCCGGCTGCATCGCGGACCTCACGGCCAGCCGCATCTCGCTGGAGAAGAGCCGCAAGCTGCGGGTCTTCCAAAAAGATTCCTACATCTCCGTCGACTACGGCAACACAACGCTCAAGATCGCCCAGAAGAAAGTCCCGGTCATCAAGAGCCTCAAGGACGTCGAAGTCATCCGGCCCAAGTTCCCGAAGACCGAGCCGCTGCGCAACGAACACCTCCATTTCCTCGACTGCATCCGCCACAGCCGCAAGCCCTGGCCCAGCGGCGAACACGGCGTCGAGGCCCTGAAGCTCGCGCTGCAGGTCTCCGAAGAACTGCAGCGCTACGAGGTCTCCGACTACGCGCAGGCCCGGTCTTTGATCCCGCCCTGGGCCCAGGACCTCGGCCGCATCGCCAAGAGCGTGGGCAAGGACATCCTGCGCGGGGACTGACCCCCGCGCGCAGCGCCCTGCGCGACCCCATGGACAAGCCCCTCATCCTCATCGTGGCCGGCGACCCTTCCGGAGACCTGCACGGCGCCCACTTGGCCCGAGCGCTCAAGTCCGGCGGAGCCCGCGTGGCCGCGGTGGGCGGCCCGCTCCTGCAAGGGGAAGCCGACGAATTCCTGGAGGACCTCGCCTCGCACGCCATCGCCGGCTTCTGGGAGCCGGTGGCCAAAGTGGGGTTCCTGGTGCGGCTGGGCCTGCGCCTGAAGCGCTTCCTGCAAGAGCGCCGTCCGGCAGTCCTGGTCTGCATCGACTATTACGGCTTCAACCGCCGCGTCCTGAGCCTGGCCCGGGACGCAGGGGTTCCGGCCTATTACTTTATCAGCCCGCAGGTCTGGGCCAGCCGCCCCGGCCGCGTGGCCGTTCTGAAGCGCTTGGTGCGCCGCATGCTGGTCATCTTCCCCTTCGAAGAGCGGCTCTACCGCGACGCCGGGGTGCCTTGCACCTTCGTGGGTCATCCGCTCCTGGACCTCATCCCGGCCCCGCCGGACCAGGCGGCCCTCAAGCCCCCGCTGACCATCGGGCTTCTCCCCGGCAGCCGAGCCGCCGAGGTGCAGCGCCACCTGCCCGTCTTCCTGGAAGCCTTCCAGCGGCTCCAGGGTTCTTTCCCGCAGTCCCGCGCGGTGGTCTTCGCCTCCCCCCATCTGCCGGATTCGGCCTACGCCGCCGCGGCCGGGATCGCCGAACTGGTGCGCGAACCCGGCTACGCCCGTCGCGCCGCCCTGGACCTCGCCCTCTCCTCCTCCGGGACCGCCACCCTGGAGAACGCCCTCTTGGGAGTGCCGATGGTCGTGGTCTACAAGATGTCCTGGTTGACCTATGCGGTGGCGCGCGCGCTCATCCGGGTGAAGCACATCTCCATGGTCAACATCCTCGCCGACCGCAGCTTGGTGCCGGAGCTCATCCAGGACGAAGCCACGCCGCAGCGCGTGGCCCAGGCGGCGCGGGCGCTGCTGGAAGACCCCGGCCGGTACGCGCGGCTGCGCCAGGACCTGCTGGCTCTGCGGCGCGTCTTGGGCGAGCCGGGAGCGTCCCAGCGCGCCGCGCAGGAGATCCTGTCCTCCTGGCGCGGGCAGGTCCCCGCCGCATGAACGCCCCGGCGCGCTTCTGGCCCTACCTGCGGCCCCATTCGCGGCGTTTCGCCTGGGCCGTGGCCGCCATGTGCGCGGTGGCCGCCTTCAACGGCGGGGCCGTCCTGCTCCTCAAGCCCATCGTGGACCGCATCTTCATCGCCCGGGACCTGCGCATGCTCTGGCTGACGGTCGCGGCCGTGCCCTTGCTGATGGCGGGCAAGACCGCGGTCTCCTATCTCCAGAACTACCTCATGAGCTGGATCGGCCAGAGCGTCACGCAGCGCATCCGCGAAGACCTCTTCCGGCACCTGCTGGCGGCCCCATTCGGGAGAGGAGAACGGCCTCCCTCCGAGGACGGCGGCCCCTGGGCCGCCGAGATCCTCTCGCGGGTCACCAACGACCTGGCCATCGTACAGACCGAGTTGGTCTCGGTCCCGCTCTACCTGATCCGCGACTCCATGACCCTGGTCTTCCTGACGGGGTCCCTGTTCTACCTGGATTGGCGCTTCGCGCTTATCGCCCTGGCCGGGACGCCCGCGACCGCCATCGCCTTCGTGGTGCTGGGCCGCAAGATGCGCCGCTACAGCCTGCAGAGCCAGGCCATGATGGAGCGCCTGACCGACCGCTTCGAGGGCAGCCTGCGCGGCCTCTTTGCGGACCAGGCCCCGAGCTCCGAGTCGGCCATTCTGGGGGAGTTCCGAGCCGAGAACGCCGTGTTCTTCGCGCTGACGATGCGCTACCTGCGCGCCACGGCCCTGGCCGCGCCGCTCATGGAGCTCTGCGGTTCGTTGGCCATGGCCGCGCTCCTCTACTTCGGCGGGACCGCGGTCATCGCGAGCCGCATGACGCCGGGGGCCTTCTTCGCCTTCTTGGGCGCCTTCCTCTCGGCCTATGCGCCGATCAAGAACCTGGCGCGCACCAATTCCGACCTGCAGCGGGCGCTGGCCTCGGGAGAACGCATCTTCGAGCTCCTCGAGCGGGCTCGCCCCCCCGTGGAGGCGGCATGACCCCGCTGGGCAAGGACCCCCTCATCGCTCAGTTCTCGACCTACGCTCCGCACGTGGACACCGCGATCCTCGGCAAAGCCTACGATTTCTCGGTCCGCGCCCACGCGGACCAGGAGCGGGCCTCCGGCGAGGTCTACTTCGTGCACTGCCAGTCCGTGGCGACGTCTCTGGTGGAATGGAAGATGGACCTGCCCACCATCTGCGCCGGCCTCCTGCACGACACCCTGGAGGACACCCCGGTCACCCAGGAGATCATGCGGGCGGAGTTCGGCGAAGAGATCACGCGCCTGGTCCTGGGCGTGACCAAGCTCGAGCGCCTGGAGTACTCCTCCCGGGACGACGTGCAGGCCGAGAACTGGCGCAAGATGCTCCTGGCCACGGCGCAAGACATCCGCGTCATCGTCATAAAGCTGGCCGACCGCCTGCACAACATGCAGACGCTGGGCTACCTCCCCGAAGAGAAGCGGCAGCGCATCGCCCACGAGACCATCGCCCTCTACGCCCCTCTGGCGCATCGGCTGGGGATGTTCCAGCTCAAAGGCCAGCTCGAGGACCTCGCCTTCAAGCACCTCTGGCCCAAGGAGTTCACGGAACTGGACACCAAGGTCAACGCGATGCTGGCGGCCCGGGAAGCGACCCTGAAGAAATTCAAGGAGTCGGTGGAGAAGGCCTTGGCCAATTCCGAGATCGCCCACCGCATCCTTTCCCGGAGCAAGAGCCTCTACTCCATCTACGGCAAGATGCAGCGCCAGAAGAAGCCCTTCGAGGAGATCCAGGACGCTCTGGGCGTGCGCATCATCACGGACACGATCTCCAACTGCTATGCGCTGCTGGGCATCGTCCACACGGAGTTCAAGCCGGTGGCCGGGAGCTTCACGGACTACATCTCCATCCCGAAGATGAACCTCTACCAGAGCCTGCACACCACCGTGATGGGGCCCGGGGGGGAGCTGGTGGAAATCCAGATCCGCACCGAGGAGATGCACCGCACGGCGGAGTACGGCATCGCGGCGCACTGGCGCTACAAGACTGGAGAACACGCCAAGGATGCCCACCTGGAGGAGAAGCTCAATTGGCTGCGGCAATGGATCGAGTGGCTGCAAGACCTGAAGAGCCCCCGCGAGTTCCTCGACAGCCTGAAGACCGACCTAGAGCTCAACCAGGTCTTCATCTTCACCCCAGCCGGGGAGGTCAAGCCTTTGCCCGCGGGCGCCACGCCTCTGGATTTCGCCTTCGCCGTGCACACGGATATCGGCTACTCCTGCGTGGGCGCCCAGGTGAACAACAAGATGGTGCGGCTGGACTACCAGCTCAAGAGCGGGGACATCTGCAAGATCATCACCAAGAGGGGCTCGCTGCCCAAGAAGGACTGGCTGATGTTCGTCAAGACCGCTCGGGCGCGGTCCAAGATCCGACATTACCTGCGCGAAAAAGGCATCGTCGCCTAACGGCCGCCCCGAGCCGTTGTGCCCCGTCTCAGATTTTTGTATCATTTATAAATGCCTCAGAAATCTTATATCCAAAGTCCCCAGGCCGCGCCCAACCAGAGGCGCTACCACCATATCGATGCCACCGGCCAGGTCCTGGGCCGCATGGCGACCCGCACGGCCACCTTGCTGCGCGGCAAGCACAAGCCGACCTACACCGCCTTCGTGGACTGCGGCGACTACGTCATCATCACCAACGCGGCGCGAATCCGCCTGACCGGCCACAAGCTCGACCAGAAGACCTACTTCAGCCACTCCGGCTTCGCGGGCGGATGCAAGACCACGCCCCTGCGCCGGCAGATGGAACGAGACCCCCGCAAAGTGGTCTACCTGGCCGTCAAGCGCATGATCAACGCCAACCGACTGCGCAGCCGCCAACTGGCGCGCCTCAAGATCTTCCCCGGGGAGCAGCCCAAATCCAAGTCGCTCCCCGCGAAGGCAAGCTGAACACAAGGGAACTGAAAATGACCAAACAGAACCAGATCTGGGCGACCGGCCGCCGCAAGACTTCGGTGGCGCAGGTGCGCCTCATCCCCGAGGGCGCTGGCAAAGTGACCATCAACACCAAGCCGGTAGACGACTATTTCCGCGGCCAGGAGCACCGGCTGCGCAACGTCCTGGCGCCGATTGGCGTAGCCGCCGAGGGAGCCAAGAAATTCGACTACGTACTCAAGGTCATGGGCGGCGGGTTGACGGGCCAAGCCGAGGCGGCCCGCCATGCCATCGCCCGGGCCCTGGTCAAGCTCGACGAGAAGAACAAGAAGGCGATGCGTGCCAACGGCTTCCTCACCCGCGACCCGCGCATGGTCGAACGCAAGAAGTCGGGCCAGCCCAAAGCCCGCAAACGGTTCCAGTACTCCAAGCGTTAAGGATCGCTCGGTCCTATGGCGAGCAGCCACCAGGGGGCGCAAGCCCCCTGGTTCTTTTTTTAAGACGACATGAACCCGAAGGAAAAGATAAAAATACGGGGATTGGCCCGCTTGGCGGCCTGGATATTCGGGGTCTGGGGGGCCGTGGTGACTTCCAAGGCCCTCTACGATCTCTTCGCGGGCGAGCCGGAGGCGAACCTCTTCGCCCCGCGCAAATGGGCCTTCGTCACCCAAGAGCAGTGGCTTCGCTACGGGGGCTTCGAGCTCGCCTACGGCCTGGCCCTGCTAGGCCTAGCCTTCTACGCCGTGAAGTTCTCCCGACTCCTGCCTGAGGTCGTCCCGCGCGACCGGCAGGAGCCGGAGTTCAAACTCTTCGAGTAGGGCCGCCCGCTTACCTGGGCTTAACGGCCTTCTTCGGGGCCGGCGCCGGCTCGTCGCCGACGGGCGGATGCCCAGGAGGCAGCAAGCCCATCCCCTGAGGCTCTCCAGGAGCCATCACCATGGGCCCCGGGCCGCCGCAGCGCTTGCCCAGAGAGTTCCTGATATGGCCCGTCACAGAGCAGAGCACGCCCAGAAGCCCCACAATCACAAGCACGCTGCCCAGCACGTCACCGATCCGCCTGACGCAGGCGCTGGTCTCCTTGACCGCCTGCAGGAGCACCCAATAGCCCAAAGTCGCGACCACCGCATAGGCCGCTCCGGTCAGGAGCCCGCCCTGGTGGGCGGCGCAGCAGCCTGAGCCGCACCCCGACAGGCCCATCGCCCGCGCGGCCTCCGGCAGGGACACGAACACAGAAGTCATCACAGCTCTCATCGGTGAACCTCCTCTACGCCTATAGTCTAGCAAGCCGAGGGCCCCAAAAGGGACCGCCCAGACAGCTTGGGCTGTCTGGGCGGTCGTTGAGGTCGTCGGAAGCTTAGAGCTTCTTGACGTTCGCGGCGCGCGGTCCCTTATCGGACTGCTGCACGTCGAACTCGACGGCCTGATTCTCGGCCAAAGTCTTGAACCCTTCACCGGTGATGGCCGTGTGATGGACGAACAGATCTTTGGAACCGTCATCCGGCGTGATGAAGCCGAAGCCCTTCTGGTCATTGAACCACTTCACTTTCCCTGTAGCCATTATGTTGGTATTCCTCTGTGTTACTGCTTTGCTCACATACGTCTGTGGCGAGGGTATCGTCTACCCTTATACCTATTATAGCAAGAAACCCCCTGGAAATATAGGCCCGTTCACACGGAAGAAATGCCTCAGCCGCGCCCGGCCGGGCGCGGCGCGCAGAGCCGATCCGCCATCCGTTCCACGAACGCCAGCATGCCGTTGTAGCCCAGGAAGGGCCGTTCGAAGAGCGCGTGGCTCCGGTAGCTGGGAAAACCGAACTCCATGGTCGGACAACGCAGGCCGTGGACCTCCTGCTCGCACCAGCAGGTCACGAAAAGGTCCAGAGGCGCCTGCAGGAGCCGGCGCACGGCCGGGGACGACGAACGCGGGGCGTAAAGGACCGGCATGGCGCGGTCCGGGGCCGCGGCGAGCGGCCGCGAACCGCCGCGGCCCCGGACGATGGCGCCCGCCACGCTCAGGCCCAGATCCTCGGCGATGTCCAGGAACCCCTCGAGCAGGTAAGGGTCGCCCATGAAAGCCGTGCGACGGTTGAGGAAATACTGCGGAATGATCCATTTCAAGCGGGGGACGACGCGGGAAAGCTCCGCCGCGATGAAGATCTCGGCTGACTGGGCCCGTCCCGCGGCCTTTCCCACATCGCGCAGGAAGCGCTCGGTCTTGGGCAGGCCGAAAGGCAGTTCCGTTTCCACCAGCTGGGCGCCCGTGGCCCGGGCCAGGCCGCGCGCCGCGGCCCGTCCGTAAGGCAAAGACACGATCAAGTCCGCCTCGGCGGCGCGCGGCAAGGCCGCGGCCGGCTCGCCGCTGAGCCAGATCGAGACCGTGTCCAGACCCAGCGCCGTCAGCATCCGGCGCAGCTCCGCCAGGTTGCCGAAGTGGTCGGCCTCGTTGCGGTCCATAAAATAGCCCACGATCGCGGCCGTCTTCGGCGGCCGCTGGCGCGACTTGGCCTTCCGCTTGCCGTCCCGAACCAGCCCCCGGACGAGGGCGTTAAGGACCTGGCCATAGCCGTCGAGCCAGTCGCCGATGAGCGAGTCCGGGGCGATGTCGATGGCCGGCTTGGTCAGAGTGCCCGCCAAGGAGCGGATGACCCGGCCGTAATCCACGCCGGTGATGGAGCACATGGGCAACGCCGTGACCAGGACCAGGCCCGACTCCTGGAGGCCGTCCACGGTCCGGATATGGCGCCGGATGATCTCGTCGTGCTCCTTGACCACGCCGCGCGAGCAGACGTTGGTGAAGGCCACCCGGTGACGGCCGCTGATGCGCAGCAGCGTGGAGCCCAGGTCGTGGCGGCCGTGGATGAAGTGGGACTTGTAGAGCACGCAGTCCGGGCCATCCACCAGGATGTAGGCGTCCGGGATCGCGTTGACCGCCAGATAGACCCCGAGCAGAGTCGGGAAGTTCATCGGCCTGCCATAGCCTTCGGACATCAGTCCCCCCCCATGAAGCGCGCGTAGCGTCGCGCGAACGGCCAGCGGCAGATGCCGCCGAGCCTCGCCAGGCTGCGCGCGGCCCCGGCTAGGCCCATCTCGAAGCAGTCCAGGGAGAACTGCGCCTTGCCGGCCCGGGCCAGCCGGGAATCATAGGTGTACTCGGAGTAAACCGCGTCGAAGCGTCCCTCGCGCAGCAATCGGTCGAGCTCCTCCGGGGTCTGGAAGAAGCGCAGCCCCGCCCCCCCCTTCTTGGCCTCGCCGAAGCAGAGGACCTCCACGCCGAAGCCCATCTCCCGCAGGATGCGCAGCAGGGGCACGCCCCAAGTCTGCGCCGGGTCGGTCAGGCGCCGCATGTGAAAGCCATCCACCACGAAGGCGACGCTGCGGCCGCGGACCTGGCCGCGCGCTGTGTCCCAACCTGAGGCCAGGTCCTTGGCCGCCCGGGCCAGGGCCGGCTTGACCGCGCGCTTGCGGCCCAGCCCTCCAGCCACGCCCGCCACCCAGGCCTTGGTCCCCTCCCAGCCGTAAGGCGCCTCGAACCGCAGGGTCTTGATGGGCAGAGGCGCGAAGAACTCCTGGTAGGTCTTGGCATAGGCTCCGTTGGGGTAGAGCACCTGGGCCTCGGCCGAAAGGTAAGTCCGCACCGTGTCCAAGCTCAGGGATGGCATGACCCGGGCGTTGACCTCAACGCCCGTCTCGCGCAGCAACGCGACCAGCTCCTGCAGGGCCGGGCCCTCGGGGAAACCCACCAAGTTGACGCAGCGGCGGCGGCGCGCCACCCTGGCGAAGGCGGGGTCCATCTGGAGCTTGCGGAACAGCGCCAAGCACACGTCGAAGTCCTGGCAACTGGCCGAGGTGTGGTTCATATAGACGATGGGGATCTTAGTGCGTTTCTGCCAGCGCGCCACCACGGCCTCCGCGTCGTCTCCGATCACGGTCGGGATGCAGGTCGAGTGCACCACCACCGCCTCGGCGCGGCCCTCCGCGTGGGCCACCGCGGCGGCCAGGGCTTCGTCGAGCTTGCGCCCCCCGCCGTGGATGACATCGAGGTCCCGGAGGTCGGTCATCACGTTCCAGCGCCCCTCGCCTTCGTCCCCCCGGTCTTCGGGGCGGCGGCGTGGCCCTCGGCGCGGTTTCCCCCGTTCCGGGCCGGGCTCCGGGCGAGACCCCTCCTGCGGCTCCACGAAGGGCGGCCAGGGGAATTTGAAGAAGGCCGGGAGGCTCGGGTCGTTGTAGTTCGGCGTGGCGAAGGAGCACTCCAGGTCCTGGTGCCAGACGTTGACCACGGGAGTGCCGCCCTCCAGGCACATCCGGACGTTGCGACGCGTCTCGAAATCGCAGAAGAAGTTGCGCCACTGATCCCCCGCTCCCCAGACCTGGGAGTTGGGGCCCGGGTCGTTGTCCCAGAGCGAGCCGTGCCAGGCGGCGAGGTCCGCCTCCGAAGGGCCCGTAGGCCCCTGGTCCGGGCCGGGGCCCGGCCCAGGCTGCTGCGGCGACGCGGGGACGCCGCCGTCCTGACGGACATCAGGAGGTGCGTCGGCCGTCATGGGCTCAGCGCCGGAAGCGACGAAGCCATTATGGGAGAGCTGATGGAAGCGCTCGTCCGGGAAGGGGGTCGGAGCCTTGGCCCGCCTGCGGTCGAAATCCCAGAGCCGCTGAGCCAGGCCGACGACCTTCTTGGAGAACTCGCAGCGCGGCGCCTGCTCCGCCGCGGTCACGCGCCGGTACTCCGCCTCCCGCACGGCGGCCTCGCGCGGCAGGAACGCCAGCACCGTGGTGCCGATGCCCGCGGCGAAACGCTCCAAGGCGGCGCGGTCCGCCCCGGGGTCGCGCAGGTTGCCGACCAATCCGCAGAGCGCGATGCCGTTGGCGCTGTAGTTGCGCACCGCCCGAGCGATGTTGTTGGCCGCGTAGAGAGACATGAGTTCCTCGGAGGTCACGATGACCACCTTGTCCGCGAAGCCCTGGCGCAAGGGCGCGGCGAAACCGCCGCAGACCACGTCTCCCAGCACGTCGAAGAGCGCCACGTCGTGGCGCCCCTCGCTGAGGATGCCGGCGCCGTTCAAGAGCTCGATCATCCGGGAGATGCCGCGGCCCGCGCAGCCGATGCCCGGCTCCGGCCCCCCCGCCTCCACGCAGTCCACTCCGAGCCGGCCCCGCACCAGCAGGCCGGAGAGGTCCCGCGCAAAATCGTCCATGAAGGCCGACTGCTCCACCACGGTCCGGATAGGCCGGCCCTCGGTCAGGGCCAAGGTGGTGTCGTGCTTGGGGTCGCAGCCCACCAGCAGCACCTTCTTGCCCTGCCGGGCGTAGACGGCCGCGAGGTTGGCGGCCAGCGTGGATTTTCCGATGCCGCCCTTGCCGAAGATCGCGATGCGCTGCATCAGGTTTTCCTCTTTGGCTTGGTCTTCGTCTTGAGGACCGGGATGAACTCGTCCCAGCCGAACATCTCGGGATACTCCCGCCAAGGCCCCTCGCAGGCCTGGAAGAACGCGCACTCCGGGCAGCGGGGCCCCTTGGCCTTGCCCTCGGTCCGACGGGTCTTGGTGTAGTCCTCGATGACGGTATCGGCGTCGAAGATCTTGGTGGCCGGGATGATGCGCTCGGCCACATAGTCCTCATAGCCCGACATGAAGCAATAGGGGATGGCCTCGGTCATGACGCGCCGGCCGGCCCGGAGACCCGCGTCGAGCCCCTTCTTGACCCAGGGCTCGATGAGCGTCTTGCGGGCGGTGAGCCATTCCTTGTTCTGGCCCGCGCGGCCGGTCATATGCATGAAGGCGAATTGGAACTGCTCCACGCCGAGGGAGACGAGCAGACGGGCGAGGTCCGGCAGGTCCCGGTAGTTGACCTTGGTGACGACCGTGTTGGTGATCAGACGCGCCCCGGACTTCTTGACGTTGCGCATCCCGGCCACGGTCTGCAGGAAGCTGCCCGGAGCGCCGGTCAGGAAGTCGTGGAGCTCGGGCCGCGAGCCGTGCAGGGCCGGCCCGAACTCATTGACCCCGGCCGCCACGAGGTCCTTGACCAGGGCCGTGTAACAGAGGGTGCGGCCGTTGGTCTGGATCTGGATGTCCTTGTAGCCCAAGCCGCGGGCGGCGCGCACCAGGTCGCGCAGGTCCGCGTGCAGGGAGGGCTCCCCTCCGGTGAAGACCACGCCCGTGGCCCCGGAGCGGCGGCCCTCGGCCAAGGCCCGGCAAAGTTCGTCCCGGGACTTGGCCGGCAGCCTCTCGCGCTTGTCCCCCTGAACGCAGAACCGGCAGAGATTATTGCAGGCGAAGCCCACCTTCAAGTCGATGCGTTCGGTCACGACAGCGCCCTCGCGGCTCCGGCTTTAAACAGGTCCCAGGCCCGTTCGAAATACGGGATCAGGAGCGCGACCAGATTGTCCCGGCGCACCACGGTGTACAGGGAGCCGAGGAAGATCCACACGGCGAAGGGGATCGTGTGATAGAACGTGTAGCTCGCCGCGGGCGGGTTGGAGGCGGCGGCGGACCGGGAGGCGAGCCAAGCCTTGATGGCCTCGACCTCGCCCTGCGCCAGCCCGTCCGAGAAGCGGCCGCCCAGCTTGTCGGCGAGGTCCTTCTCCGCCGCCAGCCTCTGCCAGGTCTCATCCGAGAGCACGATCCCGGGCTGGAGATGCTCCGGCCTCAGCTCCCGCAGGCTTTCCAGCTCGATGTACCAATGGAAGACCAGGCGCGCCACGGACAGGAACACGCCGAAATTGGCCGTCATCTTCAGGGCCGCCACGATGATCGCGAGGACGTCCCAATGGCCGAAGACCGCGCCCCCGGACATCGCGGCCGCGAGGCTGGCCAGCGCCAGATACCCCATCCGGCGGTCGCGCAGAACCATCGTGATCTTGCCCCAGGCCACGAACATGAGCAGGAAGAGCATCACGTTGCCGAAGGGCCCCCAGGCCAGCCGATGCGAGTAGTGCTGCGCGGTCCCCGCGAGATAGAACAGGGCGAAGAGGTTCACCAGCATGGTGAGGTACTGGTAGCGGCAGGGCCACGCCTCGCGCAGGCGAACCTCGATGGCATCGGCCCGGGCCTTGAGCCAGATCCGCCAATCGACCCCCCAGAGCCCGGCCGCCCGCTGAAGCATGTGCCCGACCGTCTCCGCGGCGAAGAGCAGGCCGGCCGGCACGAAGATGTTGACCAGCAGGAGCATGAACAGCAGCAGCGGGAACCCGGGCAGGTTGGGGTCGATGAGCGCGGTCAGGAAGGCGAAGAGGGTGAAGAACTTGGCGTCCCCGGCCGGCCAGATCGCGAGGCGCCACATCGTGTAGGCGGCGGCGAAGCTCAGTCCGGTGTGGATGAGGACCTTGGGATAGTACCGCCAGGGCAGGTAGCTCTCGCCGATGCGGCCCAGATGGAGGTGCTGGTAGCCCAGCGTGCTGTTCCAGAGCAGGATGAGCAGCCCTGCCGCGCCGGCGGACAGTCCCAGGATGATCCAGCGGTTGCGGACCCGGCGCTGCGACCAGTCCTCGTAGGAGACCACCAGCCCTAGGGCCAGGAAGAGGTAGTAGGTGAAGCTCGCGATCATCCGTCCTCCCGGACCCGGCGGGCGACCCAGGCCGGGTCCGTGAAGACCGGGCAGAGCTCCGCCTCCGAGTAGTAGACGCCGAGCTGATAGAGCCCCGCGCAGAGGGCCTCGAGCCGGCAGAGCCGGCAACGCTCGCTTTTCTGATAGGTCCAGGCGCTGCGGTCCTGGACGCGCAGGCCCTTCTCATCGAGGAAATAGATCCGGCGGCCCTCCTCCTTGACGAACTTGCGCGTCTCGGTGGAGCGGTGGGGGAACTCGGACATGAAGCACAGGGGGACGCGCTCCACCCGGAAGGACCGGCCCGTGGCCGCGAGCCAGGTCATGGCCTTGTGCAGCTCGACCTCGAAGTCCCGCAGGCGGGGCACGAACTCCTCGTTGACCGCGGCCCGGATCATCCGGGGGTCGAGGTTGTTCCAGACGAAGTGCCGGACCTGCGGGGCCTGGGCGACCACCCAGCGCACCAGCTCGCTCAAGTGCCCGGCGTTGGCCTTGCTGATCACCGTGTTGATGTCCACGCGGATGCCGAGCTTGCCGGCGTGGCGCAGCGAACGCCGGATGTTGCCCAAAGAGTCGGGGTTGGAGGAGAGCCGGGCCTGCACCTCGGGACGGCAGGAGTAGATCGACAGGTGCATATGCGCCAGCCCGGCGCGCGCCAGCGACCGGAGGTAGCCTAAGTCCGCGGTTTTCTGCCCGTTGGTGATCAGCCGCGGGACCAGCTTGCGGCTCACGGCGTAGGCGATGAGGCGCGGCAGCTCGGGGAAGAGCGTGGGTTCGCCGCCGGTCAGGATCACGCCCGCGGCGCCGTCCTTGGCGAAGGAATCGATCCAGGTCGCGGCCTCGTCCCAGGTGATGACCCGGCCGTTGGCCGGATTGGAGCAGAAGAGGCACTTCTGGTTGCAGACCCGGGAGACCTGGAGGTAGGCCAGCTCAGCCATGCGTCCTCCGCGTCGGACGCAGCGCCGAGAAGCCTTTCTCGCGGGCCTCGCGCACGCTCATCCCGCCGCAGCGCGCGGCCCGGGCGCAGCGCCGGCAGGCGGAGCCCTTGGCGAAGAAGCGCGCCCGGACGAAGAACTCGGCGAAAGCCGAGAGGTCGACCTTGCGGCCCAGATGCAGGACCTCGCCGCCGCCCCGGCTCCCCAGGCACAGCGGCCCGACCTTGGCCGGCAGGCGGCCTCGGCGGCGCAACTGCGCCAGATCCTTGCAGAATTCGCGCATGAAGCAATGCGCGCACGCGGCCCCGGAGCAGCTCGGGACCTTGCCGCTGTTCAGGTAACGCGTCAGCAGCCGGCGGCGGCCGCGCACCTCGTCCAGGATCTTCTCGGGGGACTGGATGAGGGGCTCGAAGCCTTCCAGGTATTCGGGCCGCAGCCGGTTGGTGAAGATGTGCAGGTCGGGCCGCCGGCTGAGCCTGAGCGCCCGGCGCAGGTGCGCCAGGTTCCGCGGGGCGGAGAAGTCGCAGAAGAGGTCCGCACGGTTGCGCCAGGCGTCCCCGAAAGGCACCAACGCCAGGAGGTCGAATTCCCGGACGCCGACGGCGATATAGAATTCGAGCAGTTCCCGGAGCACGGGGAGGTTCAGGCTGCTGATGACCACGTCAACGCTCACGATGAGCCCCGGCACGGCCAGGGCCGCGCGCAGGCCGGCGAGGGCCTGCACGAAAGAGCCCGGGACCCGGGTGAGCCGGTCATGCAGAGCGGCGTTATGGCCGTGGAGCGAGAAGGTCACCTCGCCCAAGCCCGCGGCGACCGCAGCCTGGAGGAACTCGGGGTAGCAGAAGCGGCGCCCGTTGGTGATGGTCTGGATATGGGTGTAGCCGAGCTCCCTGGCCAGGCCCACCGTCTTGAGGTAGTCGGGGTGAAGGGTGGGCTCGCCGCCGCTCAAGACCACGCGACGCAGACCCTGCCGACGGCCTTGGGCCAACTGCCGGCGCAGGCCATCCCAGGCGGCGGTCTTGCCGTCCTGCGCCCCACGGTCGTGGCAGAAGAGGCAACGCTGGTTGCAGCACGAGGTGAGCCTCACCCAATGCCGCTTCTCGGCCGCGCCCTGCCCCATGTCAGCCACCGATGATCCCGCGCCTACCAGGCCCCGTAGAAGCTCCGGTCATCCATGGGAGTGGGGACCGGGCAGTCCTCCTTGCGCACGGTCAGGATCTTGGCCGCCAGGGACTTGAGGCTCTTGGCGAAGGCCGACTTAGGCGCTCGCTCGACTGCGGTCTTGTGCCGGGCGAACTCCGCCTCGCGCACCGCCTGGTCGCGCGGCACGAACTCCAGGATGCGGGTCCCGATGAGCTTGGCGAAGCGCGCCAGCCGCTTGCGGTCCACCTGGCCGTCCTTGAGATTGGCCACCAGGCCCGCGAGGTAGACGCCGTTGGAGGCATAGGTGCGCACGGACTTGGCGATGTTGTTGGCGGCGTAGAGGGCCATGAGCTCCTCGGAGACCACGATGACGACTTTCTCCGCGAAGCCCTTGCGCAGGGGCGCGGCGAAGCCGCCGCAGACCACGTCGCCGAGTACGTCGAAGACCCCGATGTCGTAGCCGCTCTTGAGCACGCCGAGGTCCAGAAAGGCCTCCAGCATCAGCGAGATGCCGCGGCCGGCGCAGCCGACCCCGGGCTCCGGGCCGCCGGCCTCGGCGCAGTCGATGCCCAGCCGGCTCTTGACCAGGAGGTCGGAGGCCTTGAGCTCGCCGCGGTCGCGGACGCCGAAGATGCGCGTGTGCTTCTCCATGAAGGTCTCGATGAGGCTGCCGTCGACGAGTCCGACCGTGGAGTCGTGCTTGGGGTCGCAACCGACGTGCAGGACCTTGCGCTTCTGCAGGGCGTAGACCGTGCTCAGGTTCGCCGCGATGGTGGACTTGCCGATGCCGCCCTTGCCAAAAATGACGATGTTCTGCATCCCGGTCCCGCGCTTATTCTCGATAGGACAATGATACCAATCTCTGGGCGGGCGAGGACAGCGGCGCCGGGCGGCTCTTTACCGGGGTGGGACAAATTGCCACAATACGCCCATGACCACCGAACTCCTCCTCGCGTTCTTCTTGAGCCTGCCAGCCGCGGCCCGCGCGGCCACCATCCCAGAGCAGGCCGCCCAGTTCGTCGCGGACTATTCGCATCTCTATCAGGGGGTCTACACCGCCGCGCAAGAGTCTTCCTGGAAGGCCTCGACCGACGTCACCCCCGAGCACGAAGGCGAGCGCACCGGATCCAACCAAGCCCTGGCCAATCTCACCGGCAACACCTACGTCATCGCCCAGGCCCGGGAGCTGCTCAAGCACAAAACCGAGCTCCCCGCGCAGACCGTGCGGGAGCTGCAGCGCATCTGGTGGATGGCGGCCGAGAACCCCAACGACATCCCGGAGACCGTGGCCAAGCGCGTGGAGGCGGAGAGCAAGCAGTCGAGCGCCATGGACTCCTTCCCCTTCTGCGCCGAGCGCGCCCCAGGCGGCCAAGCCTGCGTCAGGCCCACGACGCCCAACGAGATCGACGACGTCCTCGCCTCGACCTCCGCGGACGTGGCCGCGCACCTGAAATATTGGCTGGCGTCCAAGGAGATCGGCCCGGCCTTGAAGCCCGGGCTGGTCGCTCTGCGGGCCCTGCGCAACGAGGTGGCCCGGCATTTCGATTATCCGTCCTACTTCGACCTGCAGGTGGCTTGGTACGACATGACCACGCCGGAGATGATGGCCATGCTCGAAGGCGTGCTCAAGGACATCCAGCCTCTCTACGAGCAGGTGCAATGCTACGCCAAATACGAGCTGGCCAAGCGCTACCACCAGCCCGTGCCCAAAGGCCCCATCCCCGCCCATTGGCTGCCCAACCGCTGGGCGCAGGAGTGGCCGGGCCTGGTGGAAGGCGTCGACCTCGACCCCTATTTCAAGGACCGCAAGCCGGAGTGGATGATCAAGCAGGCCGAAGCCTTCTACACCTCCATGGGCTTTGCGCCCTTGCCCGAGAACTTCTGGAAGAATTCCGACCTCTATCCGGTCCCGCAAAGCCTGCGCAAGAAGAACACCCACGCCTCGGCTTGGCACATCGACCTGGACCGCAACGTCCGCTCCTTGCAGTCCATCGAGCCCAACGCCGAGTGGTGGGGCACGGCGCATCACGAATTGGGCCACATCTTCTATTTCCTCTCCTACGCTCGCCCCGAGGTCCCGATCCTGCTGCGCGACGGGGCCATGCGCGCCTTCCATGAGGGCTTCGGCGACATGATCGCCATCGCGGCCAACCAAGTGCCTTACCTGCGCCAGGTGGGAGTCCTCCCCAAAGACGCCAAGATCGACGAGAAGCGCTGGCTGCTCGCCGAGGCCATGGACTCCATCGTCTTCCTGCCCTTCGCCGCCGGGACCATGACGCACTGGGAGCGCGACCTCTACGCCGGCGACCTGCCGCCCGAGCAGTGGAACGCGCGCTGGTGGCAGTACGCCCGGCAGTACCAGGGCATCGAGCCCCCCGCTGCGCGAGGCGAGGAGCTCTGCGACGCCTGCACCAAGACGCACATCAACGACAACCCGGCCTACTACAACACCTATGCCATCGGTACGGTGTTCAAGTACCAGATCCACGACCACATCTGCCGCGACATCCTCCACCAGGACCCGCGCGCCTGCAACTACTCCGGCCACAAGGAGGTGGGCGATTTCCTCAAGGATCTGCTCTCCAGGGGCGCGACCGAGGACTGGCGCCAGCTGATGCGCGAGAAGACCGGATCGGACCTGTCCAGCAAACCCATGATGGACTACTTCAGCCCGCTGCTGGACTATCTCAAGAAGGAGAACAAGGGCCGGACCTGCGGCTGGTGAGGTCCGGCGGGCTCAGCCCAGCAGGGCCAGGAGTTCCCCGGGCCGCCGGATGAGGGCGCGCGCGCCGAAGCGCTCGAGCTCCGCCGCGTCGCGGAAGCCCCAAAGCGCCCCCACCGCGAACATTCCCGCTGCCGCGGCCGCCTTCATGTCCACGCCGGTGTCTCCCAGGTAAAGGACCGCGCCGGGCCGGACGCTCATGGCCCGGGCCGCGGCCAAAGGCCCGGCCGGGGCCGGCTTGAGCGGAACGTTGGGGCGCGCGCCGCGCACCACGTCGAAGCGCCAGCGCGGCAGGAGCCGGCTCACGCACTCCTGCGTGAACCGCTGAGGCTTGTTGGAGACCACGGCCATGGGCAGGCCCCGCCGGGCCACCCCATCGAGCATCCGGTCCACCCCCGGATACGGCTGAGTCTCGTCCATGCTGTGCGCTTCGTAGAGCTCCTCAAAACGCTGGGCCCGCGCCTGGAGCCCCGGCCCGCGCAACGCGCGGGCCGGGAACGCGCGCACCATGAGCTCGGTCAGGCCATCGCCCACGAAATGCTTGTACGCCTCTTTCGGATGAGGCGGCAGGCCCAACTCGGCCCGGATCAGGTTCGTGCAGCTCGCGATGTCCGCGAGCGTGTCGAGTAAGGTCCCGTCCAGGTCGAAGAGGACCGCCTTCACGTCCGGTCTGGCTCGGGCTCCGGGCTGTTTGGCCATGATTGGAGATATTATACCGCTGCGGGGGAGGGGAGGCTGCCCGCGGACTACCGGCTCGGGACGAACGCCGGCTCCGGGATGCCGGACTTGGCCAGGTCCACGATGACGCGCCGGCCCGAGAAGACCGCGCGGCCCGAGGTCGGGCGCGGCGGCAGGGTCTGCTTGATCGGGCTCAGGACGGACGGGGCGTGCGCCGCGCGGCTCAACGCCGCCGCACCGGCGGCTCCGAACCAGCCCCCGGCGGCCATGGGCAGGGCCGGCGAGGCGACGGCATCGCGAATCTCGCCATCAGTCACGGCCACAGCGGAGATTCCCGACGGCGCCGAAAGCGTGGGCGTCTGATACATATAGGTGACCGCCCAACCTGCCACGAGGACGACGCTGGCGGCGCCTATGAAAAACTTGGTCGGCAAAGGGGAATCCCAGTTCATACCTAGATTATGAAGAAAATCCCGCATCGGCAAAAGGGTCGAAAGTCCTATCCTCTTAGGTCCCCTCCCCGCCAGGGGAAAGGCCCGGCCTTCGGCCCCACACGACGGCGCCTACGGGCAGACCCTTACGCACGGCCTTGACCATCGACGATGATTTTGAGGATACTTTGGGAGACGACGCCTTCCCAGGGGGAGCGATGAGCACCAAGAGGCTGCCGGTCATTAATCCAGCGACCGAGGAGGTCGTAGGCGAGATCCCCAATCAAGGGGCCCGTGAGGTCGCGTCCGCAGTGGCCCGGGCGCGCGCCGCCTTCCCGCAATGGCGCCGGACCCCGGCGCAGCAGCGCGCCGAGCTCCTGCAGCGCATCGCCCGAGGCTTGCGGGACAAGAGCGAGTCCCTGGCCGTGCTCCTCACCCAGGAAGGCGGCAAACCCCTGCGCGAAAACCGCGACGAGGTGGGCTGGGCCGCCTCGGCCTTCGACTACTACTCCGGGCTCTGCCGCACCGAGCGCGGCCGCGTCATCCCCTCCATCGAGGCCAGCCAGCTGGCCTTCGTGCTCCACGAGCCCTACGGAGTGGTCGGCGCCATCGTGCCCTGGAACTATCCTCTGCTGCTGGCGGCCTGGAAGCTCGCCCCGGCTTTGGCCGCGGGCAATACCGTGGTCCTCAAGCCGCCGAAGCAGGCGCCGCTATCCACCGTGGCCTGCCGGGAGATCTACTCCGGCCTGCCCGCGGGCGTCGTGGAGATCGTGACCGGCGCGGGCGTGCCCACGGGTGAGGCTTTGGTGCGCGACCCCGGCACGGACCTCATCGCATTCACCGGCTCCCTGGAGATGGGCAAGCAGGTGGCCGCAGCCTGCGCGGGGATGGTCAAGAAGACGCATCTGGAGCTGGGCGGCAAGGACGCCTTCGTGGTCTGCGAGGACTCGGACCTCGAGGTGGCGGTCAGGGCCGTGGCCTGGGCCGCCTTCCTCAATGCGGGCCAGGTCTGCACGTCCACGGAACGCGTCTACGTGCACCGATCCATCTACGAGAGTTTCCTGGACCGGCTCAAGGCCTTCACGGAGAGCCTGCGGGTCGGCGACGGGATGGACCCGAAGACCGATGTGGGGCCGCTGATCGGGGCGCAGGTCCGAGAGAAGGTCGAGGAGCATGTGACCCAGGCCCTCCGGCTCGGAGCCAAGCTGGTCTGCGGCGGCCGGCGGCCGGCCCGCCTGAAGAAGGGGTTCTTCTACGAGCCGACGGTGCTCGCCGGCGCGGACCACAGGATGAAGGTGATGCGCGAGGAGACCTTCGGGCCGGTCTGCCCGGTCATGCCTTACCAGGATTTCGACGAGGCCGTGCGCCTGGTCAACGACTCGCCTTACGGACTCGGCGCCAACCTCTACACCAACGACGCCCGGCGCGTGAAGGCCTTCTTCGAAGGCGTGCCGGCCGGGACCATCTGGGTCAACGACCCTCTGACCGACAACGACGCGGGGCCCTTCGGCGGCTTCAAGGCCAGCGGCTCTTCGCGCGAGCTGGGCGAGGAGGGGCTGCGGGAGTTCCAGCAGGCCAAGCACGTGCACTGGGACTTCGAGCAGAAGGCCAAGCCCTGGTGGTACCCCTACGGGACCAGAAGGAAGTGAGCCCCGTCAGCGCGAGACCCCGGGATGGCTCGACGCTCACGCCCCTGAAAAAGGTTATCCTAGCACCGTTGCCCTAGCCGGAGAGGAGGTCTCATGAAAACGAGTGTCCTGACTGCGTGGTGGAAGTCCATGCTCATCGGCGGGCTGACCGGAGCCGTGGTCTTCTTCATCCTGGTCGCCGCACGAGCTCAGTCCATCTTGACCGTGTCCGACTTCCACGCCAACGCGAAGGCGTATGTGGGGTCGAACGTGCAGGTGACGGGGATGGCCAAGAACATCCGCTCGGAGACGAAGACGGTCAACGGGGTCAGGGTCCCTCGCACCGTGCTCAACCTCTACGAGCTGGACCCCAAGGGCAAGCAGAAGAGCTATTACATCTTCGTCTCACTGCCCACCAGCGCATTCTCATCCATGCCCGTGGATGGCGCCTTGGCGACCATCACAGGCACCATCAAGTGGCCTTACATGATCGGGGCGATCGATCCGTAATCATCCATAAAAGTAGGCGTGGGGACGCCTATCGCCGCCCCCTGGTCGAAGGCGTCTAGGATCGGGAGTCCTTCTTCATTTCGGGACCAGGAACACATGGATGGCACGGACGACTGTCCCTTCCATGATGATGTCTACCGGGTCTCCCGATTTCAGATCGGCGAGATCGATCTCTTTATGATTGCTTCCCTTGTCCAGGGAGGTCCCGGCGGGCAGCGCGATCGTCCTGGTCTTCCCGGTTTCGGTTCTGACCACGATTTTCCGGTTCGCCGGGTCGACCGAGCGCACCATCCCGAACAGTTTGGTCCTTGTCGTCGCATGCGCCGGCGTGGCGCTTGCAGGTTGCTGAATCGGGGCAGACTGGGATTGCGCGGCGCTCTGCTTCCCCTGTGCGACTGCGGTTTGAACTATCAGAGACCATAAACCGACGAAGACGACTGCGCTCAATCTCGACGCCTCACGACCTCGCGCAGACCTCAAGACGGGTTGGGCTGTTTCCAGAGTTGCCACCAATTCTTCTCTTTCTGAGTGATGACGGATGCCTCAGGCGTCCGCGGTTCCTGGGGATTGCCAGCGGCAGTCGCCGACTGAGCGGAAGCCGCCGGCTGCGGCGCGCCTTGCACAAGCACCATGGGCTTGCCGCAACATACCGGTTGTGAGGTCTGCAGCAGCCCATACAACCTCTTATGGGACTTGGCCACGGCACATTCGTACTCTGGCATATGGAATTCCTCCTTGTCGCGAATCAGATTTTCCGCGTTCCGGTCTTTGTCTGCGGGGACGTTGCCGGCTGGGCCGGCGCACCAAGTCTCACTGAACCTCTCGCAAGCACCATGGGCTTGCCGCAACACTGCGGCGGCGGCGTCTGCGGCGCCCCGCAGGATTCCTCGTGGCGCTCATTGACGGCACAAACGTATTCCACTGGCATTTTGGTCCCTCCTGTTCCGCGTCTGCGAATCATTTACCGTCTCTATTTGCAGGGCCCCAAGCCCGAGGCGCTTCACGGCGTTGATTCGGCCGGGAGGCTCCGGGGGCCCTTGGCGCGCATCACGTCCGACTGGGACCAATGCCCGCATTGACGGCATCCGGATTCGACGCCGATGCTGGTCCGCCGGGCTTTTCACCCCCCCCGCCTTGAGGCAGGGTCGGTTGGTCTTTTTTTGCCGGCATCCCTCATGGGGAATCTCTCCCGCCGAACGGCTGGTCATCCAACGATGTCATCCTTTGGTCCGCATGCCGAAGTGATGGCCCAGCCCGGCCTCCGCCACGATCTGCTTGAATCGTTTCAGGGCGTCTTCCGGCGACGTCTCATAAGCGCTGACCTCGAAACAGAAGAGATCACCGCCTGGCTTGCCCTGCGTCAGGCCGGCCACGCCCTTCATTTTGGCAACGAGGCTTCGTCGCACCCGGATGCCGAAGAGCCGGGAGGTTATGGGCTTGACTTCCATTACGCCAGGACAACGAATCTCCTCCGGAGACGGGGTCATCATGTTCTAGCCTCCTCCGCTATTAGATGCTTATATGATTATATTCTCATATAAGAATATAATGGTTAAAAAAATATTCCTAGACCTGCCCGAGATGCGACAGCAGGCTCTGGCTCTCCTTGAATTTCTTCCGCAAGATCTCGGCGATGGGCCTCAAGACGTGGAAAATATCGCTGTCGCGTACGGAGTAGAACACCGTCGCCTTCTCCTGCCGGGAAGAGACTATCCCCGCCAGCCGCAGTATGGACAGATGCTTCGAGAGGCCGGACTGCTCGACTCCGATGGCTTTGACCATCTCCCCGACCGACGCCTCTTTATCCTTAAGATATTCGATGATCTGCAGCCGGAGGGGGTGGGCGAGGGACTTGAGGAAATCCGCCTTGATCTTGAAGATAAGATCTTTATTGCTCATATGACGGGTTGATTATATGAGCATTATAGCATTTGGGTCTGGGCGCCTCCGGGACGGTTGGACCGGCAAGCGTCAGAGGTTCTGGCAGAAAAAGAAGGCCGCGACCGGCCCGAAGCGCCGGCCCCGGCCTTCTTTTTGGCGCTCTAGACCCTATTTCTGTGCGGGTTGCGGCGCGGGCGCGTTCTCTTGCGCCTTATCGGAATGCTTCCCCATCCGCTCGTGCATCTTGCGCATCTTCAGGCCGAGGTTCCGAACCCGCAGAGGCGCTATTTCTCCAGTCTCGGCAGCAGGGCGCCGTAGGTCTGGCCTGGGCCGGGGCTCCACGGGTGGATGTTGACGAAAGCCCCCGTGTGCGGGGCTTCGATGGCCATGTAGCCGCCGCTCTTGCCGAGGAAGACGACGACGTGGTGGGCCGGGTCGCCGTGGAAAATGAGGTCCCCGGCCTGCATCTGGTCCGGTCCGGAAAGACGAGCGGCAGCCTTCTGCTGGTCCGCCGCGACGCGCGGCGGCATCTTGGCGACGCAATTGGCTTCGAGCAGGGCCGCTACGACCAAGCCGGAGCAATCCACCCCGCGATGCGTGGTGCCGCCCCAGACATACGGAACGCCGACGAAGCGGGTCAAGGCGTTGAGGAAGGCGGTGCGGCAGTCGTCCGGCTTGAGGTCCGCGAGCTGCGCGGGGAGCGCGGGGTTCTCCGGGGTACTCTGCGGGTGGGTCGGGATGAAATAGTCCGCGGGCTGGGACTCCTGCGAGGTCCGGCGGACCCAGCCTTCCGTGTAATCCCTGAGATCCTTGGCCTCCGCGTCCCACTCGCGCCGGTTAACCTTCACCTTGTACCACTCCTGGATCTTTCCGGTCACGATGACCTTCTCGCCGCGCCGAAGCTGGGTCAGGACGAGGTCCTGGCGCTCGTCATCGGTCTGGGGATCCCGGGGCTCCTTGAGGACGTCGACGCCGTCATGATCCGAATAGAGCTCGATGCGCGCTATCTCCCCATCCACGGCCGGCGACCCCGAGACCGCCCGGCGCAGGGAATCCTTGTCCGGCACGGCGGTGGAGAAATCGTCCGCGGCCGCCGGAACGCGCCCGGAGAAGCCGAGGACCAGCGCCGCGACGACGATCCCGGCGACCTGGGTCGGGAATCCTTTTCGGCTCATCTTCATCCCCTCGGGAGGACCGCGCGATCCTCCCTGGCCATGGGATATATATAATGCGCCAACCCGGAATAATCAAGTTAAAAATTGCTTAAAGCGGCGTGTGCGGGCCGGAGATTGTAGGATGGATAAGCTGGCCTCGGGCCGTCAGGGCGCCTGCGGCTTGGGCACCAGCCCGGTGCCCGCGCACTGCCGGTAGTCCACCACGACCTCGATGAGGCCCGCCACCTCGGCCGGGGCCTTGGGGGGGCAGCCCCGCACCGGGACCGCCAGATAATCCGAATAGGCTTTATGCCGGTCGCGGCAGTAATCCTCGAGGGAGGACGACGAGACCCGCGCCAGAGGCAGCTCCACCAGCGCCTGCGCCTGGCTCTGGACGGCCTTCTGCTTCAGGGACAGGTAATAGCCCCCGCCGATGGCTCCGCCCGCTACCAGCAGCGAAAGGGTCAGGGTCGTCCCGGAGTTCGCCATGGTCAGGAGGGCAGGATCCCCGTATCGTTGGCGCGCACCGCGTCCAGCAGGGTCCAGAAATCCGTCGCCGTGCGGATGCGCTTCTCCGGGTCCGGATGTAGGGCCCCGTCGATGAGCACGTCGAAGGAACGCGGCAGGGACGGCTCCAAAGTCGACGGCTTGGGGTAGTCGGCGGCCGCCTTCTGGGTGTAGCTGGCCGGCGGCAGGTAGGGGCGGCATCCCGTCACCATCTCATAGAGGCAGGTCCCCAAGGAATAGATGTCGGACTCCGGGCGGACGATGCCGTACTCCTGCTCGGGGGCCATGTAGTAGGGCGTGCCCGCCACCGTGTCGGTGACCTCGAAGCCCCGCCAGCGGCCGGTGCGCATCTGCAGGGTGTCCTTGATGCGCCGGGAGATGCCGAAGTCCATCACCTTGACGAGGCCCTGGTCCGTGACCATGATGTTGGCGGGCTTGAGATCCCGGTGCACCACGCGGCGGCGGTGCGCGAAGTCGAGGGCCGCGCAGACCGGCTTCAAGAGGGTCCGGGACTCGTCGAGCGAGAGCCGGCCCTTGCTCGCGATGAGCTCGTAGACGGTGCGGCCGGCCAGGAACTCGAAGACCAGATAGAGCCCCCTGTCGTCGGAGACGATGGAATGGATGTCCACGATGTGGGGATGGTGCAGCGCCGCGACCGTGCGCGCCTCGTCGAGGAGCTGCGCCTTGGCTTGGGCGTCGATCTGATACTCGTCCAAGAGCATCTTGATGGCGACCTTGCGGCCCAGGGCCTTGTCCACGGCCTCATAGACCACGCCCATGCCGCCCTGGCCCAGCGGCTTGCCGATGGTATAGGAATCGTCTATGGAGGACTTGACGCGCAGGTCGCGCACCCCCTTGGGCGGCCTCGCCTTGGCCGCGGACGCCGGACCGGAGGGACGCGCCCAGCGGGCGCCGAAGACATGCAGGAGCCCGAGCGCGATGAGCAGCCCGCCCACGATCGAGCTCAGCAGGATGACCAGGAACTGTTTGCGCCGGGGCGTGACGCCGGCCGCCGGCGGCGCGGCCGCCGCGGGACGGGCCGGATTCGCGGCCGGCGCCGGGTCTAAACCGTAGGCCGCGGCCGCGTCATGATAGACCGGCTCGAACTGGGCATTGAGCTCGGCCGCCTTCTTGAGGTCGGCCGCCATGGACTCCAGGTCTCCCATCTTCTCGTGGGCGAAGCCCCGGTTGGCGAAGGCGTAGGCGTTCTTGGGGTTGAGCTCCAAGGAATGGTTGGCGTCGGCGAGGGCGTCGTTGAATCGTCCCATGTGGGCGTAAGCGAAGGAGCGCGCGTCGCGCGCCGCGGTCTCGGTGGGATTGATGGTCAAGGCCTGGCTGGCGTTGGAGACCGCGCTGTCATACTGCCCGATGAGGTTGTAAGCCGCGGCCCGGTAGTAGTAGGCCGCGGTGTTGTTGGGGTCCTCGTTGAGGACCTTGTCCGCGGCCGCCACGGCGGCGTAGTAATCCTTGAGCGCGATGCGGTTGGCCGCGTCGCGCAGGAGGCGCCCCACCGCCGCGGAGGTCGGCGCGCTGGGCGGCTCCTGGCTGCGCGCCTCGACCTGATTGAGCTGGGTCACCATCCCATGATACTCGCGCTGCACCTCGACCTCGAGCCGGCTCTTGATGTCGTGGACGGTGACCGGCGGGACTCGGCCTTCGGCCAGGCGCATCAGCGCGTGGGCGGTGCGGTCGTTGGGGTTCATGGCCAAGGCGCGGCGGGCGTCCTCCATGGTCTGCAGGTACTCGGCCAAGCCGTAGGCGGCCAGGGCGCGGGCCGTGTAGCCGTCCGGATCGTTGGTGTCGAGCCGGACCGCCGCGTCGGCGTCCTCGAAGGCGCTCTTGAAGTTCTTGAGGCCGTACTCGGCGTTGGAGCGGTTGAGCAGGGCGTCGCGGTTGCGCGGGTCCCCGCTCAGGACCTGGGCGGAGAGCCGGGCGGCCTCGTCCCAGCGGTTGGCCCGGTTGTTCATATAGGCGGCGCCGTTCTGGACCTGCTCGAGGACCTCCCGAGGCACGGCGTCGGAAGACAGGCTGGAGGCCAGAGCGGTGAGCTCCGTGAGATTCTGGGTGACGAAGGCCTCGCGCTTGTCCTTGGGCAGCCGCGCGGCGCCGTCGTCGATGCGCTGCAAGAGCGGCAGGGCCCTGGCCTTGACCGTGCTCTCCGGCAAGGCCTGACACATCCCCCGCAGGGCCTGGACCGTGGCGTGGGCATCCGCGCCGCGGTCGATTGCGGCGGATGGGGGCTGGGCCGCCGGCGCCGGCGCCGCGGCGCCGGCGAGGGACCGCAGCAGAACGACGGAAACGCCTGCGGCCCTGAAGACCGCGCGCGAGAACATGGCCATTCCAGTCTACCAAAAGTCTAGGGAGCCCCGCCGCGTCTGTCAAGGGACCGCGCGGCCGTTTCTCAGACGAGGGCGCCGATTCCCGGCTCGTCGTTTTTTTGCTAAACTTAAAACACGTGCGGCTCTACTGCGTGGACGGGACCAATGTCGTCCGGGTGCTCTGGGGCTACGGCGGCGCCGAGTTCCGGGAGCAGGAGGAGAGCGACTGCGTCACCTTGGTCGAATCCTTCGCCGTGCTCTGCCGCAGCTTGGCCGGCCGGGCGGAGGTCGAGATTTTCTTCGACGGGGAGGGACGGCGCTGGTCGCGGGTCCCGCCGGAGGCCGCCAACCTGCGCGTACGCTTCGCCTGGGAGGAGTCGGCGGATTCGCTCATCCTCGACCGCGTGCGGGCGGGGTCGTTCGGGCATGAGGGACGCGTGACGGTGGTGACCGCGGACGGGGAGTTGGGCCGCCGCGCCCGGGAGGAAGGCGGCCGTTGGATGACGGTCCGCGCCGGAGACGGCCTGGAGCGGCTGCTGAGCAGCATCGAGAGACGGTTCACGGATAAGCCATGAAAAACAGCGTCATCGTCGTGGGCGGCGGGATCATGGGCGCCAGCGCGGCCTATGCGCTCTCGTGTCTGGGCCGGCAGGTCACCATCCTCGACCTGGCCGAGGTACCCAACCGGCACGCGGCCTCGGGAGACCAGCTGCGCACCTTCCGCATGACTTATGGAAAAGACGCCTTTTACACCGAGATGGCGGCCAAGTCCCTGCCGCTCTGGCTCGACCTCTGCGCTCAGAGCTCGGACAAGTTCCTGGTCCAGCACGGATTCCTGGACCTGGCCGTGCAGGCCCACGGCTACGTGGAGCACTGCCTCCAGGTGCTCAAGGACCACCGCATCCCCTTCCAGCTCCTGCAGAAAGAGGATATCCGCCGCCATTACCCGATGATGAACTCCCGGGCCTTCCGCTTCGGCCTACTGCACAAGGACGGGGGCATGATCTGGGCCATGCGCGCGGTCTCTTCGATCCTGGGCCTGGCCCAGCGCAAGGGCGTCAAGGTCCGCACACACACGCAGGTCGCGTCCCTGGTCAAGGCCAAGGGCGTCATCACCGCTCTGAAGGACACCGCGGGCCGGATCCATGAGGCGGGGGATTTCCTCTTCGCGCCGGGCGCCTGGACGCCGGAACTGCTCAAAGGCTACCGCCTGCCGCTCAAGGTGACCCGCCAGCAGCAGCTCTACCTGCGGCCGCCGTACAACCGGGGCCGCTACCGCCAGGAACATTTCCCCCCCTTCTACGTGCAGAGCCAGGGCTTCTACGGCCTGCCCATGCACATCCATGGCTTCATGAAGATCGCGGAGAACCGCAAGGGGCCCCCGGGCAAGCCGGGCGACGTCGACGAGCGCGAGATCACGCCGCAGTTCGAGCGCAAGGTCCGGACCTTCCTCAAGCGCTTCGTCCCGGAGCTGGCGGGCTTCACCGAACACGAAGGCCATGTCAGCTACTACACCAGCACCAAGGACGACGATTTCATCGTGGACCGCCTGCCCGACGTGGCCAACGGCTATCTCATGACCGGGTTCTCGGGCCACGGCTTCAAGTTCGCGCCGCTCCTGGGCCAGGCCATGGCCCAGCTCATCGTGGGCGGCAAGTCCGACCTGAACCTGCACCGCTTCCGCCTCAACCGCTTCTAGGACTATGCGCTCGGTGAGCGTCGTCACCGCCTTCCTGGCCGGCCTGGCCTCCTTCCTCTCTCCGTGCGTCCTGCCCCTGGTGCCGGGATACCTCTCCTTCATGTCGGGGCTGTCTTTGGAGGAGCTCTCTTCCGGCGCCGCCCGGCCCGGCGCCACGCGCCGCACGGCCCTGGCCGCGCTCTTCTTCGTCCTGGGCTTCTCCGCGGTGTTCACGGCCCTGGGCGCCTCGGCCTCGTTCGTGGGCCAGCTTCTGGCCTCGCACCTGGCCCTGCTGAGCAAGGTCGCAGGCGGGCTGGTCATCGTCTTCGGCCTCCACATGACAGGCCTGGCGCCCATCAAATGGCTCTACTACACCAAGCGCGCCGACACCTCCCGGGTGGCCCCGGGGCTGCTGGGGTCGTTCGTGATGGGGCTGGCGTTCGCTTTCGGCTGGACGCCCTGCATCGGGCCCATCCTCGCCGGGATCCTGGCTTTGGCCGCGACCGAGGCCAGCGTGGCCCGGGGCGTGGGGCTCTTGTTCGTCTATTCCCTGGGTCTGGGCGTGCCCTTCATCCTGACCGGCCTGGGCCTCAACGCGTTCCTGCGCTTCTTCGCGCGCTACAAACGCTTCATCCGTTGGGGCGAGGCCGCCGCCGGCCTGCTCCTGATCGGCATCGGCGTCCTGGTCCTGTCCAGCAGGCTCAGCTGGCTCATGCGCCTGCTGCCGCACTCGCTCTTCAAGTTCTCGTTGTAGGCTGGACCCAAGAGCCTCCAGACAGCGCCCCGCCCGACAGGAATAACACGGGAAAGCCTGACGCCGAAATTCTATAATCCCCCGGATGCCCGAAACGAAGACCCCCTTGACCGGCGACGCCTGGGGAGGCTTGGCCGCCTCTTTGGTGGTCCTGCCCCAGTCCATCGCCTTCGGCGTGGCCGTCTACGCGGCCCTAGGCCCCGCCTACGCCGCCTACGGCGCCTTGGCCGGGTTTTTGGGCGCCGCGGCCATAGGCCTGGCCTCCTCCGCGGCGGGAGGAGCGCCGCGCCTCATCTCGACGCCCTGCGCGCCCGCGGCCGCGGTCATGGCCCCCCTGGTCGCCGAGCTCCTCGGGCGCGTGCGCAGCCCCGAGCAGGTCATGGTGCTGCTCCTGGTCGTCGGCCTCCTGGTGGGACTTCTGCAGATCGCCTACGGCCTCCTGGGCGGAGGCACGCTCATCAAGTACATCCCCTATCCCGTGGTCACGGGCTATCTCTCCGGCGTCGCCATCCTCATCGTCTTAAGCCAGGGTCCCATCCTCCTCGGCCTGCCCAAAGGCATGACGTTGAACCCCGGACTCTGGACCCTCAGCGCCTGGCGCTGGGAAGCGGTGGCCGTGGGATTGGCGACCATCGCCGGCACCCTCGCCGGGCCCCGGCTCACCAGGAAGGTCCCGGCCACCGTGCTCGGCGTGGCCGGCGGCGTGCTGACCTATCTCGGCCTGGCGTACCTCCACCCTGGACTGCGCGTCACGGCCGGCAACCCCCTCGTCATCGGCCCCATCGGCGTGCAGACCGCGGGCTTCGGCGCCTGGACCACGCGCTGGGCCGAGGCCGCGGCTCTGGGATTCGCCGAGGTGCACAAGCTCCTCTTCCCGGCGCTGACCCTCTCCATCCTCCTATCCATCGACACCCTGAAGACCTGCGTGGTCCTCGACGCCATGACCGGCACACGCCACGACTCGAATCGGGAGCTCATCGGCCAGGGCCTGGGCAACGCGGTCTCGGGCCTGGCCGGCGGCATGCCCGGCTCCGGCGCCATGGCCCCCACCGTGGTCAACCTCTCCAGCGGCGGCCGCTCCCGCGCCTCGGGACTGTTCTCGGCCGCCTTCGTGGTGGCGACCTTCCTGCTCTTGAGCCGCGCCGTAGCCTGGCTGCCCATGGCGGCCCTGGCCGGCATGCTCATCGTTCTGGCCGGCCGGATGTTCGACTGGCACAGCTTCCACCTCCTGCGCGCGCGCGCCACCTGGTTCGACTTCGCGGTCGCGGCCGTGGTCGTGGCCACCGCGGTATCCGTAGACCTCGTCCTGGCCTCGGGCGTGGGCCTGGCCCTCTCGATCCTGCTCTTCATCCGCAACATGATGCACTCCTCCGTGGTGCGCCGCAAGGTCTACGGCGACCAGGTCACCTCCTACCAGAGGCGATTGCCCGAGGAGGCGGCCATCCTCGCGCGCGAAGGCTCCAAGATCGCGATCTTCGAGCTGCAGGGCTCGCTCTTCTTCGGCACGGCCGACCAACTCTACACCGAAGTCGAGCCCGACTTCAGCCGGCGCCGCTATTTCATCTTCGACATGAAGCGCGTGCTCTCCGTGGACTTCACCGCGGCGCACATGCTCGACATGATCGAGAACCGCCTCTTCGAGCGCGGCGGCAGGCTGCTCTTCGCCAACATCCCCCAGACCTCGCCCACGGGCCAGGATCTCGCCTCCTACCTGCGCCAACTGGGCCTGACCGACCCGGCGCGGCGCGCGCATCTCTTCCCGACCCTGGACGAGGCCTTCACCTGGGCCGAGGACCGCATCCTGGCCAAGACCCTGGAGGGCGGGACGCCGGACTCGCCCCTGTCCCTGGAGGAGATCGACCTCCTCAAAGGCATGGACCCCGGGCACCTGGCCGCGCTCAAGGATTGCGCCAGCGCCCGCGCGCTGGCCCCCGGGGAACCTCTCTTCAAGCAGGGCGCCGAGGCGGCCGACGAGATGTACCTCATCCGCCGCGGCCGGGTGCGCATCGAGCTCGACGTCGACTCCGGCGGCCGCCACCTGCTGGCCGTGTTCTCCCGGGGCGATTTCTTCGGCGAGATGGCCTTCCTGGACCACGGCCGGCGCGCGGCGTCCGCCGTCGCGGTCGCCCCGACCGAGCTCTTCGCGCTCTCGCGCCAGCGCTTCGACGCGGCAGCGGCCCGCGACCCGGAGCTGGGCCGCAAGCTGTTCTCCCGGATCTCCAAGGCCCTGGCCCTGCGTCTGCGCCAGGCCGACGCCGAGATCCGCGCTTTACACGAAGCCTAATTTCTATAATGGGGAAGCGGGAGAAACCAATGACCAAGAAGAGCCAGACTCATACGGATCCCAAGACCGACGACACCACCGGGACCTACGTCTTCGACAAGAAGCTGGGCAAGGTCGTGAAGGTCTCCAGCCGCGTGCCCAAGGTCTCCTCCAAAGGCCAGGGCGGCGGCTTCGACATGCCTTCCGACGGCGGCGGCTGCGAGGGCTGTCCCTCGGGCGGCTCCTGCGGCATGGGAGGGATGGGGGGCATGGGCGGGATGGGAGGCATGGGAGGCTTCTAGGCCATGGCGTCCCTCTGGCTCTGCGCCGCGTTGCTCCTGTCGCCAGCCCTGCGCGCCGATGACAGCCAGCCGCCGCTCAACCCGCTGACAGCCAAGGCCATCACCGAGTTCCAGGCGGGGCAGAAGGCCGCGGCCTGCGCCGACTCCACGGCCGCGCTGGCAGCCAACGCGCTGGACAAGAGCGCCTTGGGCATCTCCAAGATGACCTGCGGCGATAAGCCCATCGACAAGATGGACTTCAAGAAGAAACCTCAGAAGGATGAAAAAGAGGAGAAGGACAACCTCAAGCCCAAGCCCTTCTCCGGCAAGGCCAACAGTCCCCAGGACCAGAAGCCGCAACAGCCGCAGTCGGCCCTGCAGGACCAGCCCAACAGCGGCTTGGAGACCGGGGGGCTTCCGGCCGAAAACCTCCCCTCCCAGGTCATCAGCGCCCCTCCGTCCGGGCCCGGCGTCCAGGATCAGCCCACGACCTATGACAAGCTCATGGAGTCGCAGTCGCTCCTCGCCCAGGGCAAGCCCGCCGAGGCGGCGATTGCGGCCCGGCGCGCCGTCGAGCTGCAGCCCGGGAACCGGCGGGCTTTCGGCGCCTGGGCCGAGGCCAGCCGCCAGTTGCGCAGCTATGACCAAGTGCTCGCCATCTCCGAGCGGGGACTCCAATCCTTCCCCAACGACCTGGACCTGCTCAAGAACAAGGTCTTCGCGCTCAACAAGAAGAAGGATTACGCGGCGGCCATCGCGGCCGCTGACCAGGCCCTGGCCCTCTACACCACGGACGCCACGCTCCTGGCGCTGAAGGCCTACGCCTTGGGCCGCAGCGGCGACCACGACGGCATGGTCAAGGCTCTGGAGACCGCCTTCGCGCTCGACCCGAGCTTCGAGCCGCTGCTGATGGACGCGCGCAAGTCGAAAGACGGCGAGCCGTTCCTCATGCCCGGCGACAGCAAAGAGGATCCCCGCCAGGCCGTCCCGGTCAAGCGCGAGGGCAGTTCCCTGACCGGCCTGATCATATTCGGCGGGCTCATCGCGCTGCTGCTCATCCTCGCGCTGCTCGCGGTCACCGGCGTGTTCAAGCGCGGCGAGGCCGAGGCGGCGCAAGACCCCGACGAACCGAGCGACCCGCCGGCCGATCCACCGACCACCCCATGAGCTACCTCCACGCCGCTGTTTTAGGCCTGGTCCAAGGCCTGGGCGAATTCCTGCCCATCTCGAGCTCCGCGCACCTCGTGCTCGTGCCCTGGCTCTTCCGATGGAGCTATCAGGGCCTGGAGTACGACGTGGCTTTGCACTGGGGCACGCTGGCCGCGGTCTGCGTCTATTTCTGGAAGGACTGGCTGGGCTTGATCCAGGCCGGGCTCTCCACGGCCGAGTCCGCGCAGAGGCGGCTCTTCTGGGCCATCGTCCTGGCCACCATCCCGGGCGGGGTGGCCGGGCTCTTGCTGGAAAAGCGTATCGAGGAGAACCTGCACTCCCCCATCATCATCGCCGCGACCCTGGCCGTGTTCGGGCTCCTGCTGGGCCTCTCCCAGCGCCTGGGCCGCCAGGAGCGGTCCGCCGCGGACCTGAGCCTGCGCGATGTCTTCCTGATCGGCTGCGCCCAGGCCCTGGCCGTGGTTCCGGGCGTGTCGCGCTCGGGCAGCACCATCACGGCCGGGCTCCTGCTGGGCCTCAAGCGCGAGGAGGCGGCGAAATTCTCGTTTTTGCTCATGGTGCCCATCGTGATCGGGGCCGGGGTCATGAAGCTGCGCCATATCCACTTGGCCGCGACCAACGGCCCTTTCTGGTTGGGCATCCTGGTCACGACCGTGGTGGGCCTGGGCTGCATCAGGTTCATGCTGTCCTATCTCAAAGAGCGCGGCGTGGGCGTCTTCGTGACCTACCGCGTCCTGCTCGCCGCCCTCTGCATCGTCTGGGCCCTGCGCTAGACTGGGGTCAGGCCTTTACGAATTTTACGAATCCCATGGAAAAACTTCTACGCGTGAAGGTGCACCCGGAATCGCGCGAGAACCGCATCGAGGTCAAGGGTCCAGCCGCCTACGAGGCTTGGGTCAAGGCCGCAGCTGAGCAGGGCCAGGCCAATGCCGCGGTGCTGGCTTTACTCGCCGGCCGCCTGGGCGTGGCGGCCAAGCGCCTGCGAATCATCAAGGGCACGACCTCGCCCTCCAAGATCGTCCAAGTCCTCGGCTGTTAACGAACGAGGAGCCCGAAGGGCTCCTCGCAACCGCCGGCGGTTGCGTTGGGGGCGTTGGGGTACCGACCGTTCGGGCAAAGGGACTAGTGGCCGCCGGCCTTGGACGACCTCACGTTCCAGACGAAGAGCATGAGGACGGCCCCGATGAGAGCGAACGGGACGGGCCAGATCTTCCAGACGTCCCAGCCGAAGTTCGTGGTGATCTTGCCGACGAACCAGCCGGTGAACGGGGCGGCGAAGAAATACTGCGCCCCGTCGAAGATGCCCGCCGCCGAGGCCGCGCCGTGCTTGCCCCCGACGTCCATGGACGCCGCGCCCATGATCACCCCATGCACCCCGTTGACGAAGAACGACAGCAGCGACAGGCAGAGGACCGTCTCCCAGCCGCCCAGGCACTTGGCCCCGACGAAGTAGAAGATGACGAGGCTGACCGCCATGCCCACGAAGCCCGCGCTGATGACCGGCGCGCGGCGTCCGATCCGGTCCGAGATGGGGCCCAGAGCAAAGCCTCCCAGGATGCCGCAGACGGCGATGCCCCAGGGCATGACCTGGGCGATGGGGCTGGTCCCGGTCACCCCGATGACCTCCTTCAGGTAGAGCGGCCACCAGGAATCGACGACGCTGCGCCGCACGAAGCCGATCATGATCGAGGCCAGGGCGAAGATGAGGACGTTCCTGTCGCTGACCACGCCCCTGATGAGCTCCCACGTGGTCGGCTTGGCCCGGGCCGCGGCCTGGTCTTCGGGGACGACGGCGGGGTAGCCGGCCTCCTCCGGCTTGTCCGTCACGAAGAAGTAGTCGAGCCCCGCGACGACGGCGACGAGGATGGCGGGGATCCAGAAGCCCCAGTACCAGGTCGTGGCCGCGGCGATGGCCGGCACGCCCGAGAAGGCGAAGACCAGGCCCATCCGGATCAGGATGCCGAAGATGGCGCTGAAGGTCCCGCGCTCCTGGGGGGCAAACCACTGGGAGTTGATCTGGATGATCGCCATCGCGCCGAAGGACTGGAAGTAGGCGTTGACCGCCCAGACCGCGGACATGATGTAGGCCGTCTCCCGCGGGGCGAAGTGACCGATGAGCCAGTGGCCGGCGCCGAAGGCGATGTTGGCGGCCACCACGCCGGCCGAGCCGATGAGGTAGGCCTTGCGGCCGCCGATCCGATCGACGACGGCGGCGTTGACGATGACCGACAGGCCGTAGAAGAACGGCAGGGACGTCTCGAGGATGGAGAGGTCCTGCTTGGTCCACCCGAAGGCCGCGAGCAGGAGGGGAGAGATGGCCGAATAGTTGTAGCGCGACATCATGAAGAGCGCGTACAACACGCCGATGATGATCCAGTTCTGCCGGCGCCGCCATTCGAAGGAAAGCTGTCCGTTCATGACATTCTCCAGGACTTCAGGTCTGCGGGAGAAACCTAAATCGGGCGTCCATTATCCAATATTTCGCGCGCCCGTGCGCGTCCGGGAGGATAAAATCTGTCTGACGGTCCGGCCGCTCAGTTCGCGGCGCGGAAGCTCAAGATGTCGCCGTCCTCCACGATGTAGTCCTTGCCCTTCAGCGAGAACTTGCCGGCTTCCTTGACCTTGGCCTCGCTGCCCAGCTCCATGAGGTCCTTGTACTTCATGTGCTCGGCGCGGATGAAGCCCCGCTCCAGGTCCGTGTGGATGGCGCGCGCGGCCTGCGGCGCAGTCGAGCCCTTGCGCACGGTCCAGGCGCGCACCTCATCGGTGCCGCTGGTGTAGTAGGACATCAGGCCCAAGGCCTCGTAGATGCCGCGCGTCAGCACCGCCACGGCCGGCTCCGTGATGCCCATGCCGGCGAGGAACTCCTCGCGCTCCTTGGCGTCGGCCATGCCCGCGATCTCGGCTTCGAGCTTGGCGTCGAAGAAGGAAAGGCTCATGCGCGAACCGAACTCCTTCTCCAAGGACGCGCGCAGGGCCGTGCCCTCGGAGCCGTGCGTGCCGTTGACCACGCCCGCGATGGCCTTGTCGGTCAGGAACTGGTAGTTGAACAGCACGGCTTTCTCCGGCTCGGTGAGCCCCAAAGCCCGGACCGTCTTGCCCGTCTCCAGGCCGGCGATCACTTTCTGCACCGCCGCGAGCTCGCGCACCTTCTCGGGCGTGCTCTTGGCGCGCATCTCGGAGGCGAGCTTGTCCTTGCGCCGCTCCATGAGGAAGAGGTCCGCGAATACCAGCTCGGATAGGAAGGTGTCCAGGTCGCGCCGGGCGTCCACCGTGCCCGCGGGGTGGAACACGGAGGGGTCCGCGAATGCGCGCGCCACGACCACGATGCCGTCGAGGTTGCGCACGTCGTCGAGCCAGACCGCCTTGCCCTCGGACTTCTCAACGTCGGGCAACAGCAGCAGATCCATGCGCGCATAGGCGGTCTTCTCCGGCTTATAAAGGGCGGCGAGGGCGTCCACGCGCGGGTCGCGGATCGAGAACACCCCGGGCACGCCCTTGGCCGGCACGACCGCCACGTCGGAGCCGGTCAAAAGCTTGAACAAAGTCTTCTTGCCCGCGCCCTGCAGGCCCAGCAAAGCGATCTTCATTGTTTTCCCTCGGGAAGCGCCTGCGGTATCGGAGGTCCCACAGGTGCCGGCTATGATATCAAATCGTCTCGGGCGCCTGGACGGCGGACAAGGCCGCGGGCTCGGGCGGAGTCTCGCCGCGCCAAAGCGCCGCGGCGCGGCCGCGCCAGACCCAGAGCAGGGCCACGGCCACGGAGCACAGTCCCAGGCACAGGCCGATCCAGAGCCCGAAGGCGCCCCAGCCCGAGACCAAGGCCAGGCTCACGCCCACGGGCAGGCCCACGGCCCAGTAGCCCACCGCGTTGGCCAGCATGGGCACGCGCGTCTCGCCCAGGCCGCGCAAAGCCCCGGTCATGACCACCTGGGTGGCGTCGAAGACCTGGAAGACTCCCGCCACCGCCAGGAGCTTGATCCCCAGGGAAAGCACGGCCGCGTCCGTGGTGTAGAGGCCCAGGATGGCGCGCGGCAGGAAGATGTAGGCCAGGCAGGTCAGGCTCATGAAGGCCACGCCCAGAGCCAGCGCGGCCCAGCCGGAGCGCACGGCGCGGTCGGGCCGGTGGTGGCCGAGGCCCTGGCCCACGCGCACCGCGGCCGCGTGCGAGACGCCCAGCGGCACCATGAAGGAAAGCCCGGCCAGGTTCAAGACGATCTGGTGCGCGGCCGAGGCCACCGCGCCCATGCGGCCGCAGAGCAGGCTGGTCAGGCAGAAGGCGCCGCTCTCCGCCACCATCTGTCCGGCCGCGGGCACGCCGAGGCGCACGAGCTCCCACAGCAGAGCGGGCCGAAGCCCGTGCCAGCGCCAGCCGCTGCGGCGCACCTGCCCGACCGTGGCCGCGGCCACGACCACGAGCATGACCCCATAGGCCGCGAGCATGGCCCAGGCCGCGCCTTGGACCCCCAAGGCCGGCAGGCCGAAGTGCCCGAACATGAGGCCGTAGTCGAGCCCCGCGGCCACGACGTCGGCGGCGAGCACGGCCGCCAGCTGCGGCCAGGTGATGCTCAGGGTCTGCAGGTACTGGCGGCAGGCGGTGAACAGCAGCGCCGGGAAGAGCCCCCAGCGCAGAATCCGGAGATAGGCGGCCGTGCTCGCGGCCAGGCTCGACTCGATGCCGATGGCGGCCAGGAACCGGCCGGAGACGCTCAAGGCCGCGAACACGGGCACCGCCGCCAGCAGCGCCACGGCCAACGCGTGCACCAGCACCTCGGCGCACTCGTCACGGCGGCCCGCGCCGAAGGCCCGGGCCGAGAGCGGGTCGATGCCGAGCAGGATGCCGAAGGCCGCGATGAGGATCATGAAGTAGGTCGAACCGGCCAGGCCCACGGTGGCGATGGCTGGCGCGCCGAGGCGGCCGGCGAAGAGCGTGGCCACCGTCCCCTGCAGGATCAGGCCGGTCTGCAGCGCCGCGATGGGCGCGGCCAGTCCCAGCACGGAGCGCAGCTCCTCCGCGGCGAAGTGGCGACGCATGGCTCAGAGCAGGCCGGACGCCAGCGGCGGCCGGCGGCGCGCGGCCTCGTCGGCCCGATCGATGCGGAAGACCTTCGCTCGGCCATCCGCGACATGGAAGTGGGCGTCGTAATGCAGGATGAAGAAGGCCATCTCCCGGTCCGGCCGCAGCTGGGCCCGGTCGCGCGGGTTGCGCGGATCATGACTGAGGCTGGCCATGATCAGGCGCCTGACCTTGGCCCGGCTGCGGGCGGGCACGAGCCTGGCCAGGTCGGCCAGCGCGGACGCGGTGAACTCCACCTTGAGCCGGGGCGCGCGCCAGCGGTTCACCCAGCCGATGCGGGGCCGGACCGGCCGGTCGCAAGCGGGGATGTAGGGCTTGATGTCCAAGACGGGCGTGCCGTTGACCAGGTCCACGCCTTCGAGCAGCAGGGTGTCTCCCGCGACGGCCTTGAGGCGCGCCAAGGTCAGGCCGATGGGGCTGGGCCGGTGGGGGGATCGGGAGGCGAAGACCCCGATGGTCCCGCCCCGCAGGCGCGGCGGATGGATCTTAGAGAGGAAGCCCTTGTTGGTGTTGAGGTGGAACTGGAAGAGCAGCCAAACATGGCTGAACTCGCAGAGTCCGACCAAGGACTGCTCCGGGATGAACTCAGGGAGGACGCGCAGGCGCGCGGGGGCGCGGGGCACCAAGGCCCCCTGGCGCGGGGTTCCGAACTTCTCCCGGAAGCAGGACTCGATGAAGCCGATCGGACGGAGCATCAGACAGATATGTTATCAGATTGCCGTTGTGGAGCTGGCGGCACGAAGTTCCGCCAGCCGCGCGCGCCCTAGTCCTCGTGCGCGCGCAATTCTACAAAGACCTTCATAATCGCGCCGCGACCGAGAAAGGGCCGCGGCGGGTTCCGAAGACACGCTGCGCGTGTCTTCGGAACTTCGCAACGGCAAGCGCCCCGCCGCTCTCCCCAACGGAATTATCTTGCATACGGGCTCCCATTAGACTTAAAATCCCCCCTGCCATGACCCAAGACCGAAGGCACGACGAGCTCGTGGAGTTCATCCGCGACAACACCAGCACGGTCCCCTGGCCGCAAGTGGAGGACGTGCTGCGCGAGCGCGGCTACGACTCGAAGGAGATCGCCGAAGCCTTAGACGAGGTCTTCCCCGGCCAGAAGGGCCCCCGAAAAAAATCGGGCGGCCTGTGGGCCGGGATGATCGGCGCCTTGGTCGGCATCATCGTCTGGTGCATCTTCGCCATCCTCTACCGCTTCACCCGCTGAAAGAGCCGGTCCAGAGGTCCCACCTCCCAGCGGGCTCATAGGCCCAGGCGCGGCCGGGCCAGTCCTTCTACACTGACAGGGATGAAGCGCCGTCTCCTGCTTTTTTCCACGCTGTTCTGGGCGGCCGGCCTGGGCCGCGGCCAGGCCGCGTTCGTGCAGACGCAGGCCACGCTGGGCTCAGCGACCGCGACCCCGGTCCCGGTCATCGGCTCCATCCTCCAGCCGCTGAGCACCTTCTCCAACCCGACCCTGGCCGCGCCGTCCCTGCTCTCCATCTGGTCCGCCATCCCCTTCGCCCCGGCCCCGAGCGTGCAGCCCTCCGCAGGGCCGGCCCTGAAGCCGACCGCAGCCGTCGAGGCCCCGGCGCAGGCCGGATTGGCCGCGGCCGCGCAGAAGATCTCCGAAGCCCGGCAGAAGCCCGAGACCCCGGTCGAGACGCTGGCCGTCCAGGCCGCGCAGACCTTCGACGGCGCGATGCCCAAGGTCTCGGACGCGGTCTCGGTCCCCGAAGCCCCGGCCGCGGCCCCGGCCGCGGCCAAGCCCCTGCGCCTGATCATCACCGGGCCTCCGGGCTCGGGCAAGGGTACCTACTCCGATAAGATCGCGGCGGAATACGGCGTGGCGCACATCTCCGTAGGCGAGCTTCTGCGCGCCTACGCCCAGACCCACCCCGCGGTCGCCTCCGTGATGGCCACGGGCCAGCTCGTCGACTCCAAGCTGGTCCTCGACGTGGTGCGCCAGCGCCTCTCCCAGGCCGACATCAAGGAGCACGGCTTCATCCTGGACGGCTTCCCGCGCCGGAGCGAGGAGGCCGCGGCCCTGCAGGAGATGCTGGGCGAGGCCGGGGTGGACGGAGTCATCGAGCTCAACGTGCCGGAAAGCGAGCTGCTGCGCCGCATCCTCGCGCGCGGCCGCGCCGACGACAAGGCCGACGTCTTCAAAGAGCGCATGAAGATCTACCGCGAACAGACCGTCCCGGCCGTGGGACGCTTCAAGAGCGCCTCGCCGGTGCTCGCCCCCGATGTCTCGGGCTCGGACGCGGCCACCAGCTACGCCCGGGTCAAAGCCGCCCTGGACGGCCTGCTCGACAAGCTCCTCGGTCGCTAGTCTTTGACCTTTAGTTGACCTTCCGCCGCTAGAATATCTTTAGCCTTGGGCGGGGGGATATGGCCATGATGATTCTGACCGAGCGGGTCTATCTGGCGTCGCGGACCGGGCGCGCTTTCCAGGTCCTCGTGGACCGGCTCTGGCCGCGCGGCCTGCGCAAAGACGCGGTGCGCGTGGACCTCTGGTCCCGGGACCTGGCCCCCAGCGACGCCCTGCGCCGCTGGTTCGCGCACGACCCGGCCAAGTGGGAGGATTTCAAGAGGCGCTATCAGCAGGAGCTGGCGCCAAAGACCGCGGCCATCTCCCGGCTCATCTCCGAGTCCCGGGGCCGGGACATCATCCTGCTCTACTCCGCGCACGACCAGCGCTACAACCAGGCCGTGGCCCTCAAGGAGCACCTGGAACGGACCTTGACGCCGGCCTGAACCGCAGGCTTACGGCGCGACGCGCCCGGACGGACTCAGTGCGTCTCGCTGGGGACCGGCTGCTGGTCCAGGCTCTGATGGGACTGCTCGGAGCGCTGGCGGACCGATTCATCATCGGCCGTGATCTGCCGCTTCGGGCAGCCGTTGAGCAAAGCGAACAAGGGGAGCAACGCCCAGGTCAATCGTCTCATATCGTGGCCTCCAGGATACGCCTATCATAGCACGGGGCGGGCCGGGTTTCCACATCCGAAAGCCCGCCCGATCGTCCGATATCCAGCCGATCGACAGGACCGGACGCGGCGCGGATCCTGACCCTCAGAACAGCTGGACGAACGGCACGCCGATGGAGAAGCCCCACATCCGCGCCGAGCGACCGCCCGACCGCCACGAGATATAATTGAGCTCGCCGAACCAGCGGCCGCCGAAACGCCCCCAGAAATTCTGATAGGGCTTGCTGGCCGTAGGCTGCAGGAACATGCCGCCGGAAAGGGTTTTGTTCCGGAGGCCGAAGGCGTCCAGATAGGACAGCTCGAAGCCCTGCGGGAAGACCGCCTCGTTGTAGGCAGAACGCGAGAGGCCCGCGGGGGCGAAGGTCACGCCCTGGAGGCCGAGCAGGGCGGTCAGCGCCAGACGATTGTCCAAAACGCGCGCGAGGTCATAGGCGAAATAAAGGCCGAGGTTGTTGAAGAAGGCGGTGTCGGCGGGGCTCTGCGCGACGGCCGCTTCGAAGACGCGGATCGATAGGCTGTCTTCGGGCCGGAGGCGGAGGTTGCCGTAGAGCATGAGCGATCCCGCGGCGCCGTTGCCGGCGCCGGCGCTCGAGGCGAGGCGGTAGGGCCCGGCCCCGGCCGCGACCTTGAGGCGATGCCACCGGGGCGGCACGGCGGCTGAGATCTCGACGACCCGGCTTTTCCCGTCCGGGCCGATGACCGTCATCCGGGCGGGGAGGCCGTGGCGCAGCTGCGCCAAGAGCGGCGGCCGGCTGCCGTCCGGGAGGGTCACGCCCGCCGCCAGCCAGCGGATCTCCAGCAGGGGCGCTTCCGCGCCGACCCGGCCGACCGGGATCAGCCGGCAGTTCATGGAGACGAAGGCATCGTCGAGGCCGCGGATGGCGGCGGCCCAGGGCGAGCAGGAGTGGTCGATGGCGTGGCGCTCCGCCGCCGGCGTGGCCGCGGCCCGGGCCGCGATGCGGACGCGGGCCAGGGGATGGCCGTCGAGCTCGACGGCCGCCTCCGCGCCCTCCAGGAGCGGGACGAATATCTCGGTCGCCGCGCCGTCGGGCCCGCCCTGGAACAGCACCGCGCGTCCGCGCCAGCGCAGGAGCGCCCGCTCCGGCGCGACGCGCAGGGCGATGCGCAACCGGGCCAAAGGCAGGGCCAGGCCGTCCGGGGCGCGCACCCATTTCAGCGAGCCCTCCACCCAGCGCGCCTCGACGGCGGGGGCCGTGTCCTCGACGACCGCCGGGAAGTCGGCCAGGGCGAACCCGGGGTGGTCCTCGCCCACGACCAGGGGGCCGATGGCGATCCTCGGGGCGCGGGCGGCTTGGTCGAGGGGGTCTCCGGACACCGGCTGGGTAAAAGCCGCGCTCGCCATCACCGCGCAAAGCAGGAGGAACGGGGGTGCCATAAAAGCCGCACCTTCTTATAACAGGGTTTGAAAAATCCGTCAAGCCCCGGGAGCGCTGGCTTGACGTCTCCGCGCCACAAGGGTTATAACAAGCCTGCGGAGGACGAACATGCAGAAGGCACTGACAGCGGCCGCGGCGGTGATCCTGTGGGGGACGGCGGGATGCTCTTCGTGGCAGCAGCGCGCGGACGCTCTGCAAACGGCCCTGGCTGGATTCGTGGCCTCGGGGCAGACGCACAAAGACGACTTCATCCGGCGCTATGGGCCGCCGTCGGCCTGCTCCCCAGCGACGGCAGGGGAGCTGTGTGGATGGGACGCGACCCCAAGCGATGCCGGAGGCTCCTCCTCGGCCCCGAACGGGAGCGCCGACACGGGGCCGATTCCCGGCGTCAGCACGAGCACTTCCGACGCCAACGCCGCGACGTCGCTCCAGGTGGAATTCGATGCCTCTGGCCGCTTCGTCAAAGGACGATCCACGGTCCGACACGAGGGACGGGACTATCTCGGCCATGCGGAAGCCTCGAACCCGAACCTGGACTTCCTGCGCCAAACGTTTTTAGGCATGGCCAAGGGCACCCCCATACGGCTGACGTTCCTGGATGCCGCCCCCCCCTTTGAAGGTCTGTTCCGAGGATATAACTATTGGGAGAATTCGATCGTGGTCAGACCGGAGAACGGAGGGTCGCCCAGCCAGAAGATATACTCCGTCAGGCAGATCGAATCGGTCGAGCCCCTGGCGGCCGTGCCGGCCCCAAAACCGGCTCAGGCCCCGTCGGCCAGCACGACCACGGCCACGGGACCGCCCGCGCTTCCGGTGAAGGCCCGGGATCCCGAACTCGCCTCGCCCCGGAACGCACCGTAGCCCGGTCCCGCCCGGCACGCCAGGGACAATTCGGCCGCAGGCCGTTTTGACCGCGATTTGCTATCATCAGACCGCATGTTCGACAAGCTTTTCGGCCGGGGCAAGCCCCGGATCCTGATCGCCGACGACGACGATGCGCTGTGCAGCCTGCTCGTCAACCTGCTCAGCGGCCAGGGCTACGAGGTGGCGGCCGCCCGCGACGGGATGGAGGCCATCCGCCTCCTCAAGAAGGAGAATTTCGACCTGCTCATCCTGGACGTGCACATGCCCCGCATGGCGGGGCCGGAGGCCCTGGATGTCATCCGTCTGATGCCCAACTGTAAGGACCTCGGCGTCCTCATGATGACCATCGAAGGCTCCATGCAGACCTTCATCAACGTCTTTGAAAAGGGCGCCACCGACTTCCTGCCCAAGCCCTTCTCCCCGGCCCAGATCATCGAAAAGGTGCAGGCCTTCTTCGCCAAGAAGAAACTCCCATAGCCCTAAAGCCGCCGCCACCCGAAGAAACCCCCGGCCGCAGATCGGCCCCAGGCGCCCAGCGGCGCCTTCGGCGGAATATCGAAAAATGCTTAAATCTACACGCCAAGGGCAGGTGGCGGAACTGGCAGACGCAACGGACTTAAAAACAGAAAAGCCCCCTTCCATTCCCTCCGACGACAAACCGAAAAAAGCCCCTCTTCTCGACGAGAAATAGCCTGCCGAACCTGTGCGCCGCATAGCGCCGCTTACGGCCTGTTTACATACAGAATGGACACCCAGTGGCCACCTGGAAAAGGACCAGCCAGGCAGACACTTTTGTAGGCGCCGCATCTCCATTCTTGGCCCGCATGAGTCCCTGAGCACCACTGGGTTCCCAGCTCCACACGCAATAGCCTCTGTGAACAACGCTGATGGGGCTAGGGGCGGCGTTTGGGATACCGCTAGGAGCAGTCCTTCTTCCGACTAAAGCAATGGGCTAGAAGGCGAGGGCCGGCATCACTCAGAGGGCCGCACGGTGAAGTGGACTTCTTTAACCATTGCGACAATGTGGTCGTCATTCCACTGTTCGACATCTGCATTGGTGGTACGAAAAACAATGCCCCCATCGCTCATTCGAGACAACTCAGCATGCCTGAACCATGGCAACTTAATCTCGACGCTTATTAATGGACCGCTGATGGGGTTGGGCTCACCAACAACAATTTGGCCGATGTATAAATTATGAGCCCGTCCGTGTCCCGATTTTCGTGTGGTTAACTGGATGCGGTTCTTGCCCTGCGGGTCACAAGATACTGGAGGATTCTGCAATCTTGAGGTTTTAGAGAATTCAATTTTGATATCGACTTCACCCTTCGTCAATTCAACTTGTGGAGCTAGGATAGAATGCTTAGCATCACTGGGTGGATTCCAACAGAGTTTGACCAACTTGCCGCCAAGGTGCAATGTGGCCGCCGTGTAAGCTCTAGAGCTGCTATTAGGGTCAGTACTAAGCTCTATTGCATCGGCCTGGACCACTGCTTCAAGACAATGTTCTGACATTTGAGTAGCTCCTCAGGCAACTATTCTAAGGCGTGGGCAAGGAGCTCTTGAAATATTCCCTCAAAAAAATCGGTTGCGTCTGTGATTTCTTCTTTAACATTGCATTGTGGGAGGTGTCCGAACTTCTGCTTATAAAGCGTCAGGAGACCTGCTTCCAGGTCCTTAGCTTCCCGGCGATTTTCGACTGGCCACCAAGAAATCTCTAGGTCCGGTGAGAGTTGGACATCTAAAATCATGTCGACCATTCGTTCAGAGCCGGAATGTGGACACTGCGAGGCAAGACGACCACGCAAACCCGCTCCGCCCCGCAGCCCAGCCATACCGATGTAAATGATTCGGTGCTTGGGGACCGGCGTATGGGGATTCCGGACACAGTAGACTCCTGGAAACCTAGGGACAAGATGTTCAAAGCCAACGGGAACACTCATTCTGTGGCATGTCCGTTTGAGATTATAATCCGTCCATGTGCTCCAAGGCATTTTAGCGTTCCCTCACAATCCGTATAGCGTCAGGCCAATACAGAACCTAGAACCGGAAGCCTGTTAAAATCAGCGTGACCCGGATAAGGTCGCCGAGTGACTCGTCATAGACCTTACCCACCTTAACCTTTGCTTCGGGGCTCAACTTCGACTGGATATGCTCCACAACCTCATCCAGCTCGCTTAAAGTTATGGCGGGCGTGCCACTGCGGATGTTGAGGAGGAGTCCTTTGGCTTTGGCGGTATCCACATTCTCCAGAAGGGGGGAACTTGTCGCAGCCTTGGCGGCCCGGGCAGCACGGTTGGGGCCAGAAGCTTCACCCATCCCAATCAGAGCTTCGCCGGCGTTTGCCATTATGGCGCGTAGGTCATTGAGGTCAACTTGGATTGTCCCTGGCGTGGTAATGCCGTCCGAGATAGACTGCACGGCCTTGCACACCACATCGTTGGCACAGTTGAAAGCTTCGTGTAGGCGAGCGTTGCGCGCCGCTGTGTCGTAGATATGGTCGTTGGGAATGACTAGTAATGTGTCCACATTCTGGCGCAACTCTTCGATGCCCGCCTGCGCGATATTCGCGGGGAGGAGGCCCTCAAAGCGGAATGGCCTGGTAACCACCCCGATGGTTAGTGCCCCCGCCTCTTTGGCGAGCTTGGCCACGACCGGAGCCGCGCCCGTACCGGTGCCTCCGCCCATGCCCGCAGTCACGAACACCATATCTGCGCCAGCGAGTGCCTTCTTCAATCTGGCCTCGGATTCAAGGGCTGCGGCACTGCCCTTGGTCAGGTCGCCACCTGCTCCCATGCCATTGCTCGTGGTCTTTCCGATTCGGATACGGACTGTAGCCTGGCTGCGGCGCAGGTCCAGTTCATCGGCGTTGACCGTTATAAGCTTGACGCCCCGCAATTTCGCTTTGGCCATGCGGTTAACCACGTTGGAACCGGCGTTGCCTACGCCGATGACCTTGATAGAGGCGCGTGACGCGCCAGAGCCAGAATAGATATTTTTCATTTAGAGTGCCTTTTTAGAAAGAGAAATCATGACCTGCTATTATAATATGATAACTGGGGGCGGTAGAGTCTCAATCTGGGCACATCCCTGATGGACTCCTGGAATCAACTAGACACGGAGGGAATCCAATGCCGGAAGAAGACCCGTTGGAAGGGATGTTCGATTTGCATGAAAAATACACCGTCAATGTGGATTTTCAGACAACCAATGCCCCCGGCAACGCAAACGTCAACTGTCATAAGGCAAGCCATCAAACATGGGGACGCCATTACGACATCACAATACATAAATTAAACAGCAGGCATGCTAGAGAAAATCGTCACGATGAATATCCTGGGCGATTCTGGGAATGGGGAACTACTGTCCCTCAAGGTTTGCGGCAACAAAATCATTTCGATACACTGATAAAGGCACAAGAATGGGCCGTCCGCATCTTAAGCAAGTGTTCTCACCAGCTACACCATGGCCATCGGGTAGGCATTAGGCATTGTATGCCATGCTTAAGAGGCAACCTAAACAGTCTGACAATCCAAACAGTGACTGGTACGATAGAAAACCTTGAGCCCGGACATGCTACATATGCATGCGGCAAACTCCGGTTACATGACAATACTCTGTTGCCTTTTATTGTTTCCCCAGTTCCATACGGGCATCTTCAAAATGGGATTCAACAAGGGGCGCAGGTTAGTTGGTATGGCAAAATCATAGGAGACAATGCGGAGCGGCGGCTATGGGTATTAGGTAACGCGGCCGAGCTGCAAAACCAGTCGTGAGCTTTCTGGGAGGACAAGGACTAAGGCGGCCGCGAATATAGCAGGTATCAAATATGGGGAGGACACATCAATGCCGACAGCTTTAGACCGTGCGACTATTAGCGGAGTGATAGAATCATGTGATGAACGGCTGACGAAGAAAGCCCAAGCGAAATATGCAAAAGGGTCCCTCAGAACAGAGAATGGCGCTGTGCCCTTCCTCATCTTCCCAGTGCTCTATAGCCATATACAAAAAAATCTTTTAGTTATTGGGGCGGCGGTTACGATGACGGGGGTATATTCTCAGGGAAAGGATGGTGACCTGGTATTGGCTATTAAAGAAGTTCGCCAATCCAAATAATTCATGATGTCTGCCCTGATTGGGTCTCAGCGAGATTCCGGAAGTGCGAGGCTGTGCATTGGAAGTCCAACCTGTTGCGGGATTCTCGCTTATCCTACGCTGTGTAAGTTCCAGAACTGCTATTGGGGTCACTGCTAAGCTCTATTGCATAAGCCTGGACCACTGCTTCAAGGTAGTGCGCTGAAATTTCTCAGTTCCTCGGGCGCCCCCATCTTCTCGGGGGGATGTCAGTTGGCCCTCCATTGCAGACAAAGAAGTTTGCCCAGGTATAAATTTCTACCGCCATAGTTTTTCGGTATAGCTCCCCTATTTCGAAGATAAAGGGTTCGGTGTAAAGCCCCTGACGACCACAATGGTGAACCATCTGCACGAAATCCTCAAATGGCGCCATCATACTAGCCACCACAGCATCTAGTGCTGCCTGAGTGTTTTCACGACCATCACATTCATAATCCATCTGACCGAGTTCATTTGCCTTTCGTCGGTTTAGCAGGACCCACGCCAAACCCAAGGCCTTGGCCATCGTCTCTGTTCTCGCTCTCATCTTGAGGCGGTCCCAGTCAATTCGTTGTGTGATTTCTTTAACAACCAAGACCGTCAAGCCGCTACTCTTTTCCTTTGAATATTTCCCCGTCAGCACTACGGGCCACCCGACATGCAGGAGGTGTTTTCGGGGATGTTTATACGCCTTTGGAGGGAGGATGAAAGGCAAAACATAGCCATACCCTGTTTTGAGGGAGCCGCGTGCCCACTCTTGTTTTCCTGACACCGATACTTGCACATCACACGATTCTATTACCCCTTCAATAGTTTCTTCTGGCATTATTATCGCCATCATTCTCACATCCGACGATTTGAATTTCTGTATCCGGTATGCCCGAATCAGGCTAAAAGGATTATACCCCCTGCCGGCCTGGGAGGCAATATGTAAAGTAAGCACCAACGACCGCTTGGGGTTGCCGCATGTGCAGACACGAATGCCTGGTCGTGGCCCCGACGACCTTGATACCGATTTGACCCGCTCCGGCTACACTATGAGTCGAGACGGGGGTTAAACAACAGAGCCGAAGGTACTGTCCCGTCTCGGAAAGAAAGTGCAGTTGAGGGAAGGGGAGCGTCCACATAAAGACGCTCCCCGCGTATTTAGCGCAAACCACCTGCTGAGGTTCTCGCTGAGTGCCGTGGACCCTTGGCTGCCGCTACTCTCCCGGCACTACTGATTCCCCCGCTGACCTAAGCTGCTGAACAACAACCTTGACATACCACCTGGCATTCAATATAGTGGCACCATGAACACCACAATGCCGCATACGACCACACGCATCCTGCTTTGGACCTTCTTTATATTAGGCATTGCATCCATCATCCCACCCGTCGGTTTGGCCGAAGACTTCCAGGACCATCTTTCCTTGAATCTGGGGGTGCGTCCGCTCTTTGCGGTCAATGCGGGGCAATACATCAATGGACTTTCCTATTCGGACGAGTGCTTTATCGGTCCCGGAATCAGCGGTTTCGGGGACATCTACTTTGACAATAAATATGGTTTCGAGCTGGGCTATGGCACAGTGTTCCAGAATAAAGTCCCCGCATCAGCTACCACCGATGTTTCAATCCTCAGCTTTATCCTAAAAATGCGCCCCTCTCGGGATGTCGAGGTTGGAATCGGTGGCGGTAATTTTTCATGGGATATGCCTGGTACCCCGCCGGCCAAACAAAGGCTTCAGCCGGACGGCCCAAAGGGGAGTGTGTCCGCCACCGGACTGATTCTTCATGCCGGGATGCCATTGAAGATATTCAATAAAATCGCTATGTCCCTGACCACTCAAGGTTTCTTCATCCCAGAGGACAAGAAAGAAATGTACGGCGTCATAGTGGGCATCGGTTTTGGCTATAACCTTTATAAAGGCAAGGCTGTGCCCGCACTCAAAACTGGTGGTACAAAGCCAGAACGAAATAGCACTGCACCTGCAGGCGAAAGCTTCTGGAAATAGGAGATTCCCCATGAAAAAATCAAGCATTCGGATTCTGGCACTGACAGTATTGGCGGCCGTTCTAGGAGGATGTGTCACCACCCCCGGGATTCACAAGCGCAACGCATCTGACAACAAGTCCATCCTGCAAGAGAAACTTTCTATCGCCCTGGAAGCAGCCGCCCAACAATTAGATATGGGGCAGAAAGGTGCTGCACTGGGGAAAGTACTCATAATCGTTGATGAACCTATCAGAGGTGGAAGCAACGTCAGCGTGCAGTTGTGCGCCGATGGGACCAATAATGCCGTTGCCTCTCCTGTAATCAAAGCCGTGCTTACCAGAATTCTGCTCAAGAAAGGCATCACGGTGGTCGAGGGCAAGGATGCCGATACGGTTCTGACCGTTGTGCCCAAGGTCTACTCTCAAGAAGAATGGCGACATTTCTACCTGGTCGCCTGGGACCGCACCGCCCAGTGGGTGGTCTCACTTGAGGCCCGTGTGACCAAGCAATCTACAGGGGAGGTCGTCGGGGTCATGACTGGGCGCGGCGAGACCGCTGTTGAAGAACGGTACATCATCGGCATGGGGCCATTCCGCAACGAGCGCTAGTTCCAGCCCAGTCCTAGAGTGTCGTCCGCCATGTCGCCACGGACGTAGACTCTCCGAGCAAGTGGTAGAGGCACTGGAATCTCGGCAGCAACAGGAGACAATGGCATGGCTAGATGTGGCGAATGTGGAAGAGCAAATCCTGAGGGTGCTTCACATTGTTGGTGCGGCAGACCGCTGTCTACTGGGCAAGGCGCAGCCAAATCTACCGGGCCGGGCACAGCCAAGTCCGCTAATCCGAGGTGGAACACAGACTATCTCCCTGTAAGTTCAGGCTTCGGCTGTCCGACATGTAATTCTAATCACATAACAAACATGCGCTTACTCGTAATGGAGCAATCACAAACAACAGCCATAGCAGGAATCATTGGCGGGACTACTGGTAGCGGTATGGGGACAATCATTTCTGCGGGGAAAATCGAGGTGGGTGGATTCAGCGGAATCAGTGAGTCATCTAGCTTGCTTGCGCAGGCATTCACACTGCCAAAGCCAACATGGTGGATGGCAGTTAAACTAGCATCTTTCAAGCACCCTATAGTATTTCTCTTGTGCGCAATCGTGTCCTGTTTCACATTCGGCCTACCAATGATTGTTATTTTCATTATGGCCTCAGCGGAGTATAGTGAGCTCACCACAAGACACCAACAGGAGTTGCCGGCCTGGTTGAATTTCTGTGCAACTGCATTCATATGCCGTGTTTGTGGATTAATTTTCAAACTGCCAACCGATGTGAGATGCAACGAGACCAGAGAAGGGCCCGGTGCAGCACAGCGGGCCTCTCCTGGGGAGGACACCGCAACCCCTGCCGAGCCCGTTCCTGAGGGCGCTAAGGACGATACGCGGACCTGTTGCTACTGCAAGCATTATCAACCCCACGGAATCTTGTCCTCCAATTACTGGTGTGTAAAATACAATCAGCCCATGAGTGCCGAAGCAACGTGTAATCAGTTTGAATACCGGTGAATAATTTCCGACGGCCACGCTTCCCGCGGATGCCTTAACCTTCTCCAGCGCAAGCGGTATAACTGGCGTGTCTTAATCCGGTTTCATGGGTTTTGCCATTTTATACCCCCATGGTGTTATTGCCTTTAGATTAAAGTGTAATTCCAGAATGAGCATATTTGCTTTCCCCACAGACGATGTTCGGTCACTGTCCACTGGCATGGCAGACCCAGCAACATTGCATTACCCGTTGTCCTCAGCGCAACATCAATAGGGCTATTTTTGCCGGTACAAAATCTTCAGGTTAAAGCGGGCTCCAGTTATGCCGGGTAGCAGTCGTAGCGGGGCACGGGCCTGGCGGCACATCTCCATCCCTCTACCTTAATCGTGGGCTGGAGGCATAGCCTCGCTGGCCTGAGCCTTCACGACCGCAGTTGATATCTCTGGTCTGGCCTTGGAGTGCACCCCAAACCCCTATCCCTCAGCAGATAGAGGCTCCTGCGCTCCAAAACCAGCTTCCTCAGGGCTTGAAACGGCCTTAGAATCCATCTGCCCTCCTGTATCCCGGCTTCCTTTCAGCCGTAATACCAGCGCCGCCTTCTGCTCCAGGGATAACTGCCGCCGCTTCTGGGCCTTAATCAACCTGGCCACCTGGTGAATATCTGCCAGCGGGAACTTGAAGGAGAACTCAGAATCCCCTGACTGAAGCCGCTTGTAGCCCAGGCCGCCCATTACCCGGGCCATCTTCCTGGAATTCACAAAGACAGCCAGTGAACCATCCCAACCATACGGGTATATCTTGCCCTTCTTGCCCCGAATCTCCATGCACCAGACTCGCTCCTCTCGGCAAGGGTCCTCGGTCCCGTCATCCTGTACACGGTAGCGGTCCCCGAACTGTTCTTGGAGATTGGTTACTGGCATGGCGGGACATCCACTCCCGCTACCTTGCCAGGGTCTGTAGCTGCACTGGCCTGAGCCCTCGCTGTCGCAAACGCCGCCCGTAGCTGAAATCCCCTGTCGAGCAGTGCCTTGACCCTACGCAGTAACTCAACATGGGCGGGCAGATACAAGCGCACCGACCTGCTGCCCTTCTTCTTCAGCAATGGTTCCAGATAGCCCGCCTCCTCCCAGGCCAAAATCCTTTTGGGTGGGACCTGTATAATCTTGGCGAGTTGTAAAAGTGCGAAGCCGTTCTCTTCCATTTGACACCTCCATGCGTCGTCATTAGTTATGCAATCTTTCTAACTCCGACGAGGAAGAAGACTAGGCTCATCGCATTTTTAGGTTCTTTTATTTGCCCGCTTTAAAATACTTTTTCAGTGGGACAACGGACCGAGCATCGTTGTATCGCCCACTATTCTTAGCGTGGAATTGTTTTAAGATTTTTCCCGGGCATCAAAATCCACATGCCAGAGTGACCGTATGGCACTCCTGGCCCGAGCATGAGGAGTGCTCGGACCGGGCTGCCGAGCCTTGACCAGGCTGATGATACCCTAGCCAGGTGTTATTCCGGCCAGTCAAAGAACCTGGCGACTACATCCGACCCCAAGAGTGCCGCCCATCGTGCATGGCGGGACAGGGGCCTCCGTGACCCGGCTTTGGCCAGCCCGCCCAATTATTTAACTCGACGACCAATCTGCATCTCGTGCATTGAAAGGACCGTGTGGCTTGTTCCATAAGTGCCTCCTTGTCTGTCTGGATAACCGATGTTTTCCCGACACCCTATCCCAGCACCTAGGCTCGTCGGGACCTTAGGCCTGTTTCTCTGGGGGATTTTCCGACAGTAGCCGAGCAACCACGTCCTTGCCCAAACCCAGCTCCCGGGCAATCTGACGCAGAGAGCGCCCCTCCTGCCTTAGTTGGAGTATGCGGGCCACATCCCCCTGGACCTTAGGTCGCCCCAGCTTCCTGCCATGCGCTCGCGCCCTGTCCAGCCCGGCCATGACACGCTCCCTGATGAGGCTGCGCTCGAATTCTGCGATGGCTGCGACCATGCTGAAGACCATCTTGCCCGAAGGCGTGCTGGTATCTATGGCTTCCTGGAACGAGATGAACTCCACCCCAAGAGTCCTGAACTCCTCCAGGGTGTTGAGCAGGTGGCGGCTGCTGCGTGCGAAGCGGTCAAAACGCCAGACCAACACCATGTCACACTGTCGTCGCCTGACCGCCGTCATCAGCCTGTTTAGTTGAGGTCTCTGTTCCTTCCCACCCGAAACGCCATGGTCGACGAACTCCCCCATGAGTTGCCAGCCTCGATGCGTAGCATAGCTTCTCAGCGCCAGGAGTTGGTTCTCAGGAGTTTGGTCCCGCGTCGAGACTCTGGCGTAGATGGCGACTCTGATGCTTGTTGGCATAGTTCTCCTCCCGACAATCACCAGGCTCCCCTATAGCCCATGCTCCGGGAGTCCATGTTCTTGTCTGTAGGCCCTCGTATGCTTGCACACCCGGGCCTGTGGCGGTATGCCCTTCTGGAACCGCCAGGCTGGGCAGTCACAGTAGATGTTATCGTCCGAGCCCAACGTAACCGTGTACTCTAAGTCGGGCTTACTCTTGCTCGGGTATACCGCCAGAATCGACAACGGTCCACGTTCTTCGCTCATACCATCCCCTCCTTCACCGCTTGAACCAGCATGTACTCGACCTCGGCCATCGTATTGGCCACGAAACGGAATAGCCGCTGGTCGGCGATGTCCTTGCCGATGCCCAGCAAGACCCATCTTTTGCCACCCCGGCCTACAGCCTCAGCCAACTTAGCTAGGCAGGGGGCGTGCATCTCTCCGTCCGTGATTACGATGACGATGTCACGTACCCCGGATTCCTCGGGTATACCATCGATACGCTCCACCAGCCTGCGGATATATGTATCCCCGTCGCCCGCCTGCCAATACCGCGCCTTGAACACTCCCGGCTCCCACTTATCGGTAGCCGCCTTGGCGAGACGGTCACGTAGGCCGAACGCCCATGCCTCGACCTCGACGTCCATCCCGTGCTCGTCCACGATGCGTTCCACCGCCTGGCATACCATACCGGTCGCCTGGCAGACGGCCTCGTAACGGCGTGACTGGTCGCTGAGCTCATCCCGCATGGACGCGCTTGAATCCAGGAGCAGGTATACCCGCACACGTTTCTCCCGTGACCAAACCTCTTCCCGCCATAAATCGTCGCGGTCCTGCCAGTAGACAGGGAGCTTCGCTGGGTCCAGGCTGCCCTGTTCACTGACCCTGCTCTCGTCCATCTTCTCGACGAGGAAGTCTTTGAGCATCCTGATGGTCTCATCCCTGGGCTTGGGAACCTTGAGGTCAGCCGCTGCCACGCACTCGAACGACGGGCATAGC
>Ga0118677_10000281_pt1 | contig 112003 bp, 89 predicted proteins | sample AliMusrvi5mmetaG_FD_86154 | JGI IMG/M metagenome (GOLD analysis project Ga0118677, IMG submission 86154)
CGCAGGGCCGCGCAGTCAACCGCGGGGATGAGTTTTTATTCGATACACCCATCGTACACGTTCAGCGGAGGCTTATCATTTCAAAATGCTATTTTGGACAAGAGTGAATAGAGAACTCTGAAATATGAAATCACAACAACATGTTTGTCCGCTATGCACCCCCAATCATTCTTGATGTGCGTTACCACGACAAGATTACTCACACTGTTATCATCCATGAACTGTTGAAATTTGACTACATAGTCCTGAGTTGTCGATTTTACGGGCTGTGGTTTGCATCCCATAACGAAAGCAACTCCACAGAGAGTTAAACAGGCAAGCAAAAAGCTATTAGCATTCATTCTGTAAGCCATATTTCCCCCGTTGCAGTATAAGGAAAGTGCGGATCTCGGTAGTCTTTTTTGATCATTCCGGCATGACCGACGGCGACGAAAAAGGCCTCTCTGTTCTCCTTCTCTATACATTCGCGTAAACCTTCAGCTTCTGCCATTGAGTTCCACTTGATTGGTTTTTTGCCAAGAACTTGCGTGAGAAGCGCACTTACATGACTTGCCGAAATGACGTAACGAGAGCCAGGTTTCTCTGCTTCAAATAGCGTGTCTTTCTTAATAGAACGGCCATTATATGTGACGTCCTTCATGGCCTTAAAATTGTTGTTTACGGTTCTGCCTTGGCCTGCGGAAATGGTCTTACCTGAATTCACAAGCGAAATAGAAACACGAAGAGCATATGTATTGAAATAATCGTTTGTCTGTGTCACGTGAAGCCAGTACAACCCGCCGCCGACCTTTTCCCAAACTGTTTCAGCTGAGATTCCGTAATTCGGGTAGTTGTTCCAATACTCGCTCAATCCGAGAGCATCTACCATGAAAGTTTGTCCATTCTTGATGAAGCAATACAGATTAGGACCGTCATCTTCTTCAAGAGGATCCCTGCTCGCCCAACACGCTAACGGTGGGATATACTGACGTTGCTGGTATACGTCAAGCCCCGTCTCGTCGTCGTGGTACTTTGTCGAGAACCAGAACCGGAAGGAATCAGCGCGATCACCTGACTGTGCCACCTTGTTTCCGAACGCGTCGTATTCGCGATGCGCCCTGACAGTTCCGGATTCGTCAACGTACTCGGTGATGTTGCCGTTGGCATCGTAAGCGGGGAAGTAAACGCCGTTGTCTTCAATAACGGCCAGCAAACCGCCGACGCCACCCGCGCCCTGCACGCTGCCAGACAGATCCAAACCCCACACATAGCGCGTTATGTTGGTCATGCCAGACTGCCCGTCCACTGTGATCTCGGCTGCGATGTTCCAGCCGTCCCACACATACTGCGTCGTGCGCAGCGGCACCCATTCGCCGGGGTTGCCCGGCAACGGCGGGTTGCCCGCTGGCGGCTCGTAGCCGGTCAGCGCGGTCACAGTCTTTAATACGCGCCGCTTCATGTAGTCGTAACGGTTCGCCACCTTCAGGGAGCCGTTGGTCGCGTCAACCGGCGCGGCAACCTTCATGTTGTTCTCGCCATCCCAGTAGTAGCTCCAAGCCCCGTTGCGGGTCATGTTGCCGTCAAAATCATATGCCACAGGCAGGCTGTCACCGGCGTTTGTCACGGAAGTGTATTGGTTGAGCTGGTTGGCTGTGTATGTGCTGGACGAAGCGCCGGCCGTCGCCCACTTGCGGTTGCCGATGTCATCGTAATAATAGCCGTATGTGGCCGCACTCATCGCCGCGTTCGTAACCTCCGAGCGCTGATTATAGGTGAAGGCGTTGGTCGCCGACAAGACCGGTGTGCTATCGACGCGCAGCGTGCGCCGGCCAAGAGCGTCGTTCTCGTAACCGAACGCCGACACGTCAGCCGTGCCCCAGAAGTTCGATACCGCTGCGATCAGGTTGCGGCCGGGCTCGTAGCTGCGCGACCAGCCGAAGCCTGACGAGTTCGTCATCCCGGACACCAGCGCCGTGCCCTCCGCGTACGAATAGAAGAACACGTTTGTCACACCATTGAAGATCGAGGTCACCTGATCGATCCGGCCCGCGCCATCATGGCCGTAACTTACGGAGAACGCGCCTGTCGAGAAGCCGGGTATTGTGAGGTCGTATCCCGCGTCCATTCCAAGCGAGTCATAACTGCGCGTGATGGTCGCCAGTGCGTTGGTCTCCACGACAAGCCGGCCTTTGGCATTATATGACAAACTTCGGGTGCCGGAGCCGTCACTCACTCCGACAAGCCTGTCGGCAAGGTCGTAGCGGTTGGTCACCTTGTGTGTTGTGTCGGAATAGGTCACAACCTGCACGCGTCCGCCAACGGTGTCCGTGTAGTTGTATGAGGTAGTCACGTCACGCGCCCAAGTGCGTAACGACATCTTGCCGTCCGCCGTGTACGCGTATGTGGGGCCGCGCCCGTCAGCGTAGACCTTGCCGGTCACAAGTCCGGCGGACGCGTCATACTGCCAGTGCGTTGCGTCGAACTGGCCCGAAGCGTCACGCCACGTCCGCAGCTCCGCCCTGTTGCCGTCCGCGTCCAGCGCTGTCGCGACCGGATAGGTCGCACCCTCTGTCCGGTAAGGCTCGGAGGCGTCCCCGGCATAGTAGTTGATGGTCTGGCCGCCGAGGGGGGCAGTGACGGTGACGCTGTACGCGCCCTCGGGCGACTGCAGCGTCTGGCGTGCTGAATAGGTTGTGGTATTGGTTACTGAGCCGCATATCTCAGCCGTGAATGCCGCCGAGCCGTCGGCATGATAGCCAGTGAGCTTCTGCAGCGTCCTGCCGCCGGATGTCCCGGCGGAGGATGTCTGCCGGGCGAAACCGTCGAAGGTGAAAGATGTGGCGGTGCCGAGCGAGTCGGTGCGGCTGACCTCTTGCCCGGCGACCGCGACCGACGTGTCTGCCGCTGATGTGGTCACATTTAGGCTTGTGACCGTTTTTGTGGCAGTCTCCGGGTTGAGAGTCTCAGTCGTGACCGTGGGCACTCCGTTGATGTCGGCTGATACTGTGCGGCTCACGCACGCGGGAAAGAGCCCTGTGAGCTGCACGCGGGTGACCGAGGCCGTGACCGTGCATTGGCCGGGGATGTGCGAGACGGTGGCGCGGCAGTCCCACCATTCTTCGGGCACGCCGTAAGCGGCAAGCCCGAGATCGCCGCTCTCTTTCCAAGCCGGCGTTTCCGTGACCACATAGGAGTCAAGCGCGATGACAGCCGGCAGCGTGAAGCTCTGCGGGTCGAACTGGAGGGCCTGACCTGCGCCGACTCTGATTGTCCCGGCGCTGTTGCCGAGCGCGTCATACGCGTAAACTACCGAGGAGCCGTCGTGGCTCAAAGACCTGATGAGCCGCCCCGCGCCGTCATACGCGCTGGTGTCAGTCAGCGTCGCACTGGCATAGCCCGCACGCGAAGCCGAGATCCCGCGCTCGAGATTGTCCTTTTCAGTGACAGATTCCTGTGTCCACGCGCCGCCGTTCCGGCTCACTGATACGGTTTCGATCTCGTGCCCGGCGGCGTTCCATGATCTTTCTGTGCGCCGGGCGATCGAAAGCGCCGCGCCCGACACGGGGTCGCTCCAGTGCGTCTCTTCTGTTGTCGCGCCGCCCTTCACGCGTGTGACGGTTTTGACGACGCCCGCCGAGGAGGTCTCTTCAATCTCGCCGCTGCCGCCATAGGTGCGTGTGGTGACGGTCTGCACATTGAACGGATCGGTTGTCTTGCGGTAGCTGTCCGTGCCGTATGTGTATTCGTTGCGGGTGGTGAGGGGGGTATAGTTCGAGTCGCGGGAACCGTTGCGCCACACGCAGCGGACGCTGTTGGTCTCACGGTTATCGGACAACGCCGCAGCCATCGTCCTGCAGCAAACCAGCCTGCACCCCGGTTCAGAGCTCCTGTTTCTCAATGACGGCGGCACGCCCTATACGGCGCACGTCTTCCGCCGCAGGCTTGAACGCGCCTGCATCAGGGCTGGGATCGCAACGCGCCCGCCCTACGCGCTCAGGCACAGCTTCGCGTCCCTGCACGCCGAGGACGGGACCAACATCGTCACGCTCGGACAGCTGATGGGGCATACCAACACGCGGACCACGGCAAAGTACATCACGGCCACCGCAGCGCATCACCGCCAGCTCGTCGAACACACGGCTCAGCATGTGCTTTCGCTGCTGCCGGAATCGGGGGCCGAGGCAAAAATCGGGCAAAAAGTGGCCAGTAAAGTGGCCAGTAAACTTGAAACCGAAAAACAAGAAGGCGGCTGCATCGCTGCAACCGCCTACCTATCAACAACTTAATATGGTGGGAGATAGTGGACTCGAACCACCGACCCCTTGCATGTCAAGCAAGTGCTCTAACCAACTGAGCTAATCCCCCGTCGTTCAGAAAACGGCGGTTACTTTATTAAAAGAGCCCCGGAATGTCAACCGCCCAATTCATCAATATTCAATCTCTCTGAGTTAGGACGATGGAAGGATGCGTGTGCCGCCAGACAGGAACGAACAGCACACGCGCCTCGTTTTCGCCGCCATTGGCCAAAAGACCCCACAACACGTTCCACCGGTACTGGCGCGCGTCACCGCAGCCCCGGCGATACCATGAGGCCAGCAGTGGCAGACGCCAATAGGTGAAATCAGACCGCTGGTCCTCCACGTGCCGTACGAGCCCGAAAAGCGCCCCCCAATAATGCCGGTCGGGGTTGGCCTCCGCACGGAGCAACAGCCCACTCGCAAGGTTGAAGCGGAAGAAGCCGTCCCCCTCTTGGAGGTCGGCCACATAGCCGCCCAACACCTCGCACCCGGCGGAGTACCCCTCGTACACGGGAAAACTCAACGGCCAGGGTATGTCCGAGCACCAGGAATCCAGCAGAGACGGCGTATCCGCCACCACACGAGTCTTTAGAGCGCACGCCGCCAAATCCATGCACGCCTCCGGGGTGCCACTGCCGGGGCTCGTCCAGACCGCCGCAACCAGCCGTCCGTCGCGCGCAACCCGCCACGGCGCTTTTTCTCCGAACCCGTCGCGGAGACGCCGCTCCACGCGGTGGCTGAACGAACTAGCCTGTGAGGGACGCTCCAAGTAAGTCAGCCACACGGTTATGACATCCCCGTGATCCCCCTTGAGCAGGTAGATGCGATCCCCCATCCACCCCTCAAGGAAGCCGAACTGACGGACCGTAACCATCTCTTTCCCTCCAAACCAGAGCGCTGTGCCTAGAACACCCAAGCTATTGGTGGCGACGCCTTGCCGCGCGGAACGGAACAGAGACGTGGGAGGCTCGAAGCCGGCCGGTTTGAAGGCCTTGAGGTATCGTTTTTCAGGATAGAGTATCTCGGCGGTCGTCTCCGGAAGACGGGTCCGGTAAACCGAGTCAACCGCATTCCATCCGGCCTCGCGGCGGATGCGGTTGGAGAACACCGCACCATCGAGATACGGGCGTATCAGGGATCCGCCCAAAAAAGCAGGGCACCCCTCCATCTTCCCCTGGGAGTCGTCCATGCCCATGCGCCCTATCACGCTCACGGCGAAGCCGCCTGCGGGCGTGGCCGTGTTCATCGGCATTTCGGAAAAAACGCCGTCCAGTCCGACGAGAACAGCATCGCCCTCCACAAGCGAGGTCAACGCCAGGTTGCGGTCGAAGCTGGAGAGCGAGTCGTGAGTTAACCGCTCCAAATCGAAACATCCGTCTTCCAGCGCATGACAGAACTCATGCACGTAAACGAAGCGCTCCATGCCGGGAAGCGCCGCGGCATTGGTCACCCCGCCCCCTTCCACGTAGGCCACGCGCTTTTTCTCCGGATCGTAGTACGCGGCGACCTGCTGGCTCATGACGCGCAGATAAACCGCTTTCAGATCCTCATTGGCTTGCAATACGCGAAACTGCTTCAGCAACAGCTCGGTATCCGCGAGAAAGACGCGGTTCTCTTCCTTGTCCAGTTCCTCTGCCAGCGAAGCGCGCAACGCCTCGGGAGACTCGCGCTCAATAGCCACCTCCCGCTTCATGGGCAGCCCCCGGAGAGTCACGGCCTGAGCCAAGTCGCGACGGGTCTGTACAGCGATGTCGGCGCTTCGCGGCTGGGGAATCGAGTTGCACCCCAACTGCCACGGGAAGACCCAGGCCAGAACCAGAACGGTGAGAAGGAACCGGGCCTTTTCCGCTGTAGGCGCCTGTTCGAAGCGATTTTCTTTGATCATGAGCACTTCCTGCTTGTAACTTTTTCCAGAAATCATAAAAATTCACCCAATAAACAGCAACCACCATCGTTTCTGACAGGAGAAGAGATGCCGGATGATTCAACTAGCGACGCCGATCTGCTCTCCGCTTTCGCGAAAGGCGACGCCGCCGCCTTGGATCTTCTGGTGGCGCGTTATCGTCAGGCCCTGTTTTCCTGGCTGATGGGCATGACCGGTAACCGTGCAGATGCCGAGGACTTGTTTCAAGACATCTGGTGCCGGGTGATCCGCCACGCCGAACGTTTCAACGACGTGTCGTTCAAGGCTTGGCTGTGGAAGATCGCTCGGAACATTGTGATCGACTTTCGGCGCAAACGCAAGCCGGACATCAGCTTGGACGCAGTCGATGATGAGGACGACCAGCCGTTGTTGGATCAACTGACGGCAAAAGACATCAGCCCGGCCGATGCGGTCGAGCGGGAGGATCTGACGAAACGCGTATTGCGGGCTGTGGCTTCGCTTCCGGAGGTGCAGCGCGACGTGTTTCTGATGCGTGTGCAGGGAAATCTCTCGTTCAGCGAGATCGCCACATCGCTGGACATCCCCCTGAACACGGCTCTGGGACGCATGCACGACGCCATGATGAAACTGAAGAAAATGTTGGCAGAGGAGCAGTGAAAATGAAAATGACACCCTCAACTCCCGTCTCTCCTGACGCGTTAGAGAAAGACCTCGAGACCCTTGCGCCCTTAGTGCAGGAGGCTTTCAGCCGAGTAGGCGAGCCGTCTCCCCGGGTGCTCCGCGCCATTCACAACGAGGCCGTCGCGTACTTGTCCGCGCGGAACCGCCGTCGCCGCTTCATCCCTCTCTTCCGGACGCTCGCCGCAGCGGCCACCCTTACGCTTCTGCTGGGAGGCGCCATTCAGGCCCATATCGCCCGGGTGGAGATTTCGCACGCCCGCGATGTCGGGCATCTCCTGAATCTGGGCGCGACACACTCGCCTTCGGGAACAGCCGAAGCCTCTTCCGAGCTCGCCAACCGCCTGCTCAGCATCCAAGGGCTGGACGAGGATGACTTCTTCTTCGACGACATCCTCTTCACATCTGAGGAAGAGGAAGTTCTTTGGCTGTAGCCCACAGCTTCTCGATGGCGTAATACGTCCGAGCTTCGCTCGAAAACACATGCACGACGACATGAACGTAGTCGACGACCACCCAGCCGCTGTCGGATTCACCCGAATTGCGGTAGCTGGTGACTCCTAGTTTTTTCATGTGGTTCTGGGTTTCCGCGATCAGCGCCTTAAGATGCGGGGCTGACGTACCCGTTGAGACAATATAGAAATCCGTCACGGACGAAAGCCCGCGCACATCGAAAATACGGATGTCCTGAGCCTGTTTGGCGTCCAGCGCCCTGGCCGCCTCAATCGCAAGTTGTTCCGAGTTAATGATCACCCCTCCTTTGTTGCCGCGTAAAGACCGCGAGACCGAATGTAGACTTCGACCGCAGGACATACAAGATAGCGGATCGACTTCCCTTCCGCAATTCTTCTCCTGATCTCAGAAGAAGAAATATCGCACGGACGACCTCTGATGACCCCTAACAACAACCGCTCCCTCACTTCGGGCGGAAACGCAAGCGCCTCCGACGTGACCGCCACGTCGATCCCGGGGCGCTCAACAGTGATAAAGTCGCAGAGCGTCAGCAGTTCGCCGATCTTGTGCCAGTGGCTCAGTTCGCGCAGGGAATCCATGCCGATGATGAACGAGAAACGGTCAAGTGGTTGCTTCTCTCGCAGCGCCTTAACCGTCTCGATCGCATACGAGACTCCGCCCCGCTCCAGGTCGATCGCACACGGCTCAAACAACGGGTCGCCCGCCACACTCAACCGCACCATCTCCAGACGGTCATCCCCTGACGCAAGACAGGGCAAGCCGCACTTGAACGGCGACACGTTGGAGGGCAGAAGCAAAACAGAGTCGAGGCAAAAGGCCTCCGCGGCCGCCCGACCGATGAACAGATGGCCGAGATGGATTGGATTAAAACTGCCGCCGAGTATGCCGATATGCCTCATCGCAACCTCCCCGTCAACTGCCATCGCCGATGGCGCATCCTGTCACCGCGTCGAAAAACACTGCGTGTTCTAGCGAGACGGGCATCTCGACTTCCGCGCCAGGCACGAATACGCAGTCCGGGCTCACCCGTGCCACAACGCGCGTGCCGTCCTTCGTGACCACCTGCACAAAGGTCTCAGCCCCCATAGGCTCCACGACATCCACGACTCCCCGAACTGCCGCTCCGCCGTGTGCCGCGTCTTGTGCTACACCGACCGTCTCAGGCCTGAAGCCCAACACGGTCTCGCGCCCCAGAAACAGGTCCACCGCGCAGGTCCACCGTTCAGGCACGGCGAAACTCCCTGCCACGTGGCGGAACTGGCAACCGCCCGGGCCCCTCATTATCCGTCCCTTCAGAAAATTCATGGGCGGCGTTCCTATGAAACCGGCCACGAACAAGTTCGCCGGCCGTTGGTACACCGACAGCGGCGGTGCGGCTTGCTGGATCGTGCCGCGCTCCATCACCACGATGCGGTCGCCCATTGTCATGGCTTCCACTTGGTCGTGCGTCACATACACCATCGTCGCACTGAGCCGGCGGTGCAGACGGTTGATCTCGCTCCGCATTTCCACGCGCATCTTGGCATCCAGGTTGGAGAGCGGTTCGTCGAACAAAAACACCTTGGGCTTGCGCACGATGGCTCGCCCGACCGCCACACGCTGCCGCTGCCCGCCCGACAACTGTTTCGGCAGGCGCCGCATCAGATCTTCCAGCCCCAGAATATCCGCAGCCTCTTTCACCCGCTCCGCGATCTCATGCTTGGGAACGTTGCGCAACCTGAGTCCGAACGCCATGTTCTCGAAGACCGTCATGTGCGGATAGAGCGCGTAGTTCTGAAAGACCATGGCGATATCGCGGTCCTTGGGCGGAACCGCGTTCACGCACCGCCCGCCGATGCTGATCGAGCCGGACGTGATATCCTCCAGCCCGGCGATCATGCGCAACGTCGTGGACTTGCCGCAGCCAGACGGCCCCACCAGCACGAGAAACTCGCGGTCAGCGATCACCAAGCTGAACCGGTCGACGGCAAGCGCACCGCTCTCATACCGTTTGCAGACGTTCTCTAATACGACCTCGGACATGGGCCTCCTACAGCAACATGCGCACGCCCGGCACGCGCTTCACAGCGACATCGAACGCATGCAACTCGCTCTGGGTCTGAATCTCAACCGACACGCAATAGGCGCGATACCGGCCGGCGGCAGACGACCTCGAGGCGGCCAGCGGAGCGGTGACCTTATAAACCGCGACGGCCGCACACAAGGCAGCCTCCGCCTCGGCCGCCACGTCGACGATAATCCGGAAATGGAACTCGGCGGGATAAACTAACTCCTGATTCTGAGAAGGTAGTTTCCGCTCAAAGATGTCTGGCACTTTTATGCTCATGAGTCACCAGTTTAGCGACTCCGCCCCAAGGCAACAAGCCCGCGTTCACTCTTTTCACAGCAGGCATCACTTCGTTCTTGCCCGCCCGGCACATTCCCGTCATTATTATGCCATGCGACACATCACATTCTGTTCGATTCTTCTTGCGGCTGCTGTGTTTTGCGGGTGCGAGCACTTTATCTTTTCCCCGTACTTCACGGTGAAAGAATCCGGCCTGAACTGGGTCTCAATCCGCCACTACAATTACAAAGTCACGCCCATCCAACGCGTGAACGTCCGGATCGATGGCAGCGGCATGGTTACGGTTCGGGAAGGCTCCAGCATGCAGGTCAACAACCCCTTCGCGGCGAACTCCAGCGATTCGCACTGGAACGACATGCGCGAAACGCGGCTGACCCTGAGCCGCGAAGAGGTCGTTCCGCTCTTTCAGATGCTGGTGGACAAAGGGTTGTTCAAAGAGCGGATCAAGATCCAAGGCCAGAACGCCGTAACGAACGAGGCCATCTTTGCCTCCGCGAACATCGAAGGCAAGACATGCGGCTCAGAAGACGATATTTTCGGGATCGACCCTGATCTGGCCGAACACCTGAAAATGGTGACGCTGATGTTCTATCACCCTCAGCCCAAGCAGCGGCGCTAAGAACGCACCCATCCACATGACACTTTTCCACGCGCATATCACCCGACGCCTCGCCCTCGCAGCTGTGCTTGCGGTTTCAGCTCGCGGCTCCCGCGCCGAGCAAGCCTTTGTCGGCATTCTGGAGGCTGATAGCTACCAGAGCGTCATCTATGGCGCGTCGGCGTTCAGCCGGGTCGCCGACTTGCCGATCGCCCTTGAAGTGATCAACGCCACGCTGATGAAGACTCTCGCCCTGCCCTCTTTCACCGGAGTGTCTTCCACTGATACGATGCGCGTGGTGCAAACCGTTGACCCCGCCTTGCCACTGACCGACAGCAACCCAGCCAACGTCGCGATCATGCCGCTTTCCGACACGGGCGCAACGGTCCTCAGAAGCTTCTCCACCGCCTACGCGACACGTTCGCAAAGCGGCTCCATCACTCTCTTTGAACAACCGAACGACACCAATCTGGCGGCGCGCGTGGCCGTAGCCGTGACAGGCCGGTTCCTCCTCACATCCACTTCCCGCGCAGCCCTCGTCTGGGCCTGGGAAAACCGCACCCGACTGATCGATGCTCCGCCCCAGACCATCGCAGGAACACTCCGCGTGCTCGTCAACCCGCAAAGGTTGGCCGACGTCCTCGGCACCCGCAGCGAGAAGGCCGCTTCGGTCGTCAACCTTGACAGGCTGATCCGCGATTTCGAAACCTTCTCCTTCTCGCTCACGCTGGAAGGTCAGGCAATCACACTCACCCTGCACGGCAAGCCTGCCGCAGGAAGCGCACTTCAGTCGCTTCAGGCCGCCTTGCGCCCCCCTGCCTCGCGCCTCTGGAACGGGCTTCCCGAAAACGCCTTCTTCGCCTCTCTGTCAGCCTGCGACACCTCTAAAGCATGGGACACCTACCTCGGAGAGTCGCACCTGCGCCTGCTGCGCCCCATCACAGGACTCGCCCCTGACGGGGCGTTCACGGGCGACCGCCTGCTGTATCTCGCGCCGACGAAAACAAAAAAGGGGCTTTGTTTCGTGCAGGTCGAACCGGTGAAAAACGCCGATGCTGTCTGCCAAGCCATCCAGAAGCTCCACACCATTAAAGCGGACGACGGCATCGAGTTGGTCCGCAGACCCACGCGGCAGGTCGAAAAAACCCAGATCGAGTCCTACGAAGTGAACCTGCATCCCTCCCCCGTGCAAGCGAGTGGCGGAAAACCGGAAGATCCCTCTCTGACGTATACGTTGGCATCTCTGTTTCTCAAACAGGCCGTGCTCGAAGCGGCCGTGGCAGACGGGCACCTCATCTGCGTCCTGGGGCCCGCTGACGTTCTCGAAGACGAACTGCCCAATCTGGCCTTCCGGGAGAAAGCGTTAAAGCTTTACCGCAAAATCGGCGTCCAGAGCGGCGAGACGATGGAAAAGAATCTGTGTCTTGGCTCGTCGCTGAATGTTGCCGACCTGCTGCGCCATATCGTCACCATCATGCCAGGCGTGAAACCCGAGCATTTGCGCGTTCTGTCATCAGGCGGAGACGGCGCGACCTTCGGCATCAGCAAGGGCGATGATCAGACGCTGACCGCCTCGCTCAGCATCCAGTCGAATGAGATCGCAGCCCTGCAACGCATGAACCGCGACGGACGCGAAGTGCTGCAAGAGCTCTTCTTCCAAATCTTCTCGAACCAGATGATGAACCTGCAGGCGCCGCCTTCCGAAACAAAAAAACAAGGCCCTTAAGCGGTCTTTGCGGCAGACCGCACCACGGACTCCATTTCATCCGCCACACGCCGGGCTGCGTCGGACATCGACAGCGTGTGAAGCGCCTGACGCATGTGAGCCAACGCAGTCGGGTTGTTCTTCTTGTTCAGCACGTACCGCATGATCGACCGAGCCGTCAACTCGCTCTGCACGCCTTCGTCCGCGCCGCCGTTACGGACAAGCGCAGCAGCGTTCAAATGCTGGTGGTTCCTCAACGCGGTCGGCAGCGGAATCAACAGCGCGGGTTTACCCAGAAGACATAGCTCGAAGCACGTTGCCGCTCCGGCGCGGCAGATCACCAAATCCGCCGAGGCGTAGGCCCGGCCCATTTCCCTTACAAACGCGCAGGTCATGGAGGGCACCTGGGCTGCGGCATAAGTCGCCTTGACGCGAGCTTCGTCCGCGACGCCGCACTGGTGGATCACGAAAAAGTCGTTCACGTCCGCCTGCTTGAGCAGGCACATGGCGTGGGAGACCAACTCGTTGACACGGCGCGCGCCCTGGCTCCCGCCAGTCACAAAGACGGTGAACGCTCCGGCAGGAATCTCGGAGAAACGCGACTGGCCAGCCAAATCGGACCGCACAGGCAGGCCGGTAAACACCACTTGGCGGTTCGGAAGCCACTTGGCGGTTTCCTCGAAGCTCGTAGCGGTCAAAACAGCAAGGCGCGAAAGCAGATCGACGGCCTTGCCTGGTACGGCGTTGGCCTCGTGTAGAACCACCGGCACATGGTGCAGGCTCGCAGCCATAACCGGCGGCAAACTGGAGTAGCTGCCCATAGCAAGGAGCGCGTCCGGACGCACACGCTTGATCGCGCCCACGCATCGGAAAAACGCCCCCGCAAGTTTCGGCAACGCGCGCAACGAGAGCTGCCGCGCACCGGTGGAAAAAAGCGCGCCATCCCAACTGCTCAGCGCCGATGATTCGATGTCGCGGCCCGAAAACCAGACCTCCACGTTATGCCCGCGCCGCTTCAACTCCTGAGCAACGGCCAACCCGGGAAACACATGACCGCCCGTTCCGCCGCACGCCACAATGAACGTCATACGTTGCTTCCTTATCTTACCTTGAACTAACAGCGAACCCGATGTCGGCCTCGGATCAGGGTCTGCCGCGATGGCGGCGCAGCCGAATATCCCCGACCAGTTCTTTCATCGCGCTCCGGCAGAACAGCGAAAGCAGCACGCCATACACCAGCGCGCTAACGGCCATCGCGCCACCCACAGCCGCCAACTCCACCGCCTTGTATGCCCACCCGAACGCCGTCAGAAAACGGCTGATTTCATTTTCAGAATAGTACGCAACCGCCCCCATGACCAGCGAAATGGCGATCAGCCGCACAACAACCGGAATCACGGCGTGAAGCCGAGGGGCTCCGAACTTCTGATGCAGCGCCCGCGCAAGCATGACGCAGTTCACGAGACTGCTCAGCACGGTCGCAACCGCCAAACCCACGTGTTTCCACCCATCTGCCCACGTAAACACGAAAAGGATGTTCAGGCAGAAGTTCATAACCACACAGATCACGCTGCATTTCAGAGGTGTGCGCATGTCCTTGAGCGCATAAAAGGCCGGCGTCAGCGCTTGGTAGAAGCTGAAGACCAACAGTCCCGGCGCATATCCCATCAGCGCACGCGACGAATAGAGCGCGGACTGCGCGTCGAATTTTCCCGAATGCCACGTGTAGAGCAGGTTGATGATCGGCAGCGCGAGAACAGTCAGCCCCACGGACATCGGCACCATGATCACCGAGATCGTTCGCAACGCGCGTTCGAGCGTCGAGCGCAACATCTCATGGTCGTCGTCGGCAGCATGCTTGGCGAAAGTCGGCAGCAGCACCGTCGCGAAGGCCGTGCCCACCAGCCCCAGCGGCAGATACGTCACCCGCTCGGCATACTCCATGGCGGAGGGCCCCCACGTGCCCGCATAAAGGGCAAGAAAACCGTCGACGAGAAGATTGATCTGCACCGCGCCCATCCCAACCGCCATGGGTGCCGACTGACGCAGCACGCTCTTCACGCGCTCATCGCTCATCCAATCGAAGGAGACCCGCAGCGGAATACCCTGCTTTCGCAGGGCCGGCAGCAGAATGCCGACCTGCACGAAACCGGCCGCCAACGTCGACCACGCGACGACCCCGATGCGCACATCCAAATCCTTCGACACGAACGGGCAGATGCCCACCAGGGCGAGAATCCACACGATGTTCAGATAGATCGGCACCAAAGCGGACAACGCGAACTTCCGCAGCGTGTTCAGAATGCCGATTCCCAGCGCAGCCAGACAGATCAGGGGCGCGTAGAACAGCGTGATCCGCAGCAGAGGGAAGACCGCCTCGGCTCGGGCGTTGTCCGCCATCTGATGCTGCAGTCCCAGAGAGAGCAGAATACCCAGCGCGGTCACAGTGCCCAACACGGCAACGAGGAAACCGGCGATGCGGCTCGCCAGCCGGTTGGCGACTTCGGGCCCCTCGTTCTTGAGGGTTTCCGTGTAGACTGGGATGAAAGCGGCGGACAATGCCCCTTCGCCGAACAGACGGCGGAAGAGATTGGGAATGCGGAAGGCCACATCGAACGCCGACTTCTGCAGCGAAGTTCCAAAAAAATAGGCCATGAGCCATTCGCGCACCAGCCCCAGAACACGGCTGACTCCCGTCATCGAGCCGACGATCGCGACCGACCGCAAAATGGGCTCATGTTTGGCCTTCACCTCACTCGTTTGCACGCGTCTCCTTCTTCCCTTGCCTACGGAAACAGATGTGCTCGACCGCTTCGTGAAAGTTTTCAGCCCCGCTGAGCAACTCGATGTCCACGCGCAAGTAGTACACCGGCACGGGAGTTGACTCCAGCCTCGGGAAACGAACCGCGTCTTTCTCCGTCGTCAGTAGCGCGTCCGCGCGAAGGTCGGCAGCCTTGTTGACCGCGTCGATGATCTCCTGCGGATTGTAGCGGTGATGGTCCGCGTACCGTTCGCAATAGATCACCTTGGCCTCCATGGCCCGCAGCGAATTCTCAAAACTTTGCGGTACCGCGATACCGGAAAGTGAGGTGACCGTGCGACCTTTGAGCCACGAGAGCGGGACATGCTCGGCTGTGTAGACGTTCCGCAGGTGGCGGGACCTGTGGCAGCACTCGATGATTTCCGCGTTCGGGTTCAGCTCGCGAAGCCGGGCACGCAGCTCCTCCGAATGGCCGTCCGACTTGGTGATAAAAATGAAGTCCGCGCGCTTCAGGTTTCGGATCGGCTCACGCAGCACTCCGCGGGGCAGCATGTTCGCGTTGCCGAAAGGGTTCGTTTTGTCGACCAGCACGATCTCCAGGCGGTGACGCAGCTTCAGGTACTGGAATCCGTCGTCGAGGATCAGCGTATCGCATCCGAAGCGTTTCACGGCATAGCGGCCGCTCTTGACGCGGTTCTTGTCGACCAACACCACCACTCCCGGCAGATTGCTCGCCAACATGTAGGGTTCGTCGCCCCCCATCTCGCTATCCAACAACAGGCGCTTGCCGTCGCTCACTACGCGCGGCGGCTCGATGTTTTCGCTGAACAGCCGCTGATACCAGGGCAGCTCACGCTTGCGATATCCGCGGCTTAGGATCGCCACCTTGCGCCCCGATTTCTGCAGCTCGCGCGCTAAAATCTCCACCACCGGCGTCTTGCCCGTTCCGCCCGCAGTGATGTTGCCGACACTGATCACCTGACACCCCAGCGGGTAGCGGCGGAAGATTCCGAGATCGTACAGGAAAAGGCGCAGCAGAACGACGTTTCGGAACACCAGCGACACACCTTTGAGCGCCGCTAGCAGCGCCCGAACAGGCCACGGATGGCCTTGGTCAGCACCTGGCTGCTGAATGATCCGAACCAGATAGCGCTCAATCCGTTCAATTCGTTTGATTTTCGCTTTACGCATGTGACCTGTCGCTGTGTTTATGAGAGGGGGTATGATAGGATATCGCATCGCCGATGACAATCACTCAGCTCAAAAAACCGACTCGTCATTGCGAGGAAGCGTGGTAGAATATCGCCCAACTCAATGGAGAACCTATGATCACACGCAATGCTGAGATGCCCGCTGACATCCGAGCGAACATGCGCGGGGGCAACGGGACCGTGAAACTGGAGCACTGGTTCAAACCCGAATCGTTCGGCGCAAAGGTGCGCCTGTGCACGCGGATGACGCTCGAACCGGGCGCGTCGATCGGAAACCATACGCACGAGACTGAAGACGAGATCTATCTGGTGCTCGCGGGCTCGGGGCGCATTCTGGAGAACGGCGAGTGGACGCCCATCCGAACCGGCGACGCCATCCTCACCGGCAAAGGCGGCACGCACGGAGTGGAAAACAACGGTACCGAACCGCTTGTCATCGCCGCCGTCATCATTCTCTATTAACTCTCTAAACGCCATGTCACTCCTTCCCGAAACCCTTCTTCTGCCGCAGCGAACGGTCTCGAAATCCGGCGCGGTTCAGAGCCTGACGCAGGCCGCCGCCGCGTTCGGCCAGACAGGCTTGATCGTGCACGGCGCTTCGCTGCGGCGCTCAGGCACCCTTGACACCCTGCTCGACCGATGCCCAGCCGACATGTCGCTGCGCACGTGGCAGCACGGCGGCAGCGAGCCCACGGTGGGCGCGGTGGAGGAACTGCGCGCAGAGCTGCGACGCAACCGGCCCGACTGGGTAGCAGCAGTGGGAGGCGGCAGCGTAATCGATCTGGCCAAAGCGGCGGCCGGACTGCTCGATGCCCCCGAAAGCGTCGCCTTTTACCAAACACACAACGCGGCCATTCCGCCCGCAACCCTGCCGCTGATCGCCGCGCCGAGCACAGCCGGAACCGGCTCCGAAGCGACCGTCGTCGCGGTGCTGACCGATCCCGACCGAACGTTCAAGCAATCGATCCGCCACCTCTCATTCATGCCCAAACTGGTGATTCTCGACCCCACTTTGCTTACGGGTTGCCCGGCCACCACCGTCGCCGCCGCCGGGCTCGACGCATTCATCCAAGCCTTCGAGTCCTATACGAGCCGTCATGCGACTCCCCTGACACGTGCCCTCTCGGAAGTGGCGCTCGTGCGCATCGCGCAAACCCTGCTTCCGCTCTATCAGGGCGACCTCCGGGCGGCGAACGACATGCTAGAATCGAGTTACTTAGCCGGAATCGCGCTTTCGCACGCGCGGCTGGGCATCATACACGGTCTAGCGCACCCGTTGGGGGCGCGCACAGGTGTCGCTCACGGCTTGGTCTGCGCCCTTTGCCTGCCGGCGTGCCTGACTTTCAACCGCGCGATGATCCAAGGCGACCTAGACGATCTGAAAGCGCGCCACGGGCTGGACGTGGAAAGGCAAGTTGAAACGTGGCTGACGGCGATGCGACTTCCCAACGCGTTCGCAGGAAGCACCCTTACAGACCGCGACGCGATGATCCGCGAAACGCTGGCATCCGGCTCCACTGCTGCCAACCCGCGCCCCGTCACTGCGGACGACGCAGGGGCGCTGCTCGACGCAATTCTCGGCGCTTGAAAAGGCTGTTCGACAGAGTCTCGACCTCCATCCGCCTCTCGTGTGAGGAGGGAGCGCGAGACTCTGTCGAACCGAGAAATGCGGGGACCGCAAGGGTGCGAATAAGCCGGATTCTGTTCACCGCTCCGAAGAGCGGCTCCGATCATTCATCTGAGCAATCTACCCGGGATCCTATCCGGCGAACCGGAGCGACACGGGCCGCGTCTCGAATCCCCTATTTGATCTTGCTCCAGAGGGGGTTTGCCATGCGGCGGAGCTCTCGCATCCGCCCGGTGGTCTCTTACACCACCTTTTCACCCTTACCCGGCGCGAACGCCGGGCGGTCTGTTTTCTGTGGCACTTTCCGTCGGCGCCGATCTGGCGGCACCTCTCCGGCTTTAACAGCCGGACCTCTCGCCCTGTGGAGTCCGGACTTTCCTCTGCTGCGCGAAGCAGCAGCGATCAGTCACTCCCCTTGCGGCCTCCGCAAAAGAAATTGCGAACGTCATAAAAAAACGGCGCTCTCGCCCAGAGCGCCCGTCACTCATGTGGCGTACAGAATCCGGCTGCAATCCGCGCACGCAACTAGCCCTTGATTGCGTCGAACCATCTGTCCCACTGAAGGCGTTTGCTGCAAGTGGCAACCGTTGCACACACAGTCGGGCTGCAGACTCACAACCACCGGCCAACGCTTGGTGCGCAACCGCTCATAATGGAACATGAACTTAGGCTCCACCTTCTTGGCGGCTTCGGCGCGGGTTGTCTCGGCTGCTGCGAGATCGCTCTGCACAGCAGACAGGCGGGCATCCAGCTCTTCGATATACCCGTCTACAACGGCCTGCTCCTCTTTCAGTTTTGCCTCGGCTTCGGCAACCCGGTGTTTCACAGGAATCACATCGTCCATCGCCACCAACTGGCGGGCTTCGTAACTATCGATTTCTCCCTCGATCTTAGCGATTTCAAGGTTGAAAATCTGGAATTCCTTGTTCGTTTTCAGCGAGACCTGATTCTGCTTGAGCGCAAGAATCTTGTCACGCCGAGCCTTCACTTCCAGATCCGCCTCATTCACCCTCAGTTGGGCGTTTTTATACTCCGCCTGCGCGCGGGCCAAAGCTTCGCGAGCGCCATTCAGACGCTCCAGTTCTTGGTCTTTGCGTTGCGGAATGTCACGAATTTCCTGCTGCAGGTCGCGAATGCGGCCATCAATTTCCTGCAGGTCGAGCAATGGTTGAACGACACTCACTGCGGCACTTCCTTCCGGATACAAATGATAAAGAGCACGTATGAGGATTTAGCGTAGCGAATCGGCCCTCGCCTGTCAAATACCGACTCTCGTTATTTTATCTCAGCCGCGCCGCAAAAATATTCAAGTGCCACCCTTGACATCGATGCGAGAAAACGGTTTAATGTACGCACTTCCTATGAATGTCACTCGCGTACATTTTTACTTTAGCTACTTTAGGTCGCCGGACACACGGTTCGGTCGGCCCGATGCGCTTTTGTAAATCGGGAAACGACTTTGAATGAACCGCGTGTCCGGCAAAGGACACGCGGTTTTTTGTTTTATCAACACAGAAAAGAAAGTGCACATCATGATCATCGTACTCAAACGACACGCCTCCGAAACCGATATTGCCACGGTCAGTGACCTTGTCTGTTCCTTGCGCTACCAGCCGCGCATCATCCGCGGCGTGGAACAGACGGTCATCGCCTGCATCGGCGACGAACTCAGCAACCGCTCTCTCGAAGTCCTGCGCAATTTGCCCGCTGTGGAGTCGGTCTTCCCCGTCCAGAAGAAGTTCAAGCTGGTCTCGCGCGAATACCACCCATCCGATTCGGTGGTGAACGTCAAAGGCACCCTCATCGGAGGCGGCAACATCCAAGTCATCGCAGGCCCCTGCGCTATCGAGAGCTACGACCAGTTCCGCGCCGCAGTCACCGACCTCACCCGCTGCGGTATCAAAATCATCCGCGCCATGCCTTTCAAACCGCGCACCTCGCCCTACGATTTCCAAGGGCTGAAGCTCGACGGGGTCAAGATCATGCGCGATATCAGAACCGAGTTCGATGTGGCCATGGTCTCCGAAGTGCCAGGCCCCGCACAGATCGAAATCCTGCGCGACGTGACCGATATGTTCCAGATCGGCGCGCGCAACGCTCAGAACTACGACCTGCTGGAGCACCTCGCGCACGCAGGCAAGCCCGTATTGCTCAAGCGCGGCATGGCCAGCACAATCGAAGAGTGGCTCACCGCCGCCGAGTACCTCGTAGTCAACGGTTGTCCCCAGGTTGTTCTTTGCGAACGCGGACTGCGCTCGTTCGACAAGGCCACGCGCAACCTGCTCGACATCGGCGCCGTAGCCGTCGCCCGACAGCTCTCGCATTTGCCCGTGATGGTCGACCCCAGCCACGCGGCAGGAACCCGCAGCCTCGTGCCCGCCCTCTCCCGCGCGGGCCTTGCCGCCGGAGCGGACGGTTTGATCGTCGAGGCCCACCCCGATCCGGTCAACGCCTACAGCGACGCGACACAACAGCTCGAGTCCGCGAAGTTCAGCGAGTTCCTCAAGGACCTCGAACCCTGGATCGCGCTCGCCCGCGAACAGCGCAAACGCGACTTCTCCTAATCTGAGCGGGCGGGTCTCGTGCCCGCCCCTCTCTTGAACCTCAAACCCGGAGTCTTTCTATGCCCCCCATTCTTTACCTCGGACCGGAAGGCACGCACTCGCACGAAGCCGCGCTCCAACACTTCGGCGAGACGGCTAGCTTGATTCCCTGCCTCTCGCATTACGACGTGTTCGAGCGGCTGTGCGACCCCCATGTTCGCCCGCGCCCGCTGGCCATTGTACCGGTGGAAAACTCCAGCGAAGGGCCGGTCACACAGACGCTCGACCAGCTCGCCAGCCATCCTGGAGTGACCATCACAGAAAGCTTCTCCATCCCCATCCAGCACCATTTGCTGGTTCGTCCGGAGGTGAAGAAGCTCGCATCGATTCAACGCGTGTACAGCCACCCGCAAGCCCTGGGACAGTGCCGCCTCTCGCTGCGCAAACTGCTGCCCCATGCAGAGCTGCTCCCCGAATCCAGCACGGCTACAGCCGCGCGCCGGGCAGCGCAAGAGCCGGACAGCGCCGCGTTGGCTTCGACCGCCGCCGCGCGCATTAACGGCCTCACCATTCTTAAACGAAACATTCAGGACAGCAACGAGAACGTCACTCGCTTCTTTGTGGTCACCGCCAGCCGCCGGCCGCACCACGCGCTTGCGCCCCGTCCGTGCGAGTACCGGTCGCTGATCCATCTGGTGATCGGCAACCGCCCCGGAGCGCTGTTGCACGCACTGGCCCCCTTCGACGCCGCAGACGTCAACCTCACCTTCATCCAAAGCCGTCCGCTGCCAGGCCGCCCGTGGGAGTACGGTTTTTTCATCGAGGCGATCACCGACTGGAAATCCCCCGCCGCCGAGGCCGCATGGCGACTGGTCGTCGTCCTCTCGGAAGCAGGCCGTAAGGTTGGCACCTATCCGGTCACCTGAAGGACTGGAAGAATGGAATAGTGGAATCGCGGGGTTCTGCTATAATTCACTGCAATCAAAAGTGATCTCATTGTTCCATATCCGATTTCCACACTCTTCCCATGAACAAACTTGCGCAACTTCGAAACATCATCGCGTCGCTTGATGAGACACTCGTTATCGCCTTTTGCGGCCGCTCGCTCTTCAAAGTGAATGCGGAGCAGTACAACGAACTCAAACGGCCACTGTCGATCGCCGAGACCGCCACACTTTTCGGCACGGCCTCAACCATCGCCGGGCGTGCGCACATCCTTCGGCCACTCTACGTCAACACCCTCCTGCCCATTCTGTGTGAACCCGGCGCGGACGTCGACCGTCGCAAAAGCATCGCCGCCGACGCCAACTGCATGAACGCCCTCGTCCAGCGCCTCAACCTCTCCGTGCACGTGGCGGCCCTGAAGCTGGAGGAAATCCCCGAGTCGCTCCGCATTCCGCTCCAGAACCGCGACCCCGCGCAAATGGAGGAAGCCATCACCAATCACGCCGTCGAAGCCGAAGTGATCGCGCGCATCCTCGACATGACCCGCGAGCAGCACGCTTCGGCGGATCTGCCCAAAACAATCTCCCGCCTCTACGCCGAGTGGATCATCCCCATTTCGCGCAAGATCCAAGTCCACGACCTGCTCGCCAAACATCGGAACTGATGCGGCTCACGCCTCGTCACCGCGCACGGCGCAATACACCGCCCAGAAGCTGCCCCAGAAAGAACGCGCTGACCAGCACGGCAAACGTGAGCGGATGCCACCCGAGCCGGCATGAAAGCCGCAGTGCGATCACCCCCAGCACGGGCAGATGCACGGCAAGAAACCAGGCCCGCGAAAATTTCTTCACGCCCGCCCGCCAGAATCCGAACGGCAGATTGAGCGCTACAACTGCCGCCGCCACCTCCCACAAGAGTGGGCTGCCTAACACCTGCGTCACGGAATGATGTTCAACCATTCAACCCGCCCCTTCGCTAAGCCAAGTCATACCATTTCGGATCACGCCGCGGGCCGCGCAGCCGACGCCACCAATTCAGCGACTTTGCTCCGGACTCGCTTTCACCGTCCGCAAACGGATTGTCCGTCTCAAAAACTTCGCTGAATTCCTCATCGATTCTCTCAGGATCTTCGCCGGCCTCAATCCGCGCCATCGCCTCTCGCACCTCTTTTTTGAAGTTCATCCCTCCCGCAGAAGCGAGCTCCTTCATCACTTTGACAGCCTCGCGCGGGTCGGCGTCGTCATCGTCCAGCGACTGCAAGCGTTCGCCCATCTGCGCCAACACCTGGCCCATGCGGCTCGCCGACTCGCAGCCCTCCATCGGATCAGAGCTGTTCTTGCCCTTCACAATATGGGCGAACGATGAGACTTCCCTCGCCAGTTCCGCACCGCATACGGGGCATGGCGGCACCGTGGAGGTATCCACGCGCGGAAAACGAAACGTGTAAATCGTATGACACGGCTCGCAGTAGAACTCATACAGCGGCATACTTTGAATCCTCCAACGTTGAAGGCCTACAGTATAACCGAAAACCGGATCATTTCCTATTCGTAATCGGGCGTCTCTTCGCCTATACTTTTAATCACTCGTGAGCGCCATTTCCCAACACGCCTTTTTTCTGACCGCTGATGGCCGCACCTTGTCGGCTACCTGCATTTCGCCTGAATGCGTCGGCGGTGCGGCTCTGCTGCTGCCACCTTTCGCCGAAGAGCGCAAAGGCGCACTTCCTGTTTTCGCGCAGACCGCACGCGCCTTGGCAGCCGCCAACATCGCGACGCTTCTGTTCGACTTCTCCGGCTGCGGCGACTCAGAGGGCGACTTCGAAACAGCTCCCCCCGAACGCTTTGAAAAAGAGTGCGAAGCCGCCTTGTCATGGCTCGCAAGCGTCTTTCCGTCCGTGCCTCGCGCCGTGCTCGGCGTCCGAACAGGGGCACTGCTGGCGATCCGTCTTGCCGCCAAACGCACAGATGTCGCAGCGTTTGTTCTCTGGTCGCCCGTCACTGGCTCCGATTTCATCCGCCAGCTGCTGCAGCGCCGGATGGTCAATGACATGGTCGCATATGGCAAGGCGAGAGAAAGCCGCGCGTCGCTCGAAGCTCGGATGGTTAACGGCGAGACCGTCGACTTGGACGGCTATGCGTTCTCCGGCCCCTTCTACGCCTGGCTGCAGACGCTGGCTGCGCAGCCTGCCGCCTCGCCAGCGTTCCTTGCTTCGGGCGGCCACGACGAAAAGGCCCTCGCCGCCTGCGCAATGGGCTGTATTGAACCTTCCCGTTCGGCCCTGCGCTTCCCGCCTTTCTGGAACACGGTCGGCCATGTCGACCTTTCCTCGCTTGTGGCGGATACGGTTTCATGGCTTGCCTCCCGCTTGGCGTGCGAAACGCCACAGGCTTTCGCGCTCCCCTCGCTTTCTTCGGTATCGCCCTTCGCAGAACTCGCGACTTTTTGTGAGCCCCCGGATTGCATCCGTGCCATTTGGGACAAACCGGCCTCTGCGCCTCAGGCTGGCGTGCTCTTCCTGCATGGCTGGTCGGGCGACCGCACCGGGCCGCACCGTCTTTTCACGCGCTTCGCTCGGCAGCTTGCGCAAAGCGGATGCATCTGTCTGCGCCCGGACTTCTATGGCCGCGGCCTCAGCGACGGCGCAGCCGACGATGCCTCTATCGAACGCATGACGGAAAATGCGCAGACCGCGCTGGACGCTTTGAAGAAGAGGCTGCCGCCCGGCGCGCCTGTTACGGTCGTTGCCATCTGTTCGGGGTGCAAGGTCGCCGTCGCGTTATCCGCCGCCAATCAGGACCTTGCCAAGCTTCTGCTCTGGTCGGCCGAATCCATGGGCTCGCTGCGCAGTGCAACGACCGGGTTACGCAAAACAGCGAGCGCCCTCGCCACATACGCACGAAAGCTACTGCGGCCTGAGACGTGGAAGAAGATTTTGAGCGGCAAGGTGCAGACCGGCATGGTGACCCAAGCGCTCGTCAAACACGAGACTCGCAGCGCAGAGGAAGCCAAGCGAGAAGACACTGTTCTCAAACGCTTCCGCAGCTTCAGAAGCCCGATTTTCTTTGTGTTCGGCGGCTCAGACCCCGACGCGTACGGCTCCAGCCGCGCATATGCCGACTACTGCCGGTCAAACAAGATCCCGCATTCGATGCACACCGTCGCCCACGCTGGACACAGTTACTACAGCGAAGAGTGGACGCGGGAACTGCTCGACGTCAGCCGGGATTTTGCCACTCGCCGATGAAGCGGCGGATCAGACATCCGCCTTCAGTTCGAACGGTTCAACGGTCGCACCGCCGCTGCCGTCCTTGACGATCTTTTCGATCTTCTTTTCCACTTCGTTCAGCTTGGCTGTACAGAACTTCACCAGCTTCTGCCCCTCTTCGAAGGACGCGATCATCGTGTCGAGATCGGTCTCTCCCGACTCCATTTCCTCCACGATCACTTCCAACCGCTTGAGTGCGGCCTCAAAGCCCATTGCGCTCTCTTCTTTTTTCGCCATCGCATTAACCTCAGTCCCGCAACCGTCCGTGCGAGCTTCACGTTTCTAACTTCCCGTTTCGCGCATCGTCACTACCGACTGAACCGTACCGTCCTTGACCTGCGTCACCAGCGTCCCACCCGGAACGGCATCCGCCACCGCACGCACCAGTGTGCCGTCCGCTGTGCGTGTCAGGCTGTAACCGCGCTCCAGCACAGACAAAGGGCTCAGCAGCGCCAACTGGCGCTCCACGGACACGACACGCGTTCGTGACCGTTCCGCATGCATTCGACAAGCTTGCGCCAGCCGCCGTTCGTCCAACACCAGCCGCGCCTCGACCTGCCGCACCCGCCTCTCGCGCAGCACGTCCAAGTGGCTGAACGCCTGCTCTGCGCGCTGCCGCTGTTCCTGTGTCTGCTGCCTCACCGCGTGCTCGAGGCGCATGGCGAGCGTGTCCACACGCTGTGCCAGGCGCTCGGTCATCTGAAGCGGCTTCCGCAGAAATGCCGACGCCTGTGCAGCCGTCAGGCGGCTTCTCAACTCAGCCGCACGCTGCTGCAGGGCTTGCCGCAACGCGCGCGCCTGCCGCGTCACCTCTGTCTCAAACTCGGCCTTCGGAGCCACAGCCAGTTCAGCAGCGGCTGATGGCGTCGGTGCACGCAAATCGGCCGCGAAATCGCACAGTGAGAAATCGACTTCGTGTCCAACGGCGGAAATCACCGGGATCGCCGAGCCCGCAACCGCACGCGCCACACTCTCTTCGTTGAAAGCCCACAGGTCTTCAAGGCTGCCGCCACCGCGCCCGACAATCAGCACGTCAGCGGGCCAGTCGCTTCCCGGTCCGCACACGCGGTTGAACAGCGCCACGGCCTGTGCGATCTCCTCGGCTGCTCCAGACCCCTGCACCTTCACTGGTGCGAGACGGATCTGAAGGTTGGGAAAGCGCCGCCCCAGCACAGTCAGCATGTCGTGGATCACAGCGCCTGTCGGCGAGGTCACGATGCCGATGCGCTGCGGCAAGATAGGCAGCGGACGCTTGCGCGCCGTGTCGAACAGACCCTCGGCCTGAAGCTTGCGCTTCAGTTCTTCGAAACGCTGCATCAGTTCGCCGAGCCCGGTCTCCTCGATTTTCAGAATCTTGAGCTGATACTGACCGCGCCCCTCGAACACCGTGATCTCGCCATACGCGCGCACCCGCTTGCCGTCTTCCAGCCGCAGCGCAGCCGGCAGCGTGGCTCGCGTGCCTGCAAAGAGCACTGCGCTCAACTGCGCGGCCGCGTCCTTCAGAACAAAGTAGCTGTGGCCGGAGCCATATACTTTGTAATTCGAGATCTCGCCCTCGACCCACACCCTCCCGATCTCGTCCTCCAACGTCTGGCGGATCTGCCTCGTCAGCTCGGAGATCGAGTACACTTTCTTATCCGACAGTGTCGGCATGCGGCGCTCCCTTAGCCTGCGGCAACGGCAGGCTCCCTGAATCGATACGGCGTGATGGACACCGCTTTGCCGCTTTGCCGGTCGATATCCAATATCGCGCCCTCCAGAACACACGGGCCTTTGGCGACTTCGAATTTGGCGGGGATGCCCGTCGTAAACTTCTTCAGCACCGGCTCAACCTCGCGCCCGATCACCGAAATATAAGGCCCAGTCATGCCCAGATCGGTCATATACGCGGTCCCTTTAGGCAGGATCATCGCATCGCTGGTCTGCACGTGCGTGTGGGTGCCGAACACGGCGGCTACGCGCCCGTCGAGGTAGTACCCCAACGCGATCTTCTCCGAAGTCGCCTCGGCATGGAAATCCACCAGCACCGGCACGTTGCAAGGCAGCGCCTTGAGCAACGCGTCCATCGCGCGGAACGGACAGTCCATCGGATTCATAAAGACACGGCCCAGCAGATTGACCACTGCGAGCGGGCCGAAGGATGTCTGGATCGTAATACACCCCTGACCGGGTGCCCCGGCCGGATAATTCAGGGGACGAAGCAGTCGTTTCTCACTCGCGATCGAACACTCCAGATCCTTCTGCCCCCAGACGTGGTCGCCCAGCGTAACGACGTCTGCGCCGGATTTAAAAAGTTCGTCCGCCAGCGCCAACGTGATGCCGTTGCCAGCCGCCGCGTTCTCGCCGTTGGCGATCACCACATGTATGGCGTTCTCCTCGCGCAGCCGTTTAACGACCTCGCGAAAGATGCGCCTACCTGGACCGCCAACAATATCGCCCACCAAAAGAACCTTCATCGTCAAAAAACCTTTTTGCACTTCGCACGGGTGAATACTGATTCGCCTCTACTTCGCGTATTCGACGCACCGCATTTCGCGCACCACAACCACCTTGATCTGCCCGGGGAACTGCATGTTCGCAGCAATCTGCTGGCTGATGTCTCGCGCCATGACCATGGCGTCGTTGTCGGTCACCTGTCCTGGATCCACAATCACGCGAACCTCGCGCCCGGCCTGCACGGCGAAGGTCTTCTTGACGCCGGGGAAACTGTTGGCAATCCCCTCCAGTTTCTCGAGCCTTTGCACGTACACGCCCATCGTCTCGTTGCGGGCGCCCGGGCGCGAACTGGAGATCGCATCCGCCGCCGAACAGAGCACCCCGTACAAACCCTCAGACGCCACATCCTCATGGTGCGAAGCCACGCCATTGACCACCGCTTCATTTTCGCCGTGCTGTTTGAGAAACTCCGCGCCGATCACGGCGTGCGATCCCTCTGCGGCGTGATCCAGCGCCTTACCGATGTCGTGAAAGAAGCCGATGCGCCGGGCCAATGCCGGGTCGAGTCCCAGCTCGGAAGCCATCATGCCCATCAGGTGTGCGACTTCCACCGAGTGGCGCAGCACGTTTTGTGTGAAACTCGTACGGAACTTCAAACGCCCGACACACCGAAGAATATCCGACTGCACTCCTTGTACCTGCGCCTCGTAAGCAGCAGCCTCGCCCGCCTCGAAAATGGCCTTCTCCATCCCTTCGGTCACACTTTTGACGACCTCTTCGATCCGAGCCGGATGGATGCGCCCGTCCGCCACGAGCTGTTCGAGCGCCTGACGCGCGATCTCGCGGCGCACGGGATCGAATCCGGAGATCACCACCGCCTCGGGCGTATCGTCGATCAGCATGTTTACGCCCGTCACAGCCTCCAACGTGCGGATGTTGCGTCCCTCGCGCCCGATGATACGTCCCTTGATGTCGTCGCTTGGCAGCGGCACGGTGCAAGTCATCATTTCGCTCGCATGCGTGATGGCGAACCGTTGCACGGCCATCGTCACGATGCGCGCGGCCTCGCGCTCCCCAGTTTCCTTGGCTTCTTCCTGAATGCGGCGGATCAGGCTTCCGGCTTCGCTGCGGACCTCCTGCTCGGCTTTATGGCTCACCTCACGCCGCGCCTCCTCATGCGTCATGCCTGCCAGTTTCTGAAGCCGCTGCTCCGCTTCCTGCCAGCGCTTGTCCGTCTCCGTGCGCCTCAACTGCAACTCTTCCGTCTTGCGCTGCTGCTCCTCCTGCTTCAAGGAAACGGCTTGATCCTTTTTTTCCAGGAGGATCGCCTTTTTATCCATGTTCTCTTCGCGGACCGTCAGACGCTCTTCAATGTCCTGTAGCTCTTTGCGTCTCGCCTTGGTACTTTTCTCGAACTCCTCGCGCGCCTTGACTACCTCGGCACGCGCCTGAATGTCGGCCTCTTTCAGCCGGTTCTTGACTTCACCGTCCGCCTCATTCAGTTTGATTTGAGCCTGCTTTTCAATCGCATCGGCCTGCCACCGGCCGATCAATCCGCGCAGCGCATACCCTCCTAAAACACCCGCCAGCCCGAACAACAGGCCGACCGTGGCGTCGCTAAAGTCGTACCACGTGAAATTTGTCATGATCAAACATCCCTAACGCGTTTCCGCTCACTTGTCGTTTCACATCCGCACCCCGTCCACAGACAGGGCACAGGTCCAAATTGCCTTTATCTTACCCTTTCCGCCGCTCAGGTTCAATCTTCCTAATTTTCAAATGCAAGCTGACACGCGCCCAATCGCCGTTTCCAGCCGCACGCTTCATATTGCATTGCATTCCCCCCATCACTGCTCTATCATTCGCCCACATGAGTTCCAGACGCGAAGCGATTTTCGTTATTACCCGGTGGTTGGAGACGCACGACTTTCCCGACAGGCTGATCCCTGACGTGCCGGATCGCGCGTTTATCACCGACCTCGTCTACACCACGGTCCGCCGTCACAGAACCCTCATTTGGGCGCTCGAGCAGCTCGTGAAAAAGATGCCCAAAGGTGAAACCGAAGCCGCTCTGCTCGTCGGGGCGTGTCAGATTTTGTTCATGCCAAGTGTGGCCGACTACGCCGCAGTCAATGAGACCGTCGAGGCCGCCAAGCTGGCTTCAAAAGAGACCGCAGGACTCGTCAACGCCGTGCTCCGCAACCTTCAGCGCCAGCGCGACACGCTGCTGGCCGAACTTGCAAAGCAGCCCATCGGCATCCGCACCTCGCATCCGGATTCGCTCATCACCCGCTGGCTGGAACATTTCGGCGAAACCGAAACCCTCGCCCTTTGCGAATGGAACAACACCCCCGCCGAAACTTACATCGCGTTTCCTCCCGGCTCGCCAGAGCTCTTTTCCCGTATTCCCCACGGCACGCGCGTCGACGCTCTCCCCGGCTATGTGGAAGGCGCCTTCATCGCGCAGGATCCAGCCACCGCGCCCGCCGTCGACCTTCTCGCGGTCAAACCCGGCCTCAAAGTGCTTGACGCCTGTGCCGGACCCGGCGGAAAAACCGTCCAGATCGCTTGGCGCATGGGGACCGCGTCAGACAACAGCCTGCTCGTCGCCCTCGACCTCCACGAGGACCGGCTGGAAACGGTCCGCGCGAACCTCAAGCGCACCAAGCAGACCTGGGTAACCGTGCGTCAAGGCGACCTGGCGGAAAACCCGCGCGCCGCGCTCGAGCCTTTCGGCCTCTTCGACCGCATCCTCATCGATGCGCCCTGCTCCAACAGCGGCGTGCTGCGCCGCCGCCCAGATGCACGCTGGCGCTGGACCACGAAACGCATGAAGAAACTGGCTGCCACACAGGCCGTCATGCTGGAGAACGCCCTTGGATTGCTCGCGCCCAACGGACGCCTCGTCTATTCGACCTGCAGCTTGGAGCCGGAAGAGAATCGCAAGCAAATCACTGCGCTGCGGCGTGCCCACCCGGAGTTCGCTTGCATCGCCGTGGAAGAGCGCATCCCCACGCGCTCACAGACCGATGGCTCCTTTGCCTGCGCCCTCGAGAGGCAGACTTAAGCCTGCCTTGAATCGGGAGCCAATTCCGGGCGCTGACGCTTGATTTCTTCGACAACTCCGGTCATTCCCTCAAAGTGCCAGCCGTCCAGCGTGTAGCGCTGCCCCGATTTGAGTGCGAGTGTGACAATCCCCTTTTCGTCCCACTTTGACCAGTCGATCCCCTTTATGTCACTCAAGGCGAGAACACGCTCTCCGAATCCGCTTCCGTGCAACCCCTTCTCGTCGGCAAAGTACCGCTTTCTGGCCTTCGCCGCCACGGATACCCACGCAAACAAGCCCATCGCGAAGGTGATGACGGCCTGTACCGTCTGGGTCTGTAGATCATGAGCGCTGTAGACCGCCCCTTTAAGCACTTTTCTAACCTGTTTCGCCTGTGCTTCCAAAAGGGTATCCTTGTCGGTCGCCATCTTGGGAATCTTCAGTTCCCCAATCTTTGTGACCAGCTTCGAGGGCGTCTTCTCTCCTGCTGCATGAAACATCGCGTCAATCGGCGAAAGGCCTTCGTCCGTGCGCGCGATCCACGCCTCGGCCGTCAGATTTGTCGCCAACAGCGCCGGACGCACCCGCTCCAAGCTCCGATTCTGGCGCGGCCAGCCCACCTTGCCGTCGTACACAGACCAGACGCACATGCCGAACATCAATGCGCCAACGCCCAAAATACGGACAGCATACTCCCGATTCAGTTTCGCTTCAGCCATCACATCACCTCACGCACAGACAGGCGTCGCGCCTGTCATCTCACCAAAAGCCATATTGCCGAGACGCAATCACATACACGCCCAGCAGAAAATTAGTCACACCGTGCGCCACGGCTGACGCCCACACATCGCCTGTACGCACCGCCAGCCAGCCGTATGCCAGCCCGGCCATCAATCCCGCAAACCAGCGGTCATGCTCCAGCCCGAACATCGCCACCACCGTCCAGAACGCCTGCGCGTCGAATGCCGTCAAAGGCACGGTCCAGAAGGCGCCTTTCCTCAGCCAACGGTAGAAGAATCCGCGAAAGAAGAACTCTTCGATCACCGCGATCACGCCCGCCGATCCTGCCAGTTTAGCCAGCGTCAGAGGCCAGCCAGCCTCTTCCGGCGAGAACGCCAGCGAGCGGTGTCCCGGCGGCAGCGCCGGAAAGAAATCAGGATTGAAATAGTCGGGCAAAGCCCCTGGCATCATGATGAGCCAACGGTTATAAAACTCTTGGACCCCCGGAGCCAATCGGCCGACCCACGGCATCTCGGGAAGAATCCACACTGCGGCCACAGCCACACCTAATCCAAGCGCCTGCGGCAGATGCGCGACCTGCAGCGCAGGGTAGACGCGCCATGGCCTGAGCCACACGAAAAGACCGGCGCACACCGCCGATTTGACCGCATAACTCCACGGCATGAGCCAACGCGGACATTCGCCCACAGCTTCGACCGCCTGCAGCAGCAGGATCACGCCCACCCACACTGCAAACGGCGCTACGTGTCCCGCCAGCACTTTTCTGTCCGTCTCTTCAGCCATGATGCCTGTCGTTCGTTGAACCGCACCCAGTGAATCGTTTTTTTGGGGGCTACCGCGTCTTATCGTGAGAAAAGCGCCTTCTTTTACCGCGCCTTCTTCCATTCGTCCAACTGCTCCTGCGTCGGCGCGGTCACCACTTCGAACAGACGCCAAGCACCGAACGTCTCTGCAAAGAGCAACCGATCGCACCCCAGTTCGTAAATGTCAGGGTACTTCCAGAACACGCTCTCCGCACGTACAGCGCCCTTCGGATCCGGCACCAGCACATAGAGGTTCTGTCCCTTGTATGCCCGGCGCAACGACCCGATGTGCAAATCCAGATTCGGCACCAACCGCTCGCCCGCATACCCGCGCAACAAGTCGAGCCCTGCGTAACCGACCACAAAAACCCGCCCGTATGGCGTGCGAGCATTCACATACGACTCGACACTCTGACAAACGTCCTCGTGCACCGCTGGCGACGCGACCTCGCGCGCCACACCGCCGAACCAGAATGTGCTCAGCCACACAAACAGTCCCAGCGATCCAGCCAACCGATAGATCGGCTGCCGCAGTCGTGCCATCGCGATCATCAACACCACCAGCGCGCAAACGTGCAAGGTGACCGTGCTCCATCCCGTGCCGAACGCGTCCATCACCTTGGCGTAGACCATCAGCGCCACAGCGAAAGATATCAGGATCGCCGATGCCGCAGCAGGCCCTGCCATCCCAGCCATCGTCCGCCGCGCACGCGCATCGCAGGCCCACGTCACCGCGAGCGCCGGCAGCAGCGCCAACGCCGGCAGCAGCAGACCTAGCAGGAACAGAGAGGCATGCGGCACCAGATGACCCAGCGACCGCACGAAAAACAAAGGGTCACCCAGAATCAGCCGGTTCAGCAGGACCCAGACGCCAACCGTGTAGACCAGCGGCAACCAGCCCAACAGCATCCACGCTTGAAAACGCGCCCGCGACTCGCGGTCGCCACACGCCGCAAACGGCACCAGCCCCACGGCCAAACCGGCAGGCCCGAACACCGGAAAACCGCACAGCAGCAGGAAAGCGCCTGACGCGCCCGCAGCCACCACGTCGCGCAAACGCCGATACGCCGCCCAGTCTGCCAGCGCCGCCGCAGCCAACAACACAAGACCCGCTGTCAGCGCAGTCGATATCTGCAACGCCTGCGGCCGCCCCGACACACCCATCATCGCCGCGATCGCCGCCTGCGCCAGCACGATACGCCAGCCCGACTGTCCGGTCGCCTTGACGGCCTCGCGCACAGCCCAAAAAACGAAAAGCCACGCCACGAAAAACGCCGCCAGCCCAGCCGCCGGCTCCGGCAGCAACCACGCGAATGGCAGGTAGAACAACACGGGCAACGGCGCCACCCAGCACGAACCGAACAGCGCCTGCCGCCCCTCAGTCGTGCCTTCGATCAGTTCGCGGCAAATGCCCGCTGCCTGAGGCCCCGGCTCCCATGAGCCGTCGTACAAACGCGCGAAAACCAGCAGCGCCGCCGCCAGCACGACCGGCGTAACGCCCCCAGTCAGAAGCCGCACCAGCTTATACGTTTTTCGATCCTGATCCATACCAAACCTCGATTGCAGAGCGGCCGTCCGGCCGCCCCTACGTGTGGGCGGCCGGACGGCCGCCCTGCTTCTTCACCATCCCGTGCTGAGTCTTCTCCCACACGAACGGATCGCGGAAAAACTGGATGAATGCCCGCCAGCCGCTGTAGCTCATCATCATCCAATACACCGGCGTCAGCAGAGCCCACCACATCAGGTCGTCGTTTTTGCGTTTGCAGCACCCAAGCAGGTTGATGTACACGAACACGAAGTTGCCGAGAAACAGACAGACCGCACCCGCAGCGAACACCGGTCCCGGAAACAGCTGAGCCACGCCTTCCGGACGGAACACGAACCAGACCAGAGCCATCAGCCAGAACACCGGATTGACCAGCACCGAAAAAGTCACCCCGCCGATCAGCAAGTGGTAGTGAAGAAAGTTGACGAAGCCCAACTCTTTGATCAGTTTCAGCGGATCGCGCATGTGCACGAACCAAGTCTGAATATACCCCTTCTGCCAGCGCGTGCGCTGCTTGATCCAAAACTTGAAAACGCTGCAAGCCTCCTCCCACGTCGTAGTCTCCAGCATCCGCGTCGTGTACCCTGCGCGTCCCAGCCGCACGCCGAGGTCGCAGTCCTCGGTCACATTGTAGGCGTCCCAGCCCATCAGCTCCTGCAGGATTCGGGTCTTGAAATGATTCGAGGTTCCGCCGAGCGGAATCACCGCACCCAGAGCGGCCAACCCCGGCAACTGCAAGTCGAACCACGCTGAGTACTCGGCCGTGAACCAGCGCGTCAGGATGTTCTGACGCGGGTTGTAATAGTTGAGCCGCGACTGGATACAGGCCACGTTCGCAGGCGACGTCTCGAACGCCAACACGGCTTTTTTGAGCTGATCTTTCTCGGGCAGGTCTTCGGCATCGTAAATCACCAGATACTCGCCCTTAGCCAAATGCAGCCCGATGTTACACGCCTTGGGCTTGGTGCGAGGGAACGACTCGGGTATCTCGGTCACACGGAAGCCCGGCGGCATCGTCAGAGAGCGCGCCGCGGCCAGCGTTACCGCGTCGTCGGCCTCCAGCAGGATCTGCACGTCCTTCTTGTCGGCCGGATAGTCCATCGCAGCCAGCGAAGCCACCATCTGCTTCACCGTCTCCGGCTCTTTGTACATCGGCACCAGAATCGAAAAGAGGGGCCACTCGCGCGGCTCCTGCCCAGCGATCTCCGCCGCGGAAAACCTCAGGATGGCGTTCGGTGACAGCGACGCGCGGATGACGATGAACTTGTAAAGCGTCATGACCACGTAGAAGAACGTGCAGACCGCAATCAGCACCTGCGCGGTTTTCTGCGGAAAAAAGGCGAACGCGACAGCCAGCGCCACCAGTAGCGCCACCGTCACGATCTTCTGCGTCCGCGTCATCGGCTGCGACGCGCTCCAGTCCGGACGCCGGTGCGACAGCTCCAACGGATCAACCGACGCCGCCGTCTTCTGCGGCGTCTCCTGTTGTTCGTTCACAACACTCATGCAAAGGTTATCCTTCCCCCATTTACATTCCCCGTCAAACTATACCATAACCTCCAGTGCCTGACAAATGAGCCGTCACGCCATTTTCGCCCTCTCAAAGCGGTTGACGCCCCCCATCGTTCTGTGTACTGTTTGCACTGCTTTCCATGAACACTATGCTTCCTCAATTCACATTCCCGCCCGAACTGCCGATCACCGCGCACGCCGACGCCATTGCTGAGGCGCTGCGCTACCATCAGGTGATCATCGTCTGCGGCGACACCGGCTCTGGCAAGACCACGCAGCTTCCGAAAATCGCGCTCAAGGCTGGACGCGGCCGCCGCGGCCTCATCGGCTGCACCCAGCCGCGCCGCCTCGCCGCCCTCGCCATGGCCCGCCGCGTGGCCGAGGAGTTCGGGCAGGAGCCCGGCGGCTTCGTCGGCTACCAGCACCGCTTCGACAAGAAGCTCTCACCTGACACCGTGGTCAAGTTCATGACCGACGGCATCCTGCTCGCCGAGACGCGCCGCGACCGCCTGTTCCGCGCCTACGACACGCTCATTATCGACGAGGCCCACGAGCGCTCGCTCAACATCGACTTCCTGCTCGGCATCCTCAAGCGCGTCCTGCCCCGCCGGCCCGACCTGAAGATCATCATCAGTTCCGCCACGCTCGACGTAGAGCGCTTTTCAGCCTTCTTCGACCGCGCCCCGATCCTCTCCGTGCCCGGCCGACTCTACCCGATTGAGACACGCTGGCGTCCCGCTGACGAGAGTGAAGACCCGGACCTGCCGCGCCAGATCGCCAACGCGGTCGACGAACTCATCGCCGAAGGCCCCGGCGACATCCTCGTCTTCCTGCCCGGCGAACGCGACATCCGCGACGCGACCGAGACGCTCACCGGCCGGCGCCTGCCGCACACCGAGATCATCCCCCTGATGGCATCACTGACCGCAACCGAACAACAGCGTGCCTTTAAGCTATGCTCCAACCGCCGCATCATTCTCTCCACCAATGTCGCCGAAACATCGGTTACACTGCCCGGCATCCGCTTTGTGATCGACTCCGGCCTCGTGCGACTTAGCCGCTACAACGCCCGCACGCAAGTTCAGCGCCTTCAGATCGAACCCGTCTCGCAGGCCAGCGCCAACCAGCGCAAAGGCCGCTGCGGCCGCATCGCTCCCGGCATCTGCGTCCGGCTCTACGGCGAAGACGACTTCAAAAAACGCGACGACTTCACGCCGCCCGAAATCCTGCGCGCCAGCCTCGCGGGCGTGATCCTCACCATGCTCGACCTCAAGCTCGGCGAGATCGAGACCTTCCCCTTCATCGACCCGCCCTCCTCCGCCATGATCCGAGAAGGCTACCGCGAGCTCGACATGATCGGCGCGATCGAGATGGGACTCTCGACACCCGACACTCGACCCTCGGAAACAAACGCCCCCCGTGAGTCGAGCGTCGAAAGTCGAGCGTCCCTCACCCACCTCGGCCGCCAGCTCGCTCGACTGCCCCTCGAACCCGCGCTCGCACGAATCCTCTTCGCCGCTCACCATGAGAAAGCCCTCGCCGACACGCTCATCGTCGTGGCCGCGCTGGAGTGCGACGACCCCCGCCGCCGTCCCATGGAGAAGCAGGCCGAGGCCGACAAGCTGCACGCCCGCTTCCTCTCTCCCGTCTCGGACTTCGCCGCAATCGTCCGTCTCTGGCGCTGGTATCGCGACCAGACAGCCAGCTCCTCTCAGTCGGCTGCACGCCGCCTCTGCAAGGACAACTTTCTCTCTTTCCCGCGCATCCGTGACTGGATCGATCTGCGCGATCAGCTCGATCGGCTCTGCAAGGAACTGCAGCTCGATGTCACATCCTCCACGGGGGGCGACGCAGGCCTGCACCGAGCCCTGCTCACCGGCCTGCTCGGCAACATCGGCAAGCGCGATCCCGAAACCGGCGACTACCGCGGCGCTCGCGGCATCCGCTTCGCGATCTTCCCCGGCTCTGGCCTCGCCAAACTCAAAGAGCCGAAACCCGACCCCGGCGCGCCGCGCCACGGGCAGAAGCAGATTTCCCGCGAGTGGATCATGACCGGCGAACTGGTTGAAACATCGCGCCTCTTCGCACGCCAAGCCGCCTGCATCGACCTGGAGTGGATCGAGCCCGCCGCCAAGCGCCTCTGCAAATACAGCTACCACTCGGCCTCGTGGGATCCGGACCGCGGCTTCGTGCGCGTCAAGGAGCGGGTCACGCTCTTCGGCCTTGTGCTGGTCGAAGCCCGCACGCGCGATTACAGCCGCATCAACCCCTCCGAAGCGCGCGCGATCTTCCTCCGCGAAGGCCTCATCGCGGGCGCTTTTCCTTCGCCTCTGCCGTCCTTTCTGACTGCGAACCTCGCACGCATTCGGCTCCTGCTGGAGGCCGAAGAGAAAACCCGTCAGCACGGCACGCTCTTCGATCCCGAGACAGCGTACACCTTTTATGACACGCGACTGCCGCAAGAGGTGTGCAGCGCCTCTGACCTGCGGCAATGGCTGAAGGCCCAGACCCCCGAAGCGCTCGCCGCGCTCGAGATGCGCGAGGGTGACCTACCTCCCGTGCGCGACCTTGCGCAGGAGTTTCCGGATGCGATCACACTCAGCAGCAACCGTCTCGCGCTCACCTACCGCCACGCGCAAGGCGAGCCCGACGACGGCATTACCTGCACCGTCCCCGCCCCGCTCTTGCCGCTGGTCGCGGCCTGGCGCAGCGACTGGCTCGTGCCCGGCATGCTGGACGAGAAACTGCGCTGGATGGTCAACGTGCTACCGACCAAGTTTCGCCGCCTGCTCCAGCCGGTCGACGAAACACTGACCATGTGCCGCACAAAACTGAGTCCTGGACGCGGCGCGCTGACCGCCGCCTTTTCCGATGCGATCTACGCGGTGCGCGGTGTGCGCGTACCGCCTGAGTCGTGGAAGGAAGACGCCTTTCCCGATCACCTGCGCATGCGGTTCGCCGCCGTGGATGAGGACGGCAGAGAACTGGGCAACGGCCGCAACATTGCGCCGCTGGTGAAGCTTTTCGCCGCACGCGTCGCCGCAGCAGCCATCGCCGAACGCGCCACCAACCCGTGGCACAAAGACGAGCTCACGCGCTGGAACTTCGGACCGATGCCGCCTCTGGTGGACGTGGGCAAAGCGGGCTGGCCGATCATCAACTACCCCGCGCTCGTCGACGCCAAAACCTCGGTCGCGCTCCGCCTCTTCGCCGACCCCGCAGCCGCTGCCGCCGCACATGAGAAAGGGGTCTGCCGCCTGTTCGCGCTGACACTCGGCAAAGAGTGGAAACGGTTCGTGCAGCCGACTTCGCTGCCACGCGCCATAGCGCTTCACGTCAAACAACTTGAGATGACCGCCGAAACGCTCGGCGAAGAGATCGGTGTCGCAACGCTGCGCGAGACTTTCACCGAAAACAAGCCCGTCATCCGCGATGAGGAGAGTTTCCAGGAACGCTTGGCCTCCGAACGAGGACGGCTCAACAGCGTCCACACCGCGCGGACTAGGCTGGTAATCGCGGTTTTGCATTCGGCGGGCGAAGTGGAGAGCCTGCTGTTGAAAAAGCCCCTGCCGCAAGCAACAGTCGACGACCTTTCCGATCAGCTCGCATGGCTCGTTTTTCCAGGCTTCGCTGAAGCCGTGGCAACATCGCAGCTCCAGCACGTGCCGCGCTATCTCGAAGCCTGCCGCATCCGCATTCAACGGGCTCAGACCAATCCGGCTGGCGACCTGCGAAAACTCGCCGAAGTCCAACCGCACTGGCAACGCTATGCGCAGCACACGGCGCTCGCCGAACCTCCGCGCCATGACCGGGCCTTGCTTGCCCAATACCGTTGGCTGATGGAGGAGTTCCGCGTTTCTCTCTTCGCACAGGAACTCCGCACGCCCGTGCCCGTCTCCGCCAAGCGTCTCGATGCGCTATGGCAACAGGTCCTGCTGCCCTAATGTCGGCAACTGGTCCGATGTGCGCTAGCGTGCGTCTGCCAGACGCAGCCAGCCGATCTGCCATGGGCCGATAGCGGGAAGGGTCACAAGTGCGTCTTTGCCTTCCCAGCGTAACGAGACCGTCACCGGCTTCTCCTTAGCCGTGACCCACTCCGCTGTTTCCAAACCCCCTTGGCAGCCGCGCAAACGCATCGTGATGGGCTGCTGCACATCGATGGTCGCATTCAACACCGTTACGCTCCGCAAGTCGCCTGCCATCGTCACGCGCGGCACGACGACTGCCTGTGACACAGTCTCCACAAACACTGGCAAGCGTCCCTGCGCCACCCAGTCAGCAGCCAGCAGCAACTGCCGCCGCCGTGCCGAGCTCACCTCGGAGGAGAAACCCGCAAAACCGAAGGCCGCGATGCGCGCCCCTCCCGGCGTCTCCGTCAAAACGGAAGCGGCCTCGGCCGCTTTCCCGTCAGCCCGTTGGTATCGCCCGACCACCCGCGCCGCCTCATTCGACGGACAGAGCGCGAAGGCCTCCCCTTTCGACACTTCCGGATGCCACTCATATCCCACCCGGTTGAGGTTCAACTCATCGTCCGTGAAGACCTCGCAGACGTCCGGCTCACGCGTTTGGGCAGTCAGCTGCATCGCCGCGCCATATCCGCGTGCCTGCAACTTCGCCACCGCGCCACCGTCGAGGAGCACGCCGCCGGAAAGGACACGCTGAATGTCCACAGCGCTCATGCTTTCCACTGCCTCTGCGTTCAGAATGTAGCAGACCGGCCAAGGAGAGCCGGGGCACAGGGGCAACCCGACGGGCGCAAGCGCGTTTGCCGCCCGCAAGGTGCCAGACAACTCTGGCTGGCCACCTTTTCCGCAGAAGGGCAGAATGCCGCCAATCTTGGTCTCCGCATTGAAGCGGACGTAAGCCTGAAAGAACGGCCTCCAGAGCGTCAGTTCGCTCAGGTAGGTGCTGGCATACCACGTCATCGGCTCAGGAACGTAACCCAGCAGGTCATATTCGAGACCGCTTGCACCGTACGCCAGATAGAGCATCGACTCCACGCAGAGCCCGTGCGCGGTCTTGCCGGATGCGCAGTGGCGTCGGTTGTCGAGGGTCGCAACGCCGCACGGCCCATGACAGGCCGCGAAGAGCAACGCACTGCCGACCAGGTCACGCGGGGCATGGTCGTCAAACACGAGGGAAGGCGACGCATCGTGCGCTCCGGCCTTTCTGACCGCATCAAAACACGCCGGATAGCGTTCCAGTGCATCGCGAAGCTGCTTGGCAGACTCGGGCTTGGCGGTGGCAGCATCCCAACGCAGAACCATAAGAGGCTCTTCCGCAGCGCCTGCAACTAGCGCCGTCAGCAGGCAACAGATTCCCAACGCCAGACGCAACATACTCGCCTCCCGTCACACTTTAGAACACTGGAGCGGCAGCATCCTGGAGTAGTGGGCCCAGTACAGACGCCCACTGCATCCTTTACCCCGCCATTCCATCACCCGCTATTCTACTCCCTTGATCACATGCGCACCGGCAGCCGGCTTAATCACACTCACGTCACACGGCTTGCCGAACTTCACGGCGTAAGCGTTCGCCAATGCGGCAGAGGCCGTCTCTGCGTCGCGCGGATGCACCAGCACCACCACGGAGCCGCCGAAGCCGCCACCTGAAAGCCGCGCACCCAGCACACCAGGAATCTTCTTGGCCGCATCGACGACCGAGTCCAGCTCCTCGCAGGAGTTCTCAAAAAGATAGCGCGAGCTCTCGTGAGAATCGAACATCAGTGCGCCGAAACCCTCGAGGTCTCCCTTGGCCAGCAACTCCGCGCCCTTGAGCACACGCTCATCCTCGCCGATCGGGTGCGCCGCACGATTCGCTACCGCCTCGGGCAAACCGCGCTTGTAGATCGCCCACTCGGCCATGCTCACATCGCGAAGCGCCTGCACCGGATGGCGCAGCACCTTGGCGAAATGCGCAGACGCCTGCTCGCAGGCTTCGCGCAACCGGTTGTATGCGCCGTCCACCAGCGCGTGCTTCGCGTGCGTGTTGCACATCAGGAAACAGGCGTCCTCGCCCATGTCAACCGTTTCGTAGACCACGGAACGGAAATCGGTTTTGACCAGCTTGCCTGCCTGGCCTGCAAGGCTCGAAATCTGATCCAGCAGCCCGCATTTACAGCCTGCGTAAACGTGCTCCGCCTTCTGGCCGATCTTCGCCAGCGTCACGTTGTCCACATTGATGCCATAGAGCTTGCCGAGCGCCAGTCCCGCACACATCTCGAGCGCGGCGGAACTGGAGAGCCCGCTGCCCAGCGGGATATTGCCCAAAAACATGCCGTCAAACCCACTGGGCACCGCTTTGACAGCCGTCAAACCGACCAGTGTGCCCTTGACGTAGTTCTGCCATGTGTCGGTCTTCGAGGCCTCGATGCCCGTCACGTCGAAGGTGACTTCTTTCATCAGGTCCCCCGCTACGAGACGGCAGCCTTTCGTCGCACTCTTGGACCCTGCGAAGAACGTGCCATAGTTAATCGCCGCGGAGAAAACGAAACCCTCGTTGTAGTCCGTGTGATTGCCGAGCACCTCAATGCGCCCCGGCGCATAGGCCACGACTTCCGGGTCGCGCCCGAAATGTGCGCGGTATTTCTTTAACAGCTCGTTGTAAACCTTCTCGTTAACCATGTGGACTCCTTTAGGTGTTTAGGCGATAGGCCATCAGACTGTTACGACGATCACGACTCCGCTCCGACCAAACAGTCCATCACCCCGTGTCTACCCACCGTTTTCTCTGCCTTAACCTAATCGTCTAACAGCCTGCAGCCTAAACGACCTGCTTCCGAATGATCGCCAGCAACTCGCCGCGCTTAGCTTCCATTACCGCCTGAGTCTTCGCCTCCAGATTCAGACGCACCAGCGGCTCGGTGTTAGAGCAGCGCACGTTGAACCACCAGTCGGCGTATTCGACACTCACGCCGTCCAGTTCGAACATGCGGCCATCCGCGTACTTGGCCTTGATTTCAGCCAAGATCGCCTTGGGATCGCGGCTCACGTGGGTGTTGATTTCGCCACTCGCAAAGTATTTGCGCAACGGGGCGATCAGTGCCGAAAGCGGCTTGTCGGACTTGCTCACGATGTTCGCCAACGACAGGACCGCCATGGCTGAACTCTCGGCCGTGAAGTTGTCCTTGAAATAGTAGTGCCCGCTCAGTTCGCCCGCGAAGAGCGCATTGTGCTCGCGCATCTGCTGCTTGATGAAGGCGTGACCTACACGGCTCATCATCGGCGTGCCGCCTGCAGCCTCGATGACTTCCTTCACGACCCAACTGCTGCGCAGATCGTAGAAGATCGCGCCCTTGCGCGTGGCCAGCACGTCCTGCGCCACCAAAGCCGTGATCAGGTCCATCGGGATGATCTCGCCTTTCTCGTCCACGAAACCCGCGCGATCCGCGTCGCCGTCGTACGCCACACCGAACGCGTACTCACCCGCATGCACCTTGGCCTGCAAATCCCTCAAGGTGGCGTGATGCAGCGGATTCGCCTCGTGGTTCGGGAACGTGCCGTCCGGAGCCTCGAAGAGACCATCCCACGTGATGAGGCCTTTGAGCGCCTTAACCTCCCAGATACCCATGCCGTTTGCGAAGTCGATCGCCACGTGCACCGGCCGCTTCAGGTGCGCGAACTGGGCCACATGCTTCTTGTATTCTGGCAGGATATCATACTTTGTGACCGTGCCCAACTTGGCCGGCGTGGGTGCAAAGGCGCACGCATTTACGATCTCTTCGATATCCATGATGCCCGTCGCGCCGCTGATCGGTACCGCTTGCGCGCGGCAGAGCTTGAAGCCGTTCCACTCCGCCGTGTTGTGCGACGCGGTGATCATCACCCCGCCGTCAGCGCCCAGCGTGCCGTTAGCGAAGTAGGACATCGGCGTAGAGCCGTAGCCCAGATCGATTACGTCAGCGCCCTGTTCGGCAAGGCCCTTGGCCAGTGCCGCGAAAAGCGGTTCCGAGTGTGGACGGATGTCGCGGGCCACAACCACCTTCTTGCAGCCGACAAAAGTCACGAACGCCCGCCCGATCTTATAGGCAACGTCCTCGGTCAAATCTTCCCCGTAAATGCCACGGATGTCATACGCTTTGAAAATACCGGCCATGAATCAGCTCCCTCATTGACGTTGAAAAGGGGGTTATTGTAACCGAAACGACAGGCTGTTGCAAACGCTCTGCCGCACTTTGCAAGGCAGACCAAGGGGCCGTTGAATGTACCACGACTCTCTTTGCGAACGAGGAGTGTTTTAAGTGCACGTTCTCGATTCTGATTGCTCCCCGCCCCTCCGGCGGGCACAATAGGCGCATGGTTGATCATCTATCAGACCTGATGCGCCTTCTGCTAGTTGCAGTCACCGGGCTCATCATGATCTCAGGCGCCACAATCGACATCTATCTTGTTTTTCTGCTTCAGAGGCAGGCAGCGCCACTGTCTCTGCCGGCGCAACATGAACTGAAGAGACGGCCCTTCTCCCACTTTCACGCGTTGCAAGTTCTCTTCATCACGCTCATGTTCGCAGTGCCAGCCCTCTTTCAGGGCCCGAATCCGCCCACACCTTCAGAAAGGACACTTATTTTCGGGCCGCTGATGTACGCACTGATGGGCCTACTGATCGTCTCTTTCTGCCTGGCCACAACAGGTTCTTCCTTCCGCAACGCCTTTGCGTCGAAAGCCTGTTCCGCTGGACAGGCGCTGGGCAAAGGCGTGCTGTACGGGTTAGCTGCTATCCCACCGATGATCCTGCTGTCTCACATCATGGCGACATGCACCGAAGCGCTTGGATACGAATCCCACCTTCAGGAGGTTTTCGACTGGCTCAACGACGGCACCGTGTCAACCGGCACACGCGTGTTCATGATGGTCGCGGCGGTTGTCATTGCGCCTGTAACAGAGGAAGCCCTGTTCCGCGGCATTCTTTTCCCTTCTTTACTGAAGAATCGCACCTTCGTATTTTCCGCCCTTATCTCAGGCTTCTACTTTGCCCTTGTGCATTTCCACGCCCCCTCGCTCATCCCCTTGCTGGCGCTTAGTTTCGCGTTCTCGGCTGCTTATGCAGTTACCGGCTCAATCCTGACCCCGATTGTCATGCACGCCCTTTTCAACACAACCAGCCTCCTGCTTTACCTCGCCGACAAGGGGTGATCTGCCAGAAGAAACCGGGTGACGGAACGGGAAAAGCGCTATTACGGCGGCCAAACGCATGCGCCCTTTTCCGCGTGCGTCATCTAAACATCCGACATTCTTAGTTGTCATAACCCACCATTTTTAGCATCATACGCCCCCGTGATTGAATTCCGCAACATAGGCGTGCGTTTCGGCACGCAAGAAGTCCTCGAAAACGTTAACTTCCGAGTCAACAAGGGCGAGCGCGTCGGCATCGTAGGACCCAACGGCTCGGGCAAGTCCACCCTCTTCCGGCTCATCCTGAAAGAGGCCTTTTCCGACACCGGAGACGTGCTCATCGAAGAGTCTCCCCGCATCGGCCATATCCGCCAGCATCTGAAGGCGGACTCCGACGACGAGACACTGCTCGAATACGCTCTGCGCGGCATCCCCGGCCTCGCCGAGATGGAACACGAGATCCACGCGCTCGAGCACACGCTCTCAGAAACCCAGGTCGAGGCTGACCGAGCCCGCCTGTTGCGCCGCATCGGCGACGTGCAGACCGAGTTCGAACACCTCGGCGGCTATGAGATCGAAGCGCGCGTCAAAATCTCTCTCGGCGGCCTCGGCTTCCCCGTCGACGCTTTCGACAGGCCCTTCAAGAGCTTCAGCGGCGGATGGCAGATGCGCGCGGAACTCTCGCGCGTGCTCGCCTCGCACCCGGACCTGCTCCTGCTCGACGAGCCCTCCAATTACCTCGACCTGCCCGCCGTCGAGTGGCTCCAGCGCTTCCTCAAACTCTATGACGGCACGCTCATCCTGATCTCGCATGACCGCTACCTGCTGCGCACCCTCACGACCACCACGGTCGAGGTCGACGCCAACACCGCGACGCGCTACAACGGCAACCTTGACTTCTACCTGCGCGAACGCGAGATCCGTCACGCCAACATGCTCGCCGCCAGGGCGAACCAAGACCGCCGCATCGAGCAGCTCGAACGTTTCGTCGACCGCTTCAAGGCGACCGCCTCAAAAGCCACCCAGGCTCAGAGCCGCATGAAGATGATCGAGAAAATCGAGGAAGAGGCGGTCAAGCTGCCCAAGCGCAGCCTGGCCGCAGGCTACCTTCGCCTCGCGCCCGCCCCACACTCCGGGGCTGAGATTGTGCGACTTGAGGACGTGGATTTCTCCTACGACGGAAAAAACAACGTGCTCAGCCAGGTCAACCTCAGCATCGCGCGCGGCGATAAAGTCGCCATCGTCGGCTTCAACGGCATGGGCAAAACAACACTGTTGCGCATCATGGCTGGTACGCGTGAACCCACGGTCGGTTGCCGCACCCTCGGCCACAAGGTCGCCCCCGGCTACCTCTCGCAGGAGTTTTCAGAAACGATCCCTCCCGAGGTCTCCGTCTTCGAGTGCGCCAAACGTTGCAAACCCGCGGCCACAGAAAAGGAACTGCGCAGCCAGCTCGGCGCCTTCGGCTTTTCCGCTGATGACATCGGCAAACCCGCCGGCGTGCTAAGCGGCGGCGAGAAGATCCGCCTCGCCTTCCTGCGCCTGTTCCTCGCACCGCCCAACTTCATGCTGCTCGACGAGCCCACCACCCATCTCGACCTTGAAGGCCGCACCACGCTGGAGAGAGCCATCCGCGATTATGACGGCACCGTCTGCCTCGTCAGCCACGACATCGAGTTCGTACGCAACACCGTCACCTCGATCATCGAGATCTCGCCCTTCGGCGTGCGCCGTTTTCCCGGAGGCTATGACTACTACCGCGAGAAAGCCTCCGAGGTGAATCGTCTGGCCGTAGCCGATAAGCCTGCTGTCAAGAACGAGACCGGCGGCGGAACACCTCAAACCATCAGTTCCAAAGATCTGCGCCGTGCGCGCGCCCAAGAACGCTCCAAGCGTAATCCGCAGGTCAAGGGACTCAAAGAACGTGTGACGAAAGCCGAAGCCCGCATCGCCGAGCTCGAAGCCGAACTCGAGAAGCTTTCTGGCGTTCTTTTCAACCCAACGCCGGAAACCAATTTCGCCGAAACAAACAAGAAATTGAAATACGTGCAGGACCAGCTCGACGTCATCACAAAAGAGTGGGAACGCGATGCCACCGAACTCGACCGACTCCAGCGCCAGCAGGATGAAGCCCAAGCGGTCATCTAACAGCCCGCTTCACGGGGATCCGATGGGGCGCGAAGACACCCGTCCTAAATGCCACACATTGACGCAAAGCGGAGCTGTTAGCTCTTAATCATTTTATATGTAAATGGTTCAGGTGTTCTGGCTGAGCCATGCCCGCTGCGGCTGATCATGCTTGCCGTTGACTGTGTTTTCACTCATAATGCCGCTGTTTCCTGTCTTTCTGGTGTTGTTTGAATGGGGCGGTATGTCAACGGGGAACTTCGCAACGTCCACGTCGATAATAGGGCTAGCGGTGATTCTGCAACCGAACGCCCCGACAGCCTGATTAAACAGATCACTTTCGGTTGACGAGGCTGACTGCAAAAGACCATCACAACGTACGAAAGATGCCCTATGGCGCATGACGTCTTCATCAGTTATTCGAAACATGACAAAGTGGCTGCTAATGCGACGTGTGCCCAGTTCGAGTCGCGCAATATCCGCTGCTGGATAGCTCCGCGCGATGTGTTGGCAGGAACAGAATATGCAGATGCGATTCTCACTGCGATAAACGATTGTCGCGTCATGGTGTTAATTTTTTCAGGCAATTCAAACGCATCAGTCCACATCCACAAAGAGGTGGAGCGCGCGGTAAGCAAAGGCAAAATTATTGTTTCATTCCGTATTCAGGATGCTGTTCTATCAAAATCGATGGAATACTATCTCAGCGATACACATTGGCTGGATGCGCTGACGCCCCCCCTTGTGAACAGAATTGACGAGTTAGTTGCAACTGTTAGCCGATTGCTGGCTCCGCTGACTGTCGTCGCCGATACTGCCACACGCGCAAACGGGCATGATCAACGGCGCGGCACAAAGCGCCTTCTCTACGCTGCCACCCTGATCATTGCAGCGCTCTGTGTCTGTTTTGCATCATGGCCATATGCCACCCGAAGAACTCGCGCAGAAGCCGCAGCCAAGTTCCCCTCTGAAAGCGCACAGGAAAGCAGGGCCACGGCGTCAAACCATGTCAGCGGTGCTGAAACGTCGGTTTCTGAAGGCGACGTGACCGTCCGATTTGTTGACGCCTCACTCGTCCGCGAGCGGGTATTGGCGATCGATCATGGACAAGGCTTTGCCAGCCTGTTGGGCAACTTACAAGCCAAGTGGCGAGACGCAGAAATCGCGCGCTTGGGGCATGATTGGCCACACGCTTTGACTGCCTATGAAGCGGTCATCGAAGGGGGCCGACAGATTGATGCCTTGGAGGCAAAACGGCACAGGGCCGTGGCTTCCCGCGAGGCATCAGAGGCGGCGCGGCTCAGAGTTTCGCCTGCCCATGCGGCCACGTTATTGGCGGACGCTTGGCAGGCTGCCGTACATGAGGCAACGATAGCTGACACGCTTTTTGAAAAGGGACAATTTGATGAGGCCTGCGAAAAATGGACTGCACTCGTGTCCCGGTGGAAAGAACTGCACGCCCAGGCTGAAGACATCGCCGCCTATAACGGGGCGAGAGCCACATACGAAAGCACGTTAGCCAGTGTCAAAGTGCCAGAGACAGCGAGATCGCCCGGGCTGAGCGGCCCCGTTTCCATCGAGGAAATAAGATCCTTTCTGGCGCAACCTTCGAGCCCAGTCTGGCCAGCGCTATTGGCACAAGAGCAAGTTGCGCAAAATACGGGCACCAATTTCGAAGCCAGAGGGACAGCTCTCAAACGAGCCATAACACTCGTCGAAAAAGCTTCTTCCTGGGCTCACACTTTCGAAACCCAGCGCTGCGCAAACCGGCAGATTGACGAAAAAGCCAAAGAGTCGACTCAGCCCGGTGCGCCCGTGCAAACACCTGCAGTCTTAACGGATCAAGTCGAGGCCCCAACGGCAGCCCGAAAAACCAGTCTGATCATCTCAGCACAAACCGACGGGCATGAAGTGCTGGGGGCCATTGTCTGCCAATCAGGGGTGAGTGGATCGTGGCGAACGCCCGCTCGGATCGGCTTGAAAGATGCCATGCACTATGAGTTCTGCATATCCAACTCGAATCCGGATGCGGGGGGGACCCTTCCGGCTAAATTGGTTCTCGATGCCAATTGGACTGGAGAGCGTACCGAGTGCGTCCAGCTGACGCCGGCCAACATCGTCCGCCCCATCGGTATGCCAACGAACTCCGACGACAGCGTGGACAGCCATTTATACTTTTCGCTTGGCGCGTTAACGAGTCAGCCCCAGCAGGACCCTGCCCGTTTTGTTAAATCGGAGAATCGCTTTAAACGGGTGAGCCCGACTCTTGTGTTTGACACCTTGCTGGCGAAAACGTGGGTTCTATACAACCCCAATGAGATCATGTCCTATGAAAACGCTCGCAGTTATGCGTCTTCCCAAAAAGGCCGACTGCCCACTCTTCGCGAATTGTCATCTCTTCTCGTACTGCGTCGGGGCGACAGCGACTGGGCCAGGCTGAACGGGACGTTTTTCCAAAGGCATCAGCGAACCACTCAGTTCTGGGCTGAAGAGACTGGCATCATGAATATGAGTATGCTCTGTCGCTTAGTCGATTTCGGCGACGGCACGGCAAGCAAAACTTCTTCTGACGACCAATGCGCTGCACTCGTCATACGTGACTGAACCAGTAGAGCTGGGGTGGCATCTAAAGCAGAAACGCGGACGCTAACGTCCAACCTTATTCGGCTTTGAACTTAATCGCTTTGCCGATAAAGGTCACTTCCTCACTCGACGCGATGAACGGAATGCCAGTCTCCTGTTTCACATAGGCTTTTCGCACGACCGCGTCAGCATCAGGTGTTGCCGCCAGCGCCTTATAGTAGGCGCGATCTTCTGTATTGACGCCACCAAACATGCCGAGTGTCAACAACGCCAACCACGGATTGCCAGGATCGCCTTGGAAGGCATATTGATCCTCAAACATCTTGCAGCCGAAAATGGCGCATTTGTCATTATCATAGACTCGCACAAGGCCAAAGACATAGGACTGCAGACTAGAGGTTCCTTTGACGGAGCCAAGAATCGTAACGTCCCCGCGAGCCAAGTTTACATCTATCTGCGCTGATGCGATAGGTGTGGAGCGCTGAACGCTTGCACATCCGGTCATCACCACCGTGATAGCCGCCATGAAGAGGGACACAAACACTGAATTTTTCATCGGTTACCTTTTTTATTTGACCCACATTGCAGACATGACACACGTCAGCCACCCCAGCCCCTTTGCCATCATGTCACGCTTACATTATCATTTGATGCACTCTGCTTCAATCTATAAGAAAATTAATATCGACGGCGTCTCAACACGTGAGAGCATCCTTTAGTGATCAACATGTTCGCATCAGTTTTGCGGGCCGTCGAGCAACAGGTCATGGGCTTTTCTGCTGCCTTGACTTCCCGTGACCGGCGTGGACTGCGCCTTCACACCCATATTGGTGAAAAGCGTTTTCCAGAAGGTTCGGCGCGAGGGAGAGTCCACGGACGTGTCGATCGTGCAAACCGCCACCGTGCCCGCGCCCGACGCGTGCACGACCAGCGCAGCGCCTGCAGGCTTTAGCAGGTTCTCATAGCAGCAAACCGCTCCGACCTTGCCCTCCTCTGCCTGGCGGTTGAAGAGCGACCAGTCGGTCCGGCTGGCGGTCAGCACAACCTTTCCGTTTCTCGCGAATGGCCCTGTGAGTCCGCACCGCATGACGAGCCGGTTGCTCTCCGGCTCCTCCTCAGCGAAATAGAGGTCCGCCAGTCCGAACGGCGCTGACCACGGATGAGCCGCATCGCCACGCTCCAACGCCGTAGCGGTGCGCGCGGTGAACTGCACCGGCTCGGGCAGCAGCTCAGAGATCACCGCCGAGTCCGCTTTGGGATCACCCGCCAACACCAGCACCGTACCCCCCTTGGTCAACACAGCTTCGGCAAGCGCCTTCGCGCCAGCGGGCAGCGCCCCTCCGTCAAGCACCAAGAACCGCTCGGACGCATCTGCGGTACGCACCCCCCAGGCCGCAAGGCGCCCTTTCAGCGTGTTGCCGCCTGCATACGCAACAACGTCCAGCATAGGCTCCGCAGCCTTAGGCCGTGGACCGGTCGGCAGAAAATGATCCCACTTGCACGGCTGCGGTCCGCGCGGATCCTGCGCGGCCCTCTGCGCCTCGAACATCGCCAAAGGCTTGTAGAGCGGCAGCGACTGATCCCAGCCGGGGTTCAGTGAGGACACGTACGGCGGCAGCCGCTCGATCTGCATGCCGAACTTACCTTCGGGCGAAACGCCCTCGAAAAATACGCCCTCCTCACGCGTCGGCAGTCGTGTGAAGTCGGAGCACCCGAACGCCAGGTGTTCGAGACCAAACCAGACCGTCTCGCTGGCCGAGAAATAAGCCAGGTTGGGCCGCGCCATCTTGACGATGTTCTGATAGAGATCCACGCCCAGCGCGTCGTTGCGTCCTGCATAATCCAGGTAGGCGAGCTCACCCGCAAAACCACTCAGATCGGCAGGACGCGCATAGTAGGTGCCTCCATTCTCTCCCACCATCAGGGGCTTGTCGACACCGCGCGTGTCATTTGACAGAGGAGGCAGATTGTGGCCGTAGTGTCTGCTCCAAACGGGCAAAGTACCGAACAGGTCCTCATCGCCATCGCAGGAGAGCCATGGCCGCGTAGGATCGTACTGACGCCCGTCGAGCCCTGTGCGCGTCAGCATGCCATACCAGCGTTTCTCATCTTCCTTGCTGACTTCGTTCAGGCGGAAGACGGCGAACATCTCATTGCCAAAGCTCCACCCGAACACCGAAGGATTGCTGCGGTCGCGCAAAATCAGCCCTTTGAAGTGATCGGCATAACGCGTCCAAAATTCGGGCTCGGTGAAATTGGAGCGGATGGAACTGCCGAAGACCGCCGTCTCGTCCAACACGCAAATCCCCATCTCGTCGGCCATTTCAACATAGCTGCGCGGATAGATTTGCGCGTGCGGACGAACCGCGTTTCCGTGCATGTCTTTGATCATCGTGTACCAGGCCCAAACGAAACGGCGCGACCACATATACGCGCCGAAGGGATGACAAAGATCGCCCGACAGCTGAATCTTCTTGCCGTTCAGCAGCAGGTCGCGGCCCTTGAATGTGAACTGACGCCAACCGAAACGCTGGTACTTGGTGTCGAGCAGCGTGTCACCCGCCTTCACATGCACCAACATCGCACTCAGGTTCGGAGCGTCGGGGCTCCACGTCTTGAGCCGGTTATCCACCTTGACCGTCAGCGTGCAGACGGTGCTGCCACGCGCAGGCACCTGCACCGTCGCGCCTGCGAGGCTCAGCGCTTTGTCGCCCAGCCGCCACTTCGGAACCGGGGCTTCCAGCGGCGTACAGCCCGCCTCATTGCGCCACGCGAAGACGTCGGCGGTGAGGGCCACGGAGCGCGGTTGTTCGGTGTCGTTGCGAACGTTCACCTCGGCCTCGAGCGTGTCGTGGTCAAGCCACGGTTTCACAAATACGTCTGCCACGCGAACCGCGGGCAGGGACACGAGCGAAACATCCTGCCAGAGGCCGGCGAGCCGATCAGAGTTCGAGCCGTTCGGATACGGGGCGGACATTTTCGCATATTTGGAATCGCGTTTATCGAAAAGCCGATAGCTGCGTACGCCGACCCGCACGGTGTTTTCGCCATCGCGTTGAATCACGTCGGTCACGTCCACATCAAAGGGCAGGTACTTGTCGAAATGTTCGCCGACCTTGCGCCCGTTCACCCAAATCTGACACTCTCCCGCGACGCTTTCGAAGTGCAGCACGAGCCGATGGTCCTCCGCCCAATTCCTGGGCACGCGGAACGAACGCTCCATCCACGCCATGTGGTAATGGATCCACTGCTCGGGATAACTGGGATAGTAGACCGAGTCCGGCACACAGGGCTTGTCTGTACCCGCGCCGACCTTGGGTCCGTTGCCCCAGTGGTTCGCATTCCACGGCGAAGGAATCTTGATCGGAACCTTCTCCCACTTGTCCTCGGCGGGCGGCGGCAGCTCCGGCAGAATCCCCTTGTCCCACACATAGCCATTCGGCGCGGGCATTGGTTGGAAGCGCCACAGCCCATTCAGACACAACTCCTGCCGCAGCGGCTGCTCCGGCTGTTTGACAAAACCCTCCTGCGGTGCAAAATCGCCCTTGAAAACGCAGCGCTCCGCATGGACTGAGCCCACCACTGCCAATACAGACAGCCACTCTAAAAACGCGTTTCTCATCTCGCCCCCTCTCGGTTTACATGCCAAGCCTTTCAGCTCCCCTGCTCGCAACCTCGCAGAACCGGCGTCATATGTGCGAACAATACCAGAAATGGTATTTCACTGTCAACGGACGGCGGCCAGACTCGTCACGTGCCATCCGTGCCTTCGTAAGTCGCATGGAGTGTACCGTCAGCGCTCACGATTTACCTCTCCAGATGCGTTACGGCGATTGCGGCACGAACCCCGTTTCAGCTATACTGATCTCACCGTATGCACCACTTGTTTGAATATCGGGGAAATATCCGTATGTCGCCACATACCATGCGCAGCAACCGGTTCAGAAGCCGCGCTACTCAAATGAACTCCCAAGGCGTGGAAACGCTGGCCGCCGTCACCGTTTTCCCAAACGCGAACCAGTAGCGGCACGGCACAGTCAACGAGGCCCCCCCCCATGTCATCCCAGCCAGAGATCCTCGCCCCGGCGGGCGATATGACCTGCCTCCAAGCCGCGCTGGACGCGGGCGCGGATGCGGTGTATCTGGGTCTCGAAACGTTCAACATGCGCCAGTTGGCGACGCGCAACTTCACGCGCGAGACTCTGCCCGAAGCCTCCAAGCGCTGCCGTGAGCGCGGAGCGAAGCTCTATCTTACGCTGAACTGCATTCTCTTCGACGGCGAACGGGCGGAATTGGATGAAACCCTCCGGTTCGCGCAGCCCCACATCGACGCAGCGATTGTCGCAGACTGGGCCGCGGTGGAAGCCTGCAAACGGTACGGAGTCCCCTTCCATATTTCCACGCAGATGTCGTGCTCGAACACGGCCGCCGCGCGCTTTCTCAAGGCTCAAGGCGCAAGCCGCGTCGTGCTGGCGCGCGAATGTACGCTGGACGAGGTCGCCGGCATCGCCGCATCCGCCGGCATCGAAGTCGAGACCTTCGTGCACGGCGCGATCTGCGTGGCGGTCTCAGGCCGGTGCCTGCTCTCGCATGACGCTTACGGCTGCTCGAGCAGCCGGGGTGCCTGTCATCAGCCCTGCCGGCGGCAGTTTCTCATCAGCGAGGTTCGCGAGGGCGAAAATGCGGACGCAGCCTTCGTGGTCACGCCGCACACGGTGCTCTCGGCACGCGACCTCTGTTCACTGCCTTTCGTTGACAGACTCATGCAGGCTGGCATTGCGTCGTTCAAGATCGAAGGCCGCGCACGCAATCCCGAATATGTCAAAACCGTCGTCACAGCCTACCGCGCAGCCGTCGCTGCGGTGCGGAACGGAACCTTCACACCGGAGCTAGCGCAGCGGCTGACCGACGACTGCGCCAAGGTCTACCACCGCGAGTTCGGCTGCGGACTTTTCAACGGTCGGCCCGGTGCCGCCCAATTCACCGACACCGATGTCAATCAGGCCACCGCCCAGAAGCGCCACGTCGGCATCGTGCTGAACTACTACCCCAAAGCCAAGATCGTCCAGATCGCCGTCCAAGACCATCCAGTCGCCGTCGGCGACACGCTCTCGATTCACGGCCCGACCTCCGGCGTCGTGGATCTCACTGTCCATGAACTGCGCCGCGACGAGACGCTCTGCTCGCGGGCCGAAAAAGGCACGTGGGTCACGTTTCCCTGCGAACAGCGCGTGCGCTTGAACGACAAAGTCTTCATTGTAAAAGGAGTTTCTGCCCCATGAGAATGTCTCTTCTGCTTCTGCCTTTCCTTGGCCTGTGTGTCCCTGCCGCGCCTGCCGCAGAAACCCTCGCCACATCGGCGGCCACGCTCGAACTCGACAGCCCGGCGTGCGAATTCGCGCCCCACCTTTTCCTGCCGGACTGGCAAATGAAAAGCGCTTCGGGCGGTCTCACGCGCGATGAAAAAGGCGCATTCCCTTTCGTTTTTCCGGCCCATGGCTCTGAGGACATCCGCGGCTCGGCCTGCTTCTCGCAGACGGCTGACGGTGCAGTCAATGCCGCCTACACCTTCATCCCTGTGCGCGATATAACCTTGAACGGCCTCTACGTCGGCACGTCTTTGCCAACCAGCGCCTTCGCGGGCGGCACCTGGAAAAGCGACGACCGCCAAGGGCCAATCCCCACCGAGAACAAGGGGCTGTCCGTGATGTCTGGCAAGGCCAGCACGCTGACACTGACTCAGCCGGATGGCCTGCATCGCCTCGCTTTCACCTTTTCTGAGCCGACTTCTGTGATGGTTCAGGACGACCGCCAGTGGGGCCCCACCTTCTCCGTTCGCATCGGTCACAACGGAGGAACGAAAACGTTCAAGGCCGGCGAGCCTTTCTCTGTGCGCTTCACGTTGGCGACCCATGAGCCACAGCGCCTCACACTCGACCAACCCGTCACAATTCAGGCGGGCACGGAGTGGATACCGCTCAAAGTCGAGACCGACATCCTGCCCGGCTCAGCCCTCGACTTCACTTCGCTCGGCCTCACCGATGCGCCCGCGGGCAAGCATGGCCGCGTCGTGGCCAAGGGGCCGCACTTCGAGTTCGAGGGCAAACCCGGCGTGGCACAGCGCTTCTATGGCGTAAACCTTTGCTTCACCGCCAATTTCCTCGACGTCGAGCAGTCCGCTCGCCTCGCCACACGCCTCGCCCGCACAGGCTACAATGCCGTTCGGCTGCACCACTACGACGGCGGGCTTGTGGAGGGCTCGGCAGACGGCACCACGCTGAACCCCGGCAACCTGGCTCGTCTCGACACCCTGATGGCAGCCTGCATCTCGAACGGCCTCTACGTCACCACCGACCTCTACGTGTCGCGCTCGGTGCCTTGGCGTAGCGTCGGCATCAACCGCGACGGAAGGATCGAGATGAACGCGTTCAAGGTGCTGGTGGCGGTGCATGAAGGCGCAATGGAAAACTTCAAGACCTTCACGCGGCAACTCCTCACGCACGTCAACCCGCACACGGGACGCCGCTATGCGGACGAGCCGGCTTTGGCGTGGCTGGCTATGATCAACGAAGGCAACTTCGGCAACTATCTGGCCGAGATGCGAGACCTCCCCGAGTGGCAGCAGGCATGGTCCAAGTGGCTCGCCGACAAGCAAGCAAAGGAGCCTCAGGCCTATGCTGACATTCCGGTCACGCTTCCATCCAGCGTCTACGACGTCAACCGGCACAGCTCCGCTTTCGTCCTGTTCCTCAAAGACACAGAAGACCGGATGATCACGCGCATGAAGGCCTTTCTTCGCGACGAACTTGGCTGCCGCGCCCTCATCACCGACCGCAGCTCCTGGACCAACCACGCCTCAGACCAAGTGCCGCGCAGCGAGCTGTTCGACTATGTGGACGACCACTTCTATGTCGACCACCCGGAGTTCATCGAGCGTCCGTGGCAGCTGCCCAGCAAATGCGCCAACGCCAACCCGATCAGGAACGCGGCGATGGGCGCGCAGCAGGTTGTCTTCACGCGCCTGCTGGACAAGCCGTTCACCATCACCGAGTACAACTACTCCGGCCCGGGCCGGTTCCGTGGCATCGGCGGCATCGTCACAGGCGCGCTGGGTGCCCTGCAAGATTGGTCGGGCGTCTGGCGGTTCACCTACAGCCACAGCCGCGAGAGCCTCGCCCAACCGGAGGGGTACGCCATGAACTACTTCGACATGGCGGGCGACCCGCTCTCGCTGGCTGCCGAGCGCGCCACGCTCTGCCTCTTTCTGCGCGGCGATCTCGCCCCGCTCTCGCACAGCTACGCGATGGTGCTGCCCAAGAGCGATCTGCTGCTCATGCGCGACGACATGCCCCGTAACAGTACAGACTGGCCCTGGCTGGCTTGGTACGCCCGCTTGGGAACGCAAGTGGCTGACGCCGCCCCCAAAGGTGTCACCTGGTCCGGGCGCTTTCCCGAGGTGTACCGCCTCGCCGCCGGCGATTTGCGCAAACTGCTCGTCTCAAGCCCTGAAGAGCCGCTGCCGCCTGCGGGAGACGGCGCAGTGACTATCGACAGAGACAGCGGCACCTTTGTGCTCAACACGCCGCGAACCAGCGGCGGCTTCGCTGAAAGCGGCATCGTGGATGCCGGTGCGCTCATCTTCGATGTGGGCAGCAGCGCCGCCACAGTCTGGGTCAGCGCGCTCGACAGCAAGCCGATCAAAGCCTCCTCGCATCTGCTGCTGACCCACCTCACCGATGTGCAGAACAGCGGTATCCGCTATGCGCAGCAGTCGCGAAAAACGCTGCTCGCATGGGGCGGTTTGCCGCACCTCATGCGCAATGGCACCGCGGAGATTCGGCTTGCTGTCAACCCCGCCAAAGACTATAACGTGTATGTTCTCTCGACCAGCGGACGGCGTATGGCCCAAATCCAGACGCGCGTGGTGAAAGGTCGGCTCGCCTTCACCGCCGCCGTAAACGGACCGGCGGATACCGCTACGATGCTCTATGAGATCGTGAAGGAATGAGCGGAACGGGTTTCAAAAAATGAAAACCGCCTTTTTGATTTTCGCCCTGCTTGGCACAACCGCCGCGAACGCTGCGGTCACTTACGGGCCTGTCAAAAACTATCCGAACATCGGCTTCATGTTCCCCTGCCTTTCCAGCGCCAAAGCGGACCCCGTCCCCATGCCGAAGGCCTACACGTACCTGTCTTCGAACGGGACGGAGTTGGAACGCGAAGACCGCTTTGACCCTTTTGAGCTCTGGTTCGCCAACCAGTGCTGTGCCCGCTGGTACGACGCACAAGGCAACCGGCTCGTGATCGGCAGAATCACTTGCCGACTGCCCGCCTTCGATGCCGCTCACGTTTCACGCGAGCGGTTCAACATCGCACTGTCTGACGATGACAATCTTGTAAATTCGGAAAAAGAGGCCGATGTCAGCGAGTGGGTGGCCACGTTTGTCGACACCCCTATCTACGAACCTGAGAAAGTGCGGCTGAATAAGTTTACCCTCGACGAGGTGCGCGTCTTCCCCTGCGACGCGACCAACATGCTGATCTACGCCTTCCGTCCGCGCCGCATCGGGAACGCCAAGAATTTCGACTGGTTCTGCGTCACACTTCAGGCGTCAGGGACGACCGACCTCAAGGCCTTGCGCAGCGCGTTCGAGGAGCAGTTTATCGGCAAGGTCACCCTTCCGAGCCGCTCTTCAGCGGATGAGGGCGCTCAAGCCGAGGAGGTGAGCACGGTCCGCGCAGGCGAGAAACTGTTCGACCAGCCCAACCACCCCGTCCGTGTTGAAGCGCGAAAAAGCATCGAGAACTACGACACCTGGTGGTTCGCTGAAACCGACGGCTACATCATTCTCTCCGACGTAAACACCGACGTCGGCAAGTCTGTGATCCGCGATGTGCAAGACTCGATGCCAGCTTTCAGAAAAGCCTACGAGAAACTCGTTCCGCCGTTGACACGGGAGCGGGACGTCTCGCTGATCCGCCTGTTCCAGACACGGGACGACTATGTGCGTTATGTCGGCAAGGAGCAGGCCTGGACAGGCGGAGTCTGGATGCCCGGTCGCCGCGAGCTGGTCCTAGCCCAAGGCGATAACAAAGAGGAGATGATGCGTATCATCCGGCACGAAGCTTTCCATCAATATCTCTCCTATGCGTACGGTATGGTTCCCGCCGCGCCTTGGATGAACGAAGGCCACGCATGCCTGTTCGAGAACGCGACCGCCGACAAGAAGGGCAAGGTTTCCCTCAATGAAGACCCCAACCGCTGCCCTTTGTTGGTCGAAAATATCGAACTGGCAGTAGCCCTGCTGCCGCGCCTACTCGAGGCAGACTATCCAGCCTTTTATACCGGCAGCGTCTCCGAGCGAAACCTGAAATATGCGGTGGCATGGGGGCTCGCCTATTACCTCCAGAAAGGTGCGCCGCTGGAGCGCAACACACCCTTCAAGTCCATTCTGGCAGACTACGCCGCCTCACTCGCGCAAACCCGCGAGTACGCCACGGCGACCAAACAGGCTTTCGCCGAGGTCGATATGACTGTGTTTCAAGAGAACTTCCGCGAATTCTGGCTCAAGCGGCGCGCTTCAGCCATGCAGTATGATCCACTTGAAGAATGACCCCCGCCCGGAGATCCATCATGAAGCCTGTTATGTGCGCCCTCGTTTTCATCACTCTCAGCCTATCACAAACCGGCTGCCTCTACTCCAATGTCCGGGTTCCCATGAGCACGGAGTTCCGCAACACACGCGTCGTCACAAAATCAGGCGAGGCAAGCACTCGTTCAGTGGCGTGGCTCGTGGCGTGGGGAGACGCCGGCCTACAGAAGGCGGCCACCAACGGCGGGCTCACAACGCTCGAATACGCGGATCACTCGCTCAGAAACATCCTGTTCGGACTTTATATCAGCAACACGACGGTCGTTTATGGCAATTAGGCTGACAACCGGACTTCTGTCCCTGACACTGCTGGGCACCTCGGGCTGTCTTTCACCCAGAGGTTATCTTTTCACCTACACCACACTTCCTTACGAATTGCCGTTCGACTCTGTCGCGCACAAGGCATCGAAAAAGTGCGTGGTGGACATCACTCAGATCAAGGAGCCCTTCAGCCGGGCAAGCTTTTCAGTGGTTTGGACTAGCCGTGCCGTCGTAGAAGCCGCCGCCCGGGCAGGCATGACCGAGTTGCGCTACGCCGATATCGAGACGCTCTCCGTCTTCAACGGCACGTATCAGCGGCAGCGACTGGTATTCTACGGCGAATGACCGCCCCTCTGTTTCACTGAAGCAAACAGGCGACTCTTTTAAGAGCCGCCTGTTTGCTTCAGAACGCTGTCCGCGAATCAAAACCTTCTACTCTTCGAGCATGAAAATCTTAAAGAAGGCCTTGTTCTTATTGACCGGAATGCGGATCTGAGTCTGAGAGCCTCCGGCCATGAACACGTTCGTCAAAGAGCCCCAAGAGCCCTCTCTGTTCTGACTCACGTCTTCGACCGTCCATTGGGCCACCGGCACTGTAAGGTCCTCGCAGACCTTGACCTGGTAATTGCGGCCAACAACCGTATTGAAAGTGACGTTCAGCATCTGCATCGACATCTCGACTATCGCACCATCGATTGTGATCGTTTCGACTTTCAGTGTCTGCGTATACACACGTCCGACTTCATCTTCGATTTTAAACGTATACGACTTTCCAGCCTCAAGACCGGAGAGGACGATGTGGTATTTATGGCCGTCACCGTCACCGAAGACAGAATCGATGGTGCCAACCAGCACCCAAACGCCATTGATTTGGGCATAAAGCCTGATCGGATTTGTGCCTCGCTCGTTGACCGTATACACATCGGCACACACGCTGTTCGATGCATAGTAAACGCTCAAGGAGATCGCGGATGAGAGCGGCACAGGCGAACCGCTGGCAGTGCCGACCGTCTGGACGACACCAGCCCCCAACAGCGACACCGAGTTGATCCCGTTGGTCACTGACGTCAGAGATCCGACCGGCTGCGAGGGCTGCAAAGCATCGGTAGACCCGCCGAGATAGACTTGATAGCTAACGTTGCTACCCACTGTCTGCGGATAATTGAAAACGAACGTAATGTAGTTAGTCGCGCCGTCGTTGACAGAAAATGTCGTGTTATTGGTCGACATGAGCGGCAACCAAGTCATCACCGAATTGGAGGCCCCCCACACATAATAGGTGCCCACCGAGGATTCAGGCGCATTCCGCAGAGCGGCAACTGCCCCCTGTACACCAGCAACATCGTTGGAGGCGGGCAAATCGTCGAAAAGTTTGAGCTCCACCAGCAATTGAACCGTGGCCTGATATTTGCCGTTGGCCGTATTATAAGCGTTCGAGACGTTCAGGTTGACGTCAAGCTGGCCTTCGAACACGATCATTGTACCGTTGGTCGTCGAGGCTGTGCCCACAGAATTAGTAAACGTTCTGACGGTCGCTGTACCTGTGTCAGTCAAATTGAAAGTGCCTTGCGCACTCGACTGCAAGCAAACGAAAGCCAGAGACATAATTGAAACCAACCCTGCCACGTACCGTTGCATAGTTAACCCTCTCCACCGAAAAAAAGAAATAACCACAAAAACCATCATTAATTTATCACTTTCTTACATGACGTGTACATCGAAAAGAGTTAAATATCTCATTGACACCCCACGCGCGGTTTCCTAAAGTTCACCGAATTGTCACCCAGTGCGGGTGCTCCCAAAAAACAGGGGAACGCGAGGTGTCCGATTTTCTTGTTTTCGACAGTGTAACCAAACGTTTCGGCGCTCTGACGGCGGTCGACGCCGTCACTCTTGGCATCCGAAAGGGCGAGTTTTTCTCTCTGCTCGGCCCGAGCGGGTGCGGAAAAACGACGTTGCTCCGGATGCTCGGCGGATTCGAAACGCCGGATTCAGGGCGCATCTATCTGGACGGACGCGACATTACCGACCTTCCCCCTAATCTGCGTCGCGTTCACACCATTTTTCAGAACTACGCCCTATTTCCCAACATGACGGTCTGGGACAACATCGCGTTCAGTCTCCGCGTGGCCCGCTACTCCAAGAGCGAAATCCGCAAGAACGTCGACGGCATGCTCGAACTGATCAAAATGGCGGATCACGCGTACAAGTACCCCTCGCAAATCAGCGGCGGCCAGAAGCAGCGAGTCGCTATCGCCCGGGCGCTCGTCGACCGGCCTCAGGTGCTCCTGCTAGATGAGCCTCTGGCGGCGCTCGACCTTAAACTGCGCCAGCACATGTTGCTGGAACTCGACATCATCCACGACCAAGTCGGCATCACGTTCGTCTACGTGACGCATGACCAGGGTGAAGCCATGAGCCTCAGCGACCGGATCGCGGTGATGAACCAAGGGCATATCGAACAACTGGACCCGCCAGCGAAAATCTATGAAGCGCCCCGTTCCGGTTTCGTAGCCGCCTTCATCGGCGACACCAACTTTTTCGAAGGCACTGTCACCGGGATCGAGGGGGACTACTGTAAACTCGCGGTCAAAGACTTCGCTGACATCCTCTGTTTCAACGACAAGAGTATCAGCGCAGGCAGTCAGGTTCACCTCAGCGTGCGCCCAGAAAAAATCCGCGTGACAACCACCCCGCCCCCGCCAGAAAAAGGCTCCCGCATCAACGTGTTCCGCTGCAAAGTCACCGACATCGTGTACCAAGGCACTTACACGAAATTCTGGGTGCTTTCGGGCGCTCACCGCATCGCGGCCATCAAACCGCACAGCCGTTTCCTGCTCGGCCAGGCGGCCATCACGTGGGGCGATGAAGTCTATTGCTGGTGGCACCCTGACGACGGTTACATGCTAGAGCAGTTCACCGCCGAGGACGCCAATCTGGTGCAGATGCCTCCGGTCGGTTACTCCGCACCCAAACCACCCACAGCCACGCCGGTCGCGTAGCAAGGAGAGCCTCCGATGCCGATGCGCAACCGACGCTGGACTGAATGGGCCCTGTCTGCGCCCTCCGTCTTTTGGCTGACGATCTTCTTCGTGATCCCCACCTTGCTGGTGGTCGCAATCTCTTTCCACTCCGCCTCGCCCGACGGCGGTATCGGCAAGGAATGGACCCTCCAGACCTGGCGCCACCTTTCGAACCCGAACTATCCCGCCATCGTCTGGCGCACCCTGTGGATCAGCGCAGCCACCACTGCAGGCTGTGTGGTTCTGGCTCTCCCCTGCGCTTTTGCTATCGCACGGATGCAGAAGAAGTGGCGCGCCGTCATGGCCGGGCTCATCATGCTACCTTTCTGGACCAGCTTTGTCGTGCGTGTGTTCGCGTGGCGACTGCTCCTGCACCCCGAGGGATTTCTGAAACATCTGTTGCTCTCGCTCAATCTGGCGGAGCCTGACTCCCAGTTGCTTTACAACTCTGGGGCGATCCTCCTCGTCAGCATCTATTCTTTCCTGCCGTTCGCCATCATGCCGATCTACGCCGCCGCCGAAAAGTTCGACTTCTCGCTGCTGGAGGCCGCGCGCGACCTCGGCGCCAAAAGCTTCCTCGCCTTTCGGAAGATTTTCATCCCCGGCATCCGGCGCGGAGTGATCTCCGCGACCCTGATGGTCTTCATCCCTTCGGTCGGCTCCTATGTCATTCCCGACCTTGTCGGAGGAAAGAACAGCGAACTGATCGGCAACAAGATTTACCAGCGAACCTTCCCCGACCGCAACTTGCCGCACGCCAGCGCGCTTTCGGCGATCATGGCCATCGGCGTGTTGCTCCCGCTCGGCGCAGTCGCCCTGTTCCTCAAGCGGCAGGACAGGAACGAAGCGCTGCGCATCGCCGAGTCCAACGGCGTCAAGCAGAGAGGCGGCGCGGTATGAAGCGCAACCCTTTCCCGCTGATCGTTCTGTTCCTCGTGCTGGGGTTCCTTTACCTGCCCATCATCGTGCTTACCGCCAACTCGTTCAACCTGTCGCGTTTCGGCGGCACATGGGAAGGGTTCACCCTCAACTGGTATCAACAACTCATCCAAGACAATCAGGTCTGGGTCGCGTTCGTCAACAGCCTGCTGATCGCGGCGGGTGCCACGCTGGCGTCCTGCGTGCTCGGCACCACAGCGGCCCTTGCCCTGCACAAGTGGAACACCCGGCTCCAAAACGTTCACTACGGCCTGATCTACACGCCGCTAGTGGTCCCCGAGATCCTCATGGGCATCAGCCTGCTTCTCACCTTTACCGCCATCGGCATGGACTGCGGACTGCACACCATCTTTCTGGCTCACACCACCTTCTGCGTCAGCTATGTCACCATGACCGTCCTCTCGCGGCTACAGGATTTCGACGACAGCCTGATCGAGGCCGCGCGCGACCTCGGCGCCAACGCCTGGGTCTCGTTCCTGAAAGTTCAGCTTCCGCTCCTCCTGCCCGGCATCATCTCGGGCGGTCTGTTGGCGTTCACCCTTTCCATCGACGATTTCGTGATCACCTTTTTCGTCGCCGGCCCTGGTTCCAGCACACTGCCGCTGATGATTTACAGCATGATCAAGCACAGTCCCAAGCTCCCCGTCATCAACTGCCTGTCCACGGTGATGCTGCTGCTGACGTTTGTCCTCGTGCTCGCGAGCCGGGCATTCCAGAACATCAAGCAACAGAAAACACCCCAACGGGGCTAACACCCCTTTTTACAACCACCAACAACCATCGGGAGACGCTCATGAAACATATCCTGCCATTAGTCGCCTTCACCTTCATAGTCGCCACACTGACCGGTTGCGGCCCGCACAAACCGACGCTCCATCTCTACACGTGGTCTGACTACATCGACCCCAAACTTGTTTCCGCTTTTGAGCAGGCCAACAACTGCCGCGTCAAGATCGACACCTTCGACTCTAACGAGACCATGTATGCCAAAATGCTGGCGGGCAGCGGCCGCTACGACGTCATTTTCCCTAGCTCGTACCAAGTCAGGCTGATGGCGCAGCGCGACATGCTCCAACCGCTCGACAAGAGTAAGTTGCCCAACGTCACGGCGCACTTCTCTCCGGCCTACGCGCGCATCATCCTGAATCCGGAGATGGTGTTCAATGTGCCCTACGCAATCACCTTTACCGGCATCGCCTACCGCAAGGACAAGGTCGGCGCGGCCGAAATCTCATGGGCCAGCTTCGATAACCCGGCCTTCAAGGGCCGCTCGTCGCTCCTGAACGATTTCAGAGAAACCATCGGCGCGGCGCTCAAGACCCTCGGCTATAGCCTGAACACAACCAATTCGGCCGAACTGCAGAAGGCCTGCGACGTGGTGCTCCGGTGGAAGAAGAACATTGCGAAGTTCGACAACGAGCAGTACAAGACCGGAATCGCCAGCGGCGAATTCGTGCTGGGGCAAGGCTACAGCGGCGACGTGGCGCAAGTCATGCTCGAAGACCCGGCCAACATCGGCTTCGCCTTCCCCGAGGAGGGGTTCTCAGCCGCCTGTGACGAGATGGTTATCCCCAAAGGCGCGACGGAGGTGGCGTTGGCACACGCCTTCATCAACTTCATGTACGATCCGGACAACGCAGCGAAAAACATCCAGTTCATCTGCGCCATCATGCCCAATGAGCACGCAATCGCTAAACTGCCCGAGAGATACCGCAGCAACCCGGCGATCATTCCCACGCTCGACATCCTAAGCCGGGCCGAGGTGCTCAGAGACCTCGGGCCGGCTAACGCGCTCTACTCGAAGATCTGGGACACCATCAAAGCCACCGAATAGCGATTTCCCGTGAGCGTGGGGTGTTCAGGAAACGCGCCACGCTCACGTCCACTCCGAATCTAAAACCCTGTACCGGGAACTTCACTTATGCCGATTTACGAATACGCCTGTTCAGCCTGTGGCCAATCGTTTGAACACCTGGCCCGGACGCTCTCCGACAAACCCGCGAAGTGCCCGTCCTGCGGTGCGAAGAAACTCAGCAAACAGCTCTCTTCTTTCGCGCCGCCTATCATCGCGTCCAAAGGCTGCGGAAGCTGCGCGAAAGAGGCCTCGTGCCCCGCCGCAGCAGCCAGTTCGGGCGGCTGCGGCTGCGCGGGAGCGTGTAGCCACTGACACCACGAACGAAAACCTGTACCCTTTAATTCATCTCACGCTGAAGACGCCAAGGGCTCATTGGTGTGGGCTTTCGCGTGGTTCCCTGTCTGCTCAGTGACCTCTGCGAGCGCTGCGCGCCCCCTGAGTTTTTACTTTCGTCGTAGACATGAGATCCCCGCAGGCACAAAAAAAACCGGGGGGATGTTGCACACCCGCCCCGGCATTCAGCGTTTTCTGAAAAACGCTTACTCCTGACCCAGGCCCTTGCCCTTCAGGTATTCGAGCACCTTGCCGACCGACGTCAGCTTCTCAGCGTCCTCGTCCGGAATCTCTGCACCGAACTCCTCTTCGAACGCCATGATCAGCTCGACGGTGTCCAGCGAGTCCGCGCCCAGATCGTCGATGAACGATGCTTCCGGGGTGACCTGCTCGGCGTTGACGCCCAACTGCTCAACGATGATCTCTTTGACCCGCTCTTCGAGTTTGCTAGCCATTTTGTAATCTCTCCTTGACCTAGTTTCCCTTGTTACACAGTTGCGGCACTTGCCGCGCCAATCTCATCACATGACCATGCCGCCGTTCACGTTCAGCGTCTGACCCGTCAGGTAGCTCGACTGTTCGGAGGCAAGGAACACCACCGCATTCGCGATGTCCTCCACCGTTCCGAAGCGGCCCAGCGGAATCCGCGACAGATACTGATTACGCACGTCTTCCGACAGCGCGTCGGTCATTTTCGACGAAATGAATCCCGGGGCGATCGCGTTCGCCCTGACCCCGCGTCCCGCCAGTTCATTGGCGGTGGACTTCGTCAGAGCGATGACTCCGGCCTTGGAAGCTGCGTAGTTCGCTTGCCCGGCGGTTCCGATGATGCCGCTGATCGAAGCGATGTTAACGATCGCTCCGCTCCGCTGCTTCATCATGTGCTTGGCCACGGCTCGCGTGAACAGGAAGGTTCCCTTCAGATTCACGCGCAGCACCGCGTCCCAGTCGTCATCCGACATACGCACCAAGAGCGTGTCTTTGGTGATGCCAGCATTGTTGACCATGATGTCAACTTTACCGAACACCTTGACCACCTCACCAATGCAGGTGTTCACGGCGTTACTGTCACCGACATCCACCGCCAGCTTCAGCGCCTTACGGCCGAATCCCTGAACGATGCTTTCGGTTTCAGCGAGCCACTCCACCTGCAAATCACAAATCACAACATCGGCGCCCTCTTGCGCCAACCGCTTGGCGATCGCCTGCCCGATGCCACGCGCCGCACCGGTCACCACCGCCACTTTACCTTCGAATGCACCCATGATGTACCCCTTCTTAAGAAAAAAAGTCGGTTAGGCTTGCAAGGCCGTGGCCGTAGCGTCAAGCGACGGCACGTCCGAGACGTTCAACGTGTTCACGCTCTTATCGATGCGCTTGATCAGGCCCGAGAGAACCTTGCCGGGTCCGAACTCGACGAAATCTTTCGCGCCCGCGCCGATCGCGCACTTGATGCAGTCGGACCAGCGTACCGACTCGGTGACCTGGCGAAGCATCGCGTCCTTGATCGCCGCCGGATCGCTGCTGTGCAGCGAGCCGCTGACATTCGAAAGCACAGGCATCTTCGGAGCACTGAAGGCGACGCTGTCGAGCACGGCAGCCAGCTTAGTGCGGGCTGAGGCCATCAGCGGCGAGTGAAACGCGCCCGCCACGTTGAGAGGGATCGCCTTGACGCCCTGTTCAGCCGCCACCGCCGCGGCAGCGGCCACCCCCGTCTTGAGACCGGAGAGCACGACCTGAGCGTCAGAGTTGATGTTGGCGACCGTGATGCCAGCCTTGTCGCAAATAGCCTTAATCTGCTCGGCCGACGCGCCCATGATGCTGATCATGCCGCTCGGTTGCTCCTCACACGCCTGCTGCATAAAGCGTCCGCGAGCCTCAAGAACCTTCAGCGTCGACTCGAAATCCAGAACACCCGCCACATGCAACGCGGACCACTCGCCCAGGCTCAGTCCGGCGGCGATCTTGAAGGAGGTCTGCGGGCATTTCTTCTGCAGCGCGCGGAACGCCGCCACGCTCACAGTAAAGATCGCGGGCTGGCAGATACTGGACTTGGTCAATTCCTCGGCGGGACCTTCGAAGCAAATCTTGGCGAGGTCGAAGCCCAGCACCGCATTGGCGCGGGTGAACAGAGCAGCGATCTCAGCGTCCGCCGCCAGATCCTTGCCCATGCCGGGCACCTGGGCGCCCTGTCCTGCAAAAACACAAACCTTGTCGCTCATGTGCGTCTCCTCTTTTTTTCTCTTCGCAACACTCTCCCGACACGTCGGGCGTTTGAGGTGGCGCAGTTTGACATAATGCGGAAAAATGTCAAACTCAAAACCTATCTCTCCGATAAAATGTGTTCAGGTTACCATATGGCCCGAATCAATGCGACAGGAAAAAACAAGGTCATTTTCAGAGGTCTTATTCCGCCACCGGTTCCATTGCAGCGATGCGCCTCGTGATTTCTTCCGTCAGATTGTTGGATGCCGCCGCAGCACCTGCGATAATCGCATGAAAGATCGCACGGTACGTCGAAGAGCCGTGAGTGATGATCACGGCGCCAGGCACGCCGAGCAAAGGCGCCCCTCCGTAGATCTCCGGATCCATCCGGTGCTTGAGCGTCTGCAAAGCACCCTTGAGCAGCAATGCGCCGAACATGCGGACCGGATGACGGAAAAACTCTTTCTTCATCCAATAGCCCACCGCATGCGCTACGCTTTCCGTCGTCTTCAAGACCACGTTGCCGACAAAGCCGTCACAGACAACGACGTCTGTCTTACCCAGAAACAGATCGTGTCCCTCCACGTTGCCGCGGAATTTCACATCCGTCCTCTGGATCAGAAGGAACGCCTTCTTGGTCATCTCGTTGCCTTTGCAGTCCTCAGTTCCGATGCTGAGCAGACCGACCACCGGCTCCGTGCGCTTGAGCACCGCATGGGAGTATGCGCTTCCCATCACCGCGAACTGAGCCAACCAAGTCTCGTTACAGTCGGTATTCGCGCCCGCATCCAGCAAAAGCAAAGGACGCTTGGGCTGACGGGTCGGCAGGACGGTCGCAATCGCCGGACGGATCACACCGGGGATACGCCCCAGACCGAACACCGCAGCAGCAGCCACAGCTCCCGAGTTGCCTGCCGACACCATGGCGTCGGCCTCTTTGCTCTTCAACAGCTCCATGCAGATGTTGATCGAGCACAGCTTCTTCTTGCGAACGGCTGTCGCCGGCATTTCGTCCATGCCGATCGATTCTGGCGCATGAACCACCTTCAAACGGGAAAGGTCGGCCTTGGGATACTTCGCAAGTTCGGCGCGGACCGCCGTCTCATCGCCAACCAGCAGGATGCACGAAATCTCTTTCAGTTTGAGGGACGCCTCCACGGCACCATGCACGATTTCGTGCGGCGCGTGGTCGCCTCCCATCACATCGAGGGCAATTCGCATCGTGTAATCCTCGTTTAACCTAAAACTCGCCCTGGAGGGACGCGCCTGTGGCAGTGGCACACTCCGCCGCATCGCATGCATTCAAAGGGGGGCCCGCTATCCGCGGAACCCCCTTGTCTCATGGCGACCCGACCCGCGGCCCCGACAACACCGCGTGTCCGATGCGCACAGCGATGACAGTACCGCGACTACTCCGCGATCGTCAGGACCTTGCGTCCCCTGTACATTCCGCAAGACGGACATACACGATGCGTCTGCTGAGACGCGCCGCAGCTCGGGCACGTCTGCACTTGAGCGACCTCCGCCGTGATATGCGCTTTGCGCTGGCGGATTCTCATCTTCGACTTCTTCCGTTTTGGTACGGCCATTTTATTCTCTCTCCTTACTCGACAGTCCGGGCGCGAGTGACTCGCGCCCTTCCAAATCTCACTTCAGCGACTCAAGCGCCGCCCAGCAGTTTGCCTTGCCTGTCTCGCGGCACACACAGGGTGCTTTGTTCAGGTTCGCTCCACACGCCATGCACAGCCCCTGGCACGTCTCGCGACAAACCGGATATCCGGGAAGGGCGAGTATGATAGCCTCCCTGATCTCTTCGGTCAAGTCCAGGAAGTCGGTCGTTTCATTTATTTCCGCAGAGCAGATGAAATCCGGCTCCACCGCCTCGGTCTCGAACGTGTCTGCACAACGCGAGCACACGCACATCAACCGCTGCCGCAGGTTGCCCCGAACGAGCAACTCAGTCCCGAGTGCCTGGATGCTCAAGTCATAGACTATCCCGCCCACCGGCAAGAGAAACTCGCTCTCGCCAAAATCAAGAACCTCCGGAGCGGTCTCGCCCCGGTAACACTCGCCGCCCTTTTCCAGCCGGGCTATATCAACGATCAAACGCCCCTGTGTTTCCAACGCCGCCTCCCGCCCGGACATGCTGCTCCGGATGATTGCGCATGTGCGCATCGATGTACTTCTGAACCGATTTCGGCACAAACGAACTCGTGTCCCCGCCGTAACGCGCGATCTCTCTGATCGTGCTGGCCGTCACGTAACTGTAGTTTTCGTTCGGCATCATGAACAGCGTCTCGATCTCGGATGCGAGTTTCCGGTTGGTCAGCGCCATCTGAAACTCGTACTCGAAATCCGAGTACACGCGCAGACCGCGAACAACCACTCCGATGTGCCGCCTGCGGCAATAGTCCACCAACAGGCAGTCGAGCCGGTCGATCTCGATGTTCGGCATGCCCACTTCGTCCACGCTCTCGCGGATCATCGCCATGCGCGCGTGAAGGTCGAACATGCCCGTCGCCTTCACCGACACGCCCGCCACGACCACGATCACCTTGTCGAACAGGGACGCGCTCCGCTGCAGCAGGTCGAAGTGACCTAGCGTCAGTGGATCGAATGTCCCTGGATAAACTGCGATTCTCTCCATCGGAAAGACTCCCCTTGAATTCATGGGCTCCCCTCACTGGAGCCACTTGGTTCCTGCACCGCCTGACGTTCTCCCGTCTCTCCTGCTACGGGAGTCCCTTCGGCCGGCCGGCCGTCATCCAGCCGGTAGACGGCCAGCCGCGTGTGTCCGTAGGTGCGGTCGCGCAGCAGCACCCAGCCAGACACCTCTTCGGCCCGCCGGTAATCGGGCATCTCTGCCACAAAAATTCCGCCGGCACGCAACGCGCCGTGCTCGGCCACCTGCGCCATCAACCCGCTGAACCCCTGCTCCCTCGCCGCCTCGTACGGCGGGTCCGCAAAGATCACGTCGAAACGCCGCCCTCGGCCAGGCCCCTTGAGCCAGCGCCACACCTCGCAGCAGGCAACCTCACCCACCCCCGGCGCCAGTGCCGCGATGTTCTCCTTCAGCAGCGCCACATGCGTTGCGTCCTTGTCCACCCAAGTCACGGTCCGGGCGCCACGGCTGTATGCCTCCAGCCCTACCGCGCCCGATCCCGCGTAAAGATCCAGAAACGACGAATCCGGAACCACGTTCATCAGCATCGAGAACAAAGCCTCGCGCACCCGGTCCTGCGTAGGTCGCACCGCATCGCCCGGCGGCACCTTCAGCTTCCGGCCGCCCAACTCTCCACCCGAAATTCGCATACCCGGTGCAGTATACTGGAAAGTGACGCCCGCACGCAATAGCCGCCTTGCATCGCCGGTCCGGGATTGCAGATGACCGTCCGCATCTGCTAGACTGCCCATTATCCGAAACCTTTACACGTGAGGTGCCTGAATGAAACCGCTCCATCGCCGCTCCTTCCTGAAAGCCACCGCCGCTGCAGCCGCAGCCTCCACGCTGCCCGCGCCGCTCGCTGCCATCGCCCAGGACGCCGCCGCGCCTGCCTCCAAGGTGGTCGTCGTCCACGGCAAGGACCTCGCTAAAATGCTCGAAGCCGGCATTGCCAAACTCGGCGGCTGGGAGGCTTTCATCAAGCCCGGCATGAAAGTCGCGCTCAAGCCGAACGTCGCCTGGAGTTCCGCGCCCGAGCAAGGCGCCAACACCCACCCCGACCTCGTCAAGGCGTGCGTGCTGGCGGCCCAAGCCAAAGGCGCCGCCCAAATCACCATCCCGGAGAATACCTGCCATCCAGAGAAACAGACGTTCAAGCTCAGCGGGGTCGAAGAGGCGCTCAAAGGCACACAGGCCAGGCTCTACCGCCCGGCCAAAGAGGATTACAGGAAAGTCGACATTCCCAAAGGCAAGATCGTCAAGTCGGCCAACGTCCCCAAGGACATTCTCGGCTGCGATTGCCTCATCAACATGCCGGTGGCCAAAAGCCACAGTGCCACGATCCTCACCCTCTCCATGAAGAACTGGATGGGGTCGGTTTCCAACGAAGACCGCCGCAGCTGGCACCGTGACGGCCTGCCTCAGTGCATCGCTGACTTCAGCACCTTCATCAAGCCTAAGCTGGTCATCATCGACGCTTCCCGCATCTTGCTGACCAAGGGCCCGCAAGGCCCCGGCGACCTCGACCACCCGAACGAAATCATCCTCAGCACCGACCCCGTGGCCGCCGATGCGTATGCCGCCACGCTTTTCAAGAAAGAGCCGTTCGACATCGGCTACATCAAGATCGCCCACGAAATGGGCATCGGGTGCGGCGACCTGAAGAAGGTCACGATCGAGCGAGTGGAGGCCTAACAAAGAGCTGTCATGTCCACACGTCGCAACCTGACCCGCCTGCTCATCTTCGTCGCATGTGCGCTGCTCGCCCTCGGGCTCCTGCCCGAGGGTTTGAGGCGTTGGAATGTGCTCCTTCCCTCGCTCAGCCCCCTGCTTGGCCTTGGCGGAGCCATGGCGTCCGGCGTGTTCAGCATCCTGACTCTGGCGGCCCTGCCGCTCCTCTTCCTGCCGCTCTTCAAAGGACGCTTTTTCTGTTGGCGTCTCTGTCCCATGGGCTTTGTCGCAGAGACCGTAAGCCGTCTCAACAAACGCAGCGCAGGGGTGGTCCGCAAAGTCCCTAACATCGGCAAAGCGCTTGCTTCAATCATCGTCGTCAGCGCCATCGCAGGATACCCGCTCCTGATCTGGACGGACCCGCTCTGCATCTTCAACGGCTTTTTCGCGGCCTGGCGGCAGCCCCTCACATGGGCCTCCGGCACCACTGCCGTCGGCTTCATCTTCGTGCTGCTGACCAGCTTGGTCGCGCCGAACGTCTGGTGCCACCGGCTCTGCCCGCTCGGCGGGTTCGAAGAGTTGTTGACGCTGCTCGCGAACAGGCTCCGCCCGGCCAAGACACCGGCCCAGCCGTCTGTCGGCCTTGCCTCGAACGTGAAGGTCGCTCGCCGCGTGTTTCTCGGCTTCGCGGTCGGAGGTGCAGCCGGACTCGCCTACGGCAAGGGCAAGGGCACGGCTGCAAAAACCGCTGTGTTCATCCGCCCGCCAGGTGCGGCAGACCGCGCGTTCAACGCGCTCTGTGCCCGCTGCGGCAACTGCATGAAGGCGTGCCCCTATAACCTCATCGTCCCCGACCTCGGAAGTAGCGGGGTGGACGGTCTTTTCACGCCGGTGCTGAAGTTCCGAAGCCAGAACCCCAGCCAAGAGCAGTTTTGTTTCCAAAGCTGCGCCGCGTGCAGTCAGGTCTGTCCCACCGGAGCCCTCCGCGCTCTGAAGGCGGAAGTGAAGATGCAGACCGCCATCGGCGTCGCGCGCATCGACAAGAAGAAGTGCATTGCCTGGGAAAAGGGCGAATATTGCGTGGTTTGCCAAGAGTTCTGTCCCTACCAAGCCATCATCGAAGAGGATCACAAGAAGGTCAAATGCCCAATCGTCGACACCGATAAATGCCGCGGTTGCGGAGCCTGTGAGAGCCAGTGTCCGGCACAGCCAATCGCAATCCTCGTGGAAGGCTACCGCTCACAGCCTCACATCGCTTCACCCGCGCCAAACCAAGCTAAAACATGAACCCTTCCCGTTATTACGCCGATCTCCACATCCACTCTCACTACTCCCGCGCAACCAGCCCCGCGTGTACGCCCGAGGGCCTGTTCCACTGGGCGCAACTCAAAGGGGTCGGCGTGTGCGGCACCGGCGACTGCACCCATCCCGCCTGGCTAGCAGAACTCAAGGAAAAGCTGCGTGAGGACTCGCCCGGGCTCTATTCCCTGCACCCGCGTCTCTGCGAAGCGGCAGCGGAGTCAGTCCCCCTCGCTTGCCGCGCCCCCGTGCGCTTCGTGGTCACAGGCGAGATCAGCAGCATCTACAAACGCGACGGCCGTGTCCGCAAAGTCCACAGCCTCATTCTGCTGCCTTCGCTCGAGGCTGCGACCCGTCTCAACACCCGCCTGTCTCAAATCGGCAACATCTTGTCGGACGGCCGCCCCATCCTCGGGCTCGACCCGCGCAACCTGCTGGAGATGCTGCTGGAAACCGACCCGCGCGCCGCGCTGATTCCCGCACACATCTGGACTCCGTGGTTCTCGATGCTCGGCGCGAAATCCGGGTTCGACTCGCTGGAGGAGTGTTTCGGCGAACTTTCCAAGCACATCTTCGCAGTCGAGACAGGCCTCTCGTCCGACGCGCCCATGAACCACCGCATCCGCTGTCTGGACAACGTCGCGCTCGTCTCTAACTCCGACCTTCACTCACCCGCCAACCTCGGCCGCAACGCCAACGTTTTTTTCGGAGTTCCCTCCTACGACGCGATGCTGGACGGCTTGAGCAACAGAGACGCCGAAGTCTGCGGCGGCACGGTCGACCTCTTCCCGGAGGAGGGCAAATACCATCTCGACGGCCACCGCGCCTGCGGGGTACACATGGAGCCGGACGAAAGCATGGCCCGCGACAACCTCTGCCCTGCCTGCGGCAAGCCAATCACAATCGGCGTGCTCCACCGCGTGGTGGAATTGGAGCGAGGGCAGGCGAAGCAGCACACAGCCCACCGCTTCCCATCTCCCTCCCGCCTCCCCTTCCGGTACATCATTCCTCTGCCCGAGCTGCTTGCGCAACAGCTCGGCACTGCGCCCCTGTCGAAAAAAGTTTCCGCAGCCTACATGCGCCTGCTTGCCGAAGCCGGCCCTGAGCTGCCCCTGCTGCTTGACACTGATACGCACAGCCTGTCCGCCCTCGAGAAAACTGGAGACATGATCATCCGCATGCGCGAGGGCCGCGTCACTCGTCAAGGCGGTTACGACGGCGAATACGGGATCGTCCACGTCGAGTGAGCGCATGGCGCCCCCACCGTCTGCGCACTTTGCGATTTCCCTGCGTCACTATCTGTGTCATACTAGTTCTTCCTATTGATAACTAGGAATCACACGCATGCGTCTTCTGCTCCACACCTGTTGCGCTCCGTGCGCAAGTCATTGCATCGTTGTTCTGCGACAACTCGGACATGACGTCACCCTTTTCTTTTCGAACGCCAATATCGCGCCATACGAAGAGTACCTGAAGCGTTTGGAGGCGACAAAGCTGCTTGCGAATCACATGGCCGTCCCCCTTTGCATCGACGAAAGCGCGCACGCGGACTGGCTGATCCAAGTGGCCAAGGGCTTCGAGAAGGAAAAGGAAAAGGGGGTGCGTTGCGAACGCTGTTTCCGCTTCAGCCTCGAACGGACCCATGCCGCGATGCTCAAGAACGGTTTCGACGGCTTCACGTCAACGCTTTCCGTCAGCCCCCACAAACACACCCCGACGCTTTTCACGGTGGGAAGGTCGATAGACCCCGAACGTTTCTTCGCCATCAACTTCAAGAAGGACAACGGGTACAAGCACAGTCTGCAACTCGCGGAGGAGCAAGGTCTCTACCGTCAAAATTACTGCGGCTGTGAGTTCAGCATTCGCACCTGAGCCTTTGTTTGCGTAGCCTTTGGCAAAACTTACACTTTACACCGCCCTTACATTCGATATACTCTGCCCATAGTCATTGTACCGGGGTTTTTTCGGAAATGAGGCGGGGGTTATCACGACCCAACAAAGTAAGGAGCAAGTGTAATGAAGGTTCCCTTCTACGGGCATGTACGTCAGTACACCAACATCAAGAGCGAGATCGACGCCAACATTAAGACGGTGATTGAGAGCGGCGAGTATGTCATGGGGCCAATGCTCAAGAAGTTTGAGGCCGAGTTCGCCAAGTTCTCAAAGAGCACGTATGCGATCGGCGTGGGTAACGGCACCGACGCGATCTGGCTCTCCCTTCTCGCCCTCGGAGTCGGCCCCGGAGACGAAGTTATCACCCACACCAACACCTTCTTCGCCACCGCCGAGGCCATTTGGTTCACCGGCGCTACGGCTGTGTTCGTCGACTGCGACCCGAAGACGAAATGCATCGACCCCGCCAAAATCAAAGCGGCAATCACCCCGAAAACCAAAGCGATCATCCCCGTACACCTGTACGGCCAGTGCGCCGACATGCGCGCCATCCGGAAAATCGCCGACAAGCACAAGCTCTTCATCGTCGAAGACAATGCACAGGGCATTGACGCCGCCGGCCCTGATTTCCGGGTCGGCGAACTCAGCGACGCCGCCACCACGAGCTTTATCATCCAGAAGAACCTCGGCACGTTCGGCGACGGTGGCATGGTCATCACCAACAATCCTGAGATCGACCGCCTCGTCCGCAAAATGCGCAACCATGGCTCCGAGAAACGCTCGCAGCACAGCTTCGGCTACAACAGCCGCTTGGACGACCTCCATGCGGGCATCCTGAGCGCCAAGCTGAAGCACATCCACGCGAGCAACAACCTGCGCCGCAAACTGTCGAAGCGCTATACCAAGGGCCTCAAAAAGGCCAAGAGCTTTACACTGCCGTACGAAGTGCCCGGCACGCGGCACGTCTTTCACCTCTATGTCATCGAGACGGTGGATCCCTCCAAGCGTGACAGCTTGCTGAAGTTCCTCAACGACAGCGGCGTCGACGCCAAGTGCCACTACCCCATCGCCATCCACCAGCAGGCTGGCTTCCCGTGGGGCAAGCAGGCGCGCATCGTGGGCAAGATGACGAATGCGGAGCGCAACGCTGCCTCGTGCGTCAGCCTGCCGATGTTCCCGGAATTGACTGAAGCCGAAGTCGACTACACCATCCAGAAGTGCTTGGAGTGGGACAAGGCCAACGCCTAAGATGGCCGTACCCGAGCCCAACAGTTTTCATCACCAAGTCTCTAAGAACACGAAGTACACCACGTTTTATCCTGGCGAACTGGGTGACCTTTGAGACTTGGCGGTGAGAATTGAGTCCAACATTTCGCTGGTTTTTTATGGCAAAGGAATCTGAGAACCAATGAGCAAGGTTTACAAAGTCATGGTCGTCGGCATGGGCAAGCGCGGATTGCACCACGCCACAGCGTTCCAGGCCAACCCCCGTTTCCAGGTCGTCGGACTCTGCGACATCGACCCTGCCCGACTGGAAGCCGCTGCCCAGAAAACGGGCAACCCCAAGACCGGCACCGACGCCGCTGCCCTCGCCCGGGAAGTTAAGCCCGACATTTTCTGTTTCTGCACACTGCCCAGCCTCCGCCTCCCCCTGATCAATGCCGGCATCGCCAGCGGCGCCCAACTGATCGCCTTTGAAAAACCGGTTGCCCTGTCCAGCCGTGAAGGCATGGAAGTCAAAAAGTTGCTCGACGCCTCTGGCGTCAAAGCCGTGGTCAGCCACCAGCATCGTTACGGCGCCCATTACCGCGAGGTCAAGAAAATCGCCGCCAGCGGCGCTCTCGGCCGCATCCACACCGTTACCGGAACAGCTACCGGGTGGATGACACACATGCTCAGCCACCTGATCGACTATGCCCGCTGGTACGCCGGCGAGCCCGAAGCGCAATGGGTCATGGCCCAGGCCGCCGGCCGCGGCAAGTTCACGGACAACCATCCCTCCCCCGACTTCATCGCAGGCACCGTGCAGTTTGCCGACGGCATCCGCGGTTATTTCGAGGCCGGGGCCGGTGCTCCGGACCAGCCCGAGGTGGCGAAATGGTGGGGTAAAAACCGCATCTGCGTGCAAGGAACCGAGGGGTTCGCGGAGGTGCTGACTAACGGCGGCTGGCGCGCCGTCTCGCGCCGCGATGGCTATCAGAGCGGCGAAGGCGCCATGAACTACGACCTCGACATGCCGCCTTATATTCAAGAAATGGCTGACTGGCTCGACGACCCCCTGAAAGTTCATGCCTGCCATTTCGACAGCGCCTACAAGGGCATGGAGATCATGATGGGGCTCTGCCGTTCTGCCGCTGAAGGAGGCCAGGTCGCCTTGCCGCTTACTGCACCCGCGGAGGAGTTGGAACTGCTGAAGAAGACCGTCGCAGACCGCAAGGTCCTGCTGTCTAGCCCGATCAATGCCAAGGAATACGGAGTTTGATGTTATGGAACTGGTGATACAGTCCGATGCCGAGCACGCCGCAGGGTTGGTCGCTTCTTTAATTGCGAAAGCCTTACGGGAGAAACCGCACCTCGTGCTCGGGCTGGCCACTGGCCGCACAATGGAGCGCGTCTACAACCACCTCGTCCGCATGCACAGGGAGGAGAAACTGGACTTCTCCCTGTGCCGCACGTTCAATCTGGATGAGTATATCGGCCTTCCGCCCGACAATCCCGGCTCATACCGGTATTACATGGACCAGCATCTCTTCAACCACATCAACATCGATCACCGCAACACCTTCCTTCCCGACGGCATGGCGATCAACATCAAGGACGCCTGCCGCCGCTACGAAGAAACCATTACGGAATTCGGCGGAATCGATCTTCAACTGCTTGGCATTGGCGCGGATGGACACATCGGATTCAACGAGTCGCTGTCCGCCCTGCGCTCCCGGACTCGCGAGAAGGCGCTGGCCCCCTCCACTATCGCGGTGAACAGCACCCTCTTCAAGAACCCCGACGAGATGCCCAAGCGCGCGATTACGATGGGCGTGGGCACCATCCTCGACGCGGCCCAAATCATCCTGCTTGTAACGGGCAGCACCAAAGCGGAGATTCTGGCGAAGGCGGTCGAAGGCCCCATCACCTCGATGGTCTCGGCGTCGGCTCTCCAGCTCCATCCCCAATGCCGTGTAATCGTCGATGAACATGCCGCCGTCAACCTGCAGGCGCAGGACTACTACCGCTGGATCTTCAATACCGAGCCCGAGTGGGCCGAATACCGTTCCCGGTAGCCCGCGGCCTCCGGGCGCAGTTTCTGAAGCACAAAAGGGCAGTCTAGCCGAGACCGCCCTTCTGTTATTCGCTGGCGAGTCCGTCATGTTCGCTACACATCCAGCGTCCAAGGCGCGCGCATGTGCGGCACAAGGAACTTGTCTGCCTCGGCGTCGTTCGTGAAGCGGTCTTTCGACGCATCCCACTTCAGATTCGAACGCTCCAAACGCATCCCTATGTGTGCCAGCACAGCCGGCATGACCGACGAGAAGCCCGCTGTGACGGGCGAAATGTTCTGCCCGCCGCTGTAGACGTTCTCAACGAAGTTTTTCTCCTGCTGCCCGCTGCGGATCAGCTTGATTTCGTCGTCGCGGATCTTCTCGCGGATGAGTTCCTGCGGCGCGGTCTCAAGCTTGCCGTTTGTAACGTAAATTTCTTTGCCGCCCTCGCCGAAGAAATGGCACCCGTATTTGTACTCGGACGAGACAAACACGCGCATGCCATCGCCGTAGACGATCTCGAAGCTGAAGGGACTTGCCACCGTATTGTAAAGATCGGTAAACGGCGGCAGCCGCCCCGTGATGTTCTCAATGGCAACCGGCGCCACGCCGTCCTTGTTGAGCGCCCACTGCATGATGTCGAGCTGGTGCGCAGCGAAATCGGTGAGCATGCCGCACGAGTAGTCGAGGTTGTAGCGCCACTGCATGGGCTGGTGGATCTTCGGCGTAAATCCGCGCCTGGGAGCAGGTCCCAGCCACAGGTCGAGATCCAGATAGGGCGGCGGCGTTGCCAGCGGCGTCTCGCTCAGTTGCTCCGGCGTCTTGCCAAACGTCGAGTGTCCCTTGTTCAAGCCCACCTCGACGCGCTGGAGCTTGCCGATACGCCCGTTGCGCACGAATTCGCACGCCATGCGGAAATAGTCGTTCGACCGCGACTGCGCCCCGGTCTGAAAAGTGATCCCGGACTTTTTCACCGCGTTCACCATCGCGCGGCCCTCGGTCACCGTCAGATACAGCGGCTTCTGTCCGTAAATGTGCTTGCCCATCTTCGCCGCCCAGATTGTGTGCAGCGCGTGCCAGTGGTCAGGCGTGCTGATGCATACAGCGTCCAGATCCTTGTCTTGCAGCATCTCGCGGAAGTCATTGAACACCTTGCAGCCGTTGGCGCCGGCCTTGCCTGTCTTTTCGGCATAAAAACTGTTCACCTTCCGGCGCCCAGGTTCACGGCCCCCCATGCGTTCAGCCTTGTAGCCGTACAGCGGCCCCTCGGAAACCACATCGCAAATCGAAACCAACTGGACCTTGTCGTTGTTCAGGAAGTTGCCGATGTTGTCCTGGGCCATCGTGCCATATCCCAGCATGCCGACGTTGATGCGTTCCGAAGGAGGCGGGCGACGAACAACAACCCCCTGCGCATTCGCACAGCCAGAAGGCAGAATATACGGCACCGCAAACAATGCGCCCGTTCCGGCTAAAAAGTGGCGGCGCGAAACAGCAGCAGGTCTTTTCATTTCTTTTCTCCTCGGCTCACCCTCAAACTCCGACTTCCGCCCGAACGGCGGCCCGGAACACTTTGAGCTGCTCCTCCAGCTCAGCCATATAAGCCAAGGCGGCCGTTAGATCGCCGGCCATGACAACACGTTCCACTTCTTTGGCGATGGCTTGCAACTGATCTCCCCCCACATTGGCCGAGGCGCCCTTGATGGAGTGAGCCCGAAGCCTGGCGTCATCGGCGTTGCCCGCCTCCAGCAGACGCCGCAGTGCCTCAATCTGCTTGGGCGTATCCGACAGGAACAGCGTGATCACTTCGCGGAACAATCCCGCATCTCCCATCAGCAGGGCGTTCAGGCGCTCCTTGTCGAACACGGGTGAAGCGGACTGTGACGGCGCTGCGCTAGGCTCGACTCGCGTGCCTTTATCCGCCCCTCCTCCGCTCTCTGCTTTCGCCGATGGCAGCCATTTCTTCAGCACCTTTGCCAACTCCAAGGGGTCAACCGGTTTCGACAGATATTCATCCATGCCAGCGCTCAGACACCGGTCAAGATCACCCCGCAGGGCATGGGCCGTCATGGCGATGATCGGCACCCGATGATTCAGGACTGCAGACCGCGGATCACGCACTTCTTTCGTTGCAGCCAAACCGTCCATCACGGGCATTTGAACATCCATCAGCACCACATCGTAGGGAATGGCAGCAAGCGCTCGAACGGCTTCCGCGCCGTTGGCAACTGCATCGGCACTCAGCCCCATTTTTTTCAGAACCCCCAACGCCACATACTGACTGGTAATATTGTCTTCAGCCAGCAGGATGCGGGCTCCGCACCCTGCAAACAGGTTCCGCGTATCGTTTAGCTCGACGGGCGGCCGCTTTTCTGCAGACGTTGTTTGGCCCTGTTTTTTCAAACGCGCGGTGAACCAAAATTCGGAACCTTTCCCCTCCTCGCTGCTGACACCGACTCCACCGCCCATCAGCTCCGCGAGTTGCTTGGAGATAGCCAATCCCAAACCTGTTCCGCCATATTGACGCGTAGTCGAAGAATCCACTTGGCTGAACTTAGTAAAAAGGAAGCCGATTTTTTCGGCTGGAATACCGATTCCTGTATCGCGCACAGAGAAACGGAGAACGACATCATCCGCCGTCTCCTCTGACAGTGAGACGCGAATAGTCACCTCCCCCGCCGGAGTGAACTTGACTGCGTTTCCCGTCAAATTCGTCAAGATCTGACGAAGCCGGCCTGGATCGCCGCGCAGAAGCAAGGGAACGGCGGGTTCGGAGGCGCAGAACAACGACAGACCTTTCTCCATGGCACGCATCGCAAACATCGCAGAGAAATCGTGCAAAAGGCTCGCCAGGTCGAAGTCCAGCACCTCCAAGTCGAGCTTGCCTGCTTCGATCTTCGAGAAATCCAGAATGTCATTGATGATCGCCAACAAAGCTTCACCGCTCGAGCGTACGGCCTCGGCACACTTCCGCTGCTCGCCGCTAAGCTCGGTGTCCAACAGCAGCCCTGTCATGCCGATGATCCCGTTCATCGGGGTGCGAATCTCATGACTCATATTCGCCAGAAACTCGCTTTTGGCTGCATTGGCATGCTCAGCCCTCACCGTGGCGACTTCGAGCCGGTGATTGGTTTCCAGCAGTTCATCCTCGACCCGTTGTCTCGTGAGAGCCTCGCCGATATGCGCAGCAATGCCTTCTAGCTGCTTAATTGTCGCGAGAGAAAAACAGTTTTTTCTGCGGTCATTGAGCTGTAGTAAGCCGACGACTTGATCCTTTATGCGGATGGGGATGAGCGCCACAGAAGCGTACCCCTGACGGAAACACTCATTGCGCGGGCTATGCAGCAAGTCCTGACCGGCCAGAAGGTTGCTCAGGTGGCTGAGGTCGTTGATCCAGAAACTTCCGCCACGCGTAAAATGCGGATTCGACGAGTCGACTCTGCCGGAAAGCACCAGACCGCAGGCACACTCGAAACTGACCTTACCCTCACAGTTCCGGCACAAGCTTCCATCCGCGTTGCGCGACTTCACTTTACTTTCTTTCGCCAGAAACTCCTTCGTAAACCCTGCAGATGCGAAATAAGGAAAGTCATCCCCGTCCTGTAAGCGCATGCCAACGGCATCGAAACCGGCGCGGGCCTTGATCAGAACAAGAATGCATTGGACCGTCTCCTGAAAAGGTCCGGTCTCATTAAGAACTTGCAGGACTTCATTGTCCAACTCGCGGTAAATCCCCGCCAGCTTGCGCTCGGTGATGTCGCGCATGAAAACGGCGAAATGCTCGACTTCAGGACGATAGGCGTTGATCTGATAGTGTCGGCTCAACTCATGGTCATAGTACTCGAAAGTGACCGGCTCACCGGTTGTCGCCACCCGCGCATAACGTTCAATCCATAGCGCCTCGGTGTCGGGCCGAACCTGCAAAACCGTCCGGCCGATCACGTCGCTTGCCTTTAACCCCGTCAGGGCCTCAAATGCATGGTTAACCTTTAGAAACCGGTAATCGTAGGGCTTGCCAACCTTGTCACGGATAATTTCGTGAAGTGCGAATCCAGACGCCATCGCTTCAAAGAGAAGTCGGAACTTTCGCTCGCTCTCCTGCAATGCGTCGTGCTGGACACGGATGCCGACATCGGTGCGGCGAAAAAGACAAAAGAAAAAGCCCAATATGAACGCCAACAGCACAGCCCCGGCAGCACCGCTCAGCGTCAGAAGACGCACAAAGGCATCCTGCTCGGCTGAAATGTCGCGCAGGATCAGCAGGTCTCCGACCTCTTGGCCTGACGCGTCCTTCAGAGGTGCCGATGCTATCCACCAGGTTCTTCCGTCGCCTGCAGTTTCGCGATTCGCCTTGCAGGAGGCCAAGCTTCCCACGCGATCGTGATCGGCCAACACCGAAAAAGTTTCAGGCAAACGGCCCCCCGAAAAATAAACAAGCGCACTGCGTGGCAGGCGATCCCAGTCAGAGTCTCTTCCGAGCAGGCGCATCCCTTCTTCCCAAGCCTGCCGATTCAGGTATTCTTTTCGGATGGACACAGCCACTTGGTTTCCTGCACGGGTGTGTATCGTCTGCAGAACGCCGTCGACCTCTTTACCCAAACCCACATATCCAAGGCTTTTATCGCCGTCGAAAACAGGTTGGACAACCCACAAGATAAAAGCGCCAAATGACTCTATCTCCATTCCTGACGCGGGCTTGCCGGTTCGTTCAGCCTCGCGAGCAGTGAACCGTTCGACTCGATCTCCGCGCATTCCGGGTGCGTTGACGCGCACCAGACAGTCCCTGTTGGCAGTCAAAAACTCAAAGTGTGCGAACTGGCTTCGCCAACGCGCGGTTTCGAATATGGGGCGCCAGGAGTCCAGAAGAGGCTCAGACGCACCTTCGCGCAGATTCGTTTTCACCTTGGCGTCCGCCGCGATGAGCTGCGCAATGGCAGAAAGGCCGGTGGACTGCGCGTCTAGGGCCACACTCAAATCGTCCACCACATCGGAAACATCGGCTACGAGGTTCCCCTCCAGCCTCAGCCAATGCTGCCGATACAAAAGCGAGCCAATACCAGCCATCAGCAGAGCAACCAGAACCGCTAAAGGCGGCAAGAGGCGCCAAAGAATCCGTTTGGGAGCGGCGTCCACACGGTAAACAACAGGGCCAAAAGAGACAAGGACGGTACTCAGCCCTATCAGAGCAATAAGCAGGTATGCAACAGGCAGCGCCGCTCGCGCAGCCACCGCCAAGTTCCAGTCACGGCCGTCAATGTTCACCCCCAACACCGCAACCACAGCCCCTGTTTTCGGATCTGTCACGGGAGCGAACACTGAAGCCTGCCCGTCAACCTGCGCGGCCTGGCCGGCAAATACGCCGAGCAAAACAGCGGATGGATTTTCAAGAACCTTTCCGGGTGAAGCAATGTCCTGCGAGTCTGCCGACTTGTCGTCAGCAAGAATGACAACGCGGCCATCTGCCCTGCGCCCAAAGAGGCGAAGGGATTTGTATAGCAGGCTCGACGAGCGGAGATTGTCGAGCTGTTCCTTGAGTTGCCCATCGCCGGAGCCAACCAGAATCTGTTTTGACCCCGAGAGGGACCTGACACGCTCAGGCTCCAACAGCTGCACCCCCTGTTTGGCCTTCCGGAGCATCTCGTCACGCAACTCGAGATCTGCACGCACGGTCATCCACAAGGCCAAGGCCCCACCCATCACAGGAAGGACCAAGAGCGCCGCTATACGGACCACTCGAAAGCCTGGAGCAAAGTCATTCACGTTGGAGTCAACGGACGCCTCCAACTGCCTGAACGCGTGCATCTTATTTTTTCCAATCGTGTGATATTCCGAACTTAACAAGGAAGTCAGGAGAACACGCCTCCCTCATCAACCGGTCCTCGTTTTGACAGTGTTTAGAGTGCGAACGTTCCCAAGGGTCATCGCACACAACACTCACCGCTTTTCGCCAAATATGAAGTCATCCAAATAATACGCCACTGAGCTCTTTGCGGTCGAGCAGAAACCCAGCCACTCCATCGCTTGCCATGCGGGATTGCTCAGATAGAGATCCGACACTTCGACCTCTGGCTGCCCCGCCCGAGCGACCTTGACCGACCACTGCCCCGTAGCACGACTCCCAACACCCGCAGTGACCGTGACCTGTGCCCACGTGTCTGCAGGAACCTCCGCGATCACGCGCTCCGTTGACAGGAACGACCCGTCCGGCTTCTTGACCCGCGTCCGAGCGAGCACTCTGCCATCGCTGAACACGAGGCACGGCCCTGTCACATATCCGTTGCCGCCGTCTGCGGGGTAATCGCGCCACTCGGTGAAGAACTCCGCGCCGGCCTGCATCCGCACCGCGAACCGGTTCTCGACCACCGCGTTCGTAAAAGCGCACGAAAAGGTGAAGTGCGGATTGTAGAATTGAGCTAGCCCCGGAGCATCCTGCACCTTGAGTGACTGCCGGCCGGAAAACGCGGCTTCATCCGTAACAGACACGCTGTCGCCTTTTTTTTCAACATGCGTCGTGACGTTCGGGAAGGGCGCTTTGAGAGGCAACGCGTCGAAGTTTTCGCTGATGCGCCGCACCACGTACCGCTCGGGCACAGGCGCAAAAGTCACAGCCGGATAGGTCTCGGCCTGCGCCAATTTACGCCACGCCCGCGTGCCGTAAACGCCCGACAGCGAAACGTCGATGGGACGGAATCCGGCCCTCACAGCAGGCGACGAGGACTTGAGCCGGAAATCGCCCTTGTCCGCATCCAGGAAAAGCGGATCGGCGATCCGCGAATGCACATCCTCTCCCTGCGCCTGCCACATCTCCCATGTGCCGCCGTTGAACGCGTTGCTTGCGACACCTTGCGGATTCCAGTAGGTGTTGCCGTCAACCGCCACATCTTTCACCGTACTCGACCCTGGATGCCCGCGCCAGAAGGCAGCGGAAGCGTTGTCCCAATAGACGATGTTGTTCGTGAAGAAGAAGGCGGTGTGTTCCTCGATGCGCGACCGCTGGATCTGGCCCTCCATGCTGAAGGCTAAGATATTATTGCGGAAAACGTTCTCTTGGCCGTAGTGCTGGTGGATATTGCCGGTCTTGGTGTGGTAGATGAGATTATTCTCGAACACCATCTGAGCACTTCCCTCGTCGGTATAGAGCCCCCATCCGCCACGACCTGAATAGTCGTACGAATAGACATCGTGGATGACATTGTTGGAGATCGCCGTGCCGTCCGAACGACCGAGCGTGTAGATGCCGCCCATGTCGCTCAGCACACCCCAGCCGAGATGGTGAATGTGATTGAAGGCCAGCGTGTTGCGGTGCGTCACCGTCTCGCTGTAGCCCCACGTCCATCCCATGGAGATGCCCGTGTAGAAAAAGTCCGCAATGTCGTTGTGCGTCACCTGAACATCGCTCGCGTGACCGATCCACACGCCTGTCGCCCCGCGGAAGAACCGTCCGCCTGCGTGCAGAATGTTGTTGTCGATGACGATTTTTCCGGTGAGCTTATCGGGGAGTTCGCCTAGGCTCCACTTGGAATCGCCGATACGCACTGCGCCGCCTCCGAGGTCATGCATATCGCACCGCTCAACCGCACACTCGCGGCAGCCCTTGCGGAGCCAGAAGCCGTGCGCACCGGTATGAGCAAACACGCAGTCTCTGAAAACCACCTGCCGAGCGCCATCCAGTTCCACTGACGCAGGTTGTGTCACCGCCGCCTGTCCGTCGCCCTGACCGCGCTCCGGCAACCGATAAGCAGCGTAAGCGAAGGACAGTCCGCTGAACGTCAGATGCGAAATCCACTGCCCTTTCAGCGCATCGCCTTTGACTTGCAAGAAGGCTTCCGTCACGGGCGCTACCGCCTCTGTCTTGTTCGGTTTTTCTCCCGGCAGCGGCAGATAGCTCAGCACGCCATCTCTGGCCAGATACCACTCGCCCGGCGCATCCAGCGCCTCTTTGAAATTCTCGACGTGATAGCGCGGCAGGTAACTGCCCCAAGAGAAAAACGGCCATGGGCTGCTGGCCGTCACCACCACGCGCCCGGTATCCGGATCGACAGCCTGCAACCGGGCGTGACTCACCTCCCACGAGTGATAGACCGTGACCACAATATCGGAAAGCTCCTCGCGGCTCTTACCCACAAGAGGCGCAAAATCGGCCGGCGCCGCGATGAAGGCGCGATGACTGAGGTCAGCCGCCTGCCCTGTCAGCGGATCAAAACCGTAAGGCGCGGGTGCCTGCATGTAAGAGTAAAATGCATTCGGCGACCGCGCACGCGTCGCACGTTGTCCGTTGACGTAGAGCTGCTCGAAACGGAAAGCCTTGTCCACACGCACATGCCACACACCATCCGAGCCGACCTCAAAAGGCGGCAGCCTCTGACCGCCGGAGAAAACCGGTTTCGCGCCCTTGGCTGCCGTGTAGACCACCGGCGTGGCCGCTGTCCCTGAATCTGCAGGCTCGAACACAACCGGATGCTCCAGCCGATACTCTCCGTCTGCAAACTCCACAACGACTGCCCCGCTCAAAGCCCCCGCCGTGCGTATCTGCCGCACCCGGTTGCGCGCGCCCTCAAATGTCGCCAGCGGCTCTTTGCCGCTGCCCAAGCTCGCGTCATTGCCGCTCGGCGACACATACACCGTGACAGCCAAAGTTCCCTCAGCCGAAAAGAACATCGTCCCCATTACGCACACCGCCATCCTCATCCAACGACTCATCATCCTCTACCCCTCATTCTATTAACTGCTTTTTTATAACATATTCCGGATGTCTGACGCCAGTCATTCGAAGAGAGAATCGGAGCAAACTGGGGATCCTGTGCGGATTTTCCGGCTTCCGTCCCGCTCGGCTCAGAACCGCTTCAATGAGGACCATCGAATGCGGTGTGCCGACCGAAGGGCTGCAGGTCCCCCTGCGTTCAGCTAAACAAAGCTGCTTGGCGCGTCTTGACCGCCCGCCGGACTGTCGCAACCAATTCGCTGCGGTCAAACGGTTTCTGCAGAAAGTTAACACCGGCAATCAGCTCCAGGTTCGCCGGCGTCCCATAGCCGCTGAACCCGCTGGCGAAGATAACAGGCATGTTCGCATCGAGGGCACTGATGCGTTGGTAGGCCTCGAAACCATCCATGCGTGGCATGACCACGTCGAGCAACACCGCCGATATCCGGCAGGCATTCGCTTCGAATACCGTTACCGCCTCGACCCCATCCCGCGCCAACAGCACCAAGTAACCGGCATTTGTTAAGAAGCGCTCCGTCAGCGCACGCACCATCCCGTCATCCTCCGCCAACAAAATTGTACCCCCGTCCGGAGCCCCATCTTCTGCCGCGGGCACAGACTCCGCCACCGTTGCAGCCCCCGGCTGACACGCCATCACAGTCAAAGAGGGCGCGCTGTCCGATACGGGGATGTGCGTTTCGAACGCCTGCGTCTTGATGCTTTTTGTGCTTAACTCCAAACTCTCAATGCTGGGGTTCGGACTGGAGCTGAAAGCCATGATCTTGCCGACACAATCCGACACCTGTCTGCCCGCGCACAGAACCTGATCAAGATACCTCTGCCCCGGAGCGCCAGTCGGCAGGGTTTCATGCGCCAGTTCCACATTCCCGTTGATCACATGCACAAGATTGTTGAGTTCGTGCGCAAGCCCTCCGGCAAGCCGCCGGACCAGCTCCATCTTCTGAGCATTGGACTGGCGCTCCTGTTCAAACTTGCGGTCAGTGGCATCGCGAACGAACACCAACGCGCTGTCCTTGCGGTTAAACAGGATTGGCACCGCCGAAACTTCGCACACGACCGGCGAGCCATCCACCCGCATGTAGGTTTCCTCTTGGCACATCAGCGACAGTTTAGCATCCGTCACACTGGCGATACGCCTCTTAACCAGATCGCGTGAGTCGGGGTGGATGATGTCGAGGACATCACGCCCGACCATTTGATCATCCGGAGATGCGCCGATCAACTGCAAAGCCGCCGCATTCATGTAAACAATGCGCCCTTCGCTTTGGACTAGCACAGCATCGGGCGCTCTTTCAACCAAAAGCCGGAAACGCGCCTCGCTTTCGCTCAGCAGCCGAGAGTCGTGACGGATCAGACAGAAAAGCAAGATCGCCGTGGCAAACACGTAGCTCAGTCCTTTGGCTGTCTGGAACCAGTAGGCCTTATGTATGTCGGCATCGGCGAATGTGATCCAATCCGAAAGGAGTATCCACGCGCAACCGACCACTAAATAGACAGCAGAAACACGAGCGGCAATCCGAAGATTCGTCACATTTTCCTCCTTTTGCGCCCGCAACCCACACATTTAACGCGAATTCACTTATAATAACTTTAGATTCTCTGCAATCACTCGTCAAGGGGTTTTAAAAAAAGGACACAGGGCGAACCCTGTGTCCTCATTCAACGTACTGTGCTGTGCGCTTAGCGATCGAACTGCGCATCGAACGCGATCGCGCTCGGCGGGAAGTCGACGCTGCGGACAAACTCACACGCTTCCTGCGCGCCGTGGCACCGGTCCATGCGGGAATCTTCCCACTCGACCGACAGCGGCCCCTGGTACTTGGTGTCGTTCAGTGCGACGATGATCTCCTCGAAGTTGATATCGCCGTGACCCAAGGAGCGGAAGTCCCAATAGCGGCGAGGATCGGCGAAATCGGTGTGTCCACCGAACACGCCCACCGTGCCATCGCCGTGGCCCCACCAAGCGTCCTTCATGTGCACATGGAAGATGCGATCGGCGAACGTGCGGATGAACTTCACATAGTCCACGCCCTGATAGCCAAGGTGCGACGGGTCGAAGTTGAAGCCGAAGGCCGGATGCCCATCCAAAGCTTCGATGGCGCGCTGCGCTGAAGCGATGTCGAATGCAATTTCAGTCGGATGGACTTCGAGCGCGAACTTGACGCCGTTCTCGGCGTAGACGTCGAGGATCGGCTTCCAGACCTTCGCGAACTCTTTGTAGCCGTTCGAGATCTGTCCCGGCGTGCAGGGCGGGAACGAGTAGAGCAGATGCCAGATGGGCGAACCGGTGAAGCCGTTCACCACGCCGATGCCGAGGTTCTTGGCGGCCTTAGCGGCCTTCTTCTGCATCTCAATCGCCCACTTCTTGGTGGCCTTTGGATCGCCCTTGGTCGACGCAGGCGCGAAAGCATAGTGGCGCGCATCGATATTGTCGCAAACCAGTTGGCCCGAAAGGTGGTTGGAGATCGCCCAACAGCCGAGTCCGTTCGCCTCGAGAACCGCACGCTTGTCGTCGCAGTACGCCTTGCTCTTGGAAGCCTTGTCCAGTTCGATATGATCGCCCCAGCAGCAGAGTTCGAGGCCGTCGTAACCGAAACCCTTTGCCATCTCGCAGATCTTCGTAAAGGGCAGGTCAGCCCACTGACCCGTAAAAAGCGTTACTTTTCTCGCCATGTCGCATCCTCCTTGTGTCTGTTGCGGAAACGCGTTCAAACCCGCTGACCCGCATTTCCAAAACAACATCTTATGATGCGATTACAATAAAACACTCCGGCCCGCATTTCAACTACAATCAGAAGGAATCAGCAGGAAGGAGAAGGCCGTGAAACACAGCCTCTTTCGATGAGATCGCCAAAAATCACAGGGCGCGATGTGCCCTGTCCGTCACTTCTTTTTCTTGGCGATCTTACGCGACAGATCTAAAAAGGGAGCGCGCTTCAGGTCTTCTTCAGAGATCATCTCGCCGGCGGTCTCGGGAACAGCGTCGTCCGATCCGGTGACGCCTTCCGAGTGCCAGATGCCTTTCGGCTCGGGGCGGAGAATATCCCACAGGGTCTGCTTGACCTGGGCGATGCCCGGGTCGTCTGCGTCGATGGCGCAAATCGCAATGGGGGTTACGCCTGTTTCGGCGATGAAGCGCGGCAGATTCTCGACGGCGGCGTCCTCGTCCATCTTGTTGGCCAGCACCAAGGAGGGGCGCTCCAGCAGCGCCGCGTCGTACTGTGATATCTCGTGGCGAAGCTTCAGATAGTCGTCCCACGGCTGCCGGTTGTCCGTACCGGCCATGTCGATGACATAGACCAATACGCGCGACCGGGCGATGTGCTTCAGAAAGTCGATGCCCAGACCAACTCCGTCTGACGCGCCTTCGATGATGCCCGGCACATCGGCCATCCGCAGCTGCGAGAAATCAGGATACTGCAGGGTGCCCACGATCGGATTCAGCGTCGTGAACGGATAACTGGCGATTTTCGGCCGGGCCTCGCTGACGCAAGCGAGCAGCGAAGATTTGCCGGCGTTCGGGAAACCAAGCAATCCGGCGTCCGCGATGGTCTTGAGTTCCAACCGCAGACGGAACTCCCCGCCGGCGTCGCCAGGCGTGTGCTCCGTGGGAACCTGGTGCGTCGACGTTCTGAAGTGAACGTTGCCAAGCCCCCCCTTGCCGCCTTTCGCCAGAACGACCTCCTGGCCGTGCTCGACGATATCGGCCATGAGCACACCGGTCTCCGCGTCGAAGATCTCGGTGCCGCACGGCACGGGGACGACCAGATCCTTGCCTACGCGCCCATACATCTTCTGTCCGCGCCCAGCCACGCCATCCTCGGCGAAAAGCTGCGGCGCGAAATAGAGGGCGATCAAAGAATCGGTGTCCCGATTCCCCTTAAAAATGACATGGCCCCCACGACCGCCATCGCCGCCGTCAGGGCCACCTTCAGGTACACACGCCTCGCGCCGGAAACTACAGCTTCCATCGCCACCTTTGCCGGCGCGCGCATGAACCTTGACATGATCTACAAACGTTCTTGTCTTCACTAGACTGTCTGCGAACGGATCGCGCCAGCCTTATTCCGCCACAACAGCGGGAACAATGCTGACAACGGCACCGTCTTTCAAAAATTTAACGGTTCCGTCTTTCAGCGCAAACAACGTGAAGTCGCGTCCCAGCCCGACATTCAAGCCGGGATGGACTCTCGTCCCGCGCTGACGGATGATGATCGAACCCGCAGTCACAACCTGACCGTCGTAGCGTTTGACGCCCAGACGCTTGGAATTACTGTCGCGACCATTTCTTGCTGCCGCTGCACCTGCCATAAATCACTCTCCTTAGCTGAAACCAGAGCCGCAGCCCCGTTTAAGCAATCGACTTTACTGTTGCGACCGTCAGCTCCTGACGATGACCAACCTTGCGCTCGTAGCCCTTGCGGCGTTTCTTCTTGAAGTTGACAACCTTCTTGCCGCGTTTGTGCCCGATGACCGTGAGGACCACCTTGGCGCCCTGAACATACGGCATGCCGATCTTCAGCTCTTTGCCGTCGGAAACAGCCAAGACTTTGTCAACTTCAACGTCCTGACCGGCTTCGGCATCGAGAAGTTCGATCTCAAGTGTCGCACCCGGGGTCACTCGATACTGCTTGCCACCGGTCTCTAAAACCGCATACGCATCCATGTTATAATCCTTCATCAGATGAGGAATCCGCCTGTTCCGGAAACCTTCACCCGGAACAAATAGAGTGGATAATTTAACTGATTCCACCGCTCACTGTCAAGCGGACGCCTCACTTTTTTCAGGAAAGTGAATTAACCCACCCTTGAAGAGGCCAATCCCTCGTTCAGGCTGCCGGTTCGATAACCTTGAAGATCGAGCGTCACAAAGCGGTATCCAGCCTCTTTGACGCGCTGCACGACCGTCGCGCGCAGGGCCGCATCCAACAGGCGCGGCAACTCGCAGACCGCCACCTCGATGCGGGCGACCTCTCCGTGGTGCCGCACGCGGCACTGCACGAAGCCGGCGTCGCGCAGCGCCGCTTCGGCACGCTCCACCTGCGAGAGAACCTCAGCCGTCACGGGCGTGCCGTACGGGATACGCGACGCCAGGCACGCCATCGCCGGCTTATCCGCGGTCGGCAGGCCCGCACGCGCCGACAGCGCTCGGATCTCGGCCTTCGTCAGGCCGGCCTCCATCAGCGGGCTCCTGACGCCCAACTCCTGCGCCGCGCGCCGCCCCGGCCGGTAGTCGCCCGCGTCGTCCGCATTGTTGCCGTCGAGAACGGCGCCGAAGCCCCGTGCGGCCGCCTCCGCCGCGATGTGCTCGAACAAGTGCTTCTTGCAGAAGTAGCAGCGGTCAGCGGGGTTGGCGGCGTAGCGCGGATCGCTCAACTCGTCCGGATCGATCACCACGCAGGTCGCGCCCAGGCCCTCAGCCAGCCGCAGCGCCTCCGAAAACTCTTTGCGCGGCAGACTCGGCGTGTCAGCGATTACCGCCAGCACATTCGCCGCGCCTAGCACGTCCAACGCGACCCGCAGCAGCAGCGTGCTGTCCACGCCGCCCGAGAAGCCCAATGCAACCCGCCCGTATCCGCGCAACAGCGCATGCAGACTCTGCTCTTTTCGATCCAATGACAAAACAACCTCCTGAAGTAGGGGCGACCGGCCGGTCGCCCCTACAACACCCTGTTGTCGATCAGCCGCGTCTTGCCGCAATAGACCGCTATCAGCGCCACGTTGCCGCGCGCCGCCTCCTCGGTCACCGGCTCCAGCGTCCCGGCGTCGACGATTTCGACGTAATCGATCTTGAGCGCGTGCTTTTCCAGCACCTCGCGCATGAGTTGCCGCACGGACTCGGCAGCACGCGGCCCGGCAGCCACGGCCTCGGACGCGACCTGCAGCGCGCGGCTGAGCCCCAGCGCGCGTGTACGCTCGTCGCCGGCCAGATAGACATTGCGCGAACTCATGGCCAATCCGTCCGCTTCGCGTAGGATCGGCGCGACCACGATCTCAATCGGAAAATCCAGGTCGCGCGCCATGCGCCGGATAATCGCCGCCTGCTGGTAGTCCTTTTGCCCGAAAACAGCCACGTGCGGCAGCGCGAGGTTGAAGAGCTTGGCCACCACCGTACACACGCCGCGGAAGTGCCCCGGGCGCCGCGCGCCGCACAGACCCAGCCCCAGCCGCTCCTCGACCACATAGACGCTGGCATCAGGGAAATACATCGATGCGGGCGTCGGCAAGAAAACGGCGGCCGCCCCGGCTCCGCGACACAACGCCAGATCGCGCTCCTCGTTGCGCGGATACTTCTCGAAATCCTCGTTCGGGCCGAACTGCACAGGGTTGACGAAGATGCTGACGACCACCACATCCGCCCGTTTTTTCGCCTCAGCGATCAGCGAGAGGTGTCCGTCGTGCAGAAACCCCATGGTCGGAACCAAACCGATCCTCAGCCCTGCCGCACGCTGCGCCTGCACCCAGGCTTGCAGGTCCTGTGGGGCATTGAAAACAGTCATGTCAAACACTCCCTCATTCACCAACTGCCGCATGCGCGAAGGCCGTCACCTCTTCCACACTGTGCGCCGCAGAGATGAAACCGACCTCGAACTGCGAAGGCGGCAAATAGTAGCCGCGGTTCAGCATCGTGTGGAAGTGCTGCGCGTAAGCCTGCGTGTCGCACTGCTTCGCGTCCGCCAGATTCTTGACCGGCTGTCCTGTGAAGAAAACGGTGAATACGCCGCCGAACTGCGCGCAATGGAGCGGCAGCCCTTTTGACGCCGCCGCCGTATTGATGACATCCGCCACACGCTGGCCGAGATGCGCCAGACGGGGATAGGGATCGTCGCGCTCCAGGATCTCGATTGTTTTCAGGCCGGCAGCCACCGCAAGAGGATTTCCAGAAAGCGTGCCCGCCTGATAGATCTTGCCGCGCGGCGCAAGCTCGTCCATAAAGACCGCAGCGCCGCCCACCGCCGCGAGCGGCAGCCCGCCGCCGATGATCTTGCCCAACGTTATCAGATCGGGTTTCACCCCGGCAATTTTCGCGTATGACGACAGGTTGAAGCGGAACCCGTCGATCACCTCGTCGAAAATCAGCAGCGCGCCGCAGAGGTCTGCGCAGCGGCGCAGCTTCGCAAGATAGCCCGGATCGGGCATCACGAGCCCCATGTTGCCAGCCACGGGCTCGACGATGATCGCCGCGATCTCCTGGCCTTTCTCGCGGATGACCTCGTTCAATGCGTCCAGATCGTTGTAAGGCACCACAAAGGTGTCGCTCGCCACATGCCGCGAGATACCGGGCGAAGTCAGCGTGCCGCCCGTCAGCAGACCACTGCCGGCGGAGACCAGCACGCTGTCGCTGTGGCCGTGGTAGCAGCCGTCGAACTTGATGATCCGTTTCCGTCCGGTCACGCCGCGCGCGATGCGCAACGCCGTCATCACCGCCTCGGTTCCTGAGCTCACCAGCCGCACGCGCTCCAGATTGGGCACGAGCGAGCAGAGCTTCTCGGCGAAACGAACCTCCAGTTCCGTGTTGATGCCGAACGTCGTCCCCTTGGACGCCTGAGCATGAAGCGCCTCCACGATCTCGTCGTTGGCGTGCCCGAGAATCATCGCGCCCCACGAGCAGCAGAAGTCGGTCAGGATGCGTCCGTCCGCGGTTTTGATCTTCGACCCTTTGCCTGATTCGACATACACCGGCGTCCCGCCCACGCCGTTGAACGCCCGCACGGGACTGTTCACACCTCCGGGGATCACTTTGCAGGCGCGTTGAAAAAGTGATTCATGTGTCTTCATGGTTCAGCCTCTTCTTCTTTGAAATGACGAATTCACACACGCACCGTTTTGCGTTAGGCTTTTGCTTCCAAAATCGATTGATTTGACAATTCGGGCTAACTCGTACCCATCGATGACAGTGATGGGTATTTTGCCGGGTTCCATGGATTCTGCGATTGCCGCCCGCGAAAAATGACTGGTAGTGACAATGCACCCTGCGGCATGTGGTTGAAGACTGCCTCGAAGTTCTGCGACCTCTTTGCGCCCAACCGTGTGCAACCATCTTTTCGCCTGAACTTGCGTCACCAGGTGTCGCAACGGCCATGTTTTCCATTCGAGACGCGCATTAATGTCAATCCCACCATCTTGCGAGTATCGTGTGACATCAACTTTTCCAAATCCCGAGAAACGGAGGATATTGGAAATGACATGCTCAAATTGCTCTGGCTCGTAAGAAAGAAGCTGTCTCCGAGTATCCTCAATCTCAATCAAGTCAAAACCGGACGTCTCGGTTGTTTCACAAACACGAGGCACAACCTCCCTGTCCTCGTCATTTGAGTCCTGCGATGTCGCCAACAATTCCCGCATGATCTCTCCATCCATAGCAATCGACACGTTCAACGGGACAGAATGGACACGAAACTCAAATATCCAAACCATGCGCTTCTCATTACGAGAGTCCATCTGTTGTTCCTGATAGCCGCGCATGTATTCAAGCAAGCCTAAAAAACCCCAGCGCTTGATCCCTACTGAAGTGTCACGCCGCCCTGCCACCTGAATAAACGCATAGATGGGAAACTTCTTTGCCTGCTGTTCAAGGATGCGGGCGTTGGCACCAGTCACTGTTTGTTCGCCAGCTTTTCCGGCTCCTGTGTAAATGAGCGTGTCGCCTTCCATCCTGTCATGATACGGATTTTCCGCTAACTGCCGGGCTGTTGGAATGGACGTAAAAAGCGCGACACGCTTGACGTCCCCGTCAGCATCTTTTTTTACCCTGATGCCTCCTGTGTTGCCAACGCCGAGCGACGTGTAAATCTGCTCGTTAGCATAAAGCGAGGAAACGTCAAAAGCTGACACTGTTGCACTCATTTCGGCGCTGCTTTTTCCCTTACGCATTATTCAGGGCGCACATAAGCGTGTGAGTCCGCACAATTGTGATTCCCTTTAATGACACCACACACAGACACTCCGTCATACTGGCGCAAGCACATCTCTTCCGCTTCTTCAGGACTCGATGCCTTAAATGAATCAGCAAAACGCTGCATCGTATCAGCCCAATAACCAATGACTGTGAATTGGCACTGAGTACGTTTCCCCATACCCCGTACCCCGTGGCGAGACCTTACCGCGTCTTTCAGGATCTCCGAAAACGCATCGTTGCGATAAACGTGCTTTTCCCTGTCGAACTTATTTTCCATGCGGTCGTTCCTTGAATCGACCTCCGATTCCACACAAGGAATCGGAGGCTGATTCAGATTTCCAGTTCGCCTTAACTGATCTCAATCGTCGCTTTCTTCTTCAGCTCTTCCACGTACGCGGTCATGGCCTCGCCGCGGCGCGCGTGCCGGATGAAGTCGCGGATCTGCTCGCGCACATCGTCGAAGTCCGCCTCGCCCGCAGGCTCGTGCGCGGTCTTGAAGATGATGTGGTAGCCGAACTGTGTCTCGATAATGTCGCTGACTTCGCCATCCTTCATCGCGAAAACGGCCTGGTCGAACTCGGGCACCATCATGCCGCGGCCAAACCAGCCGAGGCTGCCGCCCTCTTTGCCGCTCGGGCACATGGAGTGCGCCGCCGCCTCATCCGCAAAGTCCTTGCCGCCGAGCACACGCTCGCGGATCGCCGCAACTTTTGCCTTGGCTTCGTCCTTGGAGGTTGCCGTGTCGCCGTCCGGGGTGACAAGAATGTGCTGGGCCAACACGCGCTCGCCCTTCTCATACTCGTCTTTGTGCGCCTCGAAATGCGCCAGAATGTCGGCTTCGCTCGGCTCGTCGACGCCAGTGACCGCCTGTTCGACCAGCTTGTCCACGCGCCGGCCGCGCTTCAACTGCTCGCGGAAGGCTGCCTCGCCGGTCTTCTGCTGTGCCAGCGCCGCATCGAACGCCTCACGCCCGCCGACCTGCTGAACAATCTTCTCGACCTGTTCGTCGATCTCCGCTCCGCTGACCGGAATGTCGAGCTTGCTCGCTTCGTCCAGCAGCAGCTTGGTTCCGATCGCCTGATCGGTCGCCTTCTGGACCAAGCCTTTGAGTTGTGAGCGGATCTGATCTTGCGAAACCCCATGCTCGGTATAGAAACGGACGAGCCGCTCCAGTTCGAATTGGATGGCCTCTTCAGGAATGACCTGCCCGTTCACTTTAACTGTCTGCATGTGCGCCTTTCTTTAAACGTGTGCTTCACTTTACGATGATCGCCTTTGAATCTCTGAGTGTCACGGTGCGGTTGAAGACCGGCTTGCCGGGCTTCGATTCGCGCGTATCCGCACAAAAGTAACCGATGCGTTCGAATTGGAACCTCTGCCCCGGACAAGCCTCTGACAGCGAGGGTTCGCCGTACGCCGTGACCGTCTTAAGCGAGTCAGGATTGAGAAAACCGAGGAAATCGCGCGTCTCGTCGCCCATCGGATCCGATACGGTGAAGAGCCGGTCATAGAGACGCACGGGGATCGTCACCGCGTGCGCCGCCGAAACCCAGTGGACCGTGCCCTTGATCTTGCGTCCGTCGGCCGCGTTGCCGCCTTTGGAGTTTGGATCGTAAGTCCCATGGATCTCAGTGACCGTGCCAGCCGCATCCTTCACGACGCCCGTGCAGGTGAAGAGGCACGCGCCGCGCAGGCGAACCTCCTGGCCCGGCGCCATGCGGAAGTATTTCTTGGCAGGAACCTCCATGAAATCCTCGCGCTCGATCCAAACCTCGCGGCTGAACGGCACCTGCCGCACGCCCGCCTGAGGATCTTCCGGATTATTCGGGACCTCGGCCCACTCGACTTGCCCCTCGGAGAAATTATCGACCACGACCTTGACCGGATCGAGCACCGCCATGCGTCGCAACGACCGCTTGTTCAGGTCGTCTCGCAGACAGTATTCGAGCAGGGCCACGTCGGTCTGGCTTTCGTACTTGGAGACGCCGATACGTTCGCAGAAATCGCGGATCGCCTCGGGAGTATAGCCGCGACGCCGCAGGCCGCACACCGTCGGCATGCGGGGATCGTCCCATCCGTCTACCCGCTTCTCCTGCACGAGTTGCAGCAGCTTGCGCTTGCTCATCACGGTGTACGAAAGGTTCAGCCGCGCGAATTCGCGCTGCTGCGGACGGATCTTCACGCCGTTGCGCACGACCAGCAGCCCCATCTCGTCCATGCGGTCGATCACCCAGTCGTACAGCGGACGGTGCACCTCGAACTCGAGCGTGCACATCGAGTGCGTCACGCCTTCGAACGCGTCTTCGATCGGGTGCGCGAAGTCATACATCGGATAGATGCACCACTTTTCGCCGGCGTGGTAGTGCGGCACATGCATGATGCGGTAGATCACCGGGTCGCGGAAGTGGATGTTCGGCGAGGCCATGTCGATCTTCGCGCGCAGGCAGAGCGTGCCGTCCGCGAACTCACCGGCTTTCATGCGGCGGAACAGAGCCAGATTTTCCGCAGGCGGGCGGTTGCGCGTCGGGCTTTCCTTGCCCGGCGCCGTCGGGATGCCGCGGTACTCTTTCCATTGCTCCTGCGTGAGGTCGCACACATACGCGTGCCCACTGGCGACCAGGTTCTCTGCAATCCCGTACATCTTGTCGAAGAGGTCCGCAGCACTGTAGAAGCCGTCGCCCCAGTCGAATCCCAGCCAGCGGATATCTTCCTTGATGCTCTCGGCATACTCGTCTGATTCCTTGGACGGATTGGTGTCGTCCATGCGCAAATTGCACTGGCCGCCGAACTCCTTAGCCATGCCGAAATCGATGCAAATGGCCTTTGCGTGGCCGATGTGGATGTACCCGTTGGGCTCAGGCGGAAACCGCGTCACCACCTGCCCCCCCGTCTTTCCGGCAGCCACATCTTCCGCAATCCACTGCTTCAGAAAATGCCGGCTCGTATCCGACTCCGTCGCCTTCATCTCGTCGCTCATTTTGCTCACCTTTCGGGCGGGCACAAAGCCCAGCCCCTAAAAACATCATCCGGGCAGCCACACGCGCACGTTCATCCTCTTGCGGCCCCATTGCATGGCCTCCTCATGCGAAGGAAACCAAAGATCCAAACACTTTCCTTTGATCGCGCCACCGCGATCCTCCACCCTCCCATGACCGTAACCAGGGATGTAAACGATCGACCCGAACGGCAACACCGCCGTATCCGCAGCGAGGGTTCCGTGGGCCGCGCGGGTTCCGCTCGCCGTGAAGCCGACCTGCTTGGGTCGCCCCTTGTTCGGGCCGCTGTTGACCACCGCAGGCCCGAGTCCGAGCCAACTGCGCCGCCAACTGCAACAGAGGCCACAGTTACAGTAGCCGGTCACCTCCAGCGTCATGACCGTCGATTTCCTGCCGCTCGGGGGCCGTATCCGGTCTGTGAGACACCCGGACCACCAGACCATAAGGGGCAAAGCAAAGCCAGCGAGAACAGCCGGCAGATGCTTGCGCCACCCCGACCGGCGGTCCCGCGTCTTTGAGCGATGCCTGTCCGGTTTGAACATTGGTTTTTTAGTTTAGCAGAACACGGGCCCTCGCCGCAATGCCGGCTTGCCGAGAAAAGAGGTTGGCCGGAGCTAGCCGACGCGTTCGATCAGACGCTTATCCAAAAGATGGGCCAAGAAGCGGTCGATTTCTTGCGCGGCCACCGCCTCGGTCACCTCGTAATCATGCAGCATCGCGGCCAGCAGCTCTGCCTTTTCCACGGGCTGCTCCAACCTCTTCCAAAACCAGAGCCCCATCCCGTTGAGGTTGAACATCTTCGACTCCCCCGCGTGCAGCACGATCAGAAAATGCTCGCCGACAATGCTGCGTAACTCTACGTCTTGGGCTTGGCGGTATCGTGCCCCAGCCTTTGCCGTCTCCAGTCCTAACGCTTCATTGACCATAGGATTCTACCTTATAAAAACGCTGTTGCTCTTCGGTTTCAAACGGGACTACCACGGTCTTGACAGGCCAGTCCACAGGAATACCCGACCACGACCAGGCGCCTGCCGCATCCGTTTTCCAAGGTGCCGGTTCCCAGACGCCTGAAGCCAGATTCGTCGTGGACACGACGCGGTAGTTCATTCCGGCCACTGTTTCGAAAGTCAGCGCCACCCCGTCCAAGGAACCAGGGGATGAGAGTCCGCGGATCTTCAGCGCCTTCTGCGAGTAGCTCGTCCCCGCCTGATACTCCTGCCAGGTTGCGAACCCGTCCGCGTCCGGATCCTTCAGATCCGCATATGGATCGCCGGACAACCCTTGAGTGATGAGCCACGACGACGGCGTCCCGCGCGCAGTCACTCCGGCACGGATGCACAGCGAAGGGTCGCCCAAAAGCGTCATGTGGCGCATCCGCGCGGAAACAGTACCGCCTGCCGCCTCGAATGCGCCACACCACGCGTCCCCAAGGCGCAGCGCCCCTGCAGCGATACAGTCTCGGAACCCGTTCGAGAAAATGAGCGCCTCGCTGTTCTGCAAATAGCCGCCGGCACTGATCACTGCAGCGAAACCGGAAACGGGGTTGCGCACCCCCGCCTCGGCGATGCCCTGGACCTGGGTCTTCATGTCGAGCTGCATCCAGCGACCCACACGGCACCCCATCAGCATCGCCACAGGCGCGAACGGCCATGTGCCGGTCTGAAACGTGGTCTTATTGATAAAATAACTGCCAAATGCGGTTCCTACGCCCAAAATGGAGTCGCTGGAATGGCCGAAATAATAGAGAAAGCCGGCACCCTCCGACAATTCGTACCGAACACCCGTTGGCGGTTGGTCATACGTATTGTCCCACAGCACATTCATCGCGTAGCTTGGGTTCGGAGGCTTCGGGAAAAATCCTTTGACGGTCCAACCGCCCGGCGCAAACCCTGACGCAACTTGCGACACGATGTTCGAGAAATCAGGGTCATTTGAATAATACAGGTTGCTCGCCACAAAAAGCGCTTTGTTCTTCCATGTCTCAGTCAGTTCATAACGGATGGTCTTCGCCACCATGCGCGCCAGTTCGACCGCGTTGGTCGCAATGAAACGGCCAACCGCAACCTCTGGCACCGCATCACCTGTAGCGTCTCCCAGCACCGGATCGTTCGGCAAAATCAGTGCCGCACTTTCGACCGTGTCAACCTGCGGGAAGAGATAGAGTGGAAACAGCGTGGGAAACGGTCCGCGTTCGCCGAATCCGAAAACCTCTAGCTTGTAGTCGCTACCGCCACTTCCGGCGAAGAGCAAATAGCGCAGAGTTTGGACTGCTCCGTTGGTCACACCCGCGGCGCTGAACCGCGCAAACGCCGCCGGATGCGCCAGTCCGCCCGAGAACGCGTTGTACAACTCCTCAGCGTCAATGATCCGCGTCTTCAATCCCTGCGCAGTCCGAAAGTCCGCCAGCGGCTGCACCGCCTCGGCAAATCCCGAAACCCACCTCCGCGGCGGAATCACGATCGCCAATTCGGGCATCTCCGCCGGGTCGTTCCAATCCGTGTCGCGCACACCGCTCACGGACGGCAGGAAACACCCCTCCGGCACCTCAAACACCGCATACCGCGCGGAGGCATCGCCGCACGCGAACGCAACACTCCATGTCCCGTTCGTCTCCGGCCACGCCGACGCATGGAGCATAGCCGGCGACAGCGGCTCCGTGATGTCCCACACGCCAACGGCGTTCGCGGTAAACCCGTTCACCGCCACCGTCTTCGAGCCGCCGCCCGTACATAAAACCGCATTGCTCACTGCACAGTACGTGTGCGGATAGATCAGTGTGGCGTCGAGCAGCATGAAGTCGTTGAGCTGTGCGGTCAGTCCGTTTCTGATCTTAATCTGCACCGGCCCGTTAGTCACCACTCCCTGCGCCGCAGTACAGTCGAAAACCAGCGCTTGCTCGCCCGACCAACTCCGCGACCCACAGCTTTGTCCATTCAACCACACTTCGCACGTGTGGTCGTCGGGGGACAAAAAATCGTAGTATGAGACGGCCGAAATGCGCGCCGTTACGCCCGTCTCTGCCACCGCGCTAAATCCAGGCAACGTCACCGTCTGTGATTTTGCTCGCGTCGACTCAGTGGACGAACCGGGAATCCACTTGCCGAAATTGAGCACGTTGGTCAAGCTGCCGTTGGTGCTGCGCCGGTCACGTGGATCGTACGGCGAGAGAAAAGCCGAACGATAAGACTGTGCGCACATGAACCACTGATTGGTTGAGGACCCTGCCTCCGGCGCGGCCTCGAACGTCTCCATCTTGTTGCCCTGCCCGAAGCTCAGCCAGTAAACATTCTCGGGAGCAAACAGCTCCGTCGTCGGCTCACCGAAAAAATATAAATTTTTGCCGTCGGTCGTCCACCTGACGGCCTTCAAACCATTGCTTAGGGCCAGCCCGTTTGAATACAGTTCACTCCACACGTACTTGATAGAGACGCCCGATGCCGACGCTATCTCTGCAGCTGAAACCTGGTAAACGCCCTCGTCTCGAACGCCTAGACGAATGCGGTCCGCCGGCAGGCTGTTCGTCCACGCCAAGACGCGATTACCAACGCCCACCCAATGCTGCCCGGCCACACAACTGAAAGTCCAAACGGCTACCATCCCAGCAAGCATTCTGCGTAAAAAACTAACACTAGCCATTTGCTTTACTTATATCACAATCCGCCCCCTAGTGAAACGCAGAAAAAAGGGAGGTGTCACCTCTCCAGAATCTTGTGTATACTAATCGCAAAAGAAGGAGTTTTCTCTATGTTGAAAAATGGCATACTGAATCCGAGTCTCAACAGCTTGTTGAGCCGTGTGCGCCACACAAACACACTCGTCATCTCCGACCGCGGGTTCCCCTTCTGGCCGATGATCGAAACCATCGACCTTTCGCTCGTGGACAACATTCCCACCGTCCTGGACGTCTTACTCGCCATCCGCCCGAACTTCATCATCGGACGGGTCGCCATGGCCGAAGAGTTCCTTAACCAGAACACCGCCGAAACACAAACCCGTTTCCGCGCGGCGCTGGACGGCATACCGCTTGATTTCGAACCCCATGGCACGTTGAAGAAACGCGTGCCAAATGCCATCGGCCTGATCCGCACCGGCGACACCACCCAGTACGCCAACATGGTCATTGAATCCGCCTAAACCGCCGCTCATGTGGGTTTCCTACATCCTGATCTCGGCGCTGTTGCTAGCGTTCTATGACATCGCAAAAAAGCACAGCGTCCGCGACAACGCCGTCATGCCGGTGCTCTTTGCGGCAACGCTCTGCGGCTCGCTTGGTTTCTCATTAGCCCTCGCAATGACCGGCGGCCTTGGCGCAGCGCTGGCCATATCCCCCACCGGGTTCGGGCTCGTCGCAGTCAAATCTCTGATCGTCTCAGCCTCGTGGGTCTTCGTCTACTATGCCTTGCGCGCGTTGCCGATTTCCATCGCCTCACCGATCCGCGCCTCGGCACCGCTCTGGACCCTGTTCGGCGCAATTCTGCTCTTCGGAGAAATTCCAACGCGCATGCAAACCGTCGGCATGGCCGCGATTTTCACGGGGTACTGGATGTTTTCGGCGGCAGGCAGGTCGGAGGGCATCCACTTTGGCCGTCACGCAGGTGTCTTCTACGCCTTCGCGGGTACCTTGCTCGGCGCGGGCTCTGCGCTATATGACAAATACCTGCTGCGCACCTGGGGTCTGGAGCGCAACACCCTGCAGCTCTGGTTCGCAATCGATCTGGTTGCGGTGCTTGGCTTTTGCCTGTACACCCAACGGCTGGCCGGACTGCAGCGCACCCGTTTTCAATGGCGCTGGACCATTCCTGTCGTGGGGCTTTTGCTCATGGCAGCCGACTGGTTCTACTTCGGCGCACTCAGCGAGGAGGGCGTTGCCATTTCGATCCTCTCCCTCATCCGCCGCTCGAACGTCATCCTCTCGTTCGGGGTTGGGGCACTTCTTTTCCGCGAGCGCAACTTGCGCAAGAAGACCTTCGCGCTCGCCGCCATCCTCATCGGCGTCGCCATTCTCTGCCTCGCCTGACAAAATTCGTTTAAGCCACGCTTGACGCGAAGCGAACTTGCGAGTAAAGTTTTTACATAATTAGTTTAAACAACAAACAGACGGCCAACTCAACCAAGTTGTAACGCGAGGTGTTTATGCGCAACAGGATGGTCTATTTCAAAGCGGCACTTGCCTCAGTTTCTTTTCTGCTGAACGGAACGGTATCGCAGGCGTCAAACGGCACATGGAACGGCACACAGAACGCCTATTGGACAAACTCCGCCAACTGGAGCGCGTCCTACCCGGCCACCAACCAAACCGCCACGTTCAACGGTGCCGGCGGCTCTAAAACGACGATCGACCTCACGGGCCTCTCCAGCATCTCGAACATCACGTTCGACACCGCCAGCGTAGCCGCCTATACGATTGGCAGCAACGGCGTCAACAGCCAGACGCTCGTCATGAACAACAACGGCACGTACCAGATGACGGGGAGCGCCGTCAACGGACAGCTGTTCAACGCCGCCCTGCAACTCGGCGCGGATGCGGCGGGATCCACCTATAACGTCTGCAACAGTAACACCGTCAGAACGCTGACCTTCGCGGGCAACGTTTATGCGGTCACAAACGGTTCGGCTGGCACAAAAACCTTGAATGTTGTGGGCACAGGGAACACCACATTCAGCGGCAGCATCCAGACGAATGGTGTCGGCGCGTTCATCATTAATGACAACAGCAGCGGCACGCTGACGCTCTCAGGCTCAAACATCATTACTACGCTCTACATGTATGGGGGGCCCAACAGCCTCGTTGATATCGGAAGTGGCACGATCTTCCTGAACAACGGAGGCGGCACGACCCTTTATTCGACCTTGGGCGGCACGATCAACGGTACCGGCAAAATACGGATGAGCACGCAAGACACGATCACTTCCAACAGCAACAACTATGCCGACTGTTACATCGGTGCCGGAAGAACGCTTGTCATCAACCCTGAAATCACCGGCTTGGGCGGCTTCGAGATGTGGAGCGGCACAGGCACCTTCGTGTTCAACGGCATCAACACCTTCGAGGCGCACGTCATCCTCGGATCGACTGGCGGCACCCTCAGCGTCTCCAAGATCGGCAACCGCGGCTCTACCACCAGCAACCTCGGCAAGGGCACGAATTTCATCTTCTCGGCGGCCAACACGAAACTGCTCTACACCGGCATCGGCGAAACCAGCAACCGCCAGCTCATTTTCAACAACACGGCCATCATCGATCAATCCGGAGCCTCGGGCAACCTGAACTTCTCGGTTTCACCCACACTCAGTTCCGGCGCAAAGACCGTGACTCTGCAGGGCTCATCCGCCGGGACCGGCGAATTCAGCGCGGCCCTTGTGAACAGCGCGGGCACCCTTTCGATCACTAAGGAAGGTACGGGCACATGGGCCTTCACCACGAACAACACGTATACCGGAGCGACCACGGTCAACAACGGCACGCTGGCTCTTTCAGGCGCCTATGGAGCCATCCTCTCCACGAGCGGCATTACGGTCACCAACGGTGCGACCCTGTTGCTTTACAACACTGCAGCCGCCAACAACGGCGACCGCCTGAAAAACGCGGGGACGGTCACCCTGAACGGCGGTACCCTGCGCTTTTCCAACAACGGCGGCGCTGCCAGCTACAGCGAAACGGCAGGCGGACTAACCGTCAACCTCACAGCCAACACGATCGATGCGTCCCAGGCCGCTGCTGGACAGACATCGACTCTGACCTTCACATCCCTGTCGCACGCCGCAGGTTCGACGATTAATTTCACTGGCACAGGGCTCGGCGTGGACACGCGCAACCGCATCCTTATCACCGGACAAGCCAACGGATTGATCGGCCCCTGGGCCAGAGTCAACGGCACCTCCTATGCCGCATACGACAGCACGCTCGGCGTTTACGCCGCAGGTGATGCAGCGTTCACAGACATCGCCGCCCGAGCCGATTCGACCATCGTCAGCAACGACACGAGCAACGTTCGTATCAACATGGACGGCACACATGACGGCCCGATTGAACTGAGCTCCGGCACGACACGGATCACCTCACTGCTCCAGAACACCGCGATTCCTGCAACCGTCAACACGGCATCCAAGACCCTGCAGACGTCCGGCGTCACCATCAATGAGAATATGGCGAACCTAACCATCGGCGCCAGCGTTGGCGACGGAAGCCTCGCCGCAGCAGCGGCTGGAGGAGAACTGGCGCTGGCCAACAACAGCGACAGCACTCTGACCGTCAATTCGGCAATCGTCAACAACAGCTCCGCTTCCTCGCTGACCAAATACGGTAACGGCACGATTGTGCTGAAAGGCTCAAACACGTTCTCGGGTGTGACCTCCATCGGCTCAGGCTCGCTGATCCTGGCCAACAGCGACGCGTTGCGGAACAGCACGCTGGGAACAGGCGGAGCGGTCTTCGACAGCTCAGTCTCCAGCCACATTTTCACCTTGGGCAGCCTCGGCGGCTCGGTCCCGACCCTCCTCGCCGACAACGCTGCTACGCCAAACCCAGTCGCACTCGTCGTCGGAAACAACAACAATAATACCACATACTCTGGCGTGCTGGGTGGCAGCGGCAGCCTGTCCAAGATCGGCTCAGGCACACTGACTCTGTCCGGCTCGAACACGTTCAGCGGCGGCGTGACCATCAACGCAGGCATTTTGGCGGCCAACTCCGCAGGCGCTCTCGGCACTGCTGCCCCCATCAATAACGCCACGCTCAACCTCACCGGCGCGAGCGACATCAACTACACCGGGCTCTCCACCGGGCTCAGCGGCTCCGGAACGAACAACGTCACGCTCGGCACCGGCGCAGCCACGGTCTATCTCAACGGCGATTACTCAGCCTTCACCGGCGTCTGGAACATCGGCATGAGCGCGACCGCCAATGCGGCGAAAGCCATGATGAACGGGCCCGACAATCCGGCGGTGACCCTCAACTTGATCTCCAACGCGACGCTGATGTGTAACGGCGCGGCAACGCACTCGGCGGCCATCACACTTAAAGGCGGCGATACCGGAGAAATTTACGGACAGCTGCGGATCGAGAATAACGCCGTCTGGGCCGGCCCCGTCACCCTTGCGGGCGACATCACCACGGGCGTCGACGGCCTGCTCGGCAGCACCTCGGGCACCGGTACGATCAGCGGCGTGATCAGCGACCTGGGCGGAGTTCCCCACCCAGTGACCAAGATGGGCGGCGGCACCCTGGCCCTCACAACAAACAATACCTATGCAGGGCAGACGTGGATCCGCGCCGGCACTTTGGCCGTCAACTCCATCAAGAGCGTGAATGGTGGCGCCAGCGGCCTGGGCGCACCCACCACGGCCGCTAGCGGCACCATCCGGATCGGCAGCAACACCACCAGCGCCGTGCTGAGTTACTTCGGAACGGGCGACACGTCCGACCGAGTGATCGATCTCGCGGCCACCACCGGCGGCGCAACCCTCGACCACGCTGGCACGGGCCTGCTGAAGTTCACCAGCGATCTGACCGCCTCTGTGGCAGGAAACAAACAGCTCTCGCTGACAGGCGCCTCGAACAATGTAGGCGAGATTTCAGGTGCCATCGTCGACAACAGCGCGTCAAGCACGAACAGCGTCTACAAAGACGGTTTCGGAGTTTGGACACTCTCGGGCAACAGCACCTTCAAAGGCGGGGTCACCGTCAATGCGGGCATCCTGAAGATCACCAAGAGCGGTTCTCTGGGCATGGGCGTCAAAGCGGTGCGGGCGTCGAACGGCACGATCGGAAACCCGCAGCTCCATCTCGACGGCACGGACGCTCCCATCGTCCTGGGCACGAACTTCACGTTCTACACCAGCAACCAGACCGACGGCTCGATCCACAACCTGGCCGGCACAAACACCATCGACGGCGACATCAGCATGACGAGCGGCGGCGGCGCCACGATCATCAATTCAAGGGCCGGGAAACTGACCCTCAGCGGCAAATTCACGCCCGACACAACCGGCCGCGTGCTCTATTTGCGCGGCAACGGCGACGGCGAAATCTCGGGCATCATCCGTAACGGGGGAAGCCCCAACATGCCCGTTCTGCGGGATATGGGCACCGGCACATGGACGCTCTCGAACACCAACGCCTTCACGGGCGTAGCAACGATCAACAGCGGCACGCTGGCTCTCGGCGGCACCTCCGGCGCACTTGCCGGCGGCGTGCTCGTCTACACCGGCGGCACCTTCGTGGTCAACAACAGCGCCGTCTACAACAACACCAACCGTCTGAATGATGCAGCCGCAGTGACCATGAGCGGTGGCACGTTCATTTTCTCCCACACCGCAGGTTCGGTGAACTACGGCGAAACGGCGGGGACTCTAGTCGTCAACCAAGGCACAAACCTCCTCGTGACGTCTCAGGCCGACATCGGATACACCTCAGCCCTGACCTTCGCGTCACTGACCCACTCCGGCAACGCCACAATCAACTTCAGCGGTACGGGCCTGGGTGCCAACGAGCGCAACCGGGTCATGATCCCCGCCCTGACACCTGGCCTCATCGGGTTGTGGGCCACCGTCAACGGCACCGATTTGGCCGCTTATGACGCAATCCAAGGCGTCTTCCCTGCACCCGAGTCCGTCTTCACCAATATCGCAGCGTGGGGTCCCTCGATCATCCCGAACGCACCGGCCCTCAATGCCCGCATCACCGTTCAAGGTGTCAGTGGCCAGATCGATTTGGAAGGTACACAGACGAACAGCATCTACACCTTGCAGCAGAACACCGGCTTCAGCGCCGTCGTAGGCACGGCCGGCAAAACGCTGCTCACCTCCGACATTCAGATCGGTGCGGATCAGGCAGACCTGACCATCGGCGCATCGGAGGGCGACGGTGCCCTGGCCTCCATCGCGGCCGGCGGCGAACTGATCCTGGCCAACAACTCGACCAACCGTCTGACTGTCAACGCCCCGATCATCAACAACACCTCGGCGTCCTCGCTCTCCAAAACGGGCCCTGGCACGGTCAAGCTCACTGGCGCGAACAAATACACAGGCAACACGATCATCAGCCAAAGCGACTTGATCTTCGGCGGCAGTTCCACCCAGACCCTCGTAGGCGTCGTCAGCGGCCTAGGCTCGCTCGTAAAGGAGGGCACGAACCGCCTCACCCTCGCTGGCGCAAACACCCACGACGGCGAAACCGTTGTGCGCGCAGGCATCCTCTTCCCGCTGAACAATACGGCTTTCGGATCGACCGTCTCAGGCACAGTGATCTCGAACGGAGCGACGCTCGACCTGGGAGCCGTAGGTGCCGCCAACCTCTATGACTTCGGCGACGAGATATTCACCGTCGGCGGTGCAGGCATCAACGGCAAGGGCGCGATCATCAACTCAACGACGAACTCGCAGTACGGCTACCTCAACAAGGTCATCTTGACCGGCAACACGACCTTTGGCGGCAATCAGAGCGCTGCGCGCTGGGACATCAGGAAGAACCGCGCTGTGAATGCCGCGTCCTTGATCATGAACGACTTCAACATCACCAAGACCGGTTCCAACACCGTCGGGCTGACAAGTGCGGCTGTCACCCCCGGAGCAGGCAATATCGAGGTCCAGCAAGGAACGCTCACGCTCGAAACCAGCACGACGCTCGGAGGCGGTTATGCAAACACAATGACGGTTCAGAACGGTGCCCGAATGGATCTCTATAGTTTGCCTGCAACGCCGTTATGGAGTTTGGTGCTGAACAGTGGCGCAACCCTGTATGGCCGTCAAGGCACCCTCGTTCAGAACAATTGGGGCGGCCCTGTGAACATCAGCGGAACGACATTCATGGACGTCAACTCCGGCTCATACCTGACGGTCAGCGGCGACATCTCCGGCAGCGGCTCGCTGGTCAAGGTCGGCGCGGCCACCAACATCCTGTCGAGCCAGAACAACGCGTACGGCGGCTCAACGATTGTCAGTAATGGCACGCTCTTCACCTATTATGCCGGATCACTGCCCGGTTATAGCACCACAGGTAAAGTGACTGTTGTCAGCGGTAGTGCACTCTTTGTCAGGACGGGCGATGGCACGACGGGCTGGAATTCCAGCCAGATCGACGCCCTTCGCACCAATGCCACGTTCACTTCGAACACCGCCGTGCTCGGCATCGACACGACGCTGGGTGACCTGACCTACGCCAGCGATATCAAACAGGCCCTTTCGCTCACCAAGCAGGGAACCAACACGCTCACGCTCACCGGTGTGAACACCTATTCCGGAACGACCCGCGTCATCGGCGGCACACTGACTCTCGCCAGCACAAGCACCAACGGCATAGGCCCCATCATTGTCGGCGGCGCAACGCCAGGTGCAACGCTCAACGCCAACGGCATGGTCACGCTGGGCACGAATACCAGTCAGACGGTGACCGTCGGTGCGGCAAGCGGCGACCGCAGCGTAGCGACCTTCTCAACCAACGCCGTCATCGGCAAACTGCTGATCGGCAACGCCAGCGGCGCTTCGGGCTCTGTCATCCAGAACAACTGCGCTCTCTCGGCCGGGCCGACAACGTACAGCACCGATGTGCTTTCCGTGGGCAACGGCGGATACGGTTACTACCGGATGAACAGCGGTTCCCTAACCACAGGGCAGTTCGCAATACCCGGCAGCGGGGGCGGCAGCGGCGTTTTCGATTTTTACGCTGGCACCATCAACGTCCTTGGCGTGGCAGCCAAAGGCGGCTGGCTGATCTGGGGCTGGGCCAACAGCAGCGGCGTGCTCAACATGTTCGGCGGTTCGTTGACCTCCCCTGCCTTCAATGACACCACAATGGCCTATACCAGCGGCAGCGGAACCTACGGCATGCTCAACATGCTAGGGCCTAACGCTTTATTGAACACCACAGCCAATACAGCGAACCGCGCGATCAACATGGCACTCAGCGGGGGATGCATCCTCTCGGTCATCAATCTGAACAGCGGAACCATTCTCGCAAACAAGGTTTTCGCGACAAGCTCTGGAACACCAACCGTTTTCAACTTCGGCGGCGGCACACTGAAAGCCAACACGCCCTCCACCACGTTCCTGCAAGGCCTCACGGCGGCGACGGTCTACCCGGGTGGCGCAGTGATCGATTCCGACACCAATGCCATCACCATCAACCAACCTCTGCAGGCTCCGGCGGGCTATGGCTTGATCTCTGTTCCGCTAACCGGGGGCGGTGCCGGATATATCGGCGCACCGACCGTCGTGATCACCGGCGGCGGCGGAACAGGCGCCACCGCTATCGCGACGGTTGACCTGAACCCCGCCAGCCCCACTTCCGGAACGGTTACCGGCTTCACCGTGACCAGCGCGGGAACGGGTTATCTGCCGAGCGACACGCTGACCGTCGCACTGAACGGCGGAGGGTTCATAACTAAGGCGGTTACAGGCACCTGCGTACTGGGGCCAAACACAGCGAACGGCGGCCTCACAAAACAGGGGACAGGCATACTAACCTTGGGAGGAACGAACACGTACGGCGGCTCGACGACCATCAGCAGCGGTACGCTCAAGCTGGGGAATCCCTTAGCTCTTCCCACGGGCACTCAAGTGACTCTCGCAAGTGGCACACTCGACCTGAACGGCTTCACTGTGACAAACACTTTCAGCGGAAACGGCACGGTCTCCAACGGCACGGTCGTCACCGTCATATCGCCTGCCGGCGCCAATGTGCTCGGCACTTACTCGCTCGGACTGAAGACAGCCACCGTGCAGGGCACCTACTTCGCCGACGTGACCGCCGACGGGTTGAGCGACCTCGTGTCCATACAGGGCAATGTTGACCTGTCCGGCCTTGCGCTGCAGATCGTTGATACGGCCCAGTTAGACCATGCCAAGTCCTACACAATCCTGACCTGTACCGGCACGCTGACAGGCACGTTCACTTCTAACAACCTGCCTAACAGCCGCTGGCATGTGATCTATCAGTCAGACGGCACCGTGAAGCTCGTTTACGTTGACGGCACCGTGCTTATTTTCCGTTAGACGATTGCAAATAGAGCCAGCGAGGACGCACGGACAACCCTGCCGTGCGTCTTTTTCTTTGTGCCCCTTTTGTCACCTCGGCGTCTGCCCTACTGGTGCCGACGTTTCATTGCGAGGCGTGAAAATACAGACTCGAAACCCGGCGGCCGCTTTGGTATGGTGACGGCCGTTCTATGCGTTACAGAGTCCAACACCTTTTCGAGTATGTGGCCCTGCGGGGAGTCGCCGCGTTGTTGAACGTGCTGCCCTACCGTGCGGCACTGGCAGTGGCGTGGGTGCTGGCCGGTCTCACTTTTCATGCCTTCAGGTTCCGCAGACGCGAAACCTTCAGGCGCATCCGAGAAGTGTTCGGAGCCGACTTGCCTGCGCGCGAGGTGAAGCGAATCGCTTGGCGCTCCATGCGCAACATGGCCTTCAACATCGTCGAGATGATGCGAGCCCCCTCCCTCGACATCGCCTGGATCGACCGTCATATCCCCGATTTCAAGAACCATATCCCTGCAGTCTCGGAACTGGTCGCACAGTATGGCGGCGCGGTTTTCACCGTACCTCACATGGGTAACTGGGATCTCGCGGGCTGGGCCTGCCACCGCTATGGCGTCCGGATGTTCAGCATCGCTGGCAAACAAAAGAACCCGCTCGTCAACGACTGGATCAACCGGCAGCGCGAGTCGGGCATGACCATTCTTGAGCGCGGAGGCGGCACGCTCAAACAGATCATCAAGCTATTGCGCAGCGGCGCGGTGCTCGCAATCCTGCCGGACGTGCGCATGCCAACCCCGGACCTCAAACTCCCTTTCCTCGGAGCAACGGCCAACTTTGGAAGAGGCATGGCTATGTTCGCCATCGCAGCCAAGGTTCCAGTCATCCCCGCGGTCTTCAGGCGCGAGGGATGGGCACGCCATGGGTTCACCCGTTTGCAGCCGATCCTGCCCGATCCGTCACTGGACAAAGAGCAAGACGCGCGACGCATCACCGAGCGGGTCATCGCACAAGTCGACGCCGCCATTCGCCAAACCCCCGAACAGTGGTTCTGGTACAACAAACGCTGGGTGCTCACTCCCATCCGGGAAGATGCGCCCCCCCCACCCGCGCCCTGATTTGAAAGGAAAAACACACCTA